>WNGD01005608.1_pt1 | contig 13873 bp, 13 predicted proteins | sample 5400671 | NCBI WGS metagenome assembly WNGD01 (sample SAMN13153369, study PRJNA577476) | soil metagenome | isolation source: 40 cm soil or saprolite under grassland replicate 2 | place: USA:California | collected 2016-06-15
AAGGCGCCGCGACGCAGGCGATGTAGTGACATCGTCGAGGAGCGGCAACGCCGCAGATGCCCGCCCGCCGCCGCGCCCCTCCGGGCTGCGGCCCGCAGGCCCCCTGGCTGCGTTGCTCGCTCCTTACATACCGCAGCGGGTATGCTCGTCGCTCGCGCCTTGCCAGCGGGCCTGGGGGCCAGCAGCAAAATGTACACCTTATTTCCTGACGGGCCCTAAGGGCAGGGGGACTCTCCGTGGTGACAGATCCTCTCGGGAGGACATCAAGGCTCCCTCCACTAGCACACAAAGCCCAGACAGGCTCGGACTTCAGGAATATTTTCACGCTACGAGGGAACTGCAGGACCATCGGGCACCCGGTCTCCTGTGACCGGGTCGAACAAATGCAGCGCCTGCTGGTCAAAGGAGATCCAAACTTTGGTTTCAATATCGATACGCGCAGTTGCATCGGTGCGGGCGACGATCTTCTCACTTCCCACATTCAGAAACAGAAAGGTCTCGTTCCCTAAAGCCTCCGAAACATAGATGCTGGCAGGAATCCCTCCCTCGAACTGTTGGAGAGACACTCGTACACCTTCAGGTCGGATTCCCAATGTCAGGCGCTGCTGTCCCGCGACTCTAGACAGCACTTGCGGTTGAAGTGGGAAGGCCATCGTACGACCAACAAACTTCCGCTCGCCCAAGTCGATTTTTCCCTCGACAAAATTCATACGAGGGCTTCCTACAAACCCTGCGACGAATCGATTGGCCGGGCGCTGATAGATATTGAGCGGAGTATCCAGCTGCTTGATGCGTCCTCCATCCATGACTGCCACTCGATGTGCCAAGGTCATCGCTTCAGCCTGGTCGTGAGTCACGTAGAGAGTGGTCGTGCCCAATTCATATTGGAGTCGCTTCAGTTCACCACGCATGTGCAACCGCAGCTGAGCGTCCAGATTGGAGAGCGGTTCATCCATCAGGAACACTCGGGGTTGACGAACGATGGCTCGTGCCAGGGCAACCCGCTGTCGCTGACCTCCCGACAGCTCCTTGGGCCTTCGTTTCAAGAGTCCATGGATTCCTAGCAAGTCGGCCGCTTTACTGACCCGGCCAGGGATTTCGGCACGAGTTATTTTGCGAACTTTGAGAGGGTAGGAAATATTCTCTTCCACAGTCATGTGAGGATAGAGAGCATAGCTCTGGAAAACCATCGCCACGTCGCGATCCCTTGGGGCCACTTGATTAACACAGACTTCACCGATTGTAATGTCACCGCTGGATGCCTCCTCGAGGCCAGCGAGCATTCTCAATGTTGTGGTCTTTCCGCAGCCGGACGGACCAAGCAAAACCAGAAACTCACCTGTTTCAATCTTCAGGTTTAAACGATCGACCGCCTGAAACGAACCGAAGTGTTTGCTGACGTCTATGTAGGTAACCTTCATAGGGAATTGCGCGATGCTTCAGAGAATAGCTTGCGGATTGACTGTGGGTCAAGAGAAGAGGAATGGATTGAGGAATGTGTTGCTCTGCAAGCTCGTCGCGTCCAGGAACGACAAGAAACCCCTCGGGCGTCAGCATGAATGGCCCCACACGCACTGGCAACGGACGCTTGAGTTGGGCTGCACGCTTCGCTTTAGAGCCCACCCAATGCCGATTGCGGTCTTGACAGCGCGGCTTCATTCTTTATATTCTCGCCGCGTGCCAAAAAGCCTTGTGGATTCTTTGCAGGTGGCCCGGCATGCGCGTCCTGAGCCTCTTTCCAAGAAGCGGATCACGCGCAACGACGTGGCTGCCCGCGCCTGTGTGCCACCGTCTACGGTCTCCTACGTTATCAATAACGCCCAAGTGACGTCGCCCGCAGCCTACGCACACGGCGCACTCTGACTATCGGGCTGGTCATCCCAGATGCCGCGAACCCATACTACGGTGAGTTGGCTCGCGCCGTGGAGGAGGTCAGTTTCCAGAATGGGTATACAGTCATCTTGGGTCACTCCAGTCATCTCCTTGAGCGTGAATTGCGCTATGCCCAGGTGCTTCGCTCCAAGCAGGTGGACGGAGCTATTTTTCACCCGAGCACTCCGGACCTGGAACCCGTATATTCGCTGGTGCAAGCCGGGATTCAGGTCGTCGTCCTGGAACGCCTGGTACCAGGATATCCTTGTATCGTTGCGGACGATGAGGGCGGCGGTTATCTCGCGACAGGTCATCTCCTAGACTTGGGCCATCGCCGAATCGGTTGCATCGTTCGGGCCGGAGATCCAACGACGAGTTCGGCGAGAGTCGACGGCTATCGGGCAGCCTTGACTAAGAAAGGGGTAAGGTTCGATGAGCGTTTGGTAGTGGCCAGCGAGTTTGAATATGCTGCGGGGGAGCGAGCTGCTCGCCAGCTGTTAGCATTACCAAAGCGGCCAACTGCCGTGGTGGCTCACAACGACATTATGGCTATTGGTGCCATGAAGGCCTTCGACGAGGCCGGGTTGCGCGTACCGGAAGATATTTCTCTGGTGGGGTTTGACGATATTGCCTTAGCCAAATACGTTCGCCCTCCTCTGACCACGGTGGCTAACCCTAAGGACCAGATGGGCAGGGCGGCTGCTGAGCTTTTGTTGCGCCTGCTGTTCCACCAGGAGACTGGGTGGGGTGTCCCGAGTCCCCTGCCTATGCATCTGGTTGTGCGTGGATCAACAGCGTCACCGCGCTGAAACTATATTTTTTCATCGGGAGCGACACGTGTCGGGCGGGCCAACGTGCAACGGGCCGGCCAGGAAGGTTCCTGCGAGGACATCGTCTCTTTATGCAGCATCGTTCTAAGCCATCCATTCGTGTCGCTACGGCACCCGTGAGTTGGGGTGTCATGGAGGAAACCGATACCAGTGTCTGGCCAGCGGCCTCCCAGGTCATCGAAGAGATTGCTACCGCAGGCTATGAGGGTACAGAACTCGGCCCAGTCGGCTACTACCCCTCTGACGCGTTATCGCTGCGGGCCGCTCTTGAGAGACACCATCTCACATTGACTTCCGCTTTTGTGCCTCTGCGCTGGTTTCAGCCGGAACGATTGCCTGGTGACCTTGAATCATTAATGACTGTAGCCGGGCTTTTGGCTGAGCTTGGATGCCCCTACGTCGTCGTCGCAGATGGAATGGCGGCTGCGGGTGGGGAGGCACCCAGTGATACCGCCTGGCGCGGTGCAGCTGCAGCCATGGAAAGAGCAGCGCGACAGTTGCGGTCTTTGGGACTGGAAATGGTTTTTCACTTGGAGGCAGGAAGCCATCTCGCCACACCCGAGGACGAGGCACGACTGTGCGGGTTGACAGATCCCGACCTGGTCGGAATCTGTCTGGACACGGGCCATTATGCCTATAGCTTTGGCAACCCGAGGGACGCGGTTCGCCGTTACGGTCGCCGTATCCGCTACGTTCACTTGAAAGACGTGGATCCACTCGTGAGAGAGCGCGTTGCGCAGCAGCACCTCGATTTCCATACCGCAGTTCGGGCGGGCATCTTTACCGCCCTGGGGAGAGGGTGTGCCGACATTGCTGGAGTTGTGAGTGATCTTTTCTCTTTGAACTACCGCGGATGGGTCGTGACCGAACAGGATGTCCTATTGCCCGTTTCGCACGCTGTAAGTCCGCTCGAAAATGCTCGACTGAGTCGTGACTTCTTACGTCAACTGGGAATCTAACACTGAAGAAAATTGATGGCTCGTTTGCGCGTGGGTGTCATTGGTTGTGGAACTGTGGCGCAGATTATGTGGCTTCCGAACCTTCGGGATCTGGATGATCAGTTCGAGTTGAAAGCGATCTGTGATGTTTCCCCAGGCCTGGTTGAGTCGCTGAAGAGTTACTATAACGTTTCCAGCGGATTTCGCGACTATCGCGATCTGATTGCCGAACAGCTGGACCTCGTCATCGTCTTAACCCCTGGCTCCCACGCCGCAGCTGCGATGGCAGCGATGGAGGCGGGCAAGCATGTGATTGTAGAAAAACCCATGTGCTTTACGCTTCGCGAGGCCGACGCTCTGATCGCGACCTCCGAGCGCTGCGGCAAGCGACTGATGGTCGCATACATGAAACGGTATGATCCGGGTTATCGTTACGGGCGCGAGTTGGTCCGGTCGATGAGTCAGCTGCGCTATGTTCAAATCAATGTCTTGCATCCTTCCGAACCTTTATACTTCGCACACCATCGACTCAGGCGATTCAACGACGTTCCGATCGAGAAGAGTCAGACGCTTCAAGCGGAAGTGGACCGGTTGGTCATAGAGGCGATCGGTCCAGTGTCAGAGCGGCTGCGATTTCTCTACCACGATGTTTTCCTTGGCAGCATGGTGCACGACATCAACGCATTGCGCGGAATTTTGGGCACGCCTGACGAGACTCTCTTCACTACCCTTTGGCCTGAGGATGTCATTTATCCCACGATCACGACCATACTCGCATATCACGGAGGGCCGCGGGTCGTCTTTACCTGGTCTTACCTGACGGAGCTGCGCGATTACTTTGAGGAGCTGGCGTTCCTGGGGGAGTCGTCACGTGTGCGCATTCAGTTCCCCTCTCCATTCCTGAAGCACTTTCCCACTCCAGTGGAAGTCCAAGGCATGGAAAACGGAACGGAGTGGCGCAAGCGGGTGAACGTCTCTTATGCCGAGGCGTTCAAAGAGGAGTTGTTGCATTTTCATGACTGTCTCGACTCAGGCAAGGAGCCGCTAACCCATGGTGTCGATGGGAGAGAAGACATTGCGGTCTTGCAGCGAATTCTGGCCGCCGCGTCCCCGAAGGGATTGGGTGGGGAGGCGGCACGATGAAAATCGGTCTGTTCACAGATGGTTTGATGCACCTTTCATTCGAAGATGCGTTGCGGACAGCCGCGGAGTTGGGTGTTCAGGCGGTTGAAATTGGAACAGGCAATTTTTCGCCGGCGCCGCACTGTGACCTTTCCCGTCTGCTGGCAAGTGAGGCTTCACGGAGGTCCTTTCTCGATACCATCACGTCCCATGGTTTGCATCTGTCCGCATTAAACTGCAGCGGCAATCCACTTCATCCCAACATGCGGGTTGCCCAGCAGGCCGCTGAAGTGACTCGAAAAACTCTGCAGCTTGCCGGTTTGCTGGGCGTCGAGCGCGTCGTTTGCATGAGCGGTTGCCCGGGCACGCCGGGTGGCGGCCAACATCCCAACTGGGTCGTGGCAGCTTGGCCAGAAGACTTTGTGGAGTTGCTCGAGTGGCAATGGCTGGAACGAGTGATTCCTTTTTGGAGTGAGATGACTGAAGTGGCCGGGAATCATGGTGTTCGAAAACTGTGTTTCGAACTCCATCCAGGGATGTGCGTGTACAACCCCTCTTCCTTTCGCCGGCTGCGCGAGTCCGTCGGGCCGGCGGTAGCTGCGAACCTGGATCCGAGTCACTTCTTCTTTCAAGGGATGGACCCACTGGCCGTGATTCGAGTCCTGGGCGGGGATATTGGTCACGTGCATGCGAAGGACGCTCGGATAGACCTCCACAACCTGTCAGTGCAAGGTTCGCTGGACCTCCAGCCGGGGAAACCCGTACGGGACCTCGTGTGGGCTTACCGCACGTTGGGCTATGGCCATGGAGAGGACTTCTGGGCTAATTTCGTATCAGCGCTGCGGGCGATCGGATATGACGGTGTTCTGTCCATCGAGCACGAAGACCCGCTGATGGACGCCGAAGAAGCGATTGCCCGCGCGGTCGATCTATTGAACAAGACCGTGTTTTTCAAACCACCCTCGACAGTCCCTGGCGCTCCACCGGCGTTCTGAGGGCCGTGAAGACACAAGTGGCTCGGCTCGTTGGGGCGTTGGCGCAGCTGTTGGGGCGCGGCCACAGAAGGCGGGATTCAGATTGATGCAATCGAGCCTTGGGCTGCGGGCTGGCAGTAACGCTTGGATTCCTGACTCCTCTGCTAACCGAATGCAGGAAACATTCGTTGTGCATCACCAACCGGGAGATAGTTGACGAGAAAAAGGATCCGTTCAAATCGCCGCACCTTTCTTCGTGACTCGCTGAGTGTATTGGGGAGCACAGCGCTGGTTCAGTTTGTGCCGGGCTGCGGCAGAACGACCTCTACCACCGGACGAGGCAAGATCACGTTCGGGAGCTACGCAGATCCCGCCCAGAACGTTTTGAAGGAAGTATTCCTTCCTGAGTTTGAGAAGAAGACCGGAATTGAGACCGAATGGGTCGAAGCAGATTTCTCGAGTTGGTTTCAAAAAGCGGTCAATGACGGTCAAACCCAGGCTGGTGCATTCGATATCTATGTGCTCGATGACCTATGGATGCCGCGTTTCGCCGGGGCGGGTTATCTGGCCAACTTGGAGGAACTTGGATTTCATCCCGACACCGATTTCGTAGAATCGGCTTTGGATCTGGGATATTGGCCGCCGAAAACCGGTCCGCGCCAGCCTGGCATTGACCCTAAGGCTCGACCAACTCTGTTCGGGTTGCCACTCATTGGAGACGTGCAGCTGCTCTTCTATCGGAACGACGTATATGCCAGCGGCCCGCCTGCGACGTGGGATGATGTGCTCAGAATGGCCCGGGAAAGATCGGATCCTACGAAGCGACAGTACGGTTGGGTCACTCGCGGTGTAAAGGGTAATCCCGTCGTCAATTCCTATTTTGTTCTGCTCCATGCGTTCGGCGGTCAAATGTTCGAAGGAGATTGGAAAGTCGCTTTCAACAGTCCGGCAGCCATTGAAGCGCTGGAGTTCTACTTGCGCCTCCTGGACTATGCACCGCCCGGCGTAGCCGAGTTCGACTCGGATCAGGAGGGGCAGACGATGTTGCAGGGTAACGCCTTTGCCGCGACGATGTGGACAGGCTGGTGCGGCCAGGTGGATGACCCGAACAAGTCCAAGGTAGCGGGCAGAATCTCCTTCAGTGTCCCCCCCAAAAAGGTCAAACAGGTCGCCAAGCTGGGCCTGTTCATGACGGGCATTGCAGCGTCGGCACCTAACAAGCAAGGGGCGCTAGAATTCTTCAATTGGTTTCACAGTTCGGCAGTCCAGACTCAATTTGCCCGGGCGGGTGGAACTCCTTGCAAGGTGAGTGCCTTCAAGGACGAAGATTCCTGCCGGAAGTCTCGCTGGCTGCCGGAAACGCTAAAGGCTCTTTCCATTGGCCTGCCCTCTCCTCGAACCGCCGACTGGTACAAGATTGAAGATATCCTCGGCACGGCGCTGAATCAGACCCTGATTGAAAAAGGCAATGCCAAACGCCGACTCGACGCAGCCGCAAGCGAGGCGACGGCTTTTCTGAAGAACGCCGGTTATTCAGCGGGATGAGGGGAGAGGCATGAAAGAATTCCATCCGACGATCATGTCCGGTCCTCCCGGAACGCCTGGCCGTGCTCCCGGCTGGAGCGATGGGGAAGTAAATACCAGCGCCGACTCTCTCGCCCTCATCGAAGGAGAGGGCGGCCAAGCGCCCCCACAGAGGCCTGAGGTTGCACCAACACGTCGACGGAGGGTTCCGCTGATTCTCTTGGCGCTTCTGGCTCCCACAGCGCTTTTTGCGCTGGCTCTAACGATCTTGCCGCTCGGTTATGCAGTCGTCACCAGTTTTCGTTCTTTCCGCTTTGGTCAGCCTGTCGCATTCATTGGCCTTCAGAACTATTTCGATTTGTTTCGTGACTCCAATTTCTATAGGTCTCTGGGAACCACACTGACCTTTACAATCGTGGCAACTACCGTCGAATTTATTCTGGGCATGATGCTGGCGCTGTTGTTGAAGGAAGAATTCAGGTGGCAGGGATTGATTCGCTCGTGCCTGATGATCCCTATGGTTGTGGCGCCAGTGGTTGTTGGCATTGTCTGGAGACTGCTCTATAGCTCGGATGTTGGGCTTCTAAGCTATGGGGTGCAATTGATGATGGGGCATCCCATCAGCGTCCTTTCCAATCCCTCTTTGGCATTACCCGCAATCATCCTGGTCGATATCTGGGAATGGACTCCATTCATGTTTCTGATCCTGCTTGCTGGAATCCAGTCTTTGCCGCAGGAACCGTTCGAAGCGGCACGCGTCGATGGGGCGGGTCCCTGGTCGACATTCCGTTATCTGACGCTGCCCATGTTGCGACCCGTGATTGTCGTCGCAGTGCTGATCCGCGCCTTGGATGCCTTCACGGTCTTCGATCAGGTTTTTGTGTTGACGCAGGGTGGACCGGGGATGGCGACCGAAGTTTCCACCTTGATGGTTTACAAAACAGCCTTTCGATTCTCTCAATTTGGGTACGCTGCAGCCATGGCCGTTACCCTGCTAATTCTGGTCCTGTTTCTCTCAGCCGCGATTTCAAGATCGTTGCAGGGCCAGGTGCGGCAGGTGTGAGAGGACGCCCGTATCTCTCGACCCTCTTCCAGAAGAGGAGGGGAATAATTCGCTGAGAAATTGGAAAATCCGCCGCCAGTGCACTTGTCGAAATCAAAGTCGCATCGCCACTCCTCTTGGCCAGTCTTTCGTCTCCTCTTGCTGGTCTCCGCGTTGGGCTTGACGCTGGTTCCCGTCTACTGGATGATCAATACTTCACTCAAAACTCAAGTCGAAGTTTTTGCCTCGCCACCCACGCTGTACCCTCAAAAGGCCGTGCTGGAGAACTACGTCAGCCTGTTCACCCGTCGCAATCTGGGAGCCTACTTGCTCAACAGCGTCATCATCGTCGCTGGCTCAGTTTCGCTGGCGATGGCCATGGGCTCTCTGGCAGCCTATGCCCTGGCCCGCTTTCACCTGGGTCATCTACAGGAGCGAATCAGTTTCTGGGTGCTGGCGACTCGCATGATCCCTCCGGTTGCCATTGTTGTCCCTATCTTCCTGATGCTCCAATATCTCGGCTTCATTAACAAATATCCGGGTTTGATTCTGGTCTACACTGCCATGAATCTACCCTTTGTGGTATGGATGATGAGGTCTTTCTTTCAGGAGATCCCAGTCGACCTGGAGGAGGCTGCTATGGTGGACGGGGCCACCCGTTTACGCTCCTTCTGGGACATCGTTCTCCCCCTTGCAGCGCCCGGGTTGGTTGCTACAGCTATTTTCTCCGTCATTGTCACCTACAACGAATTCTTCTTCGCCCTCATCTTGACCTCAACGCCGGCAGCCGCCACGCTGCCGGTTGGGACTGCGGCGCTCATCGGCAAGACCCAGACATTGTTCGGAGAGATGGCTGCAGCAGGTGTTGTGGCAACGATCCCACTGATCGCCTTTGCGCTTCTGGTTCAGCGGCATCTGGTACGTGGCCTGACGATGGGCGCGGTAAAGTGAAAAGCTGGCTTGGTAGTGATGGTGGCGAGTCGCCCTGTAAACCCGGAGCACCGGTGAGGAACCAGCGTGTCGTGCGTCTGGGGACTCGATGTGTGTGCCATTCTAAGAGTCAGCCCTGACCTACTGCGCGGGCGTTTCTTGACTGGTAAGTACTTCGAGGTTGGACGAGACGGCTGGGGAACACTGGGCAGCTGCTTGTCCACATCGACGGTCAATCCGTTGTCGTTCTCGTTGCTGAACACATAACAGCCGTTGAACGGGTCTATTGGTTCGAGCGGTTGTTTGTATCGTATCGTCTGGGGACAGGCTACTCAATTCCCGAATTCTAACTTGATTAATTCATCGAACGCCTGATCCGGAATTCCCCAGAAGTGGCAATCGCCTTCCACTTTTGAGACTCGTACTTCCACTAATCTCCCTCTTAAGCATGAGAGACCTCCGCGCCGTTCCGAATTCAACATCTTCGAAATACAAGATTTGTGAACTCGCTCAATTACGACGCTAGACTGGCATGAGTCTTGCTTGCCACGACTTACGGTACCGATCACCAGAAGCCGGTTCGAATCAAACTCTCCCCCCAAACCGGCTGAGTAGAATGCCACTGGAGACGCCTCACGGTACCGACCCCCAGAAGCCGGTTCGAATCAAACTCTCCCCCCCAAACCGGCCAAGTGGAACGCCACTGGAGACGCCATGACGAGCCGGATTCCGAAGCTCACCGGGACGGCCGCGTCGGCCTGGCTCGCCCTCGCCGCGCCGTGGGTGCCTGCCTCCGCGCAGGATACTTCTCCGCTGCGTGCGACGCTCCCGCCAGCGGCACTTGGCGTTCGAGAGGCACAAACAGACGACAGTCCACCTGCGGATGGCGAGTCGAGCCTCCCGCACACTGTGCGGGACGACCCTAATAGCGATCCAATTTTCGCTCGCCCTGGTCGCGCCAGTTGTTCCTTGCCGGGCTCTCCGGCATTCGCTGAAACCTCTCCGAATCCGCCTGAAGAGAAACGATCTGAAAAAGAGCGGCCGATTTCATACGGTGTGGAGATCGAGCTCAGCTCAGGCCATGCGGACCGCGGGTTCGTCATCAGCGATCGTCCGGTCGCCCAGCCTGTGGCATGGGTGTCCTCGAGCGTCGCCTCGTTTTCAGTGTGGAGCAATCTCACGCTGGGCGAGACCAGGGACGGCTCCCGTCCGAAGATCCTGGAAATGGAACTGACGCGCGAACACCAGTGGAGAAAGCTCACTATCGGACCAGCCATCAGGATGTTCTTCTACCGCGATCCCCTGCACGGCGACCGCTCCCGCTCGATTGAAAGCTGGGTGTACCAGTCGTATGACGCCGGGCCGTTCCGCCTGTTCACGAATCATAGCGTTGATGCACTGACGTACAGGGGCGCGTACTTTGGAGAGGCCGGAATCGGGTTCGAGCGGCGTGGGTCACAAAAGATCGAGATCGGAGGCTCGTTCGACACCGGATGGGCTTCCTCGAGGTTCAACGATGCGTATGTCGGCATCGCCAAATCAGCGCTCAATCGCATAAGCGTGGAGGGCAGGCTGACGGCCTATGTGAAGCCGCACCTCTACATCGCTCCGACCTTCGAGTTCAGCACCATCGTGGACCGCGCGCAGCGCGCGGAACTGGCGCAGCCGACCTTTTTCTTTGTCGCGCTTACCATGGGAGTCGAATTCTAATGCCTTCGTCAGCCATCGTTCAAGCGCCTCCGGGCACTCCGGCCGCCGGCCGAAAGGCGCCGCCGGCGTCGCGCCTCGTCACATGCTTGGAACAGCTCGGTAAGATGCTGCGGCCCACACCGCATGTGCCGCTGGCCGTGGAAGGCATGAATCTCTTCGCCAAGCTCGAGTATGTCAATCCGGTCGGAAGCATCAAGGACCGTCCCGCCTATTGGATCCTCAAGCGGGCAGCCGAGCGAGGCGACATTTGTGACGAGACAACGGTGATCGAGTCCTCGTCCGGGAACTTTGCGGCCGCTCTCGCCGCCTTCACTCACCTGGTCGGCCTACGGTTCATCCCGGTGATCGATCCCAACATCTCCAGCACCTACGAGTCGTTCCTCCGGCGCATCTGCCCTACGGTGGTGAAGGTCGAGGAACGTGACGACACAGGCGGATTCCTGAAGACCCGCCTGCAGACGGTGAAGCACCTCTGTGCCACCACTCCGAACGCCTACTGGACGAACCAGTACGCAAACCCGGACGCCGTGGAGGCGCACTACGAGCTCACGGCGGGTGAGATCTGCGCCGATTTCGACTCGCTGGACTATGTCTTCATCAGTGTCAGCACGGCGGGAACGATCGCCGGCATGTCTCGTCGGCTCAAAGAGCGCTACCCGAAAGTTCGGATCATCGCCGTCGATACTGAAGGCTCCGTCATCTTCGGTGGGGCACCCCGCAAACGTTATATTCCCGGCATTGGGTCCAGCATCGTCCCGCCGTTGCTGTCGCATGCCAGGATTGACGACGTTGTCCTCATACCCGAGAGCGAGACCATTGAAGCGTGCCGGGAACTCCTCACGACCCACGGACTGTTCGTGGGCGGCTCCAGCGGGACAGCGTTCGCGGCGGTCAAGCGATATGCGGCGAGGATGGCGGGGTCCAAGCGCCCCAGGGTGGTGTTCGTGTGCGCCGACCGCGGTACGCCATACCTCGACACGGTGTTCGATCCCACGTGGGCAAGGAGGCTCGAGTAGAGGCCATGCGCTTCGAGCTGTCGATCATCAACGGCAAGACCGTCTTTGACATCATCCACGCCCATCGGGCTGATTGTATCGAGATCGTTCGGAATGCGTATCTCGCGCACGCCCGCGGGGAATCCGTCAACCCCGACAGCTACTTCCTGCGGTTCCCCGAGAAGCCCGACTGTCGGATCATCGCGCTGCCCGCCTACCTTGGAAACGGCTTCGACGTCGCCGGGCTGAAGTGGATCGCCAGTTACCCCGCCAACGTCCAGCGGGGCTTTCCACGTGCTTCCGCCGTCCTCGTGCTCAATAACTACGACATCGGCTATCCCTTTGCCATACTCGAGAGCTCGATCATCTCGGCCGCGCGCACAGCCGCGTCAGCCGCTCTTGCCGCGTACTGGCTGAGCGGGCAATCGCGCCGCGCGCATTCGTTGGGCATCGTGGGCACCGGGCTCATCGCCCGGTACGTGTACGACTTCCTTGTCCACACGGGATGGGAGATCGAGGAAGTGCGCCTATACGACAAATCGCCTCTCGAGAGCAAGAAATTCAGAAACACGGCGTGCCGCCTCGAGCACCACCGCACGGTCACGGTCGTCCCGGACGTAGCACAACTTCTGAGGGCCTCCGATCTGATCGTCTTCACGACCGTCGCGTCGGCCCCACATATCACCGATGCCGCCCTATTCGAGCACAACCCGGTGGCGCTGCATATTTCCCTTCGCGATCTCGCACCCGAGATCCTGCTCAGATCCCAGAACGTGGTCGATGACGTCGAGCACGTCATGAAGGCGAACACTTCTCCCCATCTCACTGAGCAGCAGACGGGGAACCGAAGCTTCGTGACGGGCACGCTTGCCGAGATCATGCTAGGACAGAGATCAGTGAATCGCAGCCGTCCGATCATCTTCTCCCCCTTCGGCCTGGGGATACTCGACCTGGCGGTCGGCAAGTGGGTGTACGACCAGGCGGTCGCCGCCGGCCAGGACCTGCGCTTATCGGACTTCTTCTACGAGACCGTGCGATGACGACGGCGCATAAATCCACGCCGGTGATTAAGGATCCTCGGGGAACCGCGCCGACGGACGTTGAAACCGTCTTCGCCGAGCTGCTCGCGGACGTCCTGCGGGTCGACCATGTGCCAGTCGATAGCCACTTCTTTGATGACCTCGGTGCCGACTCGTTGGTCATGGCCCATTTCTGCGCGCGAGTGAGGAAGCGAGGTGACCTGCCGCCGGTATCGATGAGGGACGTCTACCGGCATCCGACGATCAGAAGCCTGGCAGCGGCGCTCGTGGACGTGGCGCCCAGGCCTGCCAAGCCGCCGGTCTCGGCGGCGATCGAGGCGCCGACGCCGACAAGCACACGGGAGTACGTCCTCTGCGGAGCGCTCCAGGCGCTGTTTTTCCTCGCGTATTCCTATGTCGCGGTGGTCGCCATCGCGGAGGGCTACGAGTGGGTCTCGGCGGGAACGAGTGCCTTCGAGATCTATCTGCGGTTGATCCTGGCCAGCAGCTCGGCTTTTCTCGTTATGAACGCCGTTCCGATCGCCGCGAAGTGGGCGCTCGTCGGCCGCTGGAAGGCCCAGCATATCCGCCTGTGGAGCCTCGCCTACGTCCGCTTCTGGATCGTCAAGACGCTCATCCGGTCGAGCCCGGCCGCCCGCCTGTTCATCGGTACGCCCCTGTATGGGCTCTATCTGAAGGCGCTGGGCGCGAAAATCGGGCCCGGAGTCGTGATCTTCTCCCGGCGTGTGCCGGTATGTACCGATCTCCTGACGATCAACGCAGGGACGGTGATCCGCAAAGAGGCGCTCTTCAACTGCTACCGGGCACAGGCCGGGCGAATCGAGATCGGAGCGGTGACCCTCGGCCGGGACGTGTTCGTCGGCGAAAGGAGCGTGCTCGACATCAACACGTCCATG
>WNGD01008370.1_pt1 | contig 13871 bp, 14 predicted proteins | sample 5400671 | NCBI WGS metagenome assembly WNGD01 (sample SAMN13153369, study PRJNA577476) | soil metagenome | isolation source: 40 cm soil or saprolite under grassland replicate 2 | place: USA:California | collected 2016-06-15
CGGCCCCTGCGATATCTGATCTTTCGTGGCTCAATCCCACACCCCACGCAATCGCTGTGTACGCTTCGCAACCACTGTCGCCAGTGGTCACGCAACACTCGCTACCAAGCGGACGCTACTCCTTACTTGGGCCGGGCTTGCACCGGCAGGATCGCACCAGCTTTGCCTGGCGCACTCATTCGATCACCTCGTCGGCGCGGCCGAGCAGTGAGAGCGGGACGGTGAGGCCAAGCGTCTTGGCAGTCTTGAGGTTGATGAACAGCTCGACTTTGGTGGCCTGCTGGACCGGCAGATCACTGGGCTTCTCGCCGTTGAGAATTCTTCCGGTGTAGATGCCGAGCAGGCGGTAATATTCCGTTTCACTGCTTCCGTAGCTGATCAGGCCGCCAGCCCTGACGAACGGCCTGTACTGGTAGATCGCGGCCACCGCGTGGCGGAGCGCGAGTGCGGCAATCTGTTCGATCCGGGCATTGAAGAATGTATCGGGGGTGATTAGGAGCGCGCCGGCTCGCAGGCGGTCCAACGCTGCAAAGACCGAATCGAGATCGCCTTCGACGCTTGCTTGCACGACATGCAGTTGCAGTCCGAGAGCGGGAGCTGCCGTCCGCAAGTCGCGCAAAAATTGCTCAGCAATGGGACTGGTGGGATTGATGAGCACGGCGATAATGGTCGCGATGGGTATCAATTCGTGTATCAGCTCCAGACGCTTCGGCCCTAACTCGACGTTCAAACTGGTCACGCCCGTGAGGTTGCCGCGGGGTCGGTTCAGGCTGGCGACAAGTCCAACCTCGACCGGGTCCACCGATACCGCGAAGGCGATCGGAATGGAGGAAGTTGCCGCCTTCGCCGCCAATGCCGAAGGAGTGCCGCCAGCCGCTGCAATCACGCTAACCCGATGCTGAACCAGTTCGGTCGCTAGCGCCGGCAGCCGGTCGTTGTGGCCCTCCGCCCAACGATATTCAATCGCGACGTTTTGGCCCTCGATGTGGCCTGTCTCATTCAGTCCAAGGCGGAACGCATGCAGACGGTTCGCGTACAGGTCAGGCGATGCATTGCTGAGGAAGCCGATCACTGGCATCGGCAGCGCGTGCGCCGCGAGCGGCCACGCCGCCGCCGCGCCGCCAAGCAGCGATATGAACTCGCGCCGTTTCACTCGATCACCTCGTCGGCGAGTGCAAGAAGTGCAAGCGGCACGGTGACGCCCAGTTCTTTGGCCGTTTTTAGGTTGATCACCAACTCGATCTTTGTGGGCTGCTCTATAGGCATTTCTGCGGGTTTGGCGCCTTTTAGAATCCTATCGACATACCCCGCTGCTTGACGCCAGTTCTCAGTCGGACTGGGGCCATATTTGATCAGCCCGCCTAGCTGAGCAAAGCCGTCCTCGCCAGCAATGATTGGCAGACGGTGTTTCAGCCCAAGTTCGGCAATCGACCTCCGAATTCGGTAGAATTCGGCCGCTTGAAGCACAACGAGCCCCTCGACCTGCTCCTTCACAATACGTTCGAAAGTCTCCTCTATATCCTCGCTGCCAACAGCCTCTACCTCAACCAGGGAAATGCCGAGCCGGCTTGCTGTCCGGGTGGTTTCGCGTAGCAGTGTAGGATGAGCCTCTACACCCGAGTTCCAGAGCACCGCGACCCGCTTGAGGCCAGTAACGATGCCGGCGAGGATCTCCAAACGTTTGGCGCTCATTTCGGGAGCGAACAAGCTCAAGCCGGTGATGTTACCGCCGGGATGCCCTAGACTGGAGACGAACCCTGCCGTCACGGGATCCACAGTCAGGACCGCTGCGACGATCGGGATGTTTCTTGTGCCATGACTGGCGGCGACAGTGGTCGTGGCGTCACCAGTGACAACGACGTTCTCTCCTAAATTGGCCAGCTCCGTAGCCAAAGAGAGGAGCTGCTCCGGGTGACTGGACCACCGGTATTCAAAAACGCAGTTCTGACCTTCAATATACCCCAGATCACGCAGCCGCTCCCGAAATGCTGCGTAGCCCATCGACGCATCTGGCGGTACGACGTGCAGAACACCGATCCGCCACACTCGATCGGGCCGCTGCGCCCGCGCCGCGAGTGGCCACGCGGCGGCCGCACCACCGACCAGTGTGATGAATTCGCGCCGGTTCACCGCCCCGATGCCTCCTGTGCTTCCGACAGAAACGAAGGATAGCACACCTCATGCGGCATGAGACTGCTGCGCTGCGGGATTGGGTCCGATCTATGTCGCAGATGGGTCATCTTGAGACCATCTCGTTGGCCAGCGGCGCGGCTGCTTTACCCCACTAAGCGGACATTCCAGCGACCCATTCGATTGTCCGTTCATGCCAGGAGGAGACCTGAGCAGGTGCAGCAACGTGCGTAAGCAAAACTGGGGTTACTCGATCACCTCGTCGGCGATGGCGAGCAAGCCGGGCGGAAAGGTGAGACCTAGCGTCTTCGCGGTTTTCAAGTTGATCACGAACTCAAACTTGGTTGGCTGGATGACCGGCAAGTCTGCCGGTCTCTCCCCCTTGAGAATCCGGCCACAGTAGATCCCAGCTTGGCGATATGAATCGGGAAGATCATTTGCGTAACTCATCAGACCACCGGCCTCGACGATCTCACGCCGTCCGTAGATCGCGGGAACTGCGTGACGTGCCGCCAGCGCGACAAGCCGATCACGTTGGCTGGTAAACAACCCATCGGATTGTACGACGAGTGCCTTGGCTCCCCTCTGAAGCAGGGTTGTGAAAACTGCGTCGAACTCACCATCGCTGCTAGCGTTAAGGATATGAAGCTCCAGCCCAAGAGCACGGGCTGCTACCTGCAGTTCTCTTCTTTCTGCCTCCGTCTGCAGAGGATTAGTTGGATTGCCAAGCAAAGCAATTGCTTTCACTGTCGGTACTAATTCGTGCAATAGCCCGAGTCGCTTCGCCATCGGCACAACATTGAGCAGGGTTACGCCTGTCATGTTGCCGCCCGGACGGTTGAGACTGGCTACCAAGCCCAACGCGACCGGGTCACCGCCTATCCCGAATACAATTGGAATCGTAGTAGTGGCAGCCTTGGCTGCAAGCGCCCCCCGCGTGTTACCAAGCACGACGATGACACTCACCTGACGGTGAACGAGATCAGCAGCAAGTGACGGGAACCGCTCGTATTCAGTACCGGCCCAACGATACTCAATTGCCAGATTCTGACCCTCAACAAAACCAATGTCGTTTAAAGCCTTCCGAAACGCAGCAAGAGCCCGCGAATAAGTCTCGGGCGAACCCGCGCTGAGAAACCCGATCACCGGCATCGCGGGCTGCTGCGCGCGTGCACTCAGCGGCCACGCCGTCGCGCCGCCGAGAAGGGTGATGAACTCGCGCCGTCGCATGAGTTACCCTCGGAGGAGGCCCACAATCTACCACATCATCGGACGACGAGGACGCCGTGCAGTGCAGCGAAATACACCTGCTTATGTCGGTTCAGGGTCAATCACGTCGATTCGAGTGCGGAGTCACCTTGACCGCTCCACCCCAATAAACGGACATGCCCGCTGCACCGCGGTATGAGTGTGCCCGTCGCCGCCGGCTATGCTACCATCTGGAGCGCATCAAGGGCTCGTCAACAGACGAGGTACCACCATGGAAATGCATCAGGTCCGCTATTTTCTGGCCGTTGCGGACGAACTGAACTTCACCAGGGCCGCCGAAAAGTGCAACGTCGCGCAGCCGTCATTGACGCGCGCGATCAAGTTGCTCGAAAACGAATTCGGCGGGTCACTATTTCATCGCGAGCGGGCGAACACGCATCTTTCCGAGCTTGGGCGAATGGTAAGACCCCACCTCAAGCAAATCATGGAGGACTCGATTGAAGCGAAGCGTTCGGCGCAGGATTTTGTGAAGCTCAGAAAGAGCAAATTGAAAATTGGCATGATGTGCACGATTGCGCCAAACCAGCTAGTGGAGCTGATCGGCTCGCTCCATACGCGCTACCCAGGGCTAGAACTAGAATTGATCGATGCGAGCGCGCGGCAATTGGACGCCCGCCTCTTGGAAGGCGATCTCGAGGTTGCGATCTACTGTCTCCCCGGTGAGAAACCGGACGAACGCCTCCACGTCATGCCGTTGTTTCGCGAGCAGATGATGATCGTGGTCCATCCCGCTCATCCACTCTCGATGCACAATACGATTCGCCTCCCGGATCTCGAGGATCAGCCTTATCTCAACCGTGTCAATTGCGAATTCTATGGCTGTAGCTTATTCGACGGCTGCTCGGCATGGAACATGGTCTACAAGAGTGAACGCGATGACTGGATTTTGGCCATGATCGCATCGGGACTCGGCTTTGGATTCATGCCAGAGAACTGCATATCCCATCCTGGTGTTGTGGCACGGCCACTGGTCGAGCCGGAATATTGGCGCGAGGTGAATCTCGCCACCGTGCGAGGGCGGCCGCATTCGCCCGCCCTGGGAGCTCTGGTCCGCGAAAGCGAACAGGTCGCAACCGACGACAAGGCCGCACCGATCTGAAAAAAACCGGATTGTTCGGCATCGTCACCGCGGCGCGGGCGTTGGCCATCTGCCATCATGTGGTCGAGCACTCGACCCCAGCGCGGCTGGCCGGCATTGGCGCGCTCGGCATCGGCGGCAAAGCCGATCTCGCCGCACTGGCCGAAGCGCATTCCGTTTTTCTCGACCTCATTCTCGCTCAGCAGATCGAGGACATCGATCACGGCACGCCCGCCTCCAACGCCGTGGCCGTGAAGCGTCTATCGCAACGCGATCGCGATCGTCTGCGTCAGGCCCTGAGAGCGGTCGAGCCGATCGATGAACTTACCCGCGACCTTTTGCTCAACTACTCGGACCCACAATGACCTCGAGGTGTGTTTAACGGAGATCCTGATGACGCTGACCTATATAGGGAGGGATCGGAACGCGGGTGACCCCTTTTGCTGCAAACTGCTCAACCTAGCAATTCGCGCAATGGTCGTATTGCGTTCTTGATCCTCGCTGCGCGTTTAGGTGCGTTTTAGTGTTGCTTTTCGCGCCGAGCCGCGTTTCTTCCGCTGAGCCATGGCTGCCCCTGTCCTATTGATCAATGCTGCTGAGTTCTTCCACTCAGCGATGATCGCTGGTGTCATTTGAAGCCGGTGTATGCAACGGGACGGGGCGCGGAGTCCCAGATAAACGGCTACCGGAGAGAAAAGTAATGGGTCAGGGGTCCCAAGCTCATTCGCGTGACATCCGAGGCGGCCGCGATCTTCTAATCGCGACCAGGTCGGGTTAGGACTCGACCTCGTCACCCCTCAGCGGCACGCCTGAAGCCATCCTGGGTCCTGTTCGCTTGGGTGTGGATTGTTTTTGTCTGTGAACCCGCTCTTTTCCTCGATCCCCCGAATCTCGTCAGCGGCCGAGGATTCCGTCGGCGATACGCGTACTTCACTGCCGCAGAGGCGTTATAGGCCGAGCGAGCGCCGGGTCCAGCGGCGTTGCGCTTGCTCCTGGCACTCTGAATGGGGCTCGAGCCGATACTGATCTGGCCGGCGGATTATGCTCGTGTCTGGCCGCCATCGCGATGGGCGACATCGCCCGGCGGGATTGCGCCGAGCCGCGCGCGGTGCCAAGCCCAGATCAATATAGGAGAGATCCAAACCAGGATCGCGAGGAGGCCGAGCCCGGCCGAGATCGGACGCTGGAAGAAGGCCAGAAAGCTGCCGTCGCCCTTGATCATGGAGGTGACGAAATTCTCCTCGACCATCGGTCCCAGCACGATGCCGAGAATGGCCGGCGCGACCGGGATCCCGTTCTCCTCCATCAGGAATCCAAGCACGCCAAAGGCGAGCATGATCGCGACGCCGAACACAGAGTTGTTCACCGCAAAGGCACCGACGATGCAGAACATCAGGATGCAGGGCATCAGAATATTGCGCGGCACGCGCAGGATCTGCTTGGCGCCCTTGATTGCGGCCCAGCCGAGCGGGACCATCAATAGGTTCGCGAGCACGAAGATCAGGAACACGGCATAGATCTTTTCCGGATTGTTGATGAAGATCGTCGGGCCGGGGTTCATGTTCTTCATATAGAGCACGCCGATCACGATCGCGGTAATGCTATCCCCGGGGATACCAAAGACGAGGGCCGGAACCCAGGCCCCCCGAGTGCGGCGTTGTTCGAGGACGTGCTCTCGATGATGCCTTCCACGTGCCCGGTCCCGAACTTCTCGGGCGTCTTCGAAAAGCGTTTCGATACAGCGTAGCTGACCCAAGCCGCGATGTCGGCACCGGCGCCCGGGAGCGCGCCGATGATCGTGCCGACGATGTTGCCGCGCAGTTGCTGGCGCCAGTATTGCCGGATGAGCCGGCCCCAGCCCCTGAACAGGTTGCCCATCAGGGTCTGCGGCACGGAAATGTGCACGTCGGCAACCACGGACCGCAACACCTCGGACACGGCGAACAGGCCGATCATCGCTGGGATGAACTCGATCCCACCCATCAGGTTGACGCTACCGAAGGTAAAGCGCGGCACGCCCGCTGGATTGTTGAGGCCTATCGTCGAGACGAAAAGGCCAATGAACAGGCTGACGAGTCCTTTGACGACATTCGAGGCGCCGATGAACACGCCGCAGGTGAGACCGAGCAGCGCGAGCCAGAAATATTCGAATGATGAGAATTTGAGCGCCACCTCCGCGAGCGATGGCGCCGCGAGAATGAGCACGGCCGTGCCGAACAGGCCGCCCATGGCCGAGAAGGCGAGATTGGCCCCAAGCGCGATCTCGCCCTGCCCCTTGCGGGTCATGGCGTAGGCCTCGTTGGCGTAAGCGGCTGACGCGGGTGTCCCCGGGATGCGCAACAGCGCGCCCGGGATATCGCCGGCGAAGATCGCCATTGCCGAGCAAGTTACCATGGCGCCGATCGCCGGGATTGGCTCCATGAAGAAAGTGACAGGCACGAGGAGAGCGATTGCCATCGTCGCGGTCAGGCCCGGGGTCGCGCCCACAAACAGTCCGAACAGGGCCGCGAAGAGCATCATCCCCAGCACGGCGGGTTGGAACACCAGACCGAAAGCAGCGGACACGGCGCTCATGGTGTCCTCGACTTCAGAGCCAAAGCAGGCCGCGGGGCAGCGGCACGAGCAGGAAACCGCCGAAGGCCTTTTGGAAGGCGATCGTCATCGCGATGGCGATGACACCGGCAAGCCACCATTGCGTCCCCAGCATCACGAACAGCGCGAACAGCACGATAATCGAGACCGGCAGGAATCCGAGCGGGCCGGACGCGACTATGTAGAAGATGACGACCGCCATCGTCACGACGAGCTTCGCCCAGGAGGTGCGGTACCGCGTCCACGGCGCGCCGAAGAACGCGCCTTGCCAATGGCGCGCTCCCTCGACGACGAGGAGCGCGCCGCAACCCCCGAGACCCCAGGCGATGAGCAGGGGGAACACGGCGGCGCCGTACTGCTGGCCCGGCAACGACGGGAGCGTGCGCGCGTAGAAACCGATCGCCACCGCGAGCACCAGCAGCGCGGCCCCGATCAGGGCGTCGTTGAAGCGCATGGAGACGACCCACTATGCGGCCAAAAATTACTTCGCGAGCCCGACCTTCTTCATGATGGCGCCGAGGCTCTCGTCGCTGGCCATCCAAAATTTGAGGAAGTCGTCACCCGCGGCGTATTTCACCCCGAATCCGCGCTGACTCATGAAGTCAGTGTAGTCCTTGCTTTTGAAGATCTTGTCGAGGGCACCGATAAGCTTCTTCTTGACGTCATCCGGCAGTCCCTTCGGGCCCACGATGCCGCGCCAAGCGCCGATCGTCCAGCCGCTGCCCGTCTGCTCCTTGAGGGTGGGAACATTCGGGAACAGCGGATTGCGCTGATCGTCCATGATCGCGAGGCTCTTCACCCGCCCCGCGTCGATAAGCGAGCGGGCCTCCGGCAGAGAGCAAGGCACGACAGTGACGCCCCCGGCAACCAGGTCCTGCAGCCCTGGCGCCGCGCCCTGGCTCGGCACCCACCGCGCCGCGCCCGGATCGAGGCTGAGGCTGTTCAGCAGGCCCGCCAGGGCGAGATGCCAAATGCCACCCTGGCCGGTGCCCGATGCCTTGTGCTTGCCGGGATTGGCCTTGATGTCGTCGACCAGGTCCTTGACGCTCTTGTACGGCGCATCCTCGCGGACCTGCACGCCTGCCGGGTCGAGGTTCATCAGCGCGAGCGGGGTGTAGTTCTTGTAGGTCAGCTCCGTCAGGCCCTGCCAATGCAGCATTCCGATCTCGACCGTGGCGAGACCGATGGTATAGCCGTCGGGCCCGCCCTCCGCGATGGCACTATGGCCCACCACACCGCTTCCCCCGGTGCGGTTGACGACGTTCACGGGTTGGCCGAGCTCTTTCTCGAGCAATGATCCGATGATGCGCGCTGTGGCGTCGGTCCCACCGCCCGCCGCCCAGGGCACTAGCAAGGTAATGGGCCGCTCCGGCCAATCGGCCCCAGCCGGGTTCGCTCCGGCCAGAAGCGGCGCGCTCATCCCTAAAAGGGCAATCGCGAAAACCAACCTGCAGAATCGCCGGCGCACCATGTTTCCTCTCCTCGGTTGTGGGGCTCCTCCATCGGCTAGAGCGTACCAAGTCAGGAAACGAACGCGCCAGCTTCTTTATGATCAGATCCGCTTCCCCAAGTCGTTTTCGCGCGGGTTGACGGTGTCGCCGGCCGGTGTGCGTTGCGTGTGGCTGCGCCACGACCTCGAGACCATGAAGAAGCGGCTCAAGGACTTGGAGGCCAAGAGCGCCCAGACCGGGCGGCCCCAGGAATCAAGGGTACCCTAACGCGAAGCTCCAGCGGCCGCTTTGGACGCGCCAGCTTACCGCCCTGCGCGAAAGTCGGCCCAAAGCGGAGAACCGCCCCGACGCGGCTCGGCATCTACCTCAATTCCCAGCATCCTGAGCGCGACGGTCTGAGCACTTTTGGCATTGTGCCAATTCGGTGCTGAGTGCATCTTTTGAGCGATTCCGATTCCATCCACCACGAACGAGCTATGATTCAGCGGCCGCCGACTACGATCAGATGCAAAGAATGCAGTCACGCCCTGAGCAGCCGGGCCAAAAAATGCCCCTTATGCGGCTGCCCGGTTGAAAACAATAGGGAAAAGAATGTTCTGCCCCTTCGATGGCTTTTGGTCATTGCGTCGATAGTCATTCCAGCGATAGTGATTCTCATTTTCATAGTCGTGGGGGGACCGGACCACGAGGCAAGTTCTCTACAGGGCCGCTCCGAAGGTGCAGCGCACGAGACAAGTTCCCAAGAGCGCTACTCTGAAAGCGCGCGTGAAACCCAGGAGCACGAGGGTCGCTCTGAAAGCATGGCTGGAACCCACGGGCTGGCGTCTCAGCAGCAGCCTCGAAACGAAGAAATGATATCTGGCGCGATGCTCGATGCCCGCCGCCAACCCGAACCAGCGAGCACGGAAGTACAAGAAGCTGCCGTCAAGGCTTTTGGCTTGGGCATGGCGCACCTGGAAAAGGGCGACTACGATCTCGCCATCCGGGAGTTCACCGAAACGGTACGCTTGAACCTGAGTTACCCCGATGCCTTCACTAATCGCGGCTTTGTACATTTATACAAGGCCGACTACGACCGCGCGATCCAGGATTTTAGTCAAGCGATTCGGCTCCAGCCGAATTCCGATTTGTTCGCCAACCGCGCTCTGGCCTATTTCAACAAGGGCGATTACGACCATGCAGTTGAGGACTATACCGAGGCAATCCGCCTGACCCGCACCGACTCAGAGCTTTTCAATTATCGGGGCGCCGCCTATGCCGGCAAGGCCGACTACGATCGTGCAATTCAGGACTACGACCAAGCGGTACGCCTGAAACCAAATTACCCCGCGGCTTTGAACAATCGAGGCTGGGCCTATTCCCAAAAACGTGACCGAAAGCGGGCCATCGCCGATTACCTCACCGCATTGAGGCTGAAGCCAGAAGACTCTTTACGCCAGCACGTTAAGGCGGCGCTCAAAGCGCTCGGGTACGCTCGATCGGATCGTTGATAGAAGCCTAACCGGAGTCAGTTACGGCATACCTCGCCGGTCCACGATGGGGTTCTTCGTCCGCTTTGGAGCGGAGCCCCTTTCCCTCGCATCGATGTGTTCGATATTTCACATCCGGTCGCCCAGCTTCTTTCCGCCTTCGGCGTGTTCGCCGTCAAGTCATCTGATACGGCCGGTCGGCGCCCTCGCCGAACGCGGGCGGGATGACCTTGGTGCGTCGCCGCAGCGGCCCGGAATTCAGGCCAGGGCCGCGCCGGCTCGCCCACCGAGCAACGCGCCGGGCCATTTCCCGCTTGGCTCAGGGCAATGTCACGGCGATGGCATTGAAAAACCACCTGTTCCCGAAGGTAATTACCCCGAGGAACCACGCGAATGACTTGCATCCTCTGCCCACAGGTGGGCAAAGCCAGGTTCGGCAATTCACGGGATAGGCGAAGGCATCGCTCCTGGAAGTTCCCGACGGGAGTGGAGAGGTTCGTAGGCCCGAGCCGGTGGCGGACACCCCCGGGGACCGCGATGTGCTGGAGATCGACATTCACGAGGGGCCATGCCTCGCGGTCACGCTCAACGATCGCCAGGATTATTTCGGCCAGACCGTTAACATCGCCGCGCGCGTTCAGGGCCGCATCGTAGCCGATCTTCGCGAGCGAGCCGGTTATGGTTCACCCGTCATCGTCGATCCTCGAGACGAGCGGGCTGAAGCCGCTGCAGAAGCGCGCGTCGCCTTTTTCCGAAGCGGGGGTCGAGCGAGGTCCAGGGCCCGGCCGTGCCTCACTGTGCTTCGGTGCCACGCCCCCGATCAACCCACCCAATCGACCTCTGGGCTGTCGCGCGGCGCCTCACTACGTAAGCAGGCCGGGGGCGAAGGAACGGCCAAGACACGAAAGCAACTGCTCGGCGGCTGAACCCTTGCCAAAAAATCCGCCCGGCCGGAGCCGGGCGGACAGCTCGAATCCGGCATCAAACCGGAATGATCGCCACGATGCGGAACGTGTGCGGATCGATGATCACGATCTCCTCGCCAACGATGATGTACTTGTACTTGCGGTATTGCGGAATGATCGTCACGAGCTCGGACGGGAGCGTGAACAGACGCACGTGACGCGGTATCACCGTGTTGACGCTGATCGAGAAGTCGGGATTCTCCACGCGCGCGCTCGACTGCTTAACGACGACGTCGTGAGCCTTGGTTTTCTGCGCTTGCGAGAGCTGGACCGATCCCGAGGTCGCGCCCGTCGTGGCGGCACCGGTTTGTCCCTTCTGCTGGGTCTGGGTCTGCGCCCTACCCTGAGTACCCTTCTTCTCGGCAGCCCCCATGCTCTTACGAGTTTCGGTGCCCTTCTTCTCCGCGGCCCCCATGCTCTTGCCGCTGTCGACGCCCTTCTTCTCTGCCGCGCCCTTCTTCTCGGTGCGCCCTTCTTTGCCTTGGGCCACGCCAGGCTGCTTGCCTTTCTGGATCTGAGCGCCTGCCGCCTTCTCGCCGGCCTTACCCTCCATGCCTTTCTTCTCGGTGCGCTCCTCGCGCCCCTGGGCCATGCCGGGCTTCCCGCCCTTCTGCTCGGTGGCGGCGCCCTGCTGGTTCGCGCCCTTCTGCTCGGTGGCGGCGCCCTTTTGGCTCGCGCCCTGACTCATGTGGCTCGAGCCGGCACTCGGGCCGCCCTCGGTCTTGCCTGTTTGTGCACCTGCGAAGGTCGTACCCGCGATCAGGGCCGCCGCCGCAGTCGTGACCCACAATGTGGTCTTCATGCGAGCTCCTCCTTTTTTCTGTAGTAACTCCCTCGTGCCGTTTGCCAGACAAAACTAGGTACGCGCGCCCTTTGTTCCGAACCATCCGAGACCAGATCCCGGAAATATGAACACTCCACGATGGCAGCTCGGCCTTAACGCGATTGATTGTATCGCTCTTTTGCCGAGCTCCGCGAGCTGGCTCACGATCTTAGTCCTGAGTTGTGCCACGGGTATTTCAAGCCGGCGCGTGGAATCGCAAACTCGGCGCGTTCCGCGCCACGCCCGACGAGATCAAGGCTCAAGGTCCGCTTTGCACCCGAAAACGTCCATGGAGCGGGCATGCCGGCAGGTCCGAGAATGGGATGGACCGGCCGTGCTCCCGCCCCTAACGGCTTTGCCGGGGGGCTTAGAAGCACGAGGAGCACATCGCCATGTCCCAGAAGACGGAAGCTGGATTGGCCTGTACGATCGGCATCGATACAGGCAAGAACACACTGCATTTGGTTGGCCTAGATGCCAAGGGAGCAGTCGTCTTGCGCGAGAAGCTCGCGCGCGGCCGGATTGCGGCACGGCTTGCGAATGTGCCGCCTTGCCTAATCGGCATCGAGGCTGGCATGGCGACGCACTATGTGGCCCGGGAGCTGCTTGTGCTCGGCCACGACGTGAGACAGGTGCCACCGGCTTACGCCAAGCCATTCCGTCAAGGTCACAAGAACGACTTCCGGGACGCCCACGCGATTGCAGAAGCAGTGCAGCGCCCATCGACGCACTGTGTTCCGATAAAGACCGACGCTCAGCTTGAGCTCCAGGCGCTGCACCGCGTGCGGTCTCGCTTGATCGGTGGTCGGACTGCCGTGATCAATCAGATCCGCAGCTTTCTATTGGAGCGCGGCATTACCGTACGCCAAGGCCTTCGCTTCCTGCGGCAACAGCTGCCACAAGTTCTGGCCACACGCACCGATGTGTTATCACCACGAATGATCAGGATTATCGAGGACCTCAGCAGCGACTGGCGCCGTCTCGATGAGCGTATCGAACACGTCACAGAGGAGATCGAACTTCTGGCCAGCGACAGTGAGGCCTGTCGGCAGTTGATGACCGTTCCGGGCATCGGACCGATTATCGCCAGCGCAATGGTAGCGGCAATTGGCAATGGGGCTGCCTTTGCCAAGGGGCGCGATTTTGCCGCCTGGCTCGGCCTCGTGCCGAAGCAGATGTCCACAGGTGATCGGACGATCCTCGGCCGCATTACAAAGCGTGGCAATCGCTATCTGCGCACGCTGTTCATGCAGGGGGCTCGCGTCGTTCTGCTCAGACCGACAAATTGGGCAAAACACAGCTTTGCTTGGTGGTTCGGGTCTAGTGCAATCCACCGTCCATGCGGGAGTTAAAGCCGCGCCCACCGGCGACGAACAACGGTGCAGCGCGAACGCCGAAGTTCCGGATCGCCCGGGGGCGTAATTGGGTGGTGGGCTGGGTCAATCGCATCATTGCGGGCATGGCGGTTGTCCTCGACCAGCCGCATGCCGACGTCACGGGCCGCCCGAAAGGACGCCGATGAGCGAGCGGGAATTGAGGTGGGGCGATGCACGCTTCGAACCCCTGACGGGCAAATCGGGCCCGCTGCCCCCAATACCCGCAGTAATCTGACACAACGACGCCCTGCATAGCGGCGGTCCAGGCTGGACGGTTATCGGTGTTGCCCCGCCGAGTGGGTTCATTGAGCTTTGAACACTCTCCAGTTCCTATACCAGCTTCGGCGGGCTCCACTGTTAAACGGTACGTTCTCTGGCGGCACCTGATTCACGCGATAAATGTCTCGGAATTTTTCTAGGAGGTCTGGATCGCCATAATCCAGACTAACGATTTTGCCAAACTCCGACCGGTAACCCTCTTCATGCTCAACAATCTCGCCCCAGATCTTGACCTTGCCGAATAATAGCGGCCCGTCTGCGCAAGGATCATAACCATATTCATGCCTGGATCGGATCACATCGCGGAACGAGTAAATCCCATGTGTTCGCACATCACCGGAAGCTGGCTTGTTGGGATACCAGATGTAATTCCGCATCGCCACGCTGTGCAGACGGTCATCGTTGCTCCCAAACCAGGGTGGGACAATGACCCGCCACG
>WNGD01005828.1_pt1 | contig 13864 bp, 10 predicted proteins | sample 5400671 | NCBI WGS metagenome assembly WNGD01 (sample SAMN13153369, study PRJNA577476) | soil metagenome | isolation source: 40 cm soil or saprolite under grassland replicate 2 | place: USA:California | collected 2016-06-15
CTATATCAGTTCGCTAGCGAGCGAGCCTCACACCGGCAAGCAGGCATTGCCGCAAGGCGGCATGCCACGCAGTCTTCGTCGCATGGCCGTCGCGGCCATGACTGCGAAATTTTGAGCATTTTTGTGAATGCAGCAAGTGGACCCGGTCCGACTAGCCAGCCACGTTCACAAACTGCTCAAATTTCGCACGAGAGCCATGGTTGTGAGAGTCGGGAGTTTGAAACCACCGATGAACGCGGATGGCCGTCGGTTCAATAGTTAATTGCGACGGCGGTTCCCTAACTCGGCGGTATGAGGCTCCTCGCTCTTCCTAGCTTAGCTATAGCTAGCCGGTCGTCCGATGCCTCACTTTTGACGACGGGATGTTCTTGGAGACAGCGATTTCATGAGGGTGAAATGGCGCAAGGCGTCCTGAAATGACAAGGCGATATCAGAAACGGCGAGGCGTGGGCAGGCTCCTTTTTTCGCCCGCCATTCAATTTAGCGAAAGGGGGATCCCATGAGCATCAAGCGAATCACGATAACGGGATGGGTTTGCCTGGTGTTGGCGCAGTTGGTGTTGTCGCAGGATTACCGGGCCAGTATTTCGGGCATCGTTACGGATCCCAGCGGGGCGGTAATTCTCGGCGCGGCGATCAAGACAATCCGTGTCGACACCAATGAGACCAAGGAAGTTGTGGCGACCTCGGATGGCCACTACGCCATCCCATACCTCATTCCGGGCGCCTACGACTTGGAATTTTCGGCGGCGGGCTTTCAGACCGTGAAGCGCAAAGGCATCGTGCTCCGTGTGGCCGACAAACTGAATTTGTCGGTTCAGCTCCCGATCGGCGCGCTGACCCAGGAAGTTACCGTAATGGGGCGGCAGGAGGTAATTGAAACCGGATCGGGTGACCGCGGCCTGGTCTTCGATCCGGTCAAGACGCAGCAGTATCCGCTTAATGGGCGTCAGACTTACATGCTGATGTCGCTGACACCCGGCGTGATTTTCACGCAGGAAGTTTTCGGCAACACCGGCTTCTCCGGCACGCGCGGATGGGACGTAAACAGTTCCTACAAGATCAACGGTGCGCGCACCGGCCAGAACCTGTTCCTGCTCAACGGCGCGCCTATCAGCGACGCCGGCGGAACCTGGCAGCTCGCGCCTAATGTCGAGGCAGTGCAGGAATTCAAGGTCATGACCAACACCTACGACTCATCCTACGGCCGTTTCGGCGGCGGCGTGGTCAACACTACGCTGAAGTCCGGCACCAACAGCTGGCATGGCGACGTCTTCGACTTCTTCCGCAACAAGGCTTTCGACGCCAACAGTTTCCAGAACAACATCGTTGGCGCGCCCAAGGCCAAGCACAACCAGCACCAGTGGGGCGGCGTCATCGGCGGCCCGATTCGCAGGGACAAAGACTTCATCTTCGCGAGCTTCGAAGGCTGGAGGGAGAGAATCGGATTTCCTGCGGTGACAAGCGTCCCTCCGATGGGCCGTGTGCCAGGGCTCCACCTATATTCGCGACCCGTTTCCGGGCAACGTAATCCCGGACGGCCGCATCAGCCCGATCGCCAAAGCCATCATCGGCTATTACCCGGCGCCGAATGCCGCCGGGCTGGACAACAACTACGTCGCAGGCGGCAATGTCGGCCGCTATCGCTACGATCAGCCGATGGCGCGCTGGGATCACATCTTCAGCGAGAAAGACAGTCTCAACGTCACTTTCACCTTCCAGCACGGCCAGGAATACCGCGATCAGACGGGCTGGGGGCCGCCGGCTGGCAGCGGCGACGTGGGCTCCGAGCGCACGCAGCAAAGCTATATCATCGCCTGGACCCACGTCTTCTCACCAACCAAGGTGCTCGACGTGCGCGGTTCCTATGGCCGCTTTACCTCGATGTTTCCACGTTACACCGATTTTGACCTGACCTGGGACAAGCTCGGCATGACCGGGATGATCAAGGCGCCGACATGGCCGACGAACACGGTGCCCAGGATAGATCTCGTCGGCTATACGAATCTGTTTGCCTGCTGCGACACCATGCGGTCAAGCACACTCTTCGCACCGGATTCGAGCTGAACTACGTTTCCCGGGGCGACGTCAACCCGGGTTATGCAAACGGCAACTTTTCCTTCAGCCAGACCTGGACGCGACAGCTCAGCGACCGCGGCCAGGGCACGTACGACGGCAGCGCCGTGGCCACCCTGCTCCTGGGCGTTCCAGCGGGCGGTTCGATAAATTGGAATGACGACGCCTATCGCAGCCGCCCCTATTACGGGTTTTATGTGCAGGACGACTGGAAATTCAATTCACACCTGACGTTGAATCTCGGCTTGCGTTATGAAATCCAGATTCCCTGGTTGGAGCGATTCAACCGCGTGACCCGCGGCTTTGACCTCTCGGCCAAGAATCCTTACAGTGATGCGGTGCTGGCTGCTTGGGCCAAGTATAAGGCGGACTATGACGCCCAAGATCCCAAGTATCCCTACCCGGCTCCTCCCGCACAACTGACGGGAGGCTACCTGTTCGCCGGCGTCGGCGGACAGCCGAGCCGGTTTTACGACACCGACTGGACCAACGTCGCGCCCCGAATTGGCGTGGCCTGGCGTGTGACCGACAAGACCGTCCTGCGCGCCGGGGCCGGAGTTTATTACATCTCGCCCACCCAAACAGGCGTGGTCCAGGGATTCAGCCAATCAACCCCGTACACGAGCTCGCTGGACGGCATGACTCCTTCGGCGGGTCTCTCAGGTCCCTACTCGCTGCAGAATCCATTCCCGAACGGCCTCAGTCCGGCGGTCAAGTCGAGTCTGGGTCTGGTCACTAACGCGGGCAACAGCGTCGGCTTCGATCCTCCTCACTTTAAGATTCCGCGGACCTACCAGTATTCAGTGGGAATCCAGCGAGAATTGCCGCACGGTATCCTGGTGGAGGCGTCGTTTGCCGGCAACTATCAGATGTACATCAACTTCGGCCAGAACCAGAACAACGTGAGCCTCGACGACAACAATCGCGGGTTCGCCGACAATTCCTACCTGAACCGTACCATGCCGAATCCATTTTACGGGGTGCTTCCGAAGACCTCCGGTCTCGGCGGCAGCCCCACAATCAGCGCCTTCAATCTGCTCAGGCCCAATCCGATTTTCCAGAGCATCACCAATAACCTGGTTCAAAAGGGCCACTACCGCTCCGACGCCTTCCAGACCAAGATCGAGAAGCCTGTGTTCGGCGGCGGCACGCGTGTCTTGACATTGGTGTTGTCTTACACCTTCGCCAAAGCTTAGGAGGCAAACCACGGCTTGAACGACTGGAATGCGGCGGAGCCGCTGATCTACGAGCTGGACAACACGGACAAGCCCCATAACCTTTCATTCAGCGGCCTCTGGGACCTGCCTTTCGGCGCGGGCCGCAAACTCAACATCAGCAATCCCGTCGGTAATGCCTTCGCCGGGAATTGGCGCTTCGACTGGATCTTCACCTACCTGTCCGGCTACCCGGTACCCTGGCCCAATCTCATAAACTACTGCGGCGAATGGCACGCGGCCGCGCAGGACGAGGACCACTGGTTCAACAACGATAAGTCCTGTTACAAAACGTTTCCCTCGTTCAACCTGCGCACGATCCCGGACCGATTCCCCGACATCCGGAATCCGTCCAGGCCGCAACTGAACGTCGCGCTCGAAAAGACGTTCCGCTTCACCGAGCGCTATCGTCTCCAGTTCCGCGGCGAATCGTTCAACGTAACCAACACCCCGATTCGCCCGGGCCCAAACACAAACTTCAACAGCGCTTCGTTCGGAAAGCTGACGAAGATGCAAAATAACTTCCCGCGCGTGATTCAGTTTGCGGCGAAGCTCTTCTTCTAAATGCGGTCAGAACGCGACCTTCAACTGCATGTGGATGATTCTGGGCAGATTCTGCTGCGTCAGGTTCAGCTGGCCCAGGTTCGGCGCCGTCGGAGACTGAGTCGCCAGCCCCACGAACCACGGGTGGTTGAGCGCGTTGATCATCTCGGCACGATACTGCAGCTTGAGGCGCTCGCTGACTGCGAAGTTCTTATGGATCGCGAAGCTCACGTCGATGCGAGTCGGGTACCGGACGTCCGGGAAGATCGTCGGGAAATCGCGCAGCGTGTTCGGCGTCTGCGCCCTGAAGATCGTGTTGTCGAACCACCGCAGCAGCGTGCGCGCGTCTGAGGGGAGCGCGGCGCTCCGATCCAACGTCTTGGGCCCGCCGGGGTGTTCGACCGGGTAGCCCGAGAAGATCTCGGTGAACCAGTTGAGCTGCCAGCCGCCGAGAAACGGGTTCGCCCAGCCCGGCAGCCCCGAAAGGAACCGCTCCCCCTTGCCAACCGGAGCCATCCAGTAACCGGCCATCGTGAACCGATGGGGGGCGTCGAGTTGTGCGGCAAGCCTCCGCTCGAGCCTGGAGCTGCTCGGGTCAGCGAGAGAGAAATCCTGGGCGTTGAGAAGGTTGATTTCCTCCAGCGTCTTGGACCAGGTGTAGGCTGCCAGCACGCTGAATCCGCGCGAGAAACGCTTGGTCACCTTCGACTGCATCCCGTGGTACGACGACGAGCCGATCGGAACCTGGTTCAGGACCACGCTCGAGTACTGCGGAAACGGTACGAGTAGAAACCGCCGCTGGATGCGGGCGCCGTTGAGCGATGCATTGTCTGGCAGCAGGCCGGCCATCGGGTTCGGGACCTGCTCGGCGTAGTAGCTGTCGGGCCTGCTCAGCTCCGAGACCGGCGGCGCATTCAGCTGGATGCCGTTGACCGGCAGGTGGCGCGTCTGGTTTCCCACGTAGCCGATGTCGGCAACGAGGTTCCAGGGAAGCTCCCGCTCCATGTCGACCGAGAACGTGTGGGCGTACGGCAGATCGCGGTCGAGGTAGTTGAACGAGACTCCGAGACCCAGGTTGGTCGAGGTCCCGAGCCGGTTCCCGATCGGCTCGAGCAGCTTCGTCGGGAAGGGGCTCGACAGGGTTCCTCCGGGTTTGCCGAACTCGGTGCTCGGGATGAGAGGCGTCGACTGAGCGTACCCGTCCGTGCCTCCGGTCGCCTGCTGACCCAGAAAGTAAAGGCCATAGCCGCCGCGAAGCACCGTCCGGTCGGCGATCTTGTACGCGACTCCGGCCCGCGGCTGCAAGTTGTTCCGATCCGGGTTGAAGGCATAGCGCGCCTCGCCCGAACTGCCGGCGTAAAGGAGGCCGCCTGTGAGGTTCAGGCCGGGCGCCTGGATCGGGGCCGGCTGTCCAAACGCAAACCCGCGGGTCTGCCGGTTGAAGCGCTCCGTCGGCGGCGCCTCGAAGTCCCACCGCAGCCCGAGGTTGAGCGTGAGCCGGTTCGTCACCTTCCAGTCGTCCTGGAGGTAGGTCACATAATACGTGTTCTGCCAGGCGAAGGTATCGTTCTTCGACACGAAACCGGAGCTGGGGAATCCGAGCAGGAACGAGGCGTAAGAATCGCCGGAGGCCGCGTCCGGCGTCGACGGGTCGCGCGAGGTCATCGAGCGCGTGAACGAGAACGAGCCGCTGGTAGTCCCGGGGTTTACGTTGAACCAGCGGTAGAGGCGAAATTCGAGCCCCGTCTTGAACGTGTGCTTGCGCCAGGTCCGTGTCAGGCTGGCCTGCGTCGAGTAGGTGTAGTCCGGGCTCAGGCTCTCGGCGCTGCCTGCTCCAAAGGTCTGGTAGCCCTCGAGGTTCATCTGAGGGAAGTGGTATGGACGGTTGTATTGCGACACCAGAGAGTCGGCAAACCCGAGGAGCCGCGGATCGAAGTTCTTCCCGAACGTGCCGCTGCGGTTGTGCCACTTCAGCGCCCCGATGCGCGCGTTGAGGATCGTCCGCGGGTTCAGCGTGCAGGTCCAGTCGGCGGCGCCGCTCGTGTCGCCGCGGACGAGCGGCTGGTTCCCGCTCGGCTCGGCCGTGTTCGTGCCCCAGATCGTGCCGCGGTGCTCGTGCAGGATGTTGTGACCGTACCGGACGTACACGTTATTTTTCGGACTCACGGCCCAGTCGAGGCGCCCGATGTAGGAATCGAAGTGCTGGACCCAGCGCGACGGGTATACGTAGTTATTGGCGTGGTGCGGGCCGTCGCCGGGCGCGTTCGGAAGCGGGTAGTACTGCGCATCGACGATCCGGGCCGCGATCGGATCCCAGCGGGTGCGGGGGACGAGGTTGCCCGGGAACGGGTCGCGGACGAAGCGTCCCGTCGACGGATCGAGGCGCGTTGTCAGCGGGTCGTAGATGATTACCGGCTGCCCGGCCGAGTTGCGGAGCGCCGAGAAATCCCCGGTGCGGATTTCGGCGACCGGGAACGTGGTGATCCCGGGATCCGCGGTGTGCTGGCGAATTCCCTCGTAGCTGACCATGTAGAACAGCTTGTCCCGTCCGTTGAACAGGCCCGGCACCCGGACGGGCCCGTCGCTCTGGAACCCGAAAGTGTGGATCTTGTATGGAGGTCTCGGCGCCTTGCCCGTCCTGGGATCGACCTGCGCGCCGCGGTTGAGCTCGAACGTGTTCGCATTGAAGATCCTCTGTTGCTCGTCGAAGAAAGCGGTGCCGTGATAGGCGTTGGTCCCCGACTTGAGCGAGATGTTGATGACGCCGCCGCCCGAGCGCCCGTACTGCGCGTCGTACGTATTGGTCTGGACCTTGAATTCCTGGGTCGCATCCACGGTCGGCACGAGCGAGATCTGCCGGCCTGGGCGCACGCCGGTGACGCCGTCGACCAGAACTTCGTTCTCCTGCGGCCGGCCGCCGTTGATTGACATCCCGGAGCTGCCGGCGATGTCCAGGGGACGCAGGTAGCGCCACGTCCCCTGTTTGATCACGCCCGGCGACAGCCAGGCGAGCTGGAACGGATTGCGCCCCGAGGTCGGGACATTGAAAAGCTCCCTGTTCGAGATCACCGTCCCGCGACTGGCCGTGTCGACCTCGAGCACTTCGCCCTGACCCGAGACCGTGACCGTCTCGCTGACCTCCCCGAGTTCCATCGCGATGTCCAGGCGCACCTTGTCGTTCACCCGCAGCTCGATCCCCGAACGGACGTACTTCTTGAAACCGGTCAGCTCGGCCGCGACCTGATAGCTGCCCGGCTGGAGGAAAGGCGCCAGGTAATTCCCCTTTTCGCCGGTCACGGTCGAGTACGTGACGTTGCGTTTGAGATTGGTGACGGTGACCGTGACGCCCGGGACCGGAGCCCCCGAAGGATCGGTGACGGTCCCATTGATCGAGGCACGATACTCCTGCGCTGCGACCGGCAAGGCAAGCAGGAAGGAAACCGCGCACAGAGCGAAACGCCGCGGGCGGACGTGCATACTCACCTCTGTTTCGTACGGTTCGTATGAGTATTCGTATTTCTACCGCGACGGGCGTTTAAGTAGCAAGAGGAATTCGGGTGCGGTCCGGTTCGAAGCTTCGCCGCGTCGGCCGCGCTCATGGTCGCGGGCAAAAAAGTGTGATAGGTTCGAGCGACAGGGGAGGAAGATCATGAAGGGCTCGATGCGCGTCCTGTCGCTCTGCGCCGTGCTGGTGTTCCAAGGCCTCTATGCCCGGACGGAGCGCCGGCTGAATGTTCTTTTCATCACGGCCGACGATCAGAACACGGCGCTCGGCTGCTACGGTCATCCCATCGTGAGGTCGCCCAACATCGACCGGCTCGCCGACCGGGGCGTGCGCTTCGATCGCGCCTACTGCCAGTACCCTCTCTGCAATCCGTCGCGTGCCTCGTTTCTGACCGGAATGCGTCCTGACACGACGCGCGTCTACGAGAACCAGACACACTTCCGGAAAAACCTCCCCGATGTCGTCACGCTGCCGCAGCTGTTTCAGAAAAGCGGATACCTCACGGTGCGCATCGGAAAGATATATCACTACGGTGTCCCGGGCCAGATGGGCACCAGCGGACTCGACGATGTGCCGTCGTGGAACCTCGTCGCCAATCCCCGCGGGCGCGACAAGGACGATGAGGCGAAGGTGACGAACCTGACCCCGCAGCGTCAGATCGGAGGGCGCTCTCCTACATGATTGCCGACGGGACCGACGAGGAGCAGACCGACGGGAAGGCAGCGACGGAGGCGATAGAGTTTCTCGAAAAGCACCAGGACCACCCTTTCTTCCTCGGCCTCGGCTTCTATCGGCCGCACGTCCCCTGTGTCGCGCCCAAGAAGTATTTCGACATGTACCCGCGCGAAAAGATCGAGTTAAGCGAGCAGCCGAAGTCGCTCGACGGCTGGCCGCGGTATGCCATCACGGTCAGGCCGCCGAACTACGGGCTTTCCCTGGACTCCCAGCGGACGATGATCCAGGCGTACTATGCGTCCGTGACCTTTATGGACGCGCAGGCTGGACGGGTCCTGGATGCTCTCGACCGGCTCGGATTGGCGGATCGCACCGTGGTGTTCTTCCTCGGCGACCACGGATGGCTGCTCGGCCAGCACGGCCAGTGGCAGAAGACGAGTCTCTTCGAGGAGTCAGCGGGCACGGCGCTGGCGATCGCGGCCCCCGGTGCGCGTGGCCGGGGGGGCTCGTCGCCGCGCCCGGTCGAGCTCGTCGACATCTACCCGACACTCGCCGATCTGTGCGGTCTCACGCCGCCGGCCGGTCTCGAGGGGAAGAGTCTGCGTCCGCTTCTCGACAACCCGAAGGCGGCGTGGCCGAAACCGGCGCTCACGCAGGTCGCCCGCCGCCGGGTCTTTGCCTGGACAACGAGGACGTTCGGGCGCTGGCCGAGAAGTTCTTGATTGCCCTGATCGAGCGGTATCGCGCACATCCTGCGACCCTGACTTACGATCTCTGGAACGAAAACAGTTACAACGGCGGCAGCCCTCAACGCATGTACTGCTATTGCGATGGGACTCAGAAGAAGTTCCGGGACTGGCTCAAAGCCAAATACCGCACGCTCGACGTACTTGGCCCCGCGTGGCATCGTTACAGCTTTGCCGATTGGGAACACATCCATCCACCGCGAAATTTCACTGGTTATCCGGAAGCCATAGACTGGTTGGAGTTTCGCATTGACAATGCTTTCCGCTTGCTCCGCTGGCGCTCGGAACTTTTCCGCCGTTTGGACCCGAAGCATAAGATTGCTGCGCACGGAGTCGCAGGCACCTTGGAGACTCTCCCGTCTGCGACTACCTACGAATGGCGCTCCGCATCGGAAGTAGACATCTGGGGTTTCACCTGGGTCGCATCGCGCAAAGGGAACGAACCCTGGAAACAGTTTCACGCAGTAGACCTGGTGCGGGCTGGGGCTCGGGGCAAGCCCTTCTGGCACGCGGAGGCGCAGGCGGGACCTTTGTGGATGCAGCCCCAGGTGATTCATCGGGCTCGAGAAGATGGCCGGATTACCGATGAAAAAGATGTTCGCCTGGGGAACTTGATCTCGTGCGCAGGTGGGGCCACGGGAATTCTTTATCCGCGGTGGCGTCCATTACTCGACGGTCCGCTTTTCGGGGCTTTCGGCGCATTTGGAATGGATGGATCGGTGACCCCACGCGCGACCATGGCGGGCCGGGTGGCGCGATGGGCGAACGGTAATTCGGAGATCTGGCAATCGCGTCCAATAAAAGGGGACATCGGGATCGTCTTCGTGCCCGAGTCGGAAATATTCAATTACGTCCAGCAGGGAGATGCCACTCACTATGCGCAATCCGCGCGAGGTGCCTACCAGGCGTTTTTTGATTCGAATATTCAGGCAGACTGGGTCCATCTCGATGATATCGGAGACTACAAAGCGCTTTATCTTCCCTACCCCGTAATGCTGAAAGAAGCCACTGCGGCGAAGCTCCGGCAGTATGTGGAGCGTGGAGGCTGTCTGATTAGCGAAGGTTTGCCGGCGTATTTTGGCGACGGAGGCCGTGCCGGCACGGCGCAACCAAACTTGGGGCTCGACAAGCTGTTTGGGGCAAAAGAGAGCTACGTCGAGTTCACTCCGGACCTTCTCGAGGACCTCGCCTTGAAAGTGCGCGGCTCCCAGATCTTTGGGCGGTTCTTTCGCCAGGAGTACACGCCGTCGGGCGGAACTCCGGCAGGAACTTACGAGGACGGGAGCGCGGCCGCGATTGAAAACAGGTTCGGCAAGGGGAAGACCTTGTTAGTCGGTTCTTACCCAGGAGCCGGCTATTATTTGCACCGTTCGCCGCAATCCAGGACTTTTTTCGCTGGCTTGCTGGAATGGGCGAGCATCGAGCAACAGGTTCGCTCGAGCGATTCCGAGATCAAGGCACGACTGCATGAAGGCGCCGGTGGGACTTACTTGTGGGTGGTGAACCCCGCGCGCGCCTCACGCGGTGCTGAGATTCTCCTTTCGACGAAGTTTGGCCCATTTAAAACGGCGACGGATCTCTGGCAAGGACAAAAAGTTTTGCTGGAGGGTAGAAGTGTCAAAGTCACGGTATCCGATCGCGACGCCGCCGTCATTCGCCTGCGGTAGGGCAACCGGTCACCAGTTGGCTGCGCGCGACTGCCGGTCGTGCGCTTTCTGCTCCGTGTTCTCCGTGCCCGTCCATGGGGTTCATTATTGACAGAACAGAAAGCTTAAAGATGGCCGTACGACTCTTAATCTACTTGCACCTTTTTTACCTGCTGCCAACTGCTCTCCTGAGCCAGGTTTCCACCGGAACAATTAACGTTGAAGTGCAGGATGCTTCAGGCGCGGTTGTGCCAGGAGCATCGATCACCCTCACGCATGTCGCCACTGGCCAGATCCGCCAGGGCCTGAGTAGTGAGCGCGGTGAATTCCAGGCTTTCTTCATGCCGCTAGGCACCTACACGGTTACTGCGGAATTGCCAGGCTTTAAGAAAACGACGATGGGCGGGCTTGAGCTACGCGTCGACCAAAGCGCCAAAATCACTGTGGTATTGCAGCCCGGGGAGATGCGCGAAGTCGTGCAGGTCACCGATGTAACGCCCCTGTTGGAAGCCAATACTTCCTCACTCGGCCAGGTGATCGAAAACAAGAAGATCCTGGACCTCCCGCTGAATGGCCGCAACCCGTTCGGGCTAGGTCTGCTGGCCGGCAACACCACCCCGATGTTCGGTATGGGATCAAACCTCCCCTTTATCGGCGGCGGCGGCCGATTCTCCGCCAACGAAGTCATGCTGGATGGGGTGGACAACAATACCACCGTGAACAGCGGCGCCATCGGCCGGTCCGGTATCGCCTATACTCCTTCAGTCGATGCCGTGCAGGAGTTTAAAGTCAAGACGAGCGCCTTTTCAGCCGAATTCGGGCATTCGGCCGGCGCCGTCATCAACGCGAGCGTTAAGTCGGGCACTAATGAGTTTCACGGTGTGCTATTCGAATTCCTCCGGAACGATAAACTTGACGCGAATAACTTCTTCACGAATTCTGCCGGGCTTCCCAGGGCCCAGTTTCAGCAGAACCAGTTCGGCGGCGCTCTGGGCGGACCCATTCTCTCTAACCGTACTTTTTTCTTCGTAGACTACCAAGGGACGCGCCGGCGCTCGGCAGCAGGAACGTCGATCCTGGACGTGCCGCCTGAGGACTTCCGCAGCGGTGATTTTTCGAGGTTGTCCGCGCCGATTTTCGACCCCAACACACGACGCGTTGGGCCGGCTGGAACTGTCATCGCTGACCGATTCCCAAACAACCGGATCCCGGCTTCGCGAATGAATCCGGCATCCGTAGAGATAACGAAGCTGGTACCGTCGCCGAATTTCGGGTCCCCAGGAGCCCAGTCGCGCAATTTCTTTCGCCAGACGCCTCGGCCCTTCGATGCCGACCAGTGGGATCTCCGCATTGATCACAGCATCGGCAACAAGGACAATCTCTTCGGGCGTTTTTTCTTCGGAAACCAGTCCGGGCCCAACCCGGGAGTCTTCGACGGCTTCATTGGAGGGGGTTCCAGCAATATCGACAACGCACGGCACCTGGTCCTGTCCGATACTCACATTTTCACTCCCACTGCAGTAAACGAATTCCGCTTTGGCTATGTGCGGCACAACGGGAGCATCCTGGGAGATGCTCCACTGGGTGTCGAATTCGCCGAGAAGAATCGTGTGGCCTTGTTCCCTTTCCCTGAAAGAGGGTTTCCTTCGATAGCTTTCAACTTTTCCGGAGCTATTAGCGGCTCGCAGCAATTCACATCGTGGGGTGGAGGGAGTTCCAACCTGAACATCGAAAACCGGTTCCACTGGGCGGACAACATCAACATCACGAGAGGCAACCACACCTTGAAGACCGGTGCGGACGTCCGGCGCACGCGATTCGAAACACTTAAGGGCTCCCCCTTCTTCGGCGAGTTCGTGTTCGGCTCGATTTTCACATCCAGCTCGGATTCTCCAGGCTCGGCGCTCCTTTGGCCGACTTCTTGCTGGGGTTCCCCTCGACCATCCAGGGGACCCAGATGCTCGACTGGGGGCGGCAGCGCGAGATTTACTTCGGAGCCTACTTCCAGGACGACTGGAAAGTGACTCGGAAGCTTACGCTCAATCTTGGTATCCGCTATGACCTTTACACGCAACCCGTGGACGCGCGCGATCGAGGGAGTCTCTTCGATCTCGAAACAGGCCGATTCGCGCTTCCTGGGAAGGACGGCTTCAGCCGGGCGATCGTCGACGGTGATCATAACAATTTCGGGCCGAGACTTGGCTTCGCGTACCAGTTCGCTTCCAAGCTGGTTGTCCGAGCCGGCTACGGCATTTTCTACGGCCTGCGCGATCAGAACCAGGAGGTCACGCAGTTTTCCGGCAACAACCCAAACACCCCGACGCTTTCAGTGCCGGTCGTGACCGCATCGGGGACGGTGGCGCCCCCCTTCACGATCAATCAAGCTTCTGTTTTGATGGGGGAAGACAAGCAGGGGTGCGAAGTGGAATCAAGCAATTACACAAGGCCACGAATTGCCCAGCGCAGCCGCTAAGATTCACCACGGAGGAACGGAGAACACGGAGAATCACGGAATTCTATTCTGCGTGTTCACCGTAGTACGCATCCGTGACTTGTTGTTTTTTTCGCACAGTTTCTCGTCGGCCAGACAAAAACCATTTGCTACGAACGCCTTCACGGGCGATCCCACTAAGCCCGATGAGGCTACACGGGCGTACTACGCCGGGCAGTACGCTCTGCCCGGGGCGATGCGGGCCGGTTTCGCACATTTCACCGCTTTCTCGCAGGATGTGGAGGACAACAAAATCTTCCAGCGAACCAAGTTAAGCATGCCCGTACTCGCCGTCGGCGGTGAGAAATCGTTCGGCGCGACAGGGGCTGCCGTCATGCGCAACGTCGCAACTAACGTGCGCGAAGCAGTGGTTCCCGGCGCCGGCCACTGGCTGATAAAGGAGAGCCGACGTTGACCGTTGCCCTGATCCAGGACTCCCTAAAGAATCGGACCCCGGCGGCAAAGCTAGCCCATCCGTTCGGCCGACGAGCGACGCGTCACACCGAGCAAATTCAAGTTTCACGATGGTATTGCGGCCGGCTTCGTAGCCGTTTTACTTCATGGGGATGGTTGAGGTTACGGGTTTGAGAAATCAGACGCTTAACATCTTCGAGCGTGAAAATCCTTCCCCATCCGTCTCGTCCAACCTCGGAGTACTTACCAGTCAAGAAACGCCAGCACAGTAGGTGAGGGCTGACTCTTAGAATGGCACACACATCCGCGGTTCTGTAGCGGGGCTTTGCAGGGAAGCCAAAACTGTTTAGGCGGGGCGGCAGCTCCTTTCTGTAGGGTTTATCGAGAGTTATCTCGATCTTGCGTTCGGCGCCAAAATGTGAATCCGCATCCGTGCGGATTCTCGCATTTGCAAAGCGCACCGTTGCAGTTCGGGCGCCCTGGCCGTCAGAGGCGAGCCGACGCGGGATGCGCAGCACCGGACGCAGGCCGCATCCGAAAACGATTGCTATTCGG
>WNGD01014570.1_pt1 | contig 13862 bp, 10 predicted proteins | sample 5400671 | NCBI WGS metagenome assembly WNGD01 (sample SAMN13153369, study PRJNA577476) | soil metagenome | isolation source: 40 cm soil or saprolite under grassland replicate 2 | place: USA:California | collected 2016-06-15
CGGGCGATCCGTTGGCGTTGAGGCGCGCGACCGCGACGCCGGCCTGCGCGGAGCCGACGACGATCTTGCCGTCCGGCTGCAGCACCGCGCCGCTGGCGGGTTCCCCGCCGGCCCCGAAGTCGATGGTCGCCGTGCCATCGCCCTCGAACGTGGTGTCGGGCGACCCGTTCGGGTTCAGCCGCGTGACGGTTATCACCTCGCTTAGACCCGGGTTGCCCGTCACGACGATCTTGCTGTCTGGCTGCACCAGCACGGCGCGCGCTACGCCGCCCCCCGGCAGCATCAGGCGGCCGTCGCCGTCGAAGTCCGGGTCGAGCGTGCCGTTCGCCCGCAGCCGGGCGACCACGGCGCCGCTGCCCAACGACCGGCCGGCCACGACGATACGGCCGTCGGCCTGGCGCGCCGCGGCGAAGCCGAACTCGGTGTCGCCGAAGTCGACCCGGGCCTTGCCGCCGGTGCCGAACGCCGTGTCCAGCGCGCCGTTCGCCTTCAGGCGCGCGGCCTGGATGTCCCCGCCCTCGGGCCCCGAGAAGCCAGCGACCACAAGCTTGCCGTTCGGCAGGACGAGCACGGCCTGGGTGCGGCTGAAGTCGCCCGGCGCCCAGTTGAAGGTCTTCTTGCCGTCGCCCGAGAACGTGGTGTCGAGCGAGCCGTTCGGGTTCAGGCGCGCGACGGCGGCCCGCAGGTCCGAGCCTCCCGCGAGCACGATCTTGCCATCCGGCTGCAGCGCCGCGCCGAAGACGGACTCGCCGAGGCTGTCGCCGCCGAAGCTGATAACCCGCTTCCCGCCCGATCCGAATGCGGTGTCGAGCACGCCGTTGCTGCGCAGACGCGCCACGCAGAAGCGGCTCGGGGCCGTGGTCACCTTGGCGGTGCTGCCGGCGACGACGATCCTCCCGTTGGGCTGTACCAGCACGACGTTCGCCGTGTCGACACCGCCGAAGTTGATCGTCTTTTTCCCGTCGCCGGCGAAGCTCGTATCGAGATCACCGGGGCTGGCCATGCGCCGACCATACCCCCGGACGGGCTGCCGCCACACGCTGGCGGCTTCCACTCGTTTATCCGCCGTTTTCGTTTTCCAGCGGCGCTCGCGTCAGTCGCCGAAACGACGCGGCCTACGCGCCGGAGACAGCCCCGGGGGAGCGGCGTGGACACTGGCGGCGGCCGACGAGCCCCCGACCGGGTGACCGGTGGGTCCGTGGTTCCTGAGGCAACAGGTGGCACAACCCTGGCAAACGCAGTCATGCGCTCCGCGAGTGACTCGACTTGCGCCATTGCCGGAATGTCTTGGCGGACGGGGAATGGCGACCCCGGCCGCCTAGGGCGCGTCCGGCCTTGGCATCGTCTGGCCAACCTCGATCAAATGGCCGTCCGGGTCGCGGATGTATGCCCGGATCTCGCGGCCATGGTCTTTGGGCTCGGTAAGAAACTCGGCACCCTTCGCCGACCAGTCCGCATAGGCCGCCCTGATGTCCGCGACCCTGATGTTGAGGAATGCGCTGGCATGGCCGGGGTCGGTTGGCGGCGTGAGCGTCACCGTCGGCTTGTCGTCTGTCGGGCCGCCGCCCACGTTGAGGATGAGCCAGCTGTTGGCCATCTTCATGATGACCGGGTCGCGTTCCAATACCACCGTCGCGCCGAAGACCGTGCGATAGAAATCACGGGACCTGTCCTGGTCGGAGACCACCAGGAAATGGGTGACCACGAACCCAGTCTGGGGAGCGGGGAACTCGTTATCCGCCACGTGCAACCTCCCTCACATCCCGGCGAACGTGGCCGGGTGAGATCACCGCGGCTGCGCGTGCGGGCAGCCGCATACCGTTCGTGGGTACCCTCTCCCCGCCGGCCCCACGCACCCCGCGCGCGCTCTGCGGGCCTATCGGCTTGGAAGCGGCCGCCGGGGACAACCGGGGACCCGGCCCGGGCGGCGCACGACTGGCGCACTCCGCGCCGATGACCACCGGGGAAGGCCGGCCCGGGGCCCATCATTCGGCAATCGCGAGCGGCAAGTACCAAACACCGGTCAAGAAATAACCAAGTCCTGGTATCTTTCGGCGCCTCGCCCACTCCTTCCATAGAGGAAAGGGGACGACCCATGTCGAACGGGCCCGAGAGCCGCTTCCGTTCCCGCATCGTAGGCGACCTCCACCTGATGCTAATCGAGCTCAACGTGCGCTACCCGGGAGGCCTGCTCGCGGTCACAGAGGCGTTCTATGCGCTGTGGGAGCACTACACGGAGGTCGCTGGCGGGTCGTGGCCCGAGGAGCTCACTTCGGCGAGCCCCGTCCAGCCGCCCGTTCCCCCTGGTCTCGCGTCCATCGCGCCCAAGCTCTACCAATGTGTGCTCTCCCGCGCGGACCTACGCCGGATGATGGACGAAGACCGCCAGCTCTCCGACCAGAACCACCGGCCGCCGATCATCTTCCGGGTGTGGCCGGACTACCCGCTCCATCCGCAGATCGACCGTTCCGCGCCCACCGTGAAGGCCGATGCAGCCTGGCGCTCCTACAACGCGCTGGGCCACGGAATCGTCTGGGCGGTCATCGACAGCGGGATCGACGCCTGCCACCCGCATTTCTCCCAGCTGGAGCTCGGCGCCCAGGGCAGGAAGGCCACGGGCCCGAAGGCCACGAGCCGGAAGGCCGGGAGCCGGGAGGACGATCCGCCGGACGGCCTGACCGGCAACCTGCACCGCGACTTCAGCTTCCTCGTGAACCCCGGCGGGCCGGCCGACCAGGCGGCGCCGCGCCCTCTGGTGGACGAGAGCGGGCACGGCACCCACGTCGCCGGCATCATCGCGGGCTGCACGCCGGACGGCAAGCATCCGCGCGTCGCGGAGTCACGGGACCCGGGGGACGGCGGGTACGTCCAGCGAGCCCATGTGGAGAAGCTGTCCGGAATGGCACCCGCGTGCGAGCTGGTGAGCATCAAGGTCATGAAGCGCAGCCCCCAGGGCACCTGGGTCACCTCGTCCAGCGCCGTCATCCGTGCCCTGACGTATCTGCGAACCGAGGTCGACGTGGACCCGGGGGTCCTGCGCGTCCACGGGGTCAACATGAGCCTCGGCTCCGAATGGCGACCCGATCAGTACGCCGCCGGCCAGTCGCCGCTTTGCCAGGCCGTGAACCAGCTCGTCGCGTCCGGCGTGGTCGTGGTGGTCTCCGCGGGTAACTACGGCGCGCGTACCAGCGTCGGGGATGCCGCCAACACGTCGGCGATCATGGGCTCGATTACCGAACCGGCGCATGCCGAGGACTGCATCGCCGTCGGATCCACCCACCGCGAGGCGCCGCACGCCTTCGGCGTCACCTGGACCTCGGGCAAGGGCCCGACGCTCGACGGGCGGGTGAAGCCGGATGTCGTGGCGCCCGGCGAGTGGATCGCCTCCGCCGCCAGCGGCGAGGTCCGCGCCGAGGCCGGCCTGGACCCGCCCGGCGGGGCCAGTGACCTGGCCAGCTTGCTGACCTACGCCGAGCAGTCCGGCACGTCGATGGCGGCGCCGCACGTGTCAGGCGTCATCGCGGCGTTCCTCTCCGCCCGCCCGGAGTTCATCGGCAGGCCGCGGCAGGTCAAGAGCCTGCTCACCGCCAGCGCCACCGACATCGGCCGGGAGCGCTTCGCGCAGGGCGCGGGCCTGGTCGACCTAATGCGAATGCTCGCGAACGTCTAACGAAGGGGCAACGGCCATGAGGCGATTGCAGACCGGAGAGCCAGTGTGGGACCTCCATTTCGACGAGAAGGGCCGGCTGACGGCGCCGGCCCAGCGAGATTTCCTTGACGAGGTGATCGCCGAGGGCGTCGCCGACCTGTTCATGTTCAGCCACGGGTGGGGGACGTCGGAGAAGAGCGCTCGCGGGCTGTACGACGCGATGTTCCCGATGATCGGGAGCGCGGCGAATGGCACGGCAGGCGTCGGCAAAGTGGGGTTCGCCGGCATCTACTGGCCCTCGCTGTGGTTCCCGGACACGCCGGCCACCCCCCCGAAACGGGCTGGTTCAGCGCAGGCCAGCGGGGCCGTGGTGGATCTCAGCGCCGGGACGGCGGCGGTCTGCGGGGCAGACATCGCCAAGTCGCTGCGGCCGGGGTTCGCCGACCAGGCGCAGCAGAAAGCGGTGACCGAGATCGGCCGGCTCATTGACGAGGGGGAGGCAGCGGTCGGCTCGGGTGAGTCCGAGGCGGCGAAGGAGCAGCGGATCCTGCAGATTCACCAGCAGCTGCAGTCACTGCTGCCCCCGCCCCCGGACGGCGAGTTCGAGGACTCGGGCGAGACCGCGCTCCTGCTGACCGCGGACCCGAAGACGGGATACCAGGCGGCGGCCGAGGCCTTCGGCAGCGCGCCGCCGGGCTCCTCGACGCAGGGCGTCGGCGACTGGTTCGGCCGCGCGATCAACGGCGCGAAGGACGCCGTGCGGGTGCTCTCGTACACGGTCATGAAGACCCGCGCCGGTGACATCGGCCGGGCCGGGCTGGGACCACTGCTGGCGACGATGCACGGGCGGGCGCCAGCCGTCCGGGTGCACCTGATCGGGCACAGCTTCGGCGCCCGCCTGGTCTCCTTCGCCCTGTCCGGCATCCGTGCGCCGGCGGCCAGCCCGATCGCGTCGCTGGTGCTCGTGCAGGGCGCCTTCTCGCACTGGTCGTTCGCGCACGCGCAGGACAACCCGTTCGGCAGCCCCGGCGCCCTGAACACCTTTGCGGACCGGGTACACGGCCCCCTGGTGGCCACGTACACCGTCTTCGACTGGGCGGTCGGCGTGTGGTACCCGAAGGCGTCCTTCCTGGCCCAGCAGGACACGGAGGCCGTGGTCGCCGGGCGCTGGGGGGGCATGGGCGCCGACGGGTACCAGGCCGTGAACCCATCGGAAAACCGGGAGATGACGGCCAGCGGCGGCACGGACTACGGGTTCACGGCCGGCACCTTCTACCGGGTCAACGCCGCCCAGGTCATCAACAAAACCGACGGCCAGCCCTTCGCCGGCGCGCACTCCGACATCCGCAAGCCAGCGGTGGCCGAGCTCGCGGTCGGTGCCGCCGCGGCGCATGGGTAGGCGTGAGGGCCGAGTCGGCAGCCGCGCCCTCGCGCTGCCGCAGGGTCCCTCCGCGAACCGCTGCGGCCGGTAACGGACCCCGGTCAGCCTTCGGGTAGCGGCTGCGGGGTGATCTCGCCGGCGCTCTGGCTCGTGCCGTACTCGTAGGCGCCGCGGCTGCTGGACAGGGCGGCCTCACGGCCACCGGGGCGGCGCAAGATCAGCTCGACGTCGGCGAGCGGGGCGTGCCTGACGGCACGGGCGCCTCCGGAGGGGTCGGCATAGCGCACCGCGACCGCGTCGTCGTCGCTGGTCGTCACGGTGAGCTGCAGCCGGGAGCCCGGCGAGGGGACGTCCGCGGTGAGCCGGCCGGGCCGCCTATCGACCAGTGGTCTGCGGCCGAGGCCGCCCAGCGGGATCCGCTCGCCGTCGAGGCTGAGCGCTCCCATCGCGGTCCAGGGCAACCGTGCCCGGCCGATCCTGATTCTCGCGAGCACCAGCTCCAGCCAGCCGCCGGGTGCCGTCCCGAAGTCGGCGTGGAGCCAAATCCACGAATCGGCATGCTCGGATCCCCAGTTGTGGCCGACCGTCCCGCGCCACTTCGATACGTCAACCGTGCGGTCGCCGACGCCGAGGGTCCCGGTGACCCAGCCGTCGGGGACGCTCGCCTCAACCTTGGTCCGCGGCAGCGGCGCACGCCACAGCACCGCGGGCCGCAGCGGCAGCAGCGGCGGCTGAGGGCTGCTGATGGTGAGATCCCAGTAAGCGGTCAGCTGCTCCATCGCGGCATTTCCCCGGAACTGCCGGCGGGCCCGCGGCCGCGCCCGCCGGGAATGCGCTGAAGACCTGCTTGACCACCACCGGCTGGCGCCCGCTGCTGTGATCGGCCACGGTGCACCAGAAGGCGGCCGACTCAGGCCCCCGCTGCGGGCGGTGCCTGGTATGACGGATCCACACTGCCCTGGGCGAGCCCGGGTCGCGCGCGCTGAGAAACCACGACTCGTAGCCGCCGGGACTCATGCGGCGATCATATTTCGCCGCCTACCCGGCCCGCCCGAGCACAGCAGGCCGGGATTCCGTCGGCCGGCCGGGCGGCCGGCAGTCAGCCCGGCAGGTGGCCGGCAGTCAACCCGGGCAGTGATTGGCAGTCAGCCGGGCACGTGGCCGGCGGTAAGCCCGGCAGGTGGTCGGCAGTCAGCCGGGCACGTGGCCGCGTTCAGCGCGCACGCTGGCCGGCCGACACCGCCAGCCGCGCTGGGTGCGCGAGCGTCTGATACACCACGCAGTAGCGCTCGGTCAGCCGGAGCAGCGTCGCGATCTGCTCGTCGCTGGCGTCGGTGTCGAGGTCGAAGCCCAGGCGGATGGACGTAAACCCGACTGGCGCATCCTTGCTCACGGCCAGCGTCCCGCGGAAATCCAGGTCGCCTTCGGCGTGCACGGTTCCGCCGGTGATGGGGATCTGCAGCGAGGTGGCCACGGCCCGAAGCGTGACCCCCGCGCAGGCGACAAGTGCTTGCAGGAGCATGTCCCCGGAACAGACCAGTGAACCGTCGCCGCCGCTGGCGGGGTGCAGGCCCGCTACCGCCAGCGCCTTGCCCGTGGCTACCGAGCAGCTGATCTCCTCATCACCGAGCTCACCATGTGCCCGCAGCGTCACAACCGCCTCTCGCGCATCGTTCCGGTAGGCGTCCTTGAGCGGTTGCTGCACTGCGCGCAAGGCTGTGCTGTCCACGGCCCCTCCATGCTCGCCGGTAGGCCAGCGGCCTCGACGGGCCCGCTGGCGTTCACCCAGGCTCGCATCAGGCCCGCGAGGTGTCTACCTGCGCCAAGCGGGCCGCGTCGGCGGGCGTGATTCAATAGGGCGTTCCGGGCCGCTGCAGCCGGGAGCATCTGATGGTCAACCGAGCGCGGGGCGACATCCGGCGGCTGGCGGCTGCGTCGGCCATCTCCGGCACCGGCGACTGGGCCGCCACGACCGCGCTCTCGCTGGCGGTCTACGCGAAGACGGGCTCGGCCGTGTGGCTGTCGGTGATCCTGCTCACCCGCATCCCTTCCGCGCTGGTGGCTCCGCTGTCCGGCCTGATGGCCGACAGGCTCGACCGTCGCCGCATCATGATCACGTGTGACCTGCTCGGGGCGGTGACGTACGCCGGCATGGCCGTCACCGGCCGGCCGCTGCCGTTGATCTTGCTCGGCACGCTGGCCGCTTTGCTGCATTCGCCGTTCGGCCCGGCGGCACGCGCGGCTGTTCCCAATCTGGCCGGGGCGGCGGATCTGTCATGGGCGAACGGCACGCTGAGCGCGGCCAGCAATGTGGGGCAGTTGGTCGGCCCGGCGCTCGGCGGGGTCCTCTACGCCGTGGTGGGAGCGGGGCCCGCGTTCTGGGCCAACGCCGGCTCGTTCGTGCTCTCGGCGGGCTTCATAACGGCCGTGCGCGGTCGGTTCCGCAGCGAGGCGCCGCCCTCGTCCGCGGCCGGGGGCAGCGGGATATGGGCGGGCGTGGGTTTCGTCTGGCGTCACGGGACCCTGCTGGCCCTCACTGTCGTCGGCGCCGTCACATACATGGCGACCGAGATCGCCGCGGTGGCCGACCTGCCACTGATCCACCACTTCGGCGTGGGAGGCGTCGGGTACGGGATCATGAACGTCGCGTGGGGCGCAGGCGGGTTGGCCGGCTCGCTGCTGGCGGCGCGGATCGTGACCAGGGCCACCGAGCCCGCGGCGGCGATCCTCGGCTGCCTGGTGTTCGGGGCCTTCGTCGCGGCCGTCGGCGCGTCCCCATGGTTCGCGCTCATTCCCCTGTTCACACTGCTGTTCGCCCTCAGCGACTCGTTCGCATTCGTCGGCTTCAACGGGATCTACCAGCGCCGGACTCCGGATGCGATCCGCGGGCGGGTGTTCGCCGCCGTGGGTGCCGTTATGACGTTCGCCGCGGCCGCGAGCTTCGGGTTCGCGGGATTCCTCGTCGATGCGGTGGGCTGGCGTGCGGTCTACCTCGGCGGCGGCCTGGTGGATGTCGCCTGCGCCGCGGCGCTGGCCCTGAGCCTGCGGGGAACGCCCAGCCATCCGGCCGAAGCGGGGCCGGAGCCGCTCGTCGCCGGACCCTGAACCACCGGCCATGCCGTCCGCCGCAATCATCATCAATCGCACCTTGGTGCGTGACCTGCGCAGGTTCCGCCGGTGGTGCGGGGAGGCCGCGACGGCCAGCGGCTGGGAGCTGTCCTTCCTGGAGACGACGGTCGACGAGCGGGGCCTCGGGCTGGCACGTGGCGCGGTCGCCGCTGGCGCCCGTATGGTCGTCGCGGCCGGTGGTGACGGCACGGTCCGGGCCTGCGCGCAGGCTCTCGCAGGCACGCAAGTCCCGCTCGCGATCGTGCCGCTGGGCACGGCCAACCTGGCGGCACGGGCGCTGGGCGTCCCGTCCAGGATCGGCGGAGCGCTGGCCGCCGGGTTCGGCGGGCACGAGCGCCGGATCGACCTGGCCGCCGTCGAGGTGGCGGACGCCGTCGGCGATGAAGCTGAGGCCGCTGGCGGCACCGCCGACCCGCGGGCGCTGACTGTCGCCGCCATGGCGGGCATCGGCCTGGACGCGGAGGTCGTCGCCGCCACGCCGCGCCTGCTCAAGAGGCAGGCCGGCTGGGCCTCGTACGCCCTGGCCGGCGTCACCCACCTGGCGGGACCGGGCAATTGCTTCACGGTGCGCCTCGACGATGGCGAACCGCTGGCCAGGCGGGCCCGGTGCGTGGTGGTCGGCAATGTCGGGCTGCTGCCCGGCGGGTTCGTCCTGCTGCCGCGCGCGCAGCTGGACGACGGCCTGCTCGATGTGGGAATTCTCGCGCCCTCCGGCCCGGCCGGCTGGCTGCGGGTGGCGCATCGCGTGCTGACCCACAGTGGCCGCGACTGCCCGCAGCTGGAAAGACACCAGGCCCGCAGGATCGAGATCAGGGCCGGAACGGACTTGCCGCGGGAGGTTGATGGCGAGGTGATTGCGCCAGGACGCTCGCTCACAGTCACCCTGCTCCGCAGCGCGCTCACCGTGCGCGTTCCATTTCCCGGTAGCTGACCAGGGCCCCGTTGTTAGCTTCTCGCAACGGGGGAGGGCACCATTGGTAGGAACCACACAAGACAGTTCTGGACAACGGAGAAGGTGGCATGCGGCTGCGGGCGGGCGTGGCAATCGATCTGGGAACGGTCAACACGCTGGTCTACGTCGCCGGGCGGGGGCTCGTGATCGATGAGCCATCCGCGATCGCCGTCGACAAGACCGCTGGCGGCGTGACGGCGGTGGGGGACGCAGCGGACGCCCTGGCTGGGAAGGATCCCAGGGGCGTCGACGTCATCCACCCGCTGCGTGATGGGGTCGTCGCCGACCTGGACGCAGCGGTAGCCATGCTGCAGGCGTTCCTGCGCAGGGCCGGCCTGCGCCGCGGCCTGCTGCGGCCGCTGGCCGTGATCTGCGTCCCTGGTGGCGCCACGTGGGTCGAACAGCGATCCCTCGCGGTGGCCGCGGGGGCGGTCAAGCCGCGGTGCAACGTGAAGCTCATCGAAGAGCCGGTCGCCGCCGCGGCGGGGGCCGGCGTCGGCCCCGCCGATGTGTCCGGTGCGTTCATCGTGGACGTCGGGGGCGGAACCACCGAGGTCGCGGTGGTGACCAGCGGTCACCTGGTGCGTGCCCAGTCGCTGCGGCTGGGAGGCAACGCAATGGACGAGGCGATTGTGCAGGCCGTCAAGGCCGAGCTCGGGCTGCTCATCGGCCGCAATGCCGCGCGGAACCTGAAGATGAACCTGGGGCTCACCGATGCCGGGGCCGGATGGGTCGAAACGGTCGGTGTGGATGTGGCGAGCCGCAACCCCCGGGTCGAGCATGTGCCGGGACGGCTCGTGGCACAGGCTCTGGACCACATTGTCGCGATGATGGTGGCGTCGGTGCGGGAGATGCTCTCCGATATCCCGCCGAACCTCGCTGAAGACGTCGTGCGGGGAAAGATCCGCCTCGCGGGGGGCGGGGCGCTCCTGCCCGGCCTCGCGAGCCGGATCGAGGTCGCCACCGGCATCCCCGTCCTGGTCGTCGACGACCCGCTGCGGTGCGTTGTCCGGGGGGCCGCCGAGATTCTCGACCGCGGCTCGGGGCCGTCGGTCGCCGGGAACCCCTGAGCACGGCGGATCGCCGGCCCTGCGCAGGCAGCATGGCGATGCCCTCACCGGCGCTTGCGGTGCACATCAGCGGCGCACCGCGCTGGCGCGCGCCAGCGACCCCGTGGATGCGGTTAGTGGCGCCCGCGGCGCCATTGCGGCTTGCGCTTGCCGAGGAAGGCCCGCATGCCCTCCCGCGCGTCGGGCAACTGGCTGGTCGCCGCCATCACCTCGATGGCATAGGCGTAGGCTTTCGGCTGATTGAGATCGATCTGGGCGTACAGAGCCTGCTTGCCGATGCCCTTGCTCTCCGCTGATCCCAGCGTGACGCGCTCCAGCAGATCCGCCGTGGCGGAGTCGAGCTGCTCCGCCGGGACCACCCGGTTGACAAGGCCCCAGGCCAGCGCGGTCCGCGCGTCGATGGTCTCGCCGGACAGAGCCATCTCCATGGCCCGCTTCCGGCCGACGTTGCGGGCGACCGCCACCATCGGGGTGTGGCAGAACCAGCCACCCTTGCCGCCGGGAGCCGCGAAGCCCGCGTTCTCGCTGGCGACGGCGAGGTCGGCGCTGGCGACGAGCTGGCAGCCGGCCGCCGTGGCCAGCCCGTGCACCCGCGCCACGACTGGCTGGGGCACCTGCTGCATGACCGTCATCAGTTCCGTGCAGGTCACCAGCAGCGAGCGAACCTCCGACAGGTCGGCGTCGACCACATCGGCGAAGTCGTGCCCGGAGCAGAAGACCGGGCCGTTGCCCGCGAGCACGATGCCGAGCGCGTCGCTGTCCCCGATCTCGCGCAGCGCCGTGATCAGCTCCTGCATGTGCGCCAGGGACAGGGCGTTGCGCCGCTGCGGCCGGTTCATGGTGACGGTGGCGAAGTCGCCCGACCGCTCGACCAGGATGTGCTCAAACCCCATGACGGCCTCCTCGCTTCGCAGCCTACGCCGACCGGAGCCGGCGGCTACCGGCCCGTGTGCCTGGGGCGGCGGGCCGAACCCACCGGCCATCAGCCCAGTCGCCGGCCATCAGCGCGGCCGACGGCATCAGCCTGGCCTGCAGACTGGAGCCCGACGGCCATCAGCCCGGCCTGCGGGCCGGAGCCCGGCAGCCATCAGCCCGGTCGGCGGCCGCGGCCGGGCTGCGGTATCTGCGTGGTGAGGACGGCCAGGGCGGACGCCTGCGCGGTCACCGCCGGTGCGTGGAATGGCCCGGCCCAGCTGACGCCGAACGCCGTGCCCCTCCTGTCGTCGGCCCACACGGCCACCGCGTTCCTTCGCATGTATCGCTGGTACGCGGCGCCCCCCACGCGGTCGTACAGCAGCTTCAGGTTCTCCATGAAGATGCCCTTGAACATCGGCGCGTCCCGTCCGCAGTGGAGCGGGCGGCACGGCTCACGCAGGATTCCTCCCGGGCTGAGCCTGGCGCTGTGCATGACCGCGTGGGCCACCTTGCCCGCCGTGACCAGGAATGACCGGTGGCCCGTCAGGTTGGCCATGGACACCAGTGCGCCGATGAGCATCCCCTGGTTGTAAGTCCATCTCGGCGAGCTCAGCTTGGGCCGGCAATTCCCCGTCAGGCCGTCGACGACCAGGTGGGAGCGGGTGAGCATGCCGCTGTGTGCGAACCATGCCCATTCCCTGAGTGCCCATCGGGCGTATGTGGTGTCGCCCGGCGTTGCCTCGTGCAGCAGGACCGCGTCCCGCAGGAACTCCTCGTTGGTGATGGCGTTCTTGTACGGCCAGTACTTGCTCCACAGCACGCCCCCGCCGCAGGCGTGGGTCCAGCCCTGGGCCATCGCCGCGAACACGGATTTGGCGAGGCGAAGGTACGCCCCGTTACCGGTCAGGTCGTAGGCCTTGATCCAGGTCAGCACCCACCAGCCATCGTCGTCGTAGTAATGGTCCGGGAAGCCGTGGCCGGGCAACGCGTGTGCCTCGTAGGCGGCACCCAGGTCGCGGAGGTAGGACTGCGATCCCGTGGCCCGCATGTAGCCGATCGTCGCGGCGAGAGCACCCGCCGCCTGCCACAGGTGCGTGTGCGTGTACGAGCGGGCCGCCTGGGTCTGCAGCCGCCCGGCGGCCACCGCCGCCTCGGCGGCGAAACGGGGGGACCCGGCGGGAATCCGCCGCTGTGCCGGCCTGTCCGGCCTGGCCGGGGCGGCCGCCTCACGGGCCGGGGATCGGAGGTAACCGACGCCGAGAACGACCAGCACGGTCACCAGGATGATGGTCCTGGTGACTCGCACCGCCGCCCGCCGGCGGTGGCGGCCGCTCTCCGCGGCTTCGTTCGTCCAGCCCACATGCGTCCTGTCGTCGCCGCCGCAAGCCCAGCTGAGCAGCGCCAGGGACACCTTCGCTAGCAGTCGGCGGGAGCCGGGCACCCTGAACCGGACGATAGCCGGCGCACCAGACATGCCCGGCCCACCCCGGACGTGCTTTGCCGAACCTTTCGGTGCCTGGCCGCGCGCCGCTGCGGGTCTGCTGACCCGTGTGACCGGCGGGCGGCCGTGGCGGACCCGTGGGGATATAGCGTGGTCCCCTTCTTGCCTCAGTGCGCTCCTGCGGCACGGGGGATGCCTTAGCCTTGCCCTGGACGTTCCAGACGCAGTCTTCGTGCTCTCAGGGGACAAATGATCAGCTCTGCCAAGGATCGTGGGACGCCGCGCGGGTGGTGGCTGCCACTCATCCGTCCCGCATCGAGGACCCGCCGGCCGAGACGGCCGCCACTGCGCGCGCTCACCCCGCTTGCGGTGGCCATGAGCGCGCTGGCGCTCATCTCCTGTGTGGGGGCGGCTGGGCAGCAGGCTGCGGCCGGGCAATCGGCTGGGCGGCCGGCCACGCCCGGCACGGTCGATCCCGGCACCTCCAGCCCGGATCCGGCCGCGGCGAGCCCGGATGCCCTGCCCAACCTCACCGCGGCGCAGCAGGCAGGCCAGCGGGTGATCTACAGCTACAACGGCCTCACGCCGCCGGCGACGCTGCTGAGCTGGATCCGGCACGGTCTGGTCGGCGGGGTCATCTTCTTCGGCGGCAATATCTCCAGCCGTGCCCAGATCGCCGGTGTGATCAAGCAGCTCGACCGGGCCAACGCCAGCACGCTGAACCCGATGCGCGCCTTTCCGTTGCTGCTGATGACCGACCAGGAGGGCGGCGCGGTCCGGCGCCTGCCCGGGCAGCCGGTGCTGTCGGAGAAGCAGATCGGCCAGTCAGCGCATCCCGCGGCAGCCGCGAGGACCGCGGGCACCGGCGCGGGGAAGAACCTGGCCGGCGTGGGCATGAACGTGAATCTGGCGCCGGTGCTGGACGTCTACCGCAGGGCGGGCAACTTCATTGACCAGTTCGGCCGGTCCTATAGCAAGAACCCCAGCGTGGTCTCCTCGCTCGGCGCCGACTTCATCACGGCTCAGCAGGCCACTGGTGTGGCGGCGACCGCCAAGCATTTCCCGGGCCTGGGCGCGGCGACCCGGTCGCAGAACACCGACGCGGGGCCGGTGACCCTGAACGTGACCCTGCACAACCTGCGGACGATTGACGAGTTCCCTTACCGGGCGGCGATCACGGCCGGGGTGAAGCTCGTGATGGTGTCCTGGGCCAAGTACCGGGCGCTGGCCCCGAACACGCCGGCCGGGCTGTCGTCCGCCACCCTCAACGGCGAGCTGCGCCAGCGCCTCGGCTACACAGGCGTCACGATCACCGACGCGCTGGA
>WNGD01016365.1_pt1 | contig 13858 bp, 14 predicted proteins | sample 5400671 | NCBI WGS metagenome assembly WNGD01 (sample SAMN13153369, study PRJNA577476) | soil metagenome | isolation source: 40 cm soil or saprolite under grassland replicate 2 | place: USA:California | collected 2016-06-15
TCGGCGGCCGCCCTCGAGGCGCTCGACGCCATCGTCGCCGCGACGGTCGAGGCGACGGGGCACGCCCGGCGGATCGCCGAGGCCGCCGGGGAGCAGGATCAAGCGTTCCGGCAGCTGCGCCAGCGGATTCACGCCGTGGCCGAGATCGCTGGGAAGAACCGCGCCGAGGCGGACGATGTGGCCACGCGGGCGAACGACGCCGCCCGCGGCCTGTCGGACCTCGAGCGGGCGACCAAGGAGCTCGAGGATGTGGCGGCGATGCTGCGGGAGCTCACCCGCGGCTTTGCCGCCATCGCCTAGCCGGTTACCATTCCTCCCGTGCCCACGGGGGAGCGGGTGTACGTGGCGCTGGGGTCGAACCTGGGAGACCGCGAGGCGCATCTCGCGCACGCCCGGGCCCGGCTGGGGACGCTGCCGCGCACGCGGCTGCTGCAGGTGTCGCGGGTGGAGGAGACGGCGCCGATCGGCCCAGTCCCGCAGGGCTCGTACCTGAATCAGATGGTCCTTCTCGAGACGGAGCTCGAGCCGCGCGAGCTGCTGGTCCGGCTGCACGCCATCGAAGCCGAGCGCGGCCGGGTGCGCACGGTGCGCTGGGGCCCGCGTACCCTCGATTTGGACATTGTCCGCTTCGGCGACCGCACGGTGCGCGATCCAGACCTGAGCATCCCACACCCTGAGTTGCCCAACCGCGGCTTCTGGCTGCGCGAGATCGCGGAGCTGGAGGCGGACGCCGCACGTCCCACGTCGCAGGTTCCATGACCGAGGTCCCGAAGCCCGTCACGGCGCACGAGCTGCTGAAGATGAAGGAGCGGGGCGAGCGGATTGTCGTGCTCACCTGCTACGACGCGCTGTTCGCGCGCCTGCTCGATGCGAGCGATATCGACATCCTGCTCGTGGGCGATTCCGTGAACCAGGTGCTCGCGGGGGCCGAGACGACTCTCTCGGCGACGCTGGATCAGATGCTCTACCACACCAGGAGCGTGCGCCGCGGGGCGGAGCGGGCGATGGTCATCTGCGACATGCCGTTTCTCAGCTATCAGGTTTCGAAGGAAGAGGCCATCCGCAACTGCGGGCGTGTGATGGCCGAGACGGGGTGCCACGGCGTGAAGCTCGAGGGCGGCCGCCCCATGGCCGAGACCGTGCGTGCGCTCGTGGACCGAGGCATTCCGGTCATGGGCCACCTGGGCCTCACACCCCAGTCGGTGCACGCGCTCGGCGGCTACCGGGTGCAGGGACGGGACCGGGACACCGCCGAGCGGTTGGCCCAAGATGCCAAGGCGCTGGAGGAAGCGGGCGCGTTCGCGATCGTGCTCGAGCTGATCCCGGCGCCGCTCGCGTCGCAGATCACCAAGTCCGTCGCCATCCCGACGATCGGCATCGGCGCGGGTCCCGCCTGCGACGGCCAGGTGCTCGTGGTGCATGACATGCTGGGGCTGAATGACCGGTTCGCCGCGAAGTTCGTGAAGCGCTACGCGACGCTGGCCGAGGACGTGAGCGAGGCGGCGCGCCTGTTCGCCGCCGAGGTGCGCGAGGGGCGGTATCCGGGGCCGGAGCACTCGTTCGAGAAGTGAGGGCGGGCGCACCTGGGCGTGTGGGCAGATTCGCCCCACCCCTTCCAGCCAATCGGGGCTGCCGCTTGTTTTCATCCGGCCCATGCACGAGCTCACCAACCCGCAGGACATGCACGCCTGGTCGCGCGCCGAGCGATCGCGCGGCCGGCGCATCGGCTTCGTCCCCACCATGGGCTTCCTGCACGAAGGCCACCTGCAGCTCGTCGATCGGGCGAGACAGCGCGCCGACCGCGTGGTGCTGAGCAGCTTCGTGAACCCGCTGCAGTTCGGTCCCCGGGAAGACTTCGCGTCGTACCCCCGCGATCTCGCCCGCGACCGCAGCCTCGCCGCCCAGCGCGGCGTCGACTGCCTCTTCACCCCGGAGGTGCAGGCGATGTATCCCACCGAGCCCCTGGTGCGCATCGCCCCAGGCCCCATGGCGGAGCCACTCGAAGGCGCCACGCGACCGGGGCATTTCGCAGGCGTTCTGACGGTGGTGGCGAAGCTGTTCCACATCGTGGAGCCCGACATCGCCGTGTTCGGCCGCAAGGACTTCCAGCAGGCGATGCTCGTGAGCCGCATGGCGGTCGATCTCGACTTCGGGCTCGAGATCGATATCGCTCCCACCGTGCGTGAGCTGGACGGGCTCGCCCTCTCGTCGCGCAACAGCTACCTGAACGCGGATCAGCGGCGCTCGGCGCTCGCCCTCTCCCGCGCGCTCCGGGCGGTGGAACAGGCCTGGCGAGCGGGCGAAGCAGACCCGGCGGCCCTGCAGCGGCGCGGGATGGAGGTCTTGAAGGCGCCGGAGGTAAGCGCGGAGTATCTGGCCCTCGTGGACGAGGAGCTGCGGCCCGTCGCCCGGGCCGATGCCCGCACGGTCGTGCTCGTGGCGGCCCGCGTCGGCCCCACGCGCCTGATCGACAACGTCGTGTTGGGGGAGGGGGTGGCGAGCGATGTGCCGGTACGCGGCTCTTGACGTCGCGTGAGCCTGCCATCGTGGGCGGTGGTCAGCCCTGAGCGCCGCTCCCACATCGAGCGGGTGGCGGCCCTGCTCGGCGACTGGGCGGGCGCCATGCGCGTGCCTGAGGCCGAGCGTGGCCGCTGGCTCCGGGCGGCCTGGCTCCACGACGCGCTACGCGACGCTCCTGCGGGGAATGAGCTTGAGCACGGCCCACGGGCGGCCGACCGCGCAGCCGGGGACGGCGAAGCCGACCGCGGGGTTCTCGACGCCGTGCGCTACCACTCCCTCGGCTACGCCGGCTGGGACGAAGTCGGCCGGATGCTCTATCTTGCGGACTACCTCGAGCCCGGTAGGAACCTCGAGCGCGATGACCGGGCCGGCCTCCGGGCGCGCGTGCCGTCGGAGCGCGATGCGGTTCTCATCGACGTGGCGCGCCGCAGGCTCATCCGGGCCATCCGCTCGGGATGGCCGCTTCCCAAGGAAACGGTGGAGTTCTGGAATTCGCTCGTCCGGCGCTGAGCGCCGTACTGCTCGCCGTTGCGGCGTGCCGGGCAGATCGGAGAGAGGCGGCGGGCCTTCCTGTCCCGGGGGAGGGGCCCGGCGCCCCTCGGATCACCGTGGAAGTGCTGAACGCGAGCGGGAAGCCGGGTCTCGCTCGGACGGGGATGCGGGTGCTGCGCCGGGCGGGAATCGACGTGATCACGTTCGGGAACGCGCCGGCCTCCCTCGGCACGCTCGACTCCACCCGCATCACCGTCCAGCGGACCGCGCCCGGAGCTGGTGAGCGGGTGCGCCGGGCGTTGGGCGTTGGGCGTGTGGAGATCGAGCTCGACAGCACCCGGCTACTCGACGCCCGCGTGCTCCTGGGGGCGGACTTTGCCCCCCCCTCCCCGCCGCGGCGCCTCGAGTTCCACCCGTAGCTGGCCGCACGCGGCGCTGATATCGAGGCCCCGGCTCTTGCGCAGCACTGCTTCCACCCCGCGACTCCGCAGCCGGCGCGCGAACGCCACCATCTGAGCGGGCGGGCTGGGCGCGAGATCGGGCGCCCCGCCCGGATGGAGCGGCAACAGGTTCACGAGCGCTGCGAGCGGTCGCGCCACCTCTGCCAGCTCGTCCGCCTGCTCGAGCGCATCGTTCTTCCCGCCGATCAGCACGTACTCGAGCGTCACTCGCCGCCGCAGCCGCTGCAGCGCGTCGATCACGTCGGGGAGCCGATACTTCTTCTCGATCGGCATCAGGGCATGGCGGAGGGACGGCGTGGGAGCGTGCAGCGACAGGGCCAGACGGAACTGCTCGGGGCGCCTGGCGAGCTGCTCGAGGCTCGGGAGGATGCCGACCGTCGAGACCGTGATGTGTCGCGCGCCGATGCCGAGACCGTCCACATCGTTCAGGATCGTGAGCGCCGTGTCTACGGCGGGCCAGTTGAGCAGCGGCTCGCCCATACCCATGAACACGACGTTGGTCGGCCGTTTCGCCGGATCGAGCAGCATGAGCTCCCGCACCTGCGCGCCGATCTCGCCGGCGGTGAGGTTGCGCTGGAACCCCATCCGGCCGGTCGCGCAGAAGACGCAGCCCAGCGCACACCCCACCTGCGACGAGATGCACAGCGTGCGCCGTTTTCCCTCCGGGATGAGCACGGACTCCACCGCTTCTCCGTCGGCGAGCTTCCAGAGGAACTTCTCGGTGCCGTCACGCGACTCCTGGCGTGCGCCGAGCGTCAGCCGGAGGAGGGGGAACGCCGCGGCAAGGTCACGGCGCAGGGCGGTGGGCAGCTCGGTCGCCCCGTCCCACGAGCCGAGCGGACGCTGCCACAGCCGCGGTACGATTTGGTGCACGCGGTACGCCGACTCCCCGCGAGCCGCAACCCATTCGCCGAGCACGGCGCGCGCCGCGCGCGGCGTGAGGGAGAGCAGGTCCGTCACGGCACTCGCCTCCAGGCCCACGCCGCCGCCGGGCGCACAACTCGCCCGGCAGCGGTGGGGCAATCCATTGCATGGCGAACGGTTACACAGCCACGTGGCGTCGTCGACTGAAGTTAACTATTTTCAAGTGTTTAGGACACTTGGACGCGCGTGCGCCTGTCTGAGCTTCTGTCTCCATCCCGCATCCGAATACCCCTGACTGCGACGGACAAGGAGGGGGTGCTGCGAGAGCTCGTTGAATTGCTGGTGACGGGCAACGGGGCTGGGGGCGGGGGCGGCGGGGAAAACACCAGGGACGACGTGCTGGAGGCAATTCTCGAACGAGAGCGGCAGTTTCCGACGGGGATCGGCTACGGTGTAGCGGTGCCTCACGGCAAGACACCGGCGCTGTCCTCGCTCGTGGTCGTTGCGGGGACGACCCCTGCGCCGGTGCCGTATGAGACGGTCGACGGGGAGCCGGTGCGGCTGTTCTTCCTGCTGGCCGGTCCGGAATCCTGGGAATCCTGCGCTGGAGCGCACGTCAAGGTGCTGAGCCGCATTTCCCGGCTGGTGCGACGGGAGCCGATCAGAGGCCGCCTGCTCGGCGCGAGGAGCCCGGAAGAGTTCTACACCGTGCTGTGCGAAGCGGAGGTACCATAGAAAGCGCCAGTCGGACCTCCCGGCGCACGCACCGCTGCGGCGAGTTGCGGGCGCAGCATGTGGGGGAGCGGGTGCGGCTGGGCGGCTGGGTGGATCGCCGCCGCGACCTGGGCGGCATCGTCTTCATCGACCTGCGCGACCGCGCCGGGATCGTGCAGTTGGCGGTGGGCCCCGGTGCGCCCGAAGGGGTGCGTCGTACCGCCGCCGCGCTGGCGAGCGAGACCGTCGTCGAGGTCGAAGGCGAGGTCAGCGCGCGACCGCCGAACATGAAGAACCCGGAGCTCGCCACGGGCGAGGTCGAGGTGCACCCAGGGAGGCTGGTCGTCGTCGGTCCGGCCGTGACGCCGGCGATCCCGGTGACGCGCGCGAAGGGCGAGGAGCTGCCGGCCGAGGAGCTGCGTCTGAAATACCGGCACCTCGACCTGCGCCGCCCCGAGATGCAGGCGAACCTTGTGCTGCGGCACCGCCTGCTGCAGCGGGCCAGGAAGACGCTGTCCGACCTCGACTTCCTCGAGATCGAGACTCCCATCCTCACCAAGCCCACGCCGGAGGGCGCTCGCGACTACCTGGTGCCGTCGCGCGTGCACCCGGGCGAGTTCTACGCCCTGCCGCAGTCGCCACAGCTCTACAAGCAGCTGCTCATGGTATCGGGGTTCGACCGCTATTTCCAGCTGGCGCGCTGTTTTCGCGACGAAGACCTGCGCAACGACCGACAGCCCGAATTCACCCAGATCGACCTCGAGGCCTCGTTCGTGGAGACGGAGGACGTGCTCGGGTTCGTCGAGGCGGTGCTCGTGGCGTTGTGGGACGAGGCCGGGCACCGGATCGCGCGGCCCTTTTCCCGGATCCTGTGGCGCGACGCGATGGAGCGGTACGGAACCGACAAGCCGGATCTGCGCTACGATCTCCCCATCGCGGATTGGACCGCGCACGCCCAGCGGTTGCACGTGCCGTTCTTCGAGTCCGCCCTGCAGGACGGGGCGCGTGTGCGCGGGCTTGCGGTGCCGGGCGGCGGCACGCTGACGCGCAAAGACGTGGACGCGCTTGCCGAGGTGGCGAAGCGGCTTGGCGGCTCTGGGCTGGCGTGGGTGAAGCGCCAGGGCGACCAGATCTCGGGATCCGTGGCGAAGCACTTCACGACGGAGACGCTGGGGGAGCTCGGCGTGGGAGATGGCGACGCCGCCCTCTTCGCCGCCGGCCCCGACCGCGTGACGTCCCCCGTGCTCGACCGGGTCCGGCAGGAGGTCATCCGGCGGCTCGCTCCCCCGCCGAAGGCGGCGCACGCGTTCTGCTGGGTCGTGGATTTCCCGCTGTTCGAGCCCGACCCGGAGACGGGGAAGCCGGTATTCGCGCATCATCCCTTCACCGCACCGCATCCCGACGACCTGCAGCGGCTGGAGACCGAGCCGTTCGAGTGCCGCGCGCTCCATTACGACGCGGTCTACAACGGCGCCGAGCTCGGCTCGGGCTCGATCCGGATCACGGACCCGGCGCTCCAGCGGGCGGTGCTGGCGCGCCTGGGCATTTCCCCCGAGGACGCCGAGGCGCGGTTCGGGTTCTTGCTGAACGGACTGCAGGCGGGGGCGCCCCCGCACGGCGGGTTCGCGATCGGGTTCGACCGGGTGGTGATGCTCCTCGCCGGCGCGGGCTCGTTGCGCGACGTGATCGCGTTCCCGAAGACCACGGCGGCCCGCGCGCTGTTCGAGGGCGCGCCGGCGCCGGCGAACCCGGCGGACCTGGCGGCCCTGCACATCGCGATCGAGCGATGAGCGACGAAATCATTCACCGCCTGTCGACCGAAGGGGTGGATTCGTTCGCGCTCGCCGGCGTGAACGACGGCAACCTGGTGGAGCTGGCAAAGCGACTGGGCGTGCGGGTGTCGCTGCGCGGCGACACCCTTATGCTCCAGGGGCCGCTCCGTGCGGTGGAGCGGGCGACGCCGGTGGCGCAAGCCCTCGTGGATCTCGCGCGCGTGGGCGAGATCGTGGATGTCGAGGACGTCGAGCGGCTCGTCGACGAGGAATCCCACGGCGCGCCCGACCGCGCTAAGGACGGCGAATTCAAGATCATCCTCCCGGGGCTGCGGCGGGTGATCCAGCCGAAGACGGCGGGCCAGCGTGACTACCTCGAGGCGATCGTCAGACAGGACATCGTGGTGGGGATCGGCCCTGCCGGAACGGGAAAGACCTATCTCGCCGTGGCCGCCGCAGTGGACGGCCTGGCGCGCAAGCGGGTGCGCCGCATCGTGCTCGCCCGGCCGGCGGTCGAGGCGGGCGAGAGTCTCGGGTTCCTCCCGGGCGACGTGCAGGACAAGGTGGATCCCTACCTGCGCCCGCTGTACGACGCGCTCGAGGACATGATGCCGCGCGAGCGGGTGCAGCGGGCGATCGAGAGCCGCGTCATCGAGATCGCCCCGCTCGCCTACATGCGCGGCCGCACCCTGTCCGACGCGTTCGTGATCCTGGACGAGGCCCAGAACGCCACCGGCATGCAGATGAAGATGTTCCTCACCCGCCTGGGGGTGAACTCACGGGCGGTGCATCGGCTTCTGCTACCTCGGCGAAGCCGACGTCGTCCGCCACCGGCTCGTCCGCGACATCATTCGGGCGTACGCCGAGGACGCGCAGGGCTAGCGTGAGGCTCCCGACGAAGCAGCAGGTGCGCTATCACGGCGCCCGCTGGTGGTGGGTGGCCGCGCTCGCCGCGCTCGCGTACGCGGCGTTCCCTTCCACTGCGGGCAACGTCGCGCCCCTGCTCGATCCCGGAGCGGTGTCCGAGCGCGAGGTCCTTGCGCCATTCACGTTCCCGGTCAACAAGTCGGACCCTGACCTCGCGCGCGAGGCCGAAGCGCTCGCGAGCACGGTCAAGCCGATCTACGAGTTTCAGCAGCGCGCGCTCGACAGCGCCACGATCGCCATGCACGCGTTCTTCAGCGCGATGCAAACCGCCGCCGGCCAGGGCGGACCGTCGGCGATCCTGCGCTTCGCGAAGGACCAGGGCGTGGACCTGAGGCCGGCCGAGGCGGCCTACCTCGCCCAGAGCGGCCACCGCGCCCTTCTCGAGCAAGGGCTACGCGACCTGTTCGAGCGCACACTCGCCCTCGGCGTGACCGGAGCGGGCGTGCTCCAGCAGGAGCGCGCACCCGACCTCGTCGTGCGGCGCGGCGCATCCGAAGCGTCCGTGCCACGCGACCAGGTCCTGTCGTATGAGGGATACCTCGCCCGGGCCCGCGCCGTGCCGCCCGACAAGGGCTCGACGGTCGGCGTCTCCGTGTACATCCGGCTGGCGGACCATTTCTTCCGGCCCACCCTTGTGCCCAACGTGCTCGAGGCCGAGCGCCGCCGGGACGAGCTGCGGCGGGGCGTGGATCCGAACAAGTACGTCGTGCGCGGCGGCGACCGGATCGTGGGCGCCCACGAGGTCGTGACGAACGAAGCGCACGAGAAGCTCGTCGCGCTGTACAACGACCTCGTGCGGCGCGGGGCGGCGACCAGCCGGTCGCCGGGTGGCGTGTTCGGTCCCATGCTCCGCGATGCATTGCTCCTCGGCATCTTCTGGGCGCTCATGGTTTTCTATCGCCGCGACATGTACGGCGACCGGCGCCAGGTCGCCCTGGTCGGCTGTCTGTTCGCGGTGAGCATCGTCGGGGCCGCGATCGTGGCGCGGGCGGAACCGGGGCATCCGGAGCTCATCCCGCTCCCGTTTCAGGCGATGACGCTCACCGTGCTGTTCAACGGCCGCGTCTCGATGATCGCCGCCATGATCCTGGCGGCGGTCATGGGCGTGCAGCCGGTGTTCCACGACGTTCCGGCCCTGTTCCTTTGCAACGTGGGCGGGGTCACCGCCGCCCTCTCGGTCCGGGCCCTGCGGCGTCGCAGCAACCTGCTGGCGGCGGCGGCGATGGTCGGCGCCGGCTACCTGGTCGGCGCGCTCGCCCTGGGCATGGCGGCGAGCTGGGCGGTCGGCGCGATCGGCACCGTCGCGCTGCTGGGAACCGGCCAGGCCCTCGTATCCGCGGGCTTCACGTACATGCTGCTCCCGGCTGCCGAGTCCCTGACACACATCACCACGGACATCACGCTGCTCGAGCTGTCGGACCCGAGCCGACCACTGCTGCGACGCCTCTCCCTCGAGGCGCCTGGGACGTATGCCCACAGCGTCGCGATGGCGAACCTTGTCGAGGCGGCCTGCAACCGCATCGGTGCCAACGGACTGCTCGGGCGCGTGGGCTGCTATTACCACGACATCGGCAAGATCAGAAACCCGCAGTACTTCGTGGAGAACCAGACGCGCGGCAACAACCCGCACGACCGGCTGAAGCCGTACCAATCGGCGCAGATCATCAGGGCGCACGTGACCGACGGGATCGCGTTGGCCCGTGAGGCGGCGCTTCCCGATGCGGTCGCCGCCTTCATCCCGGAGCATCACGGCACCATGGAGATCACCTACTTCCTCGACCGCGCGATCAAGAGCGGCGACGGCGGTCCCCCGGACCCCAGAGACTATACCTATCCCGGCCCTCGGCCGCGCTCTCCGGAAACCGCCATCACGATGCTCGCCGACTCGGTCGAGGCGGCGCTGCGCGTCCTCGAGGAGCTCACGCCCCAAAAGATCGAAGAGGTCATCGACCACATCGTGCGGAGCAAGCTCAACGGCGGCCAGCTCGACGACGTGCCGATGACGCTTCAGCAGCTCGAGCAGGTGAAGCAGGAGTTCGTGCGCATCATCGGCGGGATGTACCACAGCCGCATCGACTACCCGGAGGCGAGTGGTGGCATCACGGCGAGCTGGCAGGCAGCCGAGCGGGTCTGAGCGCGTCGCCCGCCTGGCGCGCGTCGCCCGGCGCGTGCTCGCGTGGGAGGGCGCGACCGCGGCCCGCGTCGAGCTGACCCTGCTCGACGGCGGCGCGATGCGCCGCCTCAACCGGCGCGCCACCGGCCGGCGCGGCGTGACGGACGTGATCGCGTTCGCGCTGCCGCAGCCGGACGGGACGGTCCTCGGCGACGTCTACGTCTGCGCGGCGGCGGCCCGCCGCTGGGTGAAGACCGAGGGAGCAGGGAAGGGAAAAGGGGGAGACCTGGACCAGGAGCTCGTCCGCCTGGCGGTCCACGGCACGCTGCACGTATTGGGGTACGACCACCCGGCAGGACCGGACCGGACCCGCTCCGCCATGTGGCGCCGCCAGGAGCGCTACGTCCGGCGGCTCGCGAACGGCGGGCGCTGATGGAGACGGTGACGGCGCTCCTGTGGGTCCGTCTGGCCGTGCCCCTCGCTCCGGCCCTGGTGGCGGGCCTGATGGCGTTGGTCGAGGAGGCCGCGGTGGGGGAAGCGTTGCACACGCTCGGCGACGCGCCACCGGCAACCGCCATCGGGCGGGTCCCCCCGCATCGGGCCGTCTACGTCGCGCGCCTCGCCCTGCTCGTCGTGGGTGCCGTCGCGGCCGCGTTCATGCTGCGCTGGTGGGAGCGGTCGTGGCTCGTCGGGCTCGCCGATCTGGCGATCGCCGTCTCGCTCCTGTTCGTCGTCGGCGATGCGGCGCCGCGCGCGCTGGCCGCGGTCGCACCGCAGCTCGCGTCCGAGGCGTTGCCCCTCGCGCGGCGCGCGCTCACGCCATTCGCACCGTTGCTCTGGTTGCTGAGCTGGGTGGACAAGGGGCTCCACACCCTCATCTCCACCCCGCGGCCGCTCGAGCCTGACCTGGGCGCTTCCCAGCGCGACATGCTGCTCGGCGTCTTCACCCTCGCCGACACGACCGTGGACGAGGTCATGACGCCGCGCCTCGACATGGCCGCCGTGGACATCGCGGCCGCGACCGATGAGGTGGTCGAGGCGTTCCGCCAGACCGAGCACAGACGCCTCCCCGTCTATGACGGGACGCCCGACAACATCGTGGGCGTCATCTTCGCGAAGGATCTCGTTCCCCTGGTGATGGGCGTCGCCGAGTCGAACGGCACCCCGCGCTGGCAGCACCTCGTCAAGCCCGCCGCCTATGTGCCCGAGGCCAAGACCCTGGACAGCCAGCTACGCGATTTCCAGCGCGGGCCGGCCCATCTCGCCATCGTCGTGGACGAGTTCGGCGGCACGTCCGGGCTCATCACGCTCCACGACATCCTGGAGGAGATCGTCGGCGAGATCCGCGACGAGCACCGCGTCGCGACGCCGCCCGCGATTCGACAGGAAGGCGACCGCTACGTCGTGGACGGGCGCGTCAGCCTGGACGAGCTGTCCCATGCCTTGGGGCGCACCTTCGAGCATCCGGAAGTCTCCACGGTCGGCGGCTTGATCTATTCGGTGCTGGGGCGCGTGCCGCGCACCGGGGAAGAGCTGACGCTCGACGGGTTCTGGGTGGTGGTCGAGCGCGTGGACCGTCGCCGGGTGACCCGCGTCCGCTTCCAGAGACAGTGACCCGCTCCCTCGCCCTCCTCGTCCTTGGCCTGGTTGTCGCCGGCACCTCGGCGGCCGTGGGCGTCGCCGCGGCCGCCGTGAGCCAGCTCGAGCTGACCCGGTGGGTGTCCTACAAGCTCCGCGGTGCGAGCGGTGCGGCCCAGGTGTTGGAGAACCCCGGCCGCGTGCTCGCCGTCGCCAACACCCTCACCACCCTCGGGATCATCGCCGCGGCGAGCGCGATGCCCGCGCTCCTCGCCCAGACCACGACCACGTTCCTGGGCGTATTCACGGTCGCAGTGGGCGTGCCGCTGTTCATCAGCGCGGCCTACCTGGTCCCGCGGGTGGTAGGGCGGCGCTGGGCCGAGCCGATCGTGGCCCGCGCGCTCCCGTGGCTCGAGCGCCTGGCATGGCCGCTCGCACCGTTCATCCCCTGGCGCGATCCCTCGAAGCGCACCGCCCTGGCCGCGGTGCTCACGAACGCCGACACCGGAGCGCTGGCGTCCGCGGACGAAATGGCGATCGTCTCGGGCGTGCTCGCGTTCGCCGACCGCCCGGTCCGGGAGTTGATGACTCCCCGCACCGCGATCGTCGCCATCCCCGAGGGCCTGCTCGCGGCCGAAGCGGCGCACGTGTGCATGCAGTCGCGCTACAGCCGCTATCCCGTTTACAGGAGCTCGCCCGACGAGGTGGTGGGCATCGCTCACGTCTTCGACCTCCTCAAGCTCCAGCCCGAAGATCCAGTCCCCGTCCACCCCGCGCTCGCCGTCCCCGGGACCACGCGGGCGGCGGACGTCATGCTCGAGATGCAGAGGGGACGGAGCCACCTGGCGGTCGTGCTCGACGAGTACGGCGGGACGGCGGGGCTCTTCACGTTCGAGGACCTGCTGCGTGATCTGGTGTCGGAAATCTTTGAGTCCGCGCCCACCCCCGTTCCACCCGGTGCCGAAGCGCCGCTCCGAGTGGCCGAGCTCGAAGGGAGCGCGCCGGCGAGCCGCCTCGAAGAGGTGTTCGGGATCACGCTGGGGACGCGGAGCGCAGAGACCGTCGGCGGCCTGCTGGTGCAGGTGCTGGGTCGGATTCCCAAGCCGGGCGAGCGTTTCCTGCTCAAGGGCCTCGAGTTCGACATCCTCGCAGCCACCGCCACGCGGGTCGAGCGCGTGGCCGTTCGCCCGGGCACGGTGCGTACCATCTCGCTCGATCGGCCGGAGGAGCGCGCGTGAGCGCGCGACGCCGTCTGCGGCGCTACTTCTTCACCGGCCTCGTGGTGCTGGCGCCGGTCGGCGCGACGGCGGCGATCCTCGTCTGGCTGTTCAATACGCTCGACGCGATCCTCGGCACGCCCCTCCAACGCGTGATCGGCATGCACGTTCCCGGGCTCGGGCTGCTGCTGCTCGCGCTGGCGATCCTCGGCATCGGCTGGCTCGCGACCTACGCCCTCGGTCGCCAGCTGATCGCCTGGTGGAATAACATGCTTGCGAGGTTCCCCATCGCCGGGCGCATCTACAACACCGCCAGCCAGATCGTGCAGGCCGTGCTGGGCGGCGGGCGCCGGGTGTTTCTGCGCACCGTGCTGGTCGAATTCCCCACGCCCGGGAGTTACGCCATCGGCTGGGTGACCGCGGAACAGAACCCCGCCGCGGAAGCGGTGGTCGGCGAGCCCTGCGTCAACGTGTTCGTCGCCACGACGCCGAACCCGACGTCCGGCTACCTGCTGATCGTGCCCCGGACTCGCACGCGTCCCGTGGACCTGACGATCGAGGAGGGAATGAAGCTCGTGATCTCCGCGGGCGCCCTCCTCCCGACCGACGGCCCGCCCCAGGAAGGCCTGGACCTGTCGAGCCTGCTCGCGAGAACCGGCCCGTGAACCGCACGCGGGTGCGGCTCGCGCGGCACGCTGCGGCGCCGACCGGACCCCGGTTATTGTTCTAGATAGAGCGTGTTCGGATAGACAGAGCGTATTAGGATCTCTGATGAGCATCGAAGCGGTTCGAGATGTTTTATGAGGGACTGAAGTCCCCGCTCGGCGGCGGAGCGTCCTGAAGGACGCATTTGCCACGACGTGGGGGTGAACCAGCGTCCTTCAGGACGCCTGCCGGCCGAGTTGGGACTTCAGTCCCTAATAAACAAAACGACGGTACCGCCCGCGTATCGGGTAACCTGACGTATTTAAGGCCTGAGGCATAGCGAGCGGATGCGACTGGAGGCGATCCTCGAGGGGCTCGAGAGGCGAGAGCCGGCGGCGCTGGCCCGGGCTATCAGCCTGGTCGAGAATCAGCGCGATGGGTTCGAGCGTGTCCTGTCCCACGTGCACGCCCGGTTGCGTCGCGGCCGGACCAGACGCATCGGGATCACCGGGCCCCCGGGCGCGGGGAAGAGCACGCTCACCGAGCGCGTGATCC
>WNGD01004419.1_pt1 | contig 13856 bp, 11 predicted proteins | sample 5400671 | NCBI WGS metagenome assembly WNGD01 (sample SAMN13153369, study PRJNA577476) | soil metagenome | isolation source: 40 cm soil or saprolite under grassland replicate 2 | place: USA:California | collected 2016-06-15
CACTCTCCCGCCGGCCACCTCTTCCCGGCCACCTTGATCAGGACCGGCAGGGACACCGGCCGGCCTGCGGGTGCGTGGCAGTAGAAGAACGCCTGGCCGCATCACTGGAGGAGTTCGCCGGCAATTCCGGCTATGGCACCCAGGACCTGCGCGCTGGCAACGGTTCGTTTCATGCTCTGCGGCAGCGACGGGCGAACCCTTCTTGGGCCATGACCGGCGGTCGGCATCGCCCCTCGCGCCGCGCCTACCGCTTGAGCCAGGTCACCGGCTCTGTGACTGGTCAAATCGGCGCGCATATCACTCGCTTCGGTGCTGCACACCGGCGTACCGGTACTACAGTTCGGGTTTGTGACTTGATCATGGTCAGGTTGGAGCGGCCCGGAGTCGTGCCTGGTAGTGGTGGTAGCGTGCGCGGGCCTGGTGGATGCGACGCCATGTCGACCAGGCGTGGCCGAAGGCGCGCTGGGCGCTGGTCATGGGGGCGGTGGCCAGGCGCAGGAGGCGGCGGGCTTCGGGGACGCTGACCTTGACCATGCTGATCTGGGCTGGTGGCGGCTGGCCGGCGCTGGCTGGCAGCGCCCCGGTATCGGCCCAGTCCGCGGGCTGGGTGGCCGCGCCGGCCGGGATGGCGCCTGCGGCCTGTGGTAACGGGGCGGCGGCGATGGCCAGGAGCGCGAGCGCGCACATCGACAGCACGGTGTGGCGGTGAAAGGAGTGCCACAGCCGGACCTGGTGCTGGTCAAGGCCGGCCTGCCCCTTGCCCTGCTGGTGGCACTCTCCCGCCGGCCACCTCTTCCCGGCCACCTTGATCAGGACCGGCAGGGACACCGGCCGGCCTGCGGGTGCGTGGCAGTAGAAGAACGCCTGGCCGGACGGGTCTGAGGGGCTGCGGCGGATGAGCAGCCAGTGCCGCGGCGAGGCCGTGGCTACCCACGCCCACTGGTAGTCGCGGTGTCCCTTGCAGCCCGGCCCGCACGAGCGCATCTCCCATGCGGCGGCGGGCGCCAGCCGGGCCAGCGCATCTGCTCGGGCCGGCCGTAGCCGCGGGTGCAGCCTGACCCGGAAGTTCACCGGGACGGCGAACACGTACCCCTTACCGGCCTGCTCGCACTCGGCCCGCAGCTTCGAGCTGCGGCCATAGACCTCGTCACCGGCGGCCCAGCCGAAGGGCGTGCCCGCGGCGACATGCCCGGCCACCATGTCCCGGGCGAGCCCGGTCTTCGTCTTGAACACCGTGCCGCCGGGGACCTGCGCCCGCTCCCGCCGCTTCTTGTCCTGGCACCAGGCTTCCGGCAGGCAGGGCCGGAAATCGAACAGCGCATGCGCGCGGGCGGTCACATACGCCATGGACACCACGGTCTGGCAGTTCTCCACCTGCCCGGTGATCCCGGCATGCTGGCGGGACACCCCGGCCGTCATCTCGCCTTTCTTCAGCTCGGTGGTCTCGCCCGCCACCAGCACCGCCTCCGGGTCACCCAGGTGCCCGAGGATGAACCGCTGCAGGGCGGTCAGCGCCGCCTGCCAGTCCCAGGCATGCTCGCCCAGCAGCGCCTGCATCCGCCGCGGCGGCGCATGCCCGGCGGCCTCGGCCAGCTGCCAGCACGACCTGCGGTCCCCGGCCTCGGCCAGCAGCGCGCCGACATAAGCAAACGCCGCGAAACGTGACCTGGCCTGCGCGAACACCGGCGCGATCGCCGCGTGCAGCTCATCCCGAAGCTTTCCCAGCCAGCGCTTGTCTCCTACGATGGCCGCAGCGGCCACCTGCTGATCTTGTTGTCTCACAGCACATGATCATCCAGGTGGCCGTCCTGCCGCTCAACGGCACCGGCACGCCATGACCATCCAGGCGCTAGATCACGAACCCGAACTGTAGTACCGGGGCAGCTGAGCACGTGTAGGCAAGGAAAGCAGTGCTGTCTCATTTGCTCGGCCCACGACCGACGTTGATTGCCAGATTGGAGACTACGGTGATGAATGGCGACAAGATGCCACGACATGAATTGAATCACGAATTGCGTCTTGCCGCTGAGAGGCTGTGGACCGAATACCGGCGCGTAGGCCCGAAATGGAGCGCCGGTAACCCTACCCGACTGCAAGTGAGGATTAACTCCGCACTTTTTGCCATGATATATGTCTTGTTCAATTCGGTGTGCCTAATACTCGGGCTGATCTTTGTCTTCTTCAAGGGTGCTACCCAGGCTCTAGGCATCTCGCTCGTTGTTGGCAGCCTGTTCTCATTCGGCGCTTTCGTAGCCCAATTCTGGTCGGCCGCAATGCAGCGCGAAGCAGATGCTATTGACCGAGCTTTCGACGCGGCAAACCAAGATATCAGGTACACAGATCTTCGACGTCTCGCAAAAGACTTCTGGGAACTATCTGAACGGGCGGATAAGGGAGCCCGCCCGAATGGACATAACACATCTACATGACCGCCCGTCAGCTCGGCATGCTCCTCACGGCCGCTAGGGATCACGACTGTTCGCCTTCTATTGCCGGGCCGTCAACACCTGCACGCCGGGCTGTTCGCGGCATGCCCGAGCGGTGGCAGGCGCAGTGCCGATCGCCCTGATCTGTGCGGTTGCGGACCGGGGGCTGCGCTCGCCGGTGGCCGCGCCGAACGGCGGCTATATGCGCGCGCAACTGCTGTTCCAGCCTGATCCGTCGACGCCTGGCAGACCGAGCCGGGTTGCATGATTATTCATTATCGCCCGGCCGCGGGGATGCGCGCTCATGCCGCATACAGCGCGCGTCAGGTCAAGCATGATGCAGCCACTTGACGGCGGGTGCCGGATCGGCAGGCAACTCGGCCAGCGATCGACGGTGACCTCCAGCAGACCGGTGACACCGGGCTGGACGGGTGGTCATCCTCGGACTACATCGATCGAACGACATCACCCTGAGTGATGGGGCAGCTCGGGGAAAACGCGCAGTCCCGCCCGTTTGGCGCGGCCATGGGACCGAGGGCGCCCAGCAACTGAAGCGCGCAGATCAGGTCGACTGGTTCGCCACGATCTTCCGCGCGTGCCTCGGAGACGACCGGATCTGCCGGATAGCGGATGTCTGGAACAGCCGCCGCGGAACTCAGGTTGCCCGGTGCTGGCCGAGTTCGCCGTGTCGGGCGCTGTCAGAGCGTCGAGCATCTCGCCGAGGTGTTCATAAATCCCGAGATGCCCCTCGCCGTCACCCACAGCAAGCCGCGCGCTGGGCAGATTCGCTGACAGCCACAATCTGTGTGCGCGGGCTGGGAGAAGCGGTCATCGCTGCCGTACCACAGCAGAACCGGGCAGCAGACTGCGCTCAAATCGATGTCCCATTCCCCGATCCAGGAGACGTTGTCCCAGCCAGCGCCACTGGTGCAATGCCGGAGTCCCTCGCACAACGTTTCAGCGAACGCCTAGGCGTATCGCTGGGCATCCAGCAGCTCACGGTCGCGGGAGGACAGCAGATCCTCGAAGGCCGACACCACCCCGAGGCCACCGGAGACACGAGACAGATCAGCCAGCGACTCGATCCAGCGGCGAACGCCGATGCCGCAGCGGCCGGATCGCCGCCGGCGACAGTGAGACCCGACTTGTGACACGATCTCGGCCTGAGTGATCTTGCGGGGTGCTGAGCTGTGGGTTTGCGGGTTGTGGCGACTGGAAGTGCGCACTAGTTGGGGAGCGGGCAGACTTGGCTGATGCAGGCCCGCCCCGCCGGGGGCTGAACCCAGTGGAGGTACCGCATGCTGGCGGTTGAAATCTCGCGGCACGGCGGCCCAGACGTGCTTGTCCCGGTAGACCGGGCCGACCCGGTTCCGCCCCGCGGTGAAGTGCTGGTGTGCAACCGCTGGGTGGGGGTCAACTATGTCGACCTCCAGCACCGGGAGGGCCGCCCTTACCCGGTGACGTTGCCGCTGGTACCTGGCACTGAGGCCGCCGGCACCATCGTGGCGGTCGGCCCCGGCGTGGACGCCGACCTGGTGGGCACGCCGGTGGTGCATTTCGGTCACCTCGCCGGGGTGTACGCCGAGTTGACCGCGGTCCCGCTTGATTACGTCGTGCCGCTGCCGCCGGACACCCCGCTCGACGTCGCGGCCGCGGTCGCCCTGAGCGGCACCACGGCCTACGTGCTGACCAGTGCGGCGCACCGGGTTGGCCCGGGGGACGTGGTAGTCGTGCACGCGGCCGCTGGAGCCGCCGGCGGTGCGGTGGTCCAGCGCGCCGCCGCGGCAGGCGCTGACGTCATCGCCATCGCCTCCACCGCAGAGAAAGCGGCGGCCGCCGCCACGCTCGGCGCCGGGCACGCCATCGCGTTGCGGGAAACACCCGACCCGGTCGCCGCCGTGATGTCGGCCAGCGGCGGGCAGGGCGCGGACGTCGTCTACGACGCCACCGGCCGTGACACCTTCGAGGCGAGCCTGGCCATGCTCGCCACCCGCGGGACCCTGGTGCTGTACGGCCAGTCAAGCGGCCCGGTCCGCCCGTTCGACCCCGGCCGGCTGTCAGGCATCACCGGCGACAGCGGTTCCGCGGGTTCCCTTACCTTGCGCTGGGTCGCGGCCAGCCACTACCTCAGCGGCCCTCACGAGCGGGCCCGAGCCCTCACCGCCGTGCTCGACGAGGTGAGATCGGGCAAGTTCAACCCCCGGATCGCCGGCCGGTTCCCGCTGCGCCAAGCCGCCCAGGCACACGCCCTCCTCGCCCGCCGCACCGTGCAGGGAAAGCTCCTGCTGCAAGCGTGACGCACGCCGCCATCTCCTGCGACTCATCATTGGCGTCCTACCGGAGTACGCCGCGGTCCTCTGCGAGCCAGGCGGTGAGCATGAGCCGGTCGATCGAGTCGGCCCGGCTGCCCACGGCCCGGACGCTGGCGGCGGAGGTCCATCCCGGCGCGACCTGCGTCCCCGACTCCCCAGCTTCGGGCTCAGTTGCCGAAGGCGGTCAGGCTCGACCTGGCCGGAACTACTAGCAGGCCACCACCGATGGCTATGCGGACAGGACCGGGCCGTTGGTGGCCTGGCCCACGGTGCCACCCCACACCTTGGCCCCGGTGGCCGCTGAAACACCGAAGAAGGTGCCGCTAGCCGGGCGCCCGTAGGGTTGCGGGGTGTCCCCGTATGTGCGGACGGTGAAGACGTCGTCGGGAGCGACGGCCGTGCAGATCGTCTATTCCTCTCACCGTGGGTCGCGGGATATCGAGCATCTGGGGTCGGCGCATAGCGGCGCTGAGGTGGAGTTGCTGAAGGCGGCGGCGCGGCAGCGGCTGGCGGCCGGGCAGGGTGAGCTTGACCTGGGGCTGGCGGTGGGGGTGCCGGGTGGGCCGCTGCTGCGGCGCCTGCCCATCTATGCCAAGGACTCGTGGCGGCAGAAGCTGGCCGCCGCGTGCGGCGGGCATGCGGGGCTGGGCCCGGCCAGCCTGGTGCTTTACGACGTGTCCACGCTGTATTTCGAGTCCGATGCCGGGGATGGGTTCCGCGAGCCCGGATTCTCCAAGGAGCGGCGCCTGGACCCGCAGATCACCATCGGCCTGCTCACCGACCAGACGGGATTCCCGCTGATGGTCAGCGCGTTTGAGGGCAACAAGGCCGAGACCAAGACCATGCTGCCGGTGGTCCAGTCGTTCATGGCTGCCCACCAGCTGCCCGGCGTCACGGTCGTGGCTGATGCGGGGATGGTGTCGGAGGCGAACCAGAAGCAGATCGAGGCGGCCGGGCTGTCGTTCATCCTCGGCCTTCGCATCCCCGAGGTCCCCTGGGTGATCGCCGAGTGGCATCGCGAGCACTCGGGCGCCGACGGGCATGTCTTCACCCAAGCGCTGGCCTGCTGGGCCGCGTGGTGGCCGCCGGGACCACATCATCTACTACCGTTACCGGCACGACCGGGCCCGGCGCACCTTGCGTGGCATCGATGAGCAGGTCACCAAGGCCCAGAACGCCATCGCCGGGAAGGCACCGATCAAGCGGAACCTGTTCATCCAGCTCAGCGAGGGCACCACCGCGTCAACCGGGAACTGGAGGCCAAAGCCCGGGCGCTGGCCGGGATCAAGGGCTACACCGCCCTCGACCGGATCCATCACAGTTCAGGTGCGCACTAAGTTGTCACAACTCGGGGCCGGATCGCCGCCTGCGACAGTGAGAGCGCGGCGCGGGTTGAACCACGCCTCGCTCTCGCCTGCGCCGATCCGCTTGGTCTTGCCACACTCATGATGCCAGCGCAAGTAGGCCCAGGCCCACTACGGATGTGGGTGTCGGCCCATGGCGCGCCGTCCCGGCGCAGGCCAGGATTGTGTCCGGCGAACACAAGCTTGCCCACAGTCATCCACCCGGACCGCAAGGACGGCGAGGTGACGAGTACCGGCGCTGGCCGCTTAATGGCTGTGATGCTATAATTAGTGGCCGGGTCGTCTCCTGAAATCTCATGGGACAGGAAAAATCAGGTGGAGAATACGAGTGAGTTTTGGGCGGATGTAAGCATGGTTGTCGTATCTCCAGTTGCGATTGCGGCCGGATTCGCCAAAGGTGCCTATGACGCTTCGACTGATAATGGAGCTTTCAGTGAGGGGTTCAATGCAGCTGCAGGCCCCATTATGAAGGAAGCCAAGAAGTTTGGTGCGGAGCATTCGGCAACTATTACAAGAGGAGTGCTTACAGGCGCTGCTGGCGCGCTCGGCGCTCGCATCGTGAATGTAGGACTCAAGCGCCTAATAAATTAACAAGCAAGTCTTCGCTCGGGATATCCGATTCCGCGTTAACACGAGCAGTTGGAGATCGTCATACCTTCCTGGCTGCCGCGGATCCTGGGATACAAATGTGGTTGGCTCTGTCTCTTCGTGCCGAAAATAATAGATCACCCATTTGTCGTTCAACCAGTCGCCAATGTGTACGGGTGTGCAGCGCGCTCACAGTCCGGCAGGAACCCCAGACAATGGACCTCGGCGGGCACTAGCCTCTTGCACGAGATGCATGCGAGCGGCCCCTGCCAGGGGCCAGATCAGCCGCGTCCGGGTCAGTAGGGATGGCCGCCCGTTCGCAGCATCGACGGGCACCTCGCCCGACCGCGACCTCCTGACCAGTCACGCCGCACTGAGTCGGCGGCGGCATCGGGCTACCCCGACAGACCGCATCACGTAAGTGACGGAGAAGATAAGGGAGAACGCACGCCGACCCGCCGATATGCACGGGCTGGCGGGCGGGTGTCGAGGTTGCCGTGACGCACTCAGAATGCGGTGTTCTGCGCCACTGGGCGAATCGAGCCCGGCCGCCGCTGGCGGTCCCTGCCGCCTCTGGAGGAGGTCCACGCGATGAGGCTCCGCCGAGCCCACACCCTGGCTACGAGATCACCGGTCGGCCAGGTCGTCGGCGAGGATTTGGCCGAGGGTTCGGGGGGGCATGTCGGTGACCGCTTGGACGGTGTCATGGATCCTGGCGGCGTACCCATCGGCGCCTGAGCGGCGGTAGTCCTGGTACAGCTCGATGAGGGCGTCGGTCATCCAGCGGTTCAGCCCGGCGGCGAGCATGGCCGAGCGTGCGGTGTCATCGTCGACGGGGACATAGCGGATGGGCCGGCCGAGAGCCGCGGCGAGCTTGCCGCAGGCGTCGGCGTGGCTGAGCGCCTCCGGCCCAGTCACGTCGTAGGCCTCCCCCGTATGGCCGTCGGCCAGCAGGGCCCGGGCGGCGACCGCGGCGACATCGCGGGCGTCGGTCATGCTGATCCGGGCGTCCCCGGCGGGGGCGTAGTAAATGCCGTCCGGGCCGATCGAGGGCGGCCAAACCGTGCTCACGTTGTGCATGTACATGTTCGGCCGCAGGATCGTGTAGCCCACGCCGGATTCCCGCAGGTGCTCGTCGGCCTGGCCGTGGTGGCGGATGAACCTGGCCGGTGAGGCTGGGTCGGCGCCGAGGATCGAGCTGCGGACCAGGTGGCTGACCCCGGCGCGGGCTGCGGCGTCGATGGCGTTGCGGTGCCAGGCCAGCTCGTCGTGCGCGGCCGAGCACAGCAGAAACACCTTGCCGGCCCCGGTCATCGCCGCGTCCAGGGTGGCCGGGCGGGCGAGGTCGCCCGGCACGGCGTCCGGGTCATCGGCGGTCTCACCGGAGCGGGTCAGAATGCGCAGCGGCGCCCCGCCCGCCCGGAGCAGCCGGATGAGCTCCCGTCCGGTCCTGCTGCGCCCTCCGATCACCAAGATCATTTGTATTCTCCTTGTGCGCTGTGCGGGCCGGCGGTCACGCGGTGCCGCCGTTGACGCGGATGTTCTGTGCGGTCACCCAGCCGGCCGCGTCACTGGCCAGGAATGCGACCACGGCGGCGATCTCATCCGGGCGGCCGAGCCTGCCGAACGCGCTCATCGCCTCCAGGCTGGCCAAGAACTGCTCGCTCTTGCCGGTGCGGTAGGTCTCGGTCTCGGTGGCGCCGGGGCTGACCGCGTTCACGGCAATCCGCCGCGGCCCGAACTCCTTGGCCAGGATATGGGTGAACTGCTCGACCGCGCCTTTCGTCGCGTCATACACCGCATATCCCGGCAGCATCAGCGCGGTGGTCGAACTGGAGATCGTGATGATCTATGCCCCGCCTTGACCTCCAGCGCCAGCACGAGTGTTACGGGGCCGGCCGCCCGTGGCGGCGCGGCCGGCCCTGGCTCGCTGCCAGGCCGGGCCTGCCGGCCCGGCACAGGACCGGTCATTCGAACCAGTAGTCGAGGTGGACCTGGGCGCCCTCGCCGAGGTTCGCGCGGAAGCCGCCCTCACCCCGCAGCCCGGTCAGCCCGCCGGTGCCCGAACCAGGGATCACGAACCAGTCGCCGCTGACGATGTTGTCTTTTACGGTGCCGGCGTCCTGGAGCAGGAACGTCCCCCGGCGGCTGCCCACGGCCCCAGTAACCCGCTCGATCCCCACAAAGCTGGCCGACCCGTCCGGCCGGGCGGCTTGCAGGAACTCGACCACACCGTCGCCGGAGATGTCGCCGCTGAAGCTCTCCTCAACGTGGATCCTGGTCAAGGCCGGTCCCTCGGCCGGCTCGTCGTAGGCCGCGGGCTCGTATTTGTGCACGGTGATGATCGCGCTGGCTCGCGTCCTGGCGCTTTCCTCACTCATTTTCTGATCCTCCCCGGGGCCCGGCTCACTTGGTCAGGGCTTCCTCGGGCCCGTGGCCTGGCACCCGTCGTCGCAGGGACCGTGCCGTGCGGGCGTCACACGCGTCACCCTGGCCCGTCGGCACCGAATGATCAACAGCGAATTCTGTAACGATCGCGTCATCAGCCAATTGATCGGCGCCGCGAGCTATGCCACGCAGATACGGGATTCGGCCGGGCGGCAGGTGGTTGGCCCCGGCTGACGGGGCCCGGCCCAGCCGGTTTTAACGGCGCGAGGCGCGCCCTTCTTGCCTGGCACGGGACCACTCTTGCCTGGCACGAGACCGCGGCTCCGCGTCTTGCTGCAGGGACCGGATGGTTTCGGCGAGCGCCTGGATCCGGGCGTTGTCGTGTGCGGTGCACCAGATCAGCCCGAGCGGCAGCGGCGGCAGGTCCCTGATGGGAACCAGAGTGATGTCGTCGCGGCCGAACATCGGTATTCCAGTCGCCGTCGGGTGCACGATCCGGCCCTGGGCCACCAGGGCCACCAGCTCATGAATGCTGCGCACCGGCTGGGTGCGGCGGATGGCCCGGCCGGATGGCGTACACGGCGGGATGATGGCGTCATACAGAGCCGGCGGGAACGGTGGCGTCATCAGGGCAACATCCCGGTCAGCGAGGTCCTCGAGCGACACCGACCGCCGGGCCGCCAGCGGGTCACCGGACGCCACGGCGAGAACCCGGTCGCGGTATTCAAGGACCGGGCCGACGGTGAGGTCGGGCTCGTCCACGGCCAGCCAGTTGACCAGCACGTCAAGGTCGCCGCGGCGCAGTGCCGAGTAGGGGTCGAGGTTTGATACCCCGTCAAGGACAGCATGGCAGCCGGGGTGGCGGGCCTCGAATGCCCCGGCCAGCCGGGTCAGCGCCTCCATGTTGGAGGTGGGTGAGAACCCGATCCGAAGGACGCCTTCAGTTTCCCTGGCAGCGGCACGGGCATCGTCGAGAGCCGCGATCAGCTGCCCGTAGACCGGCTGCACCCGGCTACGAAGCCGCGCGCCGAGCGGGGTCAGCCGTACCCGGCGGCTGGTCCGCTCGAACAGCGCCCCGCCCACCCTGCGCTCCAGGGCGGATACCAGCCGACTCACCCGCGGCTGCGGCATGCGCAGTCGCTCCGCGGTCCGGCCGAAGTGCAACTCCTCAGCCAGAACCAGGAAGACCTCCAGCTCAGCGGTATCCATGCTCAAGAACCCAACTCGTGCGCTATCAGCTGCCAAAGTCAGTATCGACGCGCGATCGCGTGGCGCGTCCGATTCTGTAGTCAGGCCCGACCGCCACGGCCGGACAATACCCGTTTGGGCGCTGGTGTCACCGTAAGGGCGGGCGCGACGGAATGGGAACGGTCCGCCGCCCGGCTCAGGTCAGCCTCCTGACGCTGGGGCAAACGGTGAGCTCATAACCGGACGATCTGCGCCTGGCAACCCCGCGAGGTCGGCGCAGTCATCAGCCCACTCCCGAGTCGGCGATCCGGCGCGTTTCCGGATGCCTGCGCCGTGGCGACCAGGCCCTGCACGGTGACCTGGCGTGACGGCCGGTGCGATCTTACGGTGGATTCCTTGCTGGGCCGCGGTCGGCCCGGCAGCCTTCCGGGTCTCAGCCCGACACCGGGAGGTCCCGATGACCACCACCATCCCCTCGAAGGTGACCATCTCGCTCGCCCCGCGGACCGCCCGCGCGATCGACCTGGCCATCGGCGCGCGCTGCGAAGGACCGATCTTCCTGACCACGGGCGGTGCCCGGCTGGACCGGCGCGGCGCAGGGCGGATCGCCCGCAAGATCGCCCGCCAGGCAGGCATCGCCAAGCCCGTCGGGCCGCACACGCTCAGGCACGCATTCATCACGGCCGCCCTTGATGCCGGCGTGCCGCTGCGCGACGGGCAGGAAGCTGCCTCCCACGCCGACCCCAGGACAACTATGAGGTACGACCGCGCCCGCGTCTCGCTGGACCGCCACGCTACCTACATCGTCGCGGCCTACGTCGCCGGAGCCGCCCGGTAACGCCGCGCGTCAGCAAGACCGCCCGGCGAGACATCCGCCCGCCGGGCGGCAGGCCGTCGCCAGTCTCTGAAACACCCACGGTCACCAAGCACAGCCACGCGAGCCGCCGATATGGGTGCCAGCCCCGCCGAACGGCATCACCGAGCGGTCCGCACCGGACCGCCGGTCCTGGGCCGCGCGGCTGCGGGACGGAAACAGTGTCCCGTATGGGGACTCCGGTGCGAATCTTTACCGCCTGGGTGTGTGGGACACCCTTGAGCGCAGATCGGGCTTTCCGGGGCAGCGGGGTTTGGGCTTGGCCGAGGACGCGCCGATAATGCGATGTGTGCTGGAAGGGCTAGGAGAACGCGGTCTCGAGCGCACGGCGCGTGATGCGATGCTCGGCGAAATGCGATGTGCCCTGGGTCAGCAATTCGTGAGCCGCGTCTGTCAGCGCCCGGTACGCGCAGGCGGCAAGCGCACTGCCGGTTGAGACTCGTCGCACGCCGGCGGAGGCCAGCTCGCTGAGCGTTGGCCCGTTGGGCAATGCGAGCACGTTCATGGGCGCGCCCACCGCGTCGGCCACGGCTGCGACCTGGTCGATGGAGGACAGGCCGGGGGCGTAGACGACGTCCGCGCCGGCGTCGCGGTAGGCGATCAGGCGGGAGATAGTATCCCCTAGGTCGTCGACGCCGCGAATGTGGTTTTCCGCCCGGCCCGTGAGCACCATCGGCTCGGGCAGGCTGCGGGCCGCGTCAGCGGCGATGGCGACTCGATCCGCGGCCATTGTGATGTCGTCGATGCCGCCGGTGACCGCGTTGTAGTCCTCGATGGAAAAGCCTGCCGCGCCGGCCTCCGCCAGCAGCGCGACTGTTTCCGCCACCCCGCCCGGATCGTCGGGATAACAGCGCTCGCTGTCGACGTTGAGCGGTAGCGGCGTCGCGTCGGCGAGCCGCCTGACGTGTGTAATGAGCTCGTCGCGGCGCACGGTCTGGTCGAGCTTCCCGATCGACCAGGCGAAGCCGGCGCTTGTGGTCGCGAGCGCTTGGAAGCCGGATGCGGCAAGCAGGCGGGCCGAGCCAATGTCCCACGGGTTGGGCATCACAAACAGCTGCTGTGCGTGGTGCAGCGCCCTGAAGCGCGCGCGCCGGTCGCTGACGGCCATGCTGATCCTTTCCGGGTTCGGATGCGTTTACTTGACCGCGCATCGCACGCGGTAGCTCCACCAAAGCGTCGCCTCGTGCACACCGATACGCCTGCCGATGGCCTCCTGGAGGCGATCAAGGCCGAGCTCTTCGGGCGTCGCGCCCTCGCTTAGCTTGCGCGCGACCGGCCCGAAGGCCAGCGGAAGCAGCGCGATAGCTGCAGGATCGCGGGACTCGCGCCGGTGGATGAAGAACTCGCGGACCCAGCGGAAGCGGCCGCTGGCTTGCAGCCGCTCGATGTGCCGCGCCTTCTCCGGGCGCGCCGGATCGACGCCGGTCGCCTCGATCACAGCAAGGAAGGCTGCGTCGACCTCCCAGTCCACGAGCGGTGGCCAGTCGTAGTCATAGGCTGCGAAAGCTCCCTCCGGCCGCAGGATCCGCGCTATCTCGTCGATCGTTGACCGGTGCTCCATCCAGTGGAACGACTGGGCGCAGGTGACAACATCGGCGCAAGCGTCCGGCAAACCGGTCTGCTGGGCAAGCGCGTGGCGGTACTCGACTCGAGGCGCTGCCCGCGCGGCGGCCAGCATCTCCGGGTTGTGTTCGATGCCGACCACCCGGTCCGCGCGCGCCGACCAGGCGCTCGTTGAGATGCCGGTGCCGCTTCCGAGGTCGACGACGAGCCGTGGCGGAGCCGCAGGGGCGAGCGCGGCAAGTACAGCGATCAGCTCCGCGGGAGGCTCCGGTCGGAGGTCGTCGTACCGGGAGATGAACGAGCCGTGATAGGCGGGCTCAGAGAGGCGGCGATGCTCCGTCGCTGCCGCGTCGCCGCCTATGGGCCGAGAACGGCTCGTCGTCACCGCCGTGGCCTCTGGCACCGGTCTCTGGGGGCCCGGCGGGACCGGCAACGCCCAAGGATCATCGATGAGAACGCCCCCATGTCCATCCGCGCGGCGACGTAGCACGGCTGCGCTGGCGCCGCTGCTTCGCCCGCGGCTTGCCATGTCACCAGCAATCGCCGAACGCTCCCTCCCTCGCCCGTCATGGTTGGCCTCGTCTCTCCCAGGCACTGAAGCAGCGCATATCTCACAGTCTCACAAGTGCGGGATCTCCCATGTCTGGCCGGTGGTTGCGGCCTCGAACGGCGGTGAGATCGCCGACACATACGCCAGGCGCTGGCCGCCAATGGCGCGGATCGCATGCGGGGCGGCCGGCGGCACGAACACCAGCGCCCCCCCGGCCGACCTCGCGCGCTTCCGCGCCGACCAGCATCTGGCCCCGGCCTTCCACGATGACAGATACCTGCTCGTGCGCCGGGTGGGCGTGCAGAGCCTGCTGGCTGCCGGGCTGGCATTCCACCCAGGTGATGCTGAGCTGACATGAGCCGAACTGTCCCGCGGTCAGCAGGAGGCGGGACACTTGCCCGCCACCGCGCTCATTGCGGGGGCTGTCGGCAAGCGTCTGGATGTCCCATCGCCACCTCCCAGGCCGGCGTTCAGGTGTAGCAGTGCTCGGGCGCGGGGTAGGCGCCGTCGGCGACGTCGTTGACGTAGCTGGCCACCGCCCTGGTCAGCACGTCGTCCAGGTCGGCGTAGCGCTTGACGAAGCGCGGGATGTGCCCGGTGGTG
>WNGD01007921.1_pt1 | contig 13850 bp, 10 predicted proteins | sample 5400671 | NCBI WGS metagenome assembly WNGD01 (sample SAMN13153369, study PRJNA577476) | soil metagenome | isolation source: 40 cm soil or saprolite under grassland replicate 2 | place: USA:California | collected 2016-06-15
GTGCTGAGCCTGCGGTCGCACGCGGAGCGTACCGAGATCCTCAACGCGGCACGAGAGCGCACTTGATCATGGTCGAGGTGGCGGACGCCTTCGGGGGAGATGGCGTGTAGATCGGCACTACCCACCGCCGGAGCGCTCTGCGCCACCGGATAATCCAGATATGGAAGGCTTGCGCGAGGAAGTTCCGACGGAAGGAGCGCCGATCATGAACGCATTGTCCACGAGGCTGACTGCGAGGTTCGGCAGCCAGTACCCGTTCGCCTGCGCCGGAATGGCATTCGCCGGCGAAACCGCGGACCTCGCGGCTGCCGTTACCAACGCGGGCGGCATCGGTGCGGTCGGTGTTGGCTTCACGCCGGCAGAGAAGCTGCGGAAGATCATCCGTGAGGTTCGAGACCGCACCGGCGGACAGCCCTTCAATATCAACCTCATTTCTTCCTCGACAACGCCGAACAGGTCAAGGTCTGCGCCGAGGAGCAGGTACCGATCGCGTCGTTCCACTGGGGGCACCCCCCGGCAGATCAACTTCAACGGCTGCACGAGGCCGGGGTGTCGGTGTGGGAGCAGGTAGGCACGCCGGAGGCGGCCCGCCGCGCCGTCGACGGCGGCGTCGATGTGGTCGTCGCCCAGGGCTGGGAGGCCGGCGGGCACAACTACGGCGGCCTACCGACGATGGTCAACGTACCGGCCGTCGTGGACGCCGTCGGCGGCGCGGCGCTGGTGCTCGCGGCCGGCGGGATCACCGACGGCAGGCAGGTCGCCGCGGCTCTCTGCCTGGGCGCCGACGGCGTATGGGTGGGCACCCGGATGGTGGCCTCGCGGGAGGCGCGGGTGCACCCGGAGCACCATCGCCGACTGGTCGACTCCACCGGCCAGGACACCGTCCGCTCGGCGATCTTCGGGCCGGAGTGGCCAGCGTTCAACCCGATGCGAGTGCAGCGCAACCGCGTGGTGGCCGAGTGGACCGACCGACTGCCGGAGGTGCCGACGGACCGCGACGGGCTCGCCGCCGTCGGAACCACAGTGTTTCTCGGGGAACCGACCGTGATGCGCAGGTTCAACGTGCTTCTGCCGGTGCCGGAGACCGACGCCGACTGGGAGGAGATGCCCGGGTTGATGGGGCAGGGCGTCGGGCTCATCAGCACCATCGAGCCGGCCGGTGACATCATCCGACGGATGATGACCGACGCTGCCGACGTGCTGACCGCCTTCTCCAACCGAACGTGAGTCCAGGTCAGGAGGAGATCGCCTCCCGGGTCCCGCCGCCCTGCCCGATGGCAAGCAACCGCAAGAAGGATGGTGAGCGGGTTGCGGCATGCGCGTGCGGTGCTTGGGCGGCGAGCCGGGGCGGCGGTGTCAGTCGCTGTGGCTCCAGTCCAGCAGGTGCCGTCCCGGGCTGGTCCACTGCACGGGCGGTCCTGCCTGCGTCACGTCGGCGAGCCACCAGGTGGCAGCGGGGTCCCAGCCCGCGAGCAGGGTGCACGCACCACCGGCATCCGGCAGGTGGAGCAGCCGTCCCGCGGTCGACGCATGATCCACGGCAAGCCAGCGCGGGCTTGGCCGTCGGGGAAGATGTGATCGTGATGTACATGGTGCTGATGTACAGCGACCCGGCGGAGACCAAGGCCATGTCCGCCGCCGACCGCGAGGCGGTGCGCCGCCGGCATGAGGCGCTGCATGCGGATGAGTCAAGGGTGATGCTCAATGGGGCTGGGCTGGCTTACCCGGAGCGCACCATCACGGTACGGCGGGATCGCGGCGGTCCTGTCGTCAGCGAGGGCCCGTTCATGGCCGGCAGGGAGCATTTGACCGCCTACTACGTGATCGACTGCCAGAGCGCCGAGCACGCGGCGTCCATCGCCGAACGGATCTTGGATTTCCATGTCACCGCGGTGGAGGTGCGGGAGATCCATGACTCGTTCGGGATGGGTTCGGCCGAGTGAGCCTGCCGACGCTATACGCTCCACCTGCCACCCGCCCGCGAGGCTGCCGGCAGGCCCCGGCGAGACCTCACCAGCGCCAGCCGGGCAGACTCTGCAATGCCTCGACTCGCTCGGGCGGCAGGGTGCCGGCGGCGAGGGCCTGGCGCTGCTGCGCGGCCCAGTCACCAACCGGGAAGCCGTTGGCGGCCCTGGCCCCGGCGGCCAGTTCGGTGGCCGGCTGCTCAGCCAGCAGGCGACTGACGGCGGCGATCCCCGCCTCCCACCACAGGTCGATCGGCACGATGCGGCCGTCGGGCTCCTGCCGCACGGTCAGCTCGTCTGGGAAGCAGAACCACCAGTCGTCGCTGGGCATGGCCGAGCGGATCACCGGATGCCCGGTGCCCTCGAAGTGGGCCCGCGCGTGCCGGTTTGGGCTGGAGTCGCAGCAGCCGACGCGGCCGCAGGCCATGCACTGGCGCAGGCTCACCCAGGTCGCCCCCAGCGGGGCGCAGTCCTCGCAGACGTCCCCGGGCCGAGGCGGCGGCTGCAGCCCGACGACGTGTTGGCACGGTTGCGTTGCCCGGGTCATGCTTTCCTCCCGTAGGTGAGGCGGCTCGATTGTGCCCAGAGGCCGCCGGCCGGCACCGCGTGCGTGTCGCACAGGTCGGGCCGGCCGCGTCGGCTGCGGGCAGCTCCTCCACCCGCAGAAGGGTCGCACAATGTCGCCGGCCAGAACGCCGGGGCGCTCCTACCCCCCAGCGACTGGTCCCGTTGGCGCACCCATGTCGAGGCCCCGGCTCAGGTCTGTGCTCGTGACCTGCGTCGCGGTCCGCGGCCGTTCGGCTGAGTCGGTCTCAGCACCCCAACCTCCTTCGGCCGGCCTGATCGCCGATGGGAATAGGCGACCCGGCGGGTTCGACGTCAGCACCCCGACCGGCTGACAGCGGGCCGAGCCTCGGCCAGCTCCAGCCAGCCGCGGGCAGATCAGGCGGCGCGGCCAGCGAAGAATCGACGGCGCCCGAACTGCCAGCGACGGCTCGGCCAGGTCGAGCCGTTCCGTGCGCGCGCGCACGTCGTCCGCGAGGTCGCGCCGCGACACGCTGTGTCTCGGCTTGGTCGACAGTTCGTGCCAGGGTGGTAACGGTTCCTGCCCGGATGAGGCCTCCTGGAGTACCTTTCAGCGACGCGGCCAGGGGCTCCCCCGTGGCCCCTGGCCGCGCCACCGAACCCGCGGTCGCTGAACGACCGCCGGATCCCCCGATCGTGGGTGCAGCAGCAGGCGCCGCAGGTGCCGCTGCCGCGGTTGCCGCGGTGCCGTTGTCCCACGCCGCCGGCGTGCTGATCCCCCTGTCGCGGGCGCTGCTCGCCGTGCCGGTCGGGCTCGGTCTCGCCGTGCTAGCCGCTGCGGTGCCGGCGATATCTGCCGCGAGGTCACGGCCGGCGGCCTCGCTCGAGCCGGCCGTGCTACCAGCCGGAACCGCGCACCGGCAGCGCAGCCTGGTCGGCCTCGCCGCGTCCAACCTCCTCCGGGTGCCCGGCCGAACCCTCCTCGGCGCGCTGGCGCTGGCTGTCGGCGTGTGCGCGCTGTCCATTGTGATCGCCGTCATCGTCGAGTTCCGCAACGACGTGGTTGGCTCGTTGCTTGGCGAAGCGGTGTCGGTGCGCGTTCGCTCCGTCGACGTCTTCGCCGCGGCGGCAACAATCCTGCTCGGCCTGGTCGCGGTGGCCGACGTGCTCTACATCAACATCCGGGAACGGTCCGCCGAGCTGGCGGCGTTGCTCGCGGTCGGCTGGACCGACCGGCTGCTCGCCCGGATGATCGGGTACGAGGGTCTCGGCATGGGCGCGCTCGGTTCGCTGCTGGGAGCGGCCGCCGGCATGGCCGGAGTCGGCGTCTTCGTCGGGAGGATCACAACGGAGCTGGTCGTGCTGGCCGTCTGCACCGCGGTCGGTGCCACCGCCATCGCCGGCATCGCCGCCGTCATACCGGCCCAGTTTCTGCGCAAACTCCCGCTGGCCAGACTGCTCGCCGAAGAATGATATGGCCGCTGACATCGCACCGGCGGCACTGGGGCGCGCCGTGTCCGCCCGCGGCCTCGGTAAGAGCTTTGGCTCCGGCGACGGCAAGATTGTCGCCGTCCAGCATGTGTCGCTGGACATAGACCCCGGCGCCGTCGTCGCGCTCACCGGACCCAGCGGGTCCGGAAAGTCGACCATGCTGCATCTCATCGGGGCGATCGAGCGGGCCGACCAGGGCACCCTTGAGATCGACGGGCAAGACCTCACCACGTTGAGTAGGCGCCGGCTCGCCGAATACCGGCGCACCGTCGGATTCGTCTTCCAGCGCTACCACCTGCTGCCCGCCCTCACCGCCATCGACAACGTCGTCGTGCCCGTGCTCCCCTACCATGTCGATTTCGACAAGGCCGAGCGAGCGGCTGCGCTGCTCGCCGCCGTCGGGCTGGCGGGGCGGGAGCGCTCGCTGCCTGCGCAGCTTTCCGGCGGGCAACAGCAGCGTGTCGCGATCGCCCGAGCGTTGATCGGCCGGCCATCCATGCTTCTCGCGGACGAGCCAACCGGCAACCTGGACACCGCGACCGGCGCCGAGACACTCGATCGGCTGCTCGGACTGCACGAGCAGTACCGGATGACCATCATTGTCGCGACCCACGAGCAGCAAATAGCCGACCGCTGTCAACGGGTGATCCGGCTGCGCGACGGGCGGATCGTCGACGACGTCACGTAGCCTTCGGTGATCGCCACGGCGGCGCCGAGTGACCTGGTCTGAGCTTCCTTCTACCCGGAACGGGTCGCTCCGCCCGGTACCAGGCGTTTGCGCCTGACCAGCCCGTTCGCCGGAGGCGACGACCGATGAGTAGCCACCCGGACGGGGTTGAGTAGTCGGCTACTCAAGCGTGCGGCGGCGCGCCGACCCAACACTCGCAGTCGGGGACGGTGGCCGTGCGTCGTGGTCGGCGACGTCGCCCGGCACGAAGAGCGCCGCGTCGAGGAGGCAGTCAGTGACTACAAGGATTGGGTGGGGCCGCATACGGGGTGTTCTCGTGCTCGCGGTCCTGCTCGCGTTCTGCACGGTCGGCTGGGAGCACGTCTATCACTCGGCCATCTCGGGCGGTTCGGTCGGAGGCTCGATCGATGACCATCTGGCGCCGATGCTGCGGGACGGGTTGGTCGCGCTCCCGCTCGCTGTCGTCGCGGTGGTGGGCGGGCTGTGGTTCGGCCGCCGGTTCACCACGCCGGGCCGGGCTGCGCTGGTAGCCGGCGTGTTCGGGCTGCTGCTGGCTCCCTCCGTCGTGCCGCACGCGCACGGCAGCGCGAGCGCGGTCGCCGGGCCACACGCGGCACACCTGCACGGCCCGGTGGGGACCGCGGGGGTGCAGGGTGCGGTCAGCGTCGCCAGCCTGCTGCACATCCTGCGTGAGGCACTCATCGCTCAGGTCGCCGCGCTGCCGCTGATGCTCGTCGGGCTCGCGCTGCTGTTCAGCAGGCCACGCAGCCTGCCGCGCCTGGGTCTGCGCCGGCCGGCGACCGCGGTCGTCGCCGTCGCGGTCACGGTCCTCGCCTGCACCGGAGTCAGCCTCGCCGGTGCCACGTCCGCCACGGCCGCCTCGCCGGTGCACACCCTCCAGCTCACCGACAATCCAGGGAACTGGTTCGACTCGGGCACCGACATCGCCGGCACCCGGTCACTGGTCGTGATGCAGCCAGCGGACACAGTCCGCTTCGTCGTCGGGACCGACACGAACACCGTGCACACCGCGTCCAGCCTGCTCTGGCCGACCGGCGCCGCGGGCCTGCCGTTCGACCAACCCCACGCCTACCGGGGACAGGAGGAGGTGCAGCTGACCACGCCCGGCCTGTACGTGTTCGTCTGCAAGCTGCACCCGTTCATGCTCGCTGCCGCGATCGTGGACGACCCCGCGACGCCCGAGCTCGACCTCGGCCAGAAGATGACGCTGATCAGCGGCCTGACCGTGCCGACCGCCTCCGACCTCGCGTTCCGGCTCCTGCGGGCATTCTTCGTGATCACGAACCCGCACAACTACCAGGTCTACGCCCCGACCGGGTCGACCTGGGACCCGGTGTACCCGGCGGTGCCGGTGCTGGCCCACGACCAGTCCGGAAACCCGGTGTCTGTGCCGGACCTGAACGCCGCGTTCCAAAGCTACTTCCATGAGCCGGTGACGCTGGCGCCGGCGATCCCACCGACCGGTCACGGTGTCGGCCAGGTGTGGATCGACACCGAATACGAGCAGACCGCACACAAGACGAAGCCCGGGACGGCGACCGCGGTCGAGACGTCCAACTGGACGGTGAGCCGCAAGGTCGCGTTGCCCTCGGTCAACATGAACAACCCGCATAACATGTGGACCGACCGGTCGCAGTCGGTCATCTACGACACCCAATGGTTCGACAACAAGCTGACCGTCTTCGACCGCAAGACCGGGGCCCTGATCCGCAATGTCACGGTGGGTGAGGCGCCGGCGCACGTGATGACCAGAGTGGACACCGACCAGGTGCACGTCTCGATGAACGGCGAAGGAGACATCGTCGAGCTGAGCCCGCTCGCGACTCGAATCGACCGCCGGATCCAGACCAGGACTCCGGCAACCCCGGGCAGCCGCACGCACACTGGATGTCCTCCGACGGGCACACGATGGTGACGCCGAACTCGAACACGAACGACTTGACCGTCGTCCACGTGCTACCCGGCACGATCGAGCCCAAGGTCGCGACCGGCACCCTGCCGATCGCGAGCGCGATAACGCCCGACGGCAGCAAGTACTACGTCTCCAACTACGAGTCCAGCACCATCAGCGTCATCAACCTCACCACCCCGCACCCGACGCTGATCAAGAACATCAACCTGCTCGCCAACTACGACCCGGTTACCGGCGCCATCACCGGACCGCTCGGGGCGCTGCCGATCCAGACCCCGGTCAGCCCGAACGGCAAGTGGGTCTTCACCGCGAACACACTGACCGGAACGGTCACGATCATCGACACGGCGACCGACACCCTGGTCAAGAGCCTGCCCTGCGACGCAGGCTGCCACGGGGTCAACTTCGGCGCCAAGAAGGGCGGCGGCTACTACGCCTATATCTCCAGCAAGTTCTCCAACGAAATGCTCGTCGCCGACCCCGACCCGAACGGCGACGGCAGCGCCGCCGACGCCGCCATCGTCGGCCGGGTGCTGCTGACGAACGGCGCGAAGACCAAGACCGACGACACCGTCAGCGGCGACGCCGGGATGGGCGGCCAGGGCGTCCTGCCAGTGCCGAACGTCTACAACGGATGGGTCCAGAACCTTCCGAACAACGGCGAGTTCGAAGGCCTGACCTGCAACCAGCGCCACCCGATCGGCGGAGGCCACTGCCACTGACCCCACCGGCCGGTGCCCGACTCGGGCGGCGAACCTTGTTCGCCGCCCGAGTCGGCGCGTGCGGTCGGCCGGCGGACCCAGGATTGTCAGACTCCGCGCCGTGTACCTCATGTGGACCGGCTCCCGCCGGGGAGAGCGAACGACCGGCCGGCAGGCCGGTCGTTCGCTTGCGGTTTCGGGACGCGGCGCGGGTCGCCGGTCGGGGTTAGGGGTGTCCTGTGGACGAGACCGCACCCTGAGCAGCCTGATATCAGTCGTCAGCGAGCGCCCGGTGGAGCTGGGCCCGAGAGTGCACGCCGAGCTTGGGGAACAGCCGATAGAGGTGTGACCCGACGGTGCGGTGCGACAAGTAGAGGCGCGCACCGATCTCGCGGTTGGACAGGCCTTGAGCGGCGAGCTGGGCGATCTGAAGCTCCTGCGCCGACAGCGTCGCCCACGCGTCGGACGCGTCGCGTTCGGTACGCTGCCCGGTGGCAGCCAGCTCGTTGCGGGCCCTCGCCGACCATGCGGCCGCTCCAAGGGCGTCGAATGCCGCTTGAGCCGAGCGCAAGGGGCCGCGCGACTCCGCTACCCGGCGCTCTCGACGCAGCCATGACCCGTACACGAGGTCGAGTCGTGCCCGATACCACGGTGATGCGGCCGCGGCGAGTTCGCGCGCCTTGCCGAAGCGAGGCTCCGCGTTGCTGTCGTCGGAGAGGATCACGCGGGACAGCGTCATTGCCCGTGTGACGCCCGGAGCGGTCGTGTCGCTGATCAGCTCGTCGAGCTCCTGAAGGACCGCCAGCGCGTGATCCGAGCGACCGCTCAACGCCGCCGCCTCGGCCAGGTAGTCGATCGCCCATGCGCACTGGGGCGAGTGATAGGCCTGGTCGGTACGGTCCATCATGCGGCAGAGCTCGGTGAACGCCTCCGCTGGGCGGTCGGAGCCGAGCGCCGCAAGCCCTCGGGTGAGCTGTACCCCGTTGAGCAGCGATCGGTTTCCCGCCACGAGCGCGGTCTGCTCGACTTCTCCGGACAGTGACCGGGCCCGTTCGTACTCGCCGCGAAGCCCGGCGAGATTCGCCTGGCCGAGCTGCGCGCATGCCGCCCACACCGGCTGATGTGTCTCGACGGCGAACCGGTACGCCTCGTCGGACGCGACGTGGGTGATGTCCCACCGGCCGAGGTACAGCGCGGCGAACGTCTGGAGGACAAGGGCCTGTGCCAGCAGGGCGACGCGCCCTTGTTGCCGCAAGCCTTCGCAGGCCCGCCGGGCGAAGAGCAGGCTGCGGTCGAAGTCGCCGACGACGAAGCCCGTCCGACCGAGTGCAGCCGCGAGCGCTGGGTCCGGGGTGTCCTGCTCGACCCATTGCGCAAGCTGGCCAACCAGGGCTGCCCCCCGGTCGAATGGGTCGATCAAGGCGTTGAGGACCATGACCCGGGGGTCAGCGGCGGGCAAGCCGAGAACTCGGGCACCGGCTCGCACGCGGCTACGCAGCGGTTCCTCTGCCGCACCCCAGTAGCACGGCATGGCGGCACCCAACAGCAGATATGCTGCCAGGTTCTGCTCTCCGGCGCCGCGTGCCCGGTCGGCGGCCTGGACCAGGCGTCGTACGTTGTCATTGTCACCGGGCACGCCATCGTCGAAAGCACCCTCGAGGCCAGCCAGCCGAGCGCAGTCCGGCGGATCGAGCGCCAAGATCCGGGCCTCTCCAATGAGCTGGTGCACCGACTCGCCTCGACCGAGTTCGAACGCCAGCTCGGCGGCCCGCAGCAGCCGGTGCCCTCGGCGACGGTCGTCCATCGAGAGTTGCGCTGCCCGCTCCAGCCACTCCTCAGCGAGGTCAGGCGCGCCGCGGGCGACCGCGCGATCCGCCCCCGCGTCGAGCGCGAGGGCCAATTCCTCGTCGGGTTGTGACGCGGTCACCGCGCGGTGCCACGTCGCGCGATCCGGATCGCCGGCAAGGGTGTGGGCGAACGCCTCATGAATGGCGCTTCGCTGGTCGGGCGTTGCCGACTGAGCGATCGCCGACCGCACCAGCGGATGGTGGAACCGGAACGACGCACCATCGATGCTCAGCAGGCCGGCGGCCGTCGCCGTGTCGATTGCGATGCTGACCCGCTCGTGCTGGCCGCCGGTGAGTGCAGCGGTCGCGGCAAGCGTCTCGGCCAGCCTGTCGCTGTCCTGCAGGGCCGCGACCAGCAGCAGCGTGCGGGTCGCCGAGTCGAGCTCGTCCGCCCGAACCGCAAAGGAGCGTTCAAGGCGAGCGGTCAACGGCATGGGCGCGGCGCCGGGCCGACGGGTAGTTGCGGCCGTTGGGCCGAGCGCGAAGGGCAGCTCGATCAGAGCCAGTGGGTTCCCGGCCGCTGCGGCGAGCACTCGTTGTACGTCGGCTGCCGACAGACGCGGGCCGTGCTTCTGCAGCAGCGCTCGCGAAGCGGCCGGATCAAGCCCTCCGAGACGGAACGACGTCACGCCCCCTTCACCTGACGAGATACCGCGGCCAGTCGGGCGGGTGGCCAGCAATATCACGGCGGGTTCCGCCTCTATCCGCCGGGCAACGAACTCGATCGCATCGCGGCTGGCACTGTCTACCCAATGAAAGTCATCGACGATGAGGACGATCGGGCGCGCCGCGATGCCCGGGCGGCAGCCCTTCGACCCGGCCCAGGATAGGGCGCAAGAGCTGATAGAGCGCGGCGAACCGCAGGTGAGTCTCTGCCTGGTTGCCACGGATTGATAGCACCGTCAGGCCACGGCGCCGTGCATCCTCGCCGGCGGCCTCGAGCAGGGCGCTCTTGCCCACGCCAGGATCGCCAATGAAGCTCAGCGTCTGTCCCCGCTCGGAGATGTCGCCCAGGGCCGCATAAACAAGGCGCAGCTCCTCGTTCCGCCCGATCAGGCGGGCAGGACGAGTCTCTCCGCCGGTCATACGCCGACGTGGATAACGAAGTGTCGCGGATACAGCACACCGCGAGATCCCATCGTGGCACCCCTGCGTAATCGAACCACGGTCATGCACAGGCGCGCCAGCAGAGCGATCACGGACCTCCGGAACCCACTGCTGCTGGTCACCCGCGGCGCGGGTGACCCGATCGATGCCATCGGAGCTCGGGCCATAACTCCTCCTTCGTAGCGCCGACCTCGACCGTAGTCACCGCGCCGTCGCCTGCCACGATGCGCGGCGCACGAGGAACGCGGCCACCGTTGGCCGCTGCGCACAAGCGCGTAGCCGAGATCTCGGTGTCATGGCGCAGTCACTTGACGCATGCCGCCGCTGGTGCGACGGCCCTACCGTGGGCTCGTTGGCGACGCCGCGCGGGGAGAACACCGATGGAGCCAGGTGAGCAGCGCCAGTCGGCCTGGTCGGCGCCACGGCCAGCCGGGTCGCCGGAGCTGGTCGGCAGGCACGAGGAGCTGCGTGTGCTGGCCGGGGTGATCGACCAGGGGGCGGTACGGGGCGCCGCGCTGGTCGTCCGCGGCGATCCGGGCATCGGCAAGTCCGCCCTGCTGGCGGCGGCGCAACGCGCGGCCCGGGCTCGTCGTTTCCGGGTGCTCGCGGCTGTGGGCGTGCAGTCCGAGGCCCAGCTGCCTTTCGCCGGTCTGCATCAGCTGTTGCACCCGCTGGGGGACTGGGTGCGGGACCTGCCGCCGGTGCAGCGGGAGGCCTTCCTGTCCGCGTTCGGCCTGTTCGACGGGCCGCGGCCCGAGCTGTTCCTCGTCGCGCTGGCCGCGGCGAACCTCCTCGCGTCGGCGGCTGCGGACCACCCGCTGGTCGTCGTCGCCGACGACGTGCAGTGGCTCGACCCGCAGTCCCAGGAGGCGCTGACGTTCGTCGCGCACCGGGCGGCCGGGAACCCGATCGTCGTCATCGGCGGGGTACGCACCGGCCACCCGGGCCCGTTCGCCTCCGCCGGGCTGCCCGAGCTCGAGGTCCGTGGCGTGGACGACGCAGCGGCGCAACAGATCCTGCTCAGCTACGCGAGCGACCTAGGCGCCGCGGACCGCCGGCGCATACAGCACGAGGCGCGTGGCAACCCGCTCGCGTTGCTGGAGCTGCCCACCACCTGGCGCGGGCCGGACGCGCCGGCCACCGACCTGCAGCCGCCCAGCCTGTCGGCCCGGCTGGAGCAGGCCTTCGCAAGCCGCATCACCGACCTGACGGCCCGTACCCGCGACGCCCTCCTCGTCTCAGCGGTCGACCTGGCGGGCGAGCTGGCCGAGGTCCTCGCCGCGACGTCCGCGCTCAGCGGCGAGGAGGTGGCGGCGGACGTCCTCGCCCCGGCAGCGGCGGCGAGGCTCGTCACGGTCGGGGACGGGCTCGTCGAGTTCTGGCACCCGCTGGTACGGTCGGGCGTCCTGCAGTCCGAGACGGTGACCCGGCGGCTGGCGGCCAACGCCGCGCTGGCCACGGTGCTCGTCGACGAGCCGTACCGTCGTACCTGGCACCGGGCGCAGTCCATCGTCGGGCCCGACGACGAGGTCGCCGACGAGCTGGAGGCCAACGTCAGCGTGGCGCTGCGCCGCGGCGGGGTGATCTCGGCCATTGCCGACCTGGAGCGTGCCGCGCAGCTGACGAGCAGCTCGGCCCGACGCGGGCATCGCCTCCTGCTCGCCGCCGAGCACGCGTTCAGCCTGGGCCGCGGCGCCTTGGTCGACCGGCTCGTCCAGGCAGCGTCCCGCACGGACCTGTCCGACCTGGACAGGGCGAGGATGGAGTGGCTGCGGGAGATCTTCCACGACGGCGTCGCGGGCGATGCGACGCGCGTCGTCGAGCTGTGTGGCACCGCCGCACGGTCCGCCTGCGCCGGCGACCACGACCTCGCGCTCAACCTGCTGCTGAGCGCTGCGCTGCGGTGTTGGGCCGACACGGCGCCGGCCGCCCGGGCGCGGGTGGTGGAGGTCACCCGGCAGCTATCCGGCGTCGAGGATGATCCCCGCTACATCGCTGCGCTCGGCGTCGCGGAGCCGGTGCTGGCGGGTGGACTTGTCGTCGACCTGCTCGCGCGGGCCGGCACCGAGGACGTCGTGGACGCCGACGCGCTGCGGCTGCTGGGCATGGCCGCCCATGCGGTCGGCGACGAGGTCCGCGCTGCCGACTTTCTCGATCGTGCCGAGACCATGCTCCGCGACCAGGGCCGGCTCGGCCTGCTGCCGCACGTGCTGAGCATGCAGGTCCAAGTGCGCGCCGAGCTCGGCGAGTGGGACCGGGCGACCGCGGCGGCCGAGGAGGGGAAGCGCCTTGCCCGGGAGACCGGGCAGCCGATCTGGAGCGCGGGGACGCTCGGGTGCGACGCCCGGGTCAGCGCCCTGCGGGGCGAGGTCGACCAGGCGTTCCGGCTGGCCGCCGAGGCGGAGCTGGCCGCGAACCGGCGGCGCCTCAACGACCTGTTGTCCGGCGTGCAGCTGGCCCGGGGGTCGGCGTGGCTGAGCGCGGGACGCTACGCCGACGCGTACGCGGCGCTGCGGCGCCTCTTCGACCCGGCCGATCCGAGCTTCCACCAGCGGGAACGGTTCGCCGGCTTGACGTACCTGGCGGAGGCCGCCGTGCGCAGCGGCCAGACCGACCACGCCCGCACGGTGGTCGCCGACCTGGAACACGTCGCCACGGTCACCCCCTCGCCGATCCTGCACGTGCACCTGTTCCACGCCCGGGCCCTGCTCGCGGACGAGGCCGACGCCGAACACCGCTACCTCTCCGCCTTGGCCGCGGACCTCACCCGCTGGCCGTGGATCAAGGCACGCATCGAACTCGCCTACGGGACCTGGCTGCGCCGCCACGCGCGCACCGGCGAGGCGCGAAGCCACCTCGGCTCGGCAAAGGCGATCCTCGACCTCATCGGCGCACGGGCATGGGCTGATGAGGCCCGGGCGGAGCTGTGGGCGGTGGAGCACGGGGCCGCCGTACTCGGCCTCCCTCTCGATGTCGTGCCACGGCAACCCCAGCGAACCTCGCCCAGCCTCAACGGCGGGCCGGGTAGCTCACCGGGGCGATACGTCCGGTGACGGTGGTCCGATGACAATGACGACACCGGCGATGCGGGACAGGGCCGACGAGCACGGGCGCGCCGGCGAGGGTCGACACCGACAACGCAGCCGACCCGAGGGGCTCCCCGCATGGACACGATGATGGCGCTGCGGGCACACACCCGCGGTGCGCCGCCCGGCGGATATACGGACGCGCCCCCATCCGGCAGCGAGGGCCCCGCGAGGTATTGCGCGCCTGCTCAGACCCAAGTCACATGGCTGAGTCGGCGTGACACGGTACCGGCGTAGTGTCGCTGCCATCCCAAGGGGTGGTCGGCGAAAGGGGATCGTCATGAGTTCGGGCGCAGCAGTCCACAACATCGTTCTGGTGCACGGCGGTTTCGTGGACGGGTCTGGCTGGCGGGCGGTGTACGACCTGCTCAGCCAGGACGGCTACCACGTCGCGGTGGTGCAAAACCCGACCCTGTCGCTGCAGGGTGACGCTGCCGCGACGCGGCTGATCATCGACGCGCAGGACGGCCCGGTCGTGCTCGTCGGCCACTCCTACGGTGGCGCAGTC
>WNGD01013388.1_pt1 | contig 13847 bp, 15 predicted proteins | sample 5400671 | NCBI WGS metagenome assembly WNGD01 (sample SAMN13153369, study PRJNA577476) | soil metagenome | isolation source: 40 cm soil or saprolite under grassland replicate 2 | place: USA:California | collected 2016-06-15
GGCCGGCGACGCCGTCGCTCCGATCGCCCGGCACGAGCTTGCGATCAGCGTCGCCGAGATCGTCGGCCTGTATTCGGCGGACGCCGCGAACCAGGATCTTCTGCGCAAGGCGAGCGAGCTTTCCGCGCTTCCCGAGGGCTGGCGGGACTACTTTCGCAAGCGCCTCTGGGAGCCGGATGCGTGATCAGCGGCCCGGCCAATCCCGGTCGTCAATCCAGCGCGCGGAGCAATGAGCCAGGCTCCGGTCGCATTACCTGTCGCGTTCACGGCCTCGCTCCTCATCTCTGCCGCGACCTTTCTCCTGCCCTTGCCGCTGACCGCGAGGTGGTTCCTGCGACGCTGCCCCTGGATATCGCTGCCTGTCACTTCTCTGCTGAAGCTCTCCCTGGTTTCCCCGCTGAGCAGGGGGTCGGGCTGACTGCGCTGCCTGCTCCCTATAGTGCTGCCGCACTGCGGTGTCACGCGGCTGGTAGCGGTACTCCTGGCTGTGAAGCGCATGCTGCCGGTCCAACTGTGGATACCGATCCCCTGAATACTGCCGCTGGTAGACCGGCAGCGGGGCGGGCCTTGGAACGGAGTTGCGGTCCCACCTGTCCCATCCGGTGCGGCGCTGCTCCCAGTCACGGCCCCAGTGCTCGCCCCAGCGTGGCGGCGCATCCGGCCGCCATCCGCGAAAGTACACAGGAGGCCGCCGGTAGTAGCTGACAGGAATTCGCAGGACGAATACCGGCACCACCTCCGGCCGCGCAACCCACCAAGGCCCGTTGTACCAGGAGCTTGCGTACCAGGTATCCCCTTGGTAGACCCAGTACATGCCATCGTAGAAGAAATAGTTCGCCTCCATGCGCGGAGCGTAGTAGACCGGGTAGCCCGGCACCGGGACCAGCTCCGGGTACAAGGGCAGGTTGATCCCGATGCTCACGTTGGGAAGCCCGATGCCGATGCTCACTTGAGCGACGGCCGAGGTCATCGAGCACAGCACCATCCACAGCACAATCAGTCCGGCGCGCATTTTTCAGTCCTCCAGTTCGATTACCGAGGCTCCATCCGATCAGGACAGCCGCCTGCGGCGTTAATCGCGGCCCTTGCCCCTGCCGCGACCCTTGCCGGGGTGTTGGTAGCCGGGCTCGTATTCGGCGGACTTCACGAAGTACACCGGCCGCTCGCAGGCGTTGTACTTGTGGCAGTGCTTCGACCAGTTCCTGGCGTGCCCTGGAGGCACATGCATGTAGACCGGCGCCACGATCACCGGCTGCGGCTGCCTGACGATCACCACCGGCTGCGGATACAGGAGGGGCGGCGGCGGCCGGTTGCCGATGTCGACGCGCCCGTATACCCCCGGCTGGATCTCGCCCTGGATGCTTACCCCGACGCTGACATCGGCGGCCTGCACCGGCGCCGGGCCGGCGGCGAGTAGACCCGCCGCGATCATACGAATAATCTTGTTCATGTCGCCGTCTCCAGAAAAAAATCCATGATGCGCTCAGGCCCCGAGGCCCGCAACCGCGAGCGGCGGCTGGAATCCCGCAAGGCTTGAGTTTCCTAATGTTGCGCCGGCCTCGGAGTTGGGAGTAGTCTCGCGGTATGAACAAGCCAGTTATTTCCCGCAGCCCCGAAATCACGGGGGGCACTCCGGTCTTTTCTGGCACTCGGGTGCCGGTTCAGACGCTACTCGATTACCTGGAGTCCGGAGAGTCCATCGACGATTTTCTGGCGGGATTTCCCTCCGTCAATCGAGAGCAGGTCATCGATTTCCTCGAGCAAGCAAAGGACCGCCTGGTCGACACCGCCTCGTGAAGGTATTTGTGTAGAATCGCCTCATGAGTTACCGCGATAGAATCAGCCTCGATCCCAACGTGCGCAGCGGCAAGCCCTGCATCAAGGGCACGCGTATCACGGTCTACGATATTCTCGAATACCTCGCAGGCGGAATGTCCGAAGACGACGTTCTGCGCGACTTCAAGAGCCTCGCGAGGGAAGATGTCCGGGCCGCGCTGGAATTCGCGGCCGCCCGCGAGCGCAAGCTCGCCGGTTCTGCCGCTGAGTGAAACTCCTCTTCGACGAAAATCTCAGCGCAAGACTCGTCGAACTCCTCGCTTCCGAATTTCCCGGTAGCGTCCACGTCGAGCACGTCCTGGGCAGCGGACGCAGCGACGCCGAGGTCTGGGAGTTCGCCCGCGCGAACGGCTACGCCATTGCTTCGAAGGACAACGATTTCCGCCAGCGGGCGTTCCTCTCCGGACCTCCGCCGAAGGTCGTCTGGCTTGCCGTCGGCAACGCGGACACCGCCACAATCGCCGAATTGCTCCGCTCCCGCACAGCCGAGCTGGCGCAGTTGGATGCGGAATCTGCAACCGCGCTTTTGGTCCTCGGGTTGTAGGAGCGGCCCGGCCGCCCTACTTCGCCGCGTTTCCCGATCGCCGTTATTTCGCGCTGGATCAGCGCGGCTTGTCGCCCGCGAGGGTGATGCGATGCATCACCCGCCGATGCCCGTGATAGTCGTTCAAGGGGTTGTGCTGCGTGCAGCGGTTGTCCCAGAACGCGAGCGAGCCGACACGCCAGCGGAACCGGCAGGTGAGCTCGGGTCGCACCTGGTGCCGGTACAGGAACTCCAGCAGCGGCGCGCTTTCTTCCTCGGTCATGTCCTTGAAGCGCACGGTGTGGCCGACGTTCACATAGAGCGCCTTGCGCCCGGTTTCCGGATGCGTGCGAACGACAGGGTGCTCGGCGAGGAATTGCCTGGTCTCGTGGCCCTGTTCCTTCATGCGGTCCTCACGCGTACGCGTGGCATCGGCTTTGGTTGAAGCGTTGATGGCCACCAGGCCGTCGAGCAGCTTGCGCATGCCCTCGGACAGAGTCTCATAGGCCCCGTACTGATTGGCGAACTCGGTGTCCCCGCCGTAAGGCGGGACCTCGCGCGCGAGCAGCATCGAGCCCATCGGCGGATTCTCGAGGTAGGCGGTGTCGGAATGCCACAAGCCGCCGAAGTTCTGCCGCTCGTGCTCGAGCTTTTTCACTTCGATGACCTCCGGGAATCCGGGTATGCCTTTGACGAGCGGGTATTCGATCGGCTTGCCCATGCGCCGTGCAAAAGCCATGAACTGGGCGGGGGTGAGCGGCTGGTCGTGAAAGAACACCACCAAGTGCTCGAGGAAGGCGCGCCGGATCGCCGCGACGGTCTCGTCTGCGAGGTCTCCCCCGAGATCCACCCCGAGGATCTCGGCGCCAAGCGCACCGGAAATGCGCTTGACCTCCATGCCTATTGCTCAATCTTGATGTTCTGGCTCTTGATGATCGAGCCGTAGCGCTCCTGTTGCAGGCGCATGAACGCTGCCATCTCATCGGGCGTGTTGGAAACGGCGTCCATGCCCAGCGAGATAAACCGCTCTTTCAGGTCCGACGCCTGCATGGCCTTCTGGATCTCGCCCGAGAGGCGCACGCGAGTCTCGCGCGAGGTCCCGGCCGGCGCGGTGTAGCCGACCCACGCGCCGATGTCGTAGGCCGGAAGGTCGGCTGCTTCCGCGATCGACGGGACATCCGGCATGCCGGCGGTGCGCTGCGCGAACGAGGTGCCGAAGGTCTTCAGGCGACCGCCCTTGATGTGCCCGATGGTCGCGGCCAGGGTCTCGATGGTGTAGCCGATCTGGCCGCCCACGATGTCGGTGAGCGCCGGCGCGCTACCCTTGTAGGGCACGTGGCGCGCCTTGACCTGCGCCATCGAATTGAAGAGCTCAGTGACGAGGTGCGCCGATGCGCCCGTGCCCGAAGACGAGAACGTGTACTTGTCCGGATTCGCGCGCAGGTGGGCGATGAATTCCTTGGCGTTCGTCGCCGGGAACGACGGGTGCGTGACGAGCGCGAACGGCACCAGCGCGACCAGGCTGATCGGGGCAAAATCCCTGTCGGGGTCGTAGGGCGTCTTCTGCAGGTGCGGCATAATCGATATCGGCCCGCTCGACGCCGCAAGCAGGGTGTAGCCGTCGGGCGCGCTCTTCACGGCTGCGTCGGTGCCGATCGAGCCGCCGGCGCCGGCGCGGTTGTCGATGATGAACGGCTGCTTGAGCGCCTGTTGCAGCTTCTCGGCCACCACGCGCGCGGCGATGTCGGTGGCCTGCCCCGGCGGCCAAGGCACGATGACTCTCACGGGCCGGTTCGGGTAGCCTTGCGCGAGCGCGACCGTGGAAAGAAGCGATGCGGCTATGAATGCGGCAAGCTTCGTCATGTCTTCTCCAGCGTGTGATTTTGCCCTCGTTGCGGCCGATCATGCGCTGAGGGCACGAAGTGGGTCAAGCGCTGGCTGCGATCGCGGCGCTGGCGATCGCCGTGATCGCGATCGAGCAGCGGCTCGAGGCGCGCAAGACTTGAGTGCGGGCGGGCCGCGCTAAGAATTCGACTGCAGCGAGAGCTTGCCGAGCAAGGCCGCGATGTCCTGCGCGCGATCGAGCGCCCACAGATCCCGAAGAACGGCGTCCGTCCGCTCCCGGGACCAGCGCCTGCGCACGTTGCCGCGGAACTTCCTTTCGACTTCGGCCCTGCTCATCGGCCGCCCCGGGAAACCCGGCACGTCGTCGACCTCGCTCGATATGCGCCGCCCGTCGGCGAGGATCGCGGTCACGCGCGTCGGAACCATCGCTCCAACGCGCGCCGTGAGGGCCGGATCCTCCTTCACCGTGATCTTGCGCATGAAGGCGAGGATGCGCGGCTCGCGGAGCTTCTCAGCCGCGTAGCTGTCGTTCGTGATGTCGCCGTCGAACATGGCGCGCGCGGTGATATAGGGCAGGCTGTGATCGGCGGTCTCGCGGGTGTCCGGCGTCCACTTCTCGGGCTCGCTGCCGGCGCGCTGGTAGCCCCGCCTCGTCGTCGCGATCTCGATCGCCGCGATGCGGTCGAGAGAGCCCAGTTTCCTCGCGACCTCGGCGCCGGCCACGACCGCAGTCTGCGCGTAGACCACGGCCGGGTAAGCTTTGATCCCGCATTGGTGGATGCGAAACGGCACCCCGCGGCGGCCGAATGCTGCGACGTCGACTTCCGCCGGCCCGGAGATCTGCTTGAAGAAACCCGAATTCCCTTCGAAGATCGGCGCCGGGCCGGTCAGGCCGGCGCGCGCGAGCAGTGCCGCGAACACCGCGTTGCGCCCGGCTTCGGCGTCGGCGAGTCCCTTCCAGTCGGACAGCGCCTGGACCCGGGTCTGCGCCATCGGAATGTGGTCGTTGATGGCGAGACTGACGGCCTGCGCGAGCTGCGCGCGAGACAGCTTCATCAGCTTGCCGACGGCGAGCGCCACGGCCGGCAGGCTGAACACCGGCGCGTCCCAGCCGCGGGTCGTGATGTCGAAGGCGTCGATCAAGCGGCAGTTGATCTCGTAGGCGAGCACGATCGCGGTGATCAGCTCCGCAGCGCTCGCTCGCTCGCTTTCAGCGACCGCGAGACAGGCGGCGATGTGATCGCTCGGATGGCCCGCCAGACCTCCGACGTAGGAATCGTTCAGGTCGTAGTAGCGGAAGGCGGCGCCGTTGGCGAAGGTGGCGAGATCGGGCGTGGTGCGCCGGTTCGTGCCGATGACGGTTGCGGCGCCGGCGGCAACGCCGAGTGCGACGTCGCGGCAGATGCGGACCGGCCTCTCGTCGAACGCGGCGATTCCGCAGCCGATCGTGTCGATGAAATGCGATTTGACCCGTTCAACGGTCGCCGCGTCCAGATCGTCATGGCGCAGCGTGTCGGCGTAGGCGGCGAGCCGATCCGCGAGCGGAACCGCGGGCGACTTCGAAGCACCGGATTCCGCCGCCGGGAGCCTTGGCGCGAGCCCCCAGAGACCGAAGGCGGCCATGCCGGCGATAACGCGGCGGCGAGGGATCGAGTGGAGCATGCGGACCTTATTGGCAAGTCGCTGCCTGATTGACCGCCGCCTGCTAGGGCGCCTGCGTGGCGAGATAGGCGGCGAGGGCGAGCATGTCCTCCTCTTCCAGTTTGACCACCACGTCTTTCATCAGCGCCGCAAAAGCGCCCGCGCGGAAGCCGTGCTTGATGTCGTAGAGCTGGCGCACCACGTAGTTGGTCGAGCGGCCGGCAATGCCGGGGATCAAGCCCACGCCCTTGAGGTCCGGCCCGTGGCAGGTCACGCAGGCCAGGGTCTTGCCCGCTCCGCCGGTCTTGACCAACGCCTCGCCGCGCGCCACGCTGCCCACGGGCACATACGCGATGAAACGGGCGTACGTGTCGCGATGCACGAATTGCTCCAGGACTTCCGGCACCTCGATAATGCGTTTGCCGATGGCTTCCTTCCCGCCGGAAGGCAGGGACGCATAATGGTTGGCGATGACGAAGGTCTTGGGCACGGTATCGGTTTCGACAACCCGCGTGTGCCGTCTGGGTTTAAGCGCGGAGAAATACGCCGCTGCCGCCGCGATCTCTTCATCCGTGGCGGCCTTCGCCAGCCCGATCATCAGGTCGACGTTGCGCTTGGGCACCGCGGTCCTCCTCGCGCCGCTCTTGTAGTCGTTCATCTGCTGCACGATGTAGGCCGCGGGCAGTCCGGCGAGCGCGGAATTCTCCGGACCACCGGGACCGTCCGCGCGATGGCAGAAACCGCATGCGAACACGTCGGGCTTCCTGCCCTGGGCCACGACGGGCGGTAAGGGCGGATGATCTTCGGGATGCCAAACAGGCGCGATAAAGCGGTCGCGCAGCTGGGTCAGGGTGTAGCTAGCGGAACTGTTCGGTACGCGTCTCGGCACGCCGTCGTCCGGCGCGGGCTTGAAGTCCGGGGGGGTCATTGGATAGGCCCATTCGGGCGGGCCATCGGCGCCGTGGGCCGGAGGCGGCGCTACGAAAACCATGGCCAATAAGGGAACAATCGCTGCTGCAAAACGGGCAATTGTCACTTTGACGCCCTCCCTGTTAGTGCACGGGGTCGGCAGGCGGAATGCCCAGCCAACCCTGGTCGGTCGTCAGTCTACGCTCCGAATGACTCCTTTGGGTCGAAAGCAGACTGCCGATGGAATCCTCCAGGCGAATAGGTCACCATTGCTTTTTATCCAACGTAACCCGCCGAATCTTCAGCGACCATGAGCGCCCCCGCGCACGAAAACCCCGCCGGCGTTTCCTCGATCACCCGATAGGTCAGGGGTCTTCCCGGACACCTTGTTTAGGGTGCAATTGATGCGACCCAGAGGCGTGCGACGGCAAGATCAAGGTAGGGCGACCCTCATGGACAGCAACCAGTAATAAGCCTAGGCTTTAACGGATATCCTGGGCTTTAACGGATTCAACTGAGAGCGTTGATTTGTTATGGGCGATCAAGTTGGTATCAAGTGAACGACACTTCAGACAACCTGCGACTAAGTGGCAACCATTCAACGAACGCCTCTTGTCTGCCGGCGTCGACCGCAGCAACCACCAACACCTACTTGCGCTATGGCTGGCACTTCGAGTTGGGCAGTACGCCGCTAAGAACGCAGAACTCGAACAAAGCAAAAAGCGAGTTCAGGCCGCTTGGGGATCCCGGAGATAGTAGAACACGCTGAAGTACATTGGGCCGGCGTCCCGGCCGAGGTCAGAACGAGATCATCGCGAGCCAAAACGCATTGTCGGCAAAGTACCGGGCTGTTTTCGCCGACCCGGCCTCTAACCTCAAAGGAGGGCCTTCATGAAACTGGTAACCGCCATTATCCGGCCGCACAAGGTTGACGAGGTGCGGGCAGCGCTGTCCGCCGTTGGCGTGCAGGGCATTACCACCACGGAAGTGAAGGGCTTCGGTCGGCAAAAAGGGCACACCGAGCTGTATCGTGGTGCGGAATACGAGGTCAACTTTCTGCCCAAAGTGAAAATCGAGGCCGCGATTCAGGACGATCTGCTCGATCGGGTCATTGAGGCAATCGAAAAATCGGCCAAAACGGATAAGGTCGGGGACGGAAAGATCTTCGTCTTTGATCTTGGACAAGTCATCCGTATCCGCACCGGCGAGACCGGCGCCGCAGCGCTCTAAGGGGAGAATCATGGTCAGAAAACTGTTTGTAGTGCTCGCCATACTTGTTGCCGCAAGTCTGAACGCCTCTGCAATCGCCCAGGAGAAGGCTGCCCCATCGGCGCCCGCCGCCGCCCCGGTGGCACCGGCGGCTGCACCGGCCCCCGCGGCTCCACCGGCGCCGACAAAACCCGAGCTCATTGATACCTCAAAGATCAACTCCGGAGACACGGCGTGGATGCTCGCGTCCATGGCGTTGGTGCTGATGATGACCATACCGGGAGTAGCGCTGTTCTACGGCGGGATGGTCCGCAAGAAGAACGTGCTGGCAACGGTCATGCAGAGCTTCGCCATCACCTGCCTGGTGACGGTCCTTTGGGTCATTTGCGGCTACAGCTTGTCATTCACGCCGGGGTCGCCGTACATCGGCAGCTTGGACCGCTTTTTCCTGTCCGGAATGTCCTTCATGAAGGACGCGAACAAAATCACGGTCAGCCACCTCGCACCCACGATACCGGAATCCGTGTACATGGCGTTCCAGATGACTTTTGCGATCATCACGCCCGCGTTGATCGCCGGGGGCTTGGCCGATCGCATGAAATTCTCGGCATTGCTCTGGTTCATGGGCCTGTGGTCGGTGCTGATCTACTCGACGGTCGCGCACATGATGTGGGAATCCACCAGCGGTTTCTTTGCCACGCGGGGTATTCTGGATTTTGCTGGCGGCACCGTGGTGCACATCAACTCCGGCATCGCCGCGCTGGTGTGCGCGCTCGTGCTCGGCAAGCGCATGGGCTACGGGAGGGAGCCCATGCCGCCGCATAATCTTGCGCTGACAGTAACCGGCGCTGCGTTGCTCTGGGTGGGCTGGTTCGGCTTCAACGCGGGTTCCGCAGTCGCCGCCGACGGTCGCGCCGGCATGGCGATGGTGGTGACCCAGCTCGCCACGGCGGTAGCTGCCTTGTCATGGATGTTCACGGAATGGCTCGCTAAGGGCAAGCCCTCGGTGCTCGGCATTGCATCGGGCGCGGTCGCGGGCCTGGTGGCGATCACGCCGGCTTCTGGTTTCGTCGGCGTCACGGGAGCCTTTGTGATCGGCATAGCAGCCGGCGTACTCTGCTTCCTTGCGGCGACGTCGGTAAAGAAGATGTTCGGCTACGACGACTCGCTGGATGCGTTCGGTGTGCACTGCATTGGCGGCATAGTCGGTGCGATCCTTACCGGCGTGTTCAACGTCAAGGAGATCAGCGGCGTCGATGCCAACCTGATGATCCAGATCTACGGTGTGCTGGCTACCCTGCTCATCAGCGGCGTCGGCAGCTACATTATCCTCAAGATCATTGACGTCACGATCGGACTGCGCGTCACCGAAGAAGCGGAGCGGGAAGGTCTCGACCTCAGCCTGCACGGCGAACGGGTCGAATGATAAGGCTCGCCACGTAATCAGTTGGTCGGAGGTTCGACTCCTCTTCTGCACGTAGCCCGGTGCGTTCGGCCAAAGGTTTTTTGCCAAAGGTTGCGCAACTGCGGCGGACCCGTGGCGGTTTAACCAGTGAAGAGGAGGTAGATCATGAAGCTCAAGATCAGTCGGACCGACATGTGGACTGTGACGATTGAAGACCGGGCCGGAGGTGCTGCCGAAAAACTCGAGCCGCTGGCTAAGGCCGGAGCTAACTTTGAGTTTGTGTTCGCGCGCCGGACCCCGGAGCAGCCCGGCAAGGGGCTCCTCGTCCTCTGCACCGTCAAAGGGGCTAAGGTCACCCGGGCGGCCGCTGACGCCGGCTTCGCCAAGCCCGATAACCTCCACGCAGTGAGAATCGAGGGGGCTGACAAACCTGGGACCACCGCGAAAATCACGGGCGCGGTAGCGGCAGCCGGCATCAACTTTCGCGCGCTGTCGGCAACAGCTATCGGCGCGAAATTCGTGAGCTATTTGGCACTCGATACTGCTGACGATGCAGCCAAGGCGGTTGGCGTGCTGAAAAAGCTGTCCCGAGCGTCTTAAAGTCTGGCGGCGAGACTTGCTGCAGGAGGGCTTCGTTCCACGACAAATTCGGCTTCAGTGGTTAGTGAGCGCGGGGTGGCGGTCATGCCCGCATCACCGCGCGATATCGTACGCAACGACGTCAAGGAGAAGCTCGCGCGAGGCGAGGTGGTGATGCTCCCCATTTTGTTGCACCAGAACCGATGATCGGGGAAAGGAGTGGCACCGGGCCCCGCGATACGGGGCTCATTCCGATGGTGCTCGAGCAGAGTGGGCGCGGCGAACGGGCCTATGATATCTACTCGCGCCTGCTCAAGGAGCGCGTTGTATTCCTGGTGGGGCCGATCGATGAGTTGTCAGCCAACGTGATCGTCGCCCAGTTGCTGTTCCTGGAGTCGGATAACCCGGAGAAGGACATCTCCTTCTACGTCAACTCCCCGGGCGGACTCGTGTCGGCGGGGCTGGCAATTTACGACACCATGCAGTTCGTCAAGCCGGACGTGAGCACGCTGTGCATCGGCCAAGCGGCAAGCATGGGAGCGCTTTTGCTGTGCGCGGGGGCTAAAGGCAAGCGCTTCTGCCTGCCCAACTCGCGGGTGCTGATCCACCAGCCCTTGGGCGAGTTTCAAGGACCAGCCACCGACATCGAGATCCACGCCAAGGAGATTTTGTACCTGCGCCAGCGACTCAACGACATCATGGCCAAGCACACGGGCCAGGACATGAAGACCATCGAGCGCGATACCGATCGCGACAACTTCTTCGGCGCGGACGAGGCCGTTAGCTATGGCTTAGTGGACAAAGTCCTGGTGAACCGGGCCGAGGTTGGGACTTGAGCCGGCGAACCGCGAAAAAACAATCCCTCGCTACTTGCTGTCCAATGACTGCCGCCAGCCCTGCCCCGGCCGGAGCCCCCGCCGATCTCCTCCTCGTGAACGGCCGTATCGCGACGCAGGACGACCGCCGTTCGTTCGTTAGCGCGCTCGCGATCAAGAACGGGCGCATTCACGCGACCGGCGACACCGCGACGGTGATGGCCTGCAAGCGCCCGGCGACCCGCGTGGTAGAGCTGAACGGCCGCACGGTGATCCCCGGCCTGATCGATTCGCACTCGCACCCGATTCGCGGCGGCCTCTCCTACAACCTCGAGCTCAGGTGGGACGGCGTGCCCTCGCTCGCCGACGCGATGCGCATGCTGCGCGAGCAGGCAAAACGCACGCCGCCGAATCACTGGGTGCGCGTGATCGGGGGCTGGTCCGAATTCCAGTTCGCGGAAAAACGCATGCCGACTCTGGACGAGCTGAACGCCGCCGCGCCCGACACGCCGGTGTTCGTGCTCCACCTCTACGCGAGCGCAATGCTCAACCGCGCCGCCTTGCGAGCCGTGGGCTACACGCGCGACACCCCGAATCCGCCCGCGGGCGAGATCGAGCGCGACAAGGCTGGCAATCCGACGGGCCTTCTGATCGCGAGGCCGAACGCCTTCATCCTCTACTCGACGCTCGCCAAAGGCCCGAAGCTGCCGCACGAACAGCAGCTCAATTCGACCCGGCAGTTCATGCGCGAGCTGAACCGGCTGGGCGTCACCAGCGTGATCGACGCCGGCGGAGGTTTTCAGAACTACCCGCAGGATTATCAAGTCATCACCGAGCTGCACAGGAACGATCAATTGACCGTCCGGCTCGCCGCGAACCTCTTCACGCAGCGCCCGAAAGAGGAGCTCGCGGATTTCTCCAACTGGGTGAAAACCGTGAAGCCGGGCCAGGGCGACGACCTGTACCGCATCAACGGAGCCGGCGAGATGCTGGTCTACTCGGCGGCCGACTTCGAGGACTTCCTCGAGCCGCGGCCCGACATGCCCGCCAACATGGAGTCCGATCTCACGGCGGTGGTGAGGCTCCTCGCTCAGAACCGCTGGCCGTTCCGCCTGCACGCGACCTACGACGAGACGATAGAACGGGCGCTTACTGTATACGAAACGGTCAATCGCGAAGTGCCGTTCGACGGGCTGCACTGGATCGTCGATCACGCCGAGACCATCTCGCCGCGCAACATCGACCGGGTACGCGCGCTGGGAGGCGGCATCGCCGTGCAGCACCGCATGGCCTACCAGGGCGAAACTTTCATCGGCCGCTACGGAATGGCGCAGGCCGGGGAGAGCCCGCCGATCAAGCGCATGCTCGCCTCAGGCGTGCCGGTCGGCGCCGGCACCGACGCGACGCGCGTGGCGAGCTACAACCCCTTCGTGTCGCTTTACTGGCTGATCTCGGGCAAGACCGCCGGAGGAACGCAAATATATCCGGGCGCGAACCGCCTCGAGCGCATGGAAGCCCTGCGCCTGTGGACGGTCGGCAGCAGCTGGTTCTCGAGCGAGGACGGAAAAAAGGGCGCGCTCGCGCCGGGACAGCTCGCCGATTGCGCGGTGCTGTCCGCCGACTATTTCTCGATCGCCGAAGACAGAATCAAGGACCTCGAATCGGTGCTCACGATCGTAGGCGGAACGCCGGTCTACGCCGCGGCCGAGTTCAGGGATCTGGCGCCCCCGCCGCCGCCGGTCAGCCCGGAGTGGTCGCCGGTCGCCGCATACGGCGGCTACGGCGCGCCGCTGATGCGGAAAACCAAGTTGCAAACGCGCACGGCAAAGGCGCCGTGCCGCTCGCTGTTCGATCCTTGGGGACCGCCACATGGCTTCGGCCGTTGCGCCTGCGCGTTCTGAGTACTGCGAAGGATTCATCATGGAAAATGCTTCAGCTGAAACCACAGTCACCAAGGTTGTCGACCGGATCCCGCGCGCGGGAATGGACGCGCGGCTGGAACAGTCGATCAAGAACCTCATTGCCGCGGCATTGAAATTCCCCGGGCACCTCGGCGTGACGGTGACGCGGCCCTCGCTCCCGCTCCAGCCGGGATTTCGCATGGTGTACCGCTTCGATTCCTGCGAGCACCTCCGCGCCTGGGAAGAGTCAGCCGAGCATGCGCGCCTGGTCACCGCCGCCAACCGCTACACACAAGGAGAACCGCACTACGACATCCTGACCGGCCTGGAGTCCTGGTTCACGCTTCCCTCCCAGGCGGCCATGCACCCGAAGCGCGTCAGAATGACAGTCGTGACATGGATGGGCATTTTTCCGCTCGTTTATCTCTACGCAGAATTGTTCAATTGGATCTTGCCGCCCGGCACGCCTGCCGTTTTGAAAGTTCTTACAGTGACCGCACTCGTCGTGCCCACCATGAGCTATGTCGTCGCGCCGCGGCTCACCCGGTTGTTCAAGGACTGGCTCTATCCCAGGCCGAACCCCTGAACGCTTGGCTAGGCGGGCGCCGGTGAAGGCGCGCCCGCGGCCTCGCGCTCGCGCGGCGGGCGCTCGTCCATCAGCCACTGCAGGGTGAAGGCGGTGACGCCGATCACGATCAGCGCGCCCCAGCCGAAATCGTAATTGCCGAAGCGGTCGAACACCACTCCGCCCATCCAGGCGCCGAAGAACGAGCCGACCTGGTGACTGAGGAACACGATGCCGTAGAGCGTGTTGAAGTGCGTGAGGCCGAATACGCGGCCGATGATCCCGGTGACGAGCGGCGCAACGCCGAGCCACAGGAATCCCATCGCGGCGGCGAACACCAGGGTCGAGGCGGCGCTGATCGGCGCGAGCAGGAAGGCGACGATGATGAGCGTGCGCAAGAGATAAATGAGCGCGAGCAGGTGCTTCTGGCTGTAGCGCGCGCCGAGCAGGCCGAACATGTAGGTGCCGACCGCGTTGAACAGGCCGATCAGCCCGAGCGCGCTCGCCGCCACGCCCGGCGCCACCCCGCAGAGCTGCAGGTACGCCGGCAGGTGCGTGGTGATGAACACCAGCTGAAAGCCGCAGGCGAAGAACGCGAGCGTCATGAAGAGGTAGCCGC
>WNGD01004541.1_pt1 | contig 13844 bp, 11 predicted proteins | sample 5400671 | NCBI WGS metagenome assembly WNGD01 (sample SAMN13153369, study PRJNA577476) | soil metagenome | isolation source: 40 cm soil or saprolite under grassland replicate 2 | place: USA:California | collected 2016-06-15
GCTTCCCAAGGCGCCGTCCTGACTCACGCCCCAGCAGTACGCGGCGCCCCCAGGCACGAGCCCGCAGGTGTGTCCCTGACCGGCATCGATCTGGGTGAATAGGACCAGCCCCGAGACTGGCTTCGGCAAGGAATCGATGGTGCTCATGACGCCGTTGCCGCCCTGACCGACGGCGTTGTCTCCCCAGCAGTAGCCGATGGCGGTCTCGCTCAAGGTGCCGCAGGTGTAGAGAAAGCCGCCGCTCACCGATTCGAACGTGCCGGGCGGTACCGGGCCGAGTCTATCTGACGAACAGGCGAGAGCGACGAAAGACAGCGTGAAGACCAGACGGCGCACGTGCATGAGGCCGATCCAGAGGTTGGAAATGCATCATACTGAGGAGACGCTTTGCTGTTCCAGCACGAGCGCCAAACGTCATAATCCGGCTAAGTCACCTACCGCGCCCGCTCTGCTTGGCGAACAGCAGCCGGCCCGCCTCGGCGTCGAGTACTTCATACATCCCGAGGACGCCGATCACACCGGTCGGGGAGCTTCGCGTGGCCCGATCCGACGATGGCCTCGTCGTCGGCGCGGTACTTCGCGGCCTGAAACACCCATGGCAGGCTGCGGTCGAAATCGTCGCGGCCCACCAGGTCCGTGGTGGTCATGCCGGCGTCGCGCGCAAAATGCTCGTTACAGCCGCCGAACTTGTAATCGGGCGCGAGCTTCCAGAAAACGCGAACCCCACAGTCCGGCTTCGATGCGATGCGCAGGTAGCCTCGCAGCTCGTCCTTCAACGCATCCGCCGTTGCTGACGGCCAACCCGCGGCCCGGCCGGCCATCTCCGGGTGGAGGTCGGGCCAGGAGGCTGTCATGACCTGCTGATACGCAGCGAGAATCGCCCTCGTCTGGTGAGCGGCGTCGGTCATGACACGCGCCGGGTTTTCCTTCTCATGAAATTCAACCTAATGAATTGTCCGAGCCTCCTCGTGTCAACGCATGTGGAGGCTAGGTCGTTTTCCGCTCGAGTCCTTCGGCTAGCGCGTTGAACTGTTCCAGCGCCGCCCGCAGGTCCTCGGCGATTTCCTCCGCCAGCACGTCGGGCTCGGGGAGTGATTCAAGGTCCTCGAGATCTTGGTCCTTGAGCCAAAAGATGTCCAGGCTGGCTTTGTCTCGGGCGCCGATCTCTTCATAGCTGAAGGGACGCCACCGCTCCGCGGCGACGCGCTGTGCTCGATTTTCGGGCTTGAAGCAGGCCACGAAATCGTCGAGATCTGATCGGCCGAGTGGATTTGTCTTCAGGGTGAAGTGTTTGTTGGTACGGAGGTCGTATATCCAGACTTGCTTGGTCCAAGGTGTTTCCGCGCCCGGCTTCTTGTCGAAGAACAGCACGTTGGCCTTAACGCCTTGGGCGTAGAATACACCTGTCGGCAGCCGTAGCAACGTATGAACGTCGCACTCCGCGAGCAGCTTTCGGCGCACTGTCTCTCCCGCTCCACCTTCGAACAAGACGTTATCGGGGACGACGACCGCCGCGCGGCCGTTGATCTTGAGCAGCGTGCGCACATGCTGCACGAAGTTGAGTTGCTTGTTCGAGGTTGAGGCCCAGAAGTCGTCCCGCACGACTGTCAGTGCCTCGCGCTCTTCTTCGCCCTGCTCGTTGATCACGCGGATGCTGGACTTCTTCCCAAACGGCGGATTCGTGAGGACGAGATCGAAGCGCGTCCCTGGATCGGCACGGAGGCTGTCGTCGATTTTCACCGGCGGCTCTACCTCAGCGTCCGTGGGTCCGATGCCGTGGAGCATGAGGTTCATGGCGCACAGCCGAGCGACGCTTTCGGTGATCTCGACGCCGCGGAGTGCTTCGAGCTTCAGGTGTCGCAGCTCATCCCGCGACTTGTTCGGATAGTTGCTGGCGACGTAGTCGTGCGCGATGAGGAGGAACCCACCCGTGCCGCATGCGGGGTCTCCGATTGTCTGCCCGGGTCCGGGTCGCATGACATCCACGATTGCCCGGATGAGCGGGCGCGGCGTGAAGTACTGGCCAGCGCCTCGCGCGCCTTCCTGGGCGGTACGCTCGAGCAGGCCTTCATAGGCGTCGCCTTTGACGTCGGCATCAAGTGAGCTCCACGTTTCCTTACCTATCAGGTCTACGACTAGACGGCGGAGAATCGCGGGGTCCTGGATCTTGTTTTGTGCCTTTCGGAAGATGACGCCGAGCATGCCGGGAAGTCTTCCCAGCGCCTCGAGGGTGTGGCGGTAGTGCGCCTCAAGTGCATCGCCGTCTTTGCTCGCGAGCGCGGGCCACGAGAACTCTGGTGGAACGGCTGATGGTTGATTCCAAGGCTCCTGCGTTCGCTCGTGCGCCATCTTGAGAAAGAGCAGGTAGGTGAGCTGCTCGGTGTAGTCGAGATACGTCAGCCCGCCGTCGAGCAGGACGTTGCAGTAGCTCCAGAGCTTCTGGACGATGGCGGCGGAGGGGGCGGTCACGCGGGGTCTATCCAGATGCGGTCAACGTATGCCGGATGCAGCGGGTCGAAGTCCCTGTCAGTCGTCAGTAGCACGGCGTCAGCCGCCTTGGCGGTGGCCGCGATCCAGCGATCGTTGTCCGAGAGTGCCAGCCCGTTGGCTCTGCAGTGCGCCGACACCGCCGCATAACGATCAACAATGTCGCCTTGGCGGAGGTCGATCACCACAACTTCGTTCAGCATGGTGCGAAGAGCTTGGAGCTTCGCTGACCCCCACGCCCAGATGGCTCCGAGAGTCAGTGCTTCTCCGACTGTCACGATGGAGACGAGCGGTCGGTCGGGTCGGCTGGTCAGTCCGAACTCGCGATCGATCCGCTTGCCTAGGTCACGATTCCGCACGACTTCGACGACAACGGTGGTGTCGAGCAGAACCAGCTTGCCGGGCTGGATCAGGACAGCTCCCGGAGTACGCGCTCGACCTCCTCGTCACTCTCATCCCCCGGCCATTGCCCGATGATCGCATTCAGACCGGAGCGGGGGCCTTGAGGCCTCCGCAAAGCGCGCTCATCTAGGGGTTGCGCGAGAGGCTTCGGCTCCGTGGACCATAGAGAGAAGTCTTCACCGGCATGCTCGATATGATCTGCTTCGAGTCGCAGGATTCGTCCCGACGGCCGGAAGACCGCCATCGCGGAAACGACGGCCTTCTTGCCGAAGAGCGCGCCGAGGATCTCTGGTTCCACGCCCTCAGCAATCCCGCGCAAGGTAGCGCCGTCCTCGAGCTTTAGCGTGAACATCCGGTCGTGGTGTCGAATAGCGTCGAGCCAGCCCGTCACTCGCACGCGCTGTGATGGAGGGGTCTCTCGTCGCAACCGCTTGGCCGTCTCGAGCTGTGGCTGGGCGATTCTCGTCACGGTACCCGTGGCATTACCGAATTCGATTTCCTCGATGCCTTGAGACAGCACATTAGTCCAACCTTGTATCGTCTCAAGGAGCTCCGGATCGAAGCGATCACTGTCGGTCGTGCCGGATAGCGCTTCCTCGAGACTCTCGCGGAAAAGACTGAGTCCTGACGCGTCTCGTGGCACCTCATCGAACATTTCCTTTTGCGCGAGTCGGCTCTCGGCCACTTCGCCCAATGCAGGCGCCTCGAGCTCGATCACCGTTGAGCCTTCTCGCAGCCCGAGAAACTCGAACTGTGTCGCAGACCCGACCCAGCGCGGCGTTCGCCCGGGCCCGCCGCTCCTGCCCTCGAACCGCAGGCGCACCGCGCCAGAGCTGCCGCGCACGAGTATGTCGAGCACGTCGCGGAGCAGTGTCCCCGACACGCGCTTACCGTGACTCCCCGGCCCGGTCAGACGGATGTAGTAGTTAGGCATCGGCGCCTCCTGGTCAGCATCGATTCGCCGCCTCTGGCACCTCGAAAACGCGCACGAGTTGCCTCGCCCGCACAGTGGCGCCCTAAGTTAGCAATGTGGGGTGGGTTCGTCATGGAGCGGCACGTGGCGCTGTGAAGGCGCCAGCGTGGCCCGTCCTCACGAGGTAGGGGCGGCATTCCGCCAGGACGTCGCGGTATCGCCGATACACGCGCAGCACTCGCCACACGCACGCGGCGTGCTTGGCCAACCGAACCTTCCTGCGTGTGCGGATCACTCTTTGGCCCTCGCTCGCTTGGAATGAGTGCGCGCGACCGGTGCAGCGCTCGCGCGCTCTTTCCGTATCCGCTCCAGCAGCACGCTCGCCGGCTCGTCGTGCGGGTCCTGTGGCACGAGCTTGCCCTCGAACGCGCGCTTGAGGATCGCTTGGCGGAGCCGTTTGGCCTTGGCGAGGCCGGCCGAGACCGCGCGGTCAGCGGCGTCGGCGAGGGAGAGGCGGCGGTCGACTTCGACGAGAATCCTCTGTTGGTCGGCAACGGATGGAAGTGGAATGGGCGCTTCAGCAATCGCCGCCTGGTCAATCTTTGGCATGCTACCCGCAATTCCCTGAGCGGACGCACGGAAGTACCGTCTCAGTTCTTCGCTGCGAAGAACCAGTTCGACGTACTCGGGCAGATTCGGTTCCTTGATGCGAACACGAATCAGGAGATCAGGGAAGATTGCGAAGTCTGGTTCGCCACGATACAGCGCCGCAGTTCCGACGAGCTCGGGCGTGTTCGAGCGCTCGACAAAGATATCTCCTGGCTGGGCCCACAATTCGCGTACGCGCTGTGCCATCGCTACCGTAAGCTTTGTGTTCTGAATCGAGAAGTCTCGATTGGTGACCGCGGAGAGTGTGAATGTGCGTACGCCGTTGCCGTTGCCAGACACCTTCTTCGCCGAATGGCCATTGCGCAGTGGTTCCTTAAGAAGCGCTTTGAGACGGACCGCTTCTGCGTTCCGCTCCACAAGCTTTCCCTCGCAGGCCGCCTTCAGCACTGCCGCCCGGTGGCGGGGCAGCGCGTCGCGCACGCGCTCGAGCGCGGCCACGGCGGCGTCGAGGCGGGAGAGATGCTCTTCGATCGCGGCGACGATACGAGTTTGCTCTCGTAGGGGAGCAAGCGGCAGTGCTATTGCAGAGAGCTTTTTCGCGTTGACGTTTTGAAGCGCGATCCCCGAAGCGCTTGCCTCGACTTGGCTCCAATAGTCTGTACCCTGTAGAAACCACGCTACATAGCGAGGGTTGATGGGCGGCTTCGGTCTAAATCGAATCAGATAGGACGCGAACACTGCCCGTGGACCGGACTCCACCAAAGCGCTGAGTCCGATCGAGCCTGCTCGGGAGATTACTATGTCGCCTACCGCAAGAAGATACTTGCCCGGATCAGGAGGATCCTCGAAACAGAACGGGACTGTGTCCCAGTTGACCGTTCCATCGCTGATGTCAGTGGTTCGTAGGAACTTCAGCCCTCTTCCGGATGATTTGGCTTTCGTCGTCCACCCGTACAGCGGGCGTTCGGTAACAGCGCCGAGCGTGGTGGCTGTCCATGAAACAGGAAGCGTCACGCGGCCAATACTTGTGTCAGTTCTTCAAGCAACGGCTTCAGCTCCTTGCCGAACACTCGATCGGCCGCTCCTAACCCACCCCGCTGCGCAAACGGTGCGTACTCAAAGTCCTCCGTCCGTACCTCGAGATTCGCCGCAACATGATCCCGAATGGCATCGAGCCACTGCCTCTGCTCCGCCGAAAATCGCTTGCCCTTCTGTTCTTGCTGTGCGATCCACTCATCGAATCGCTGATCCACGATATCGGGGAAGGGAACCAGCTCGTCATGCACCAAAGCGAAGCGGACCAACGAAACGAGGTTTGTCAGCAGACGAGCCGGCGCGCCCCGCACTCGGCTGGCGAACAGAGTCTCGTATGCCTGCCACAACCGCTCCGGCGTCCATTGTCGTGGCGGCGCCTGAATCACCTCGGCCAATGCCTTGATGTCCTCGAACGTGAGCCGCCGCCCCCGCGGCTTCGAGTAGAGCAGCTGAAGCGCCGTGATTTCGTCCGTGTTCTCCTTGATGAAGGTCTCGAAAGACGTGACTAGCGACTGCGCCCGCTCGTTGGCCGCCGCCGAGAAGCCAGCGTCGAGCACCTCATCCGCGCTGACCGTGTCGATGATTTGCTCTTTCGATCGCTTCAAGTCGAGCAGCTGCTGGCGCACCGCCGGCGTCAGTGGCCGTACTGCATCCGCCACAAAATCATCGAGCTTGGCAGCCTCGGCACGTTTGTCGGGATCGGCCGCCGCCACGAGGCCGGCAATGATGGCATGCAGCGGCGTCCCCGCCGCCTTCTCCACCGACAATCGCTCTGCATCCGTGAGCTGCCGATCGAGCCGAGCGAGCCGGCCTGCGACCGTCGAAATGACGTCCTGATCGGTCGTGCCGAAAGACATCGCCTGGAACAGTTTCTCGAGCGGTACCGTCGGACGCCGTTCGAGCGGGTAGCTGTCTGACAGCTCTTGCTCCGTCACTCCGACGGCGTCCACGATCACAAAGCGGGTCTTCGACCCCCCGTCCGGCGTCACGGCCTGAAAATCAGTATCGCCAATGACGCGTACGCCTCGGCCTTTCATCTGCTCGAACAGATTCCGGCTGCGCACCTGCCGCAGGAACAACACCACCTCCAGCGGCTTGATATCGGTGCCGGTGGCGATCATGTCCACCGTGACAGCGATGCGCGGGTTGTACGAGTTACGGAATGATGAAAGCAGGTCTTCGGGCTTAACCCCCGTAGACTTCCATTTCTTGACTTCGATCTCTTTGCCGTCGGGACCGATCACTCGCTCCGCGATCTGCGCAGTTCCTGTGCGATAGGTGATCTTCTGCGCGAAGTCGTTGCCCTTGGCGAATTCCTCGCGCACGATTTGTACGATGTCCTCCGCGTGCCCATCGTCCTTTGCGTAGATCAGGGTCTTGGGCACGTCTGTTCGTCCCGGAAACATCTCCCCCAGCTTGTCGCGGAAAGTGCGGATCACCGTCCGAATCTGGTCTGGCGCTACGACGTCGCGGTCCAGCTCACTCGCGACGTACACGAGGTCCTCGTCCAGTTTCTCCCAGCGTTTCCGGCGGGTCTCTCGATCGCGGCGATCGATAAAGAAACCTGCTTCCACCTTTGACCCGGTCTCCGTAATGCGCGTGCGAATCCGATATACGTCGAAGTCGACGTTGACCCCGTCCGCAACGGCCTGCTCGTGGCCGTACTCCATCACCAGGTTCTGCTTGAAATAACCGAACGTCTGCTTGGTTGGGGTCGCCGTGAGCCCGATCTGAAATGCGTCGAAATATTCGAGCACCTGGCGCCAGAGCGTGTAGATAGACCGGTGGCATTCGTCCACAAACACGACGTCGAACGTCTCGATCGGAATAGCCGGGTTGTACGCGATGGGCAACGGCTCGCGGTTCAGACTCTCCAGCGACGCGAGTGATGGCTCCTCGTCCTCCTCGGCGAGCTCCTTGCCCTGCAGCATGGCGTAAAGCCGCTGGATCGTGCTGATGCAGACCCGCGCGACGGGATCGATGCGGTTGGAGGTCAGCCGCTGGACGTTGTACAGCTCAGTGAACTTCCGGCCGTCGTCCGGCGTGGCGTAGGTCTGGAATTCCTTCAGCGCCTGGCGGCCAAGATTCGCCCGATCGACGAGAAACAATACGCGCTGAGCGCCGCCGTGCTTGATCAAGCGATAGATCGACGTGACTGCGGCGAAGGTCTTGCCGCTGCCCGTGGCCATCTGGATCAACGCACGAGGGCGGTCTTCCGCCAGCGACTTTTCCAAATTGCGGACCGCCGTAAGCTGGGCTGGCCAGAGACCTCTCGAGTCAACCTGGCGCAAATTTCGCAGCCGGAGCCGCAGGCTCGCGGGCTTACCGTCCCGGCCCGGCTTCCCTGGGAGCCACAGCGGCTCTGCCGCGAGCCACTCGGCAAAGACCTCGGGCCGGTGGAAACAGAAGACGTCGCGGCTCCGCGGCTCGGGGTCGAGGAGACTCGTGAACCGTGTCTCGACGCCTGTGGACTGGTAGAGGAAGGGAAGTGGACGAAGCGCCGCGGGAAGGTTCGCGGGTAAGCCCTGGCTGTACTTGTCCGCTTGAATCTCGACGGCGCTGAGTGTCGTGCCTTCTTTCTTCGCTTCGACAGCGCCGGCCGCCTTGCGGTCTACATAGAGGAGGTAGTCGGCCTTCCCGTGCCCGCGTGCGAGAGGGAACTCCCGGACGGCGATACCGCGGCCCGCTTGGAGATCGACCGCATTCGGGTCCTGAACGATCCAGCCCGCGGCTGCGAGCTGGCGGTCGATGTTTTCCCGAGCATGGTCTTCGGGCCTCATAGGTCGAATCTGGGGAGGCAGAGGATACCCGTCGAGTCTGGGATGTCCTGGGCTGAGAGCCCAGGCTCGGCCACGTGTGCGCCCTGTAAGGGCGCACCTCAACGCCGAGCGCGCCCTCTCAGGGCGCGTCTACTCGCTAGCTGACTCGCCGGGTTTTCCTCTCATGAAGTCGATCAAAATGAACTGCCCGAGCGTCAGCGTGTTCGCGAAACACGCCTTCCCGCAGCAGATTGCGGAGACCTTCTTCACAAACAGTATCATGGCTGACCGAGGACGCGACCGGGTGTGCCCTGCGAGTCGGCAGTCCCGTTTCCAAGCGCATGAGTGTTCCCGCCCCAACAATAAGCCACGCGTCCAACGGTGAGCCCGCAAGTGTGAACTTCACCAGCGCTCACGCTTGCCCACTTCAAAGAGCCTTGAACGAGGACGGGGGTGGGGATGTCGCCGGGGCTATCGTTGCCGAGCTGATATGAAGTCCCCAGACCCCAGCAGTACGCTTCTTCGAGACGCGTGACGCCGCACGTGTGCCACTCACCAGCGCTGACTGACGAGAACGAGAGGCTCCCCTCGACTTCAACAGGGGTGTTGCAGGTGCCTGGTGAGCAGCCAACCGGGGAGCTGCCAGCGCCCAGCTGGCCGTTGCTGTTGCGACCCCAACAGTATGCTACTCCGGTGCCGGTGATGGCACAGCTATGAAATGCCCCGGTAGTGATGACCGCGAACCTAATCTCGCCGGCGACGGGCTGCGGCGTTGTGTGGGCGACGTCGTCTGTGGTACCGATCCCAAGCTGACCGGAGGAGTTGTCACCCCAGCAGTAGGCCAAGCTGTCCGTCGTGATGCCGCACGTGTGATACCAACCGACCGAGATCGACTGAAAGAGGAGCGCCGCCGCCACTTGTGTAGGTAAGGAGCGAGGCGTACTCGAACCATCCCCGACCTCACCGCGAACGTTCCCACCCCAACAATAGGCGACGCCGCTGGAGGTCAAACCACAGGTATCCTGGTAGCCAGCTCCAAGGCTTGCAAACGTCAGACCACCAAGTACCGGAGCTGGTAGCGGCGCGCAAAAGTATCCGGCCGTGCATATGTGACTTATCGTGTCATTACCCAATTGCCCAGACATGTTCGAGCCCCAACAGTGGGCTGTTCCGGTACTCGTCAGGATACAGGTGTGATCATGCCCTACCGACATTTTTGCCGCGATTAGCGTGGTCGGTACGCGGACAGGTGCTGGAATAAGCGCCAGATCATCGCCCGTTGTGATACCTGGCACTGGGAAAACAATGCCTCCCCAGCAGTAGATCGTCCCTCGTAGGCTCAGGCTGCAGGTGCGTCCAGCTGTCGATTGAACGACAACTGGTACCGTATCCATAACGATTAGAAGGCTTCCGCTTCCCGCGACACCGTCTACGGTGGCAGTTATGTTGGCTTCGCCGCCAGCTACGCCTAAAACGACCCCGGAAGGGGTGATCATCGCCCGGTAACCAGACGTTGACCAGTTGACAGTTCCTTCCACCCGAGCGTGGCCAGCAGCATCCCTCGGCGTTGCCTTCATTTGGACGCTGTCTCCGAGCACGACCGTATCGCGATTCGGTGTAACAACGACCGACACTATCGGGCCGATGATCCGGATTGTCGACGTCCCCGATGCGTTGCCGGAGCGTGCAGTGACGACAACGTCGGCTGCGGCAATGCCCCGTGCAACACCCGATTCCGAAACGCTTAGGCGCGATGGATCTCCGCTCGTCCAGCTCACGCTTCGACCTACAATTACAGCGCCCGTCGAGTCCCTCATGGATGCCGCCAGCTGCAGGACACTGCCCACCGCAATCGATGAACTCTCAGGTGTTACGCTGATGCTGGCGACGGGAACGAGCACTTTGATCGTGGCCATGCCAGTAATCCCCTCGGCGCGCGCCGAAATGGATACCTCACCCGGTTTTCGCCCAAGTGCCAATCCTGTTGTCGAAACGTCTGCGACGTTCGAGTCAGAGCTCGACCAAACAACGGCGCGCCCGGTTAGTGGCTCTCCAGAGGGGTCTTTCGTGACTGCGGTCAACTGCAGCGTGGTTCCGGGAATGAGGCTGTCGCTTGCGGGAGAGACGATCACGGTGGCTACATGTCGCTCTGGCGCGTTCGGCTCGCCACCGCACGAAGCACAAAGATAAAGGAGCAAGAAACTCAGCGAGCCGCTCATCACGCGCATGAGTATCCCTGGAAAGTTTAGGCCTATTTCATACCAGAATGGGCCGCGGAGGTTCGGAGCCGCGCCAAACGTCATAATCAGCTTACCCGGCGGGTCTTCCTCCGCATGAAGTCCATCAGAATGAACTGCCCCAGCGTCATCGTGTTCGTGAAGTAGGCCTTGCCGCGGCAGATCGCGGAGACCTTCTTCACGAACTCGACCAGGCTGCGGTCGCGCGCCAGCATGAACGTGTTGATCAGGATGCCGCTGCGGCGGCATAGCGCGACTTCGCGATACGTCGCTTGGAGGATGTGCGGATCGAGGCCCATCGAATTCACGTAGATCCGCCCGTCCGGCTGCGTCAGCGCGGACGGCTTGCCGTCGGTGATCATGATGATCTGGCGCATATCCTTGCGCTGTCCCATCAGAATGCGGCGCGCGAGCTTCAACCCCTCGGTCGTGTTCGTGTGATACGGTCCCACCTGTGCGTGCGCGAGCTGCCCGATCGGGATTTCCTCCGCCGTATCGTGGAACAGCACGACGCGGAGCGTGTCGCCCGGGAACTGCGTGCGGATAAGGTGTGTCAGCGCCAGCGCGACCTTCTTCGCGGGCGTGAAGCGATCCTCACCGTACAGAATCATCGAGTGCGAGCAGTCGAGCATCAACACCGTCGCCGATGACGAGCGGTACTCGGCCTGGTGCACCATCAGGTCGTCGTACTCGAGGTTGATCGGCACGCCGAGGCCTTCGCGCTTCAGGGCGTGCGACAGTGTCGCATTGACGTCGAGGTTGAGCGTGTCGCCGTACTCGTACCGCTTGCTCGCGGCTTCGGCCTCGACGCCCGTCGCCAGGTGCTCCGTGTCGTGCGCGCCGAAGCTCGATTTCCCGATGCTGCCCAGCAGGTGCTTGAGTGTGCGATAGCCGAGAAAATCGATGCCTTTGTCGGTGAGATTGAACTGCACCTGCTGCGCCGCCTCTTTGGCCATCCCGCCCGGGCCGAGGACCGGCTGCTGTGCGCCCGGCATCTTCGGCGCTTGCTGGAGATTTAGATATCCCTCCTCGATGAGCTTCTGGACGATCTGATCGAGTACATCGGCGAGCTGTTTTTGCAGCTCGGCGTCTTTCTGCGCATCGCCGGTCGATTCGCCGCGCAGCGCGCCGAGCATCTCGGGGGTGAGCTGGCCCGAGTCCATCAGCGCCTGGAGAATCGCCTGGCGCAGGGCGTCGAGTGAGCGATCGGGATCCTCTTCGCCGAATTCGCCCCAGAACGGATGCGAGTAGGGGCCGCCGGCGAACCCCGATTGTAGCAGGAAATCGGCGAGCTGATCGAGCAGCGCCTGGAGGTTGAGCGTCTCGAGCAGGCCGGGGACATAGCGGCTATACGTCGTGGATCGCATCGACCTCTAATCTAGCCTCATCCGATTGTAACGACGAACGCGTCCTGGTTGGCACGCACGCGGGCGGTGGTGAAATCAGGGATTACCGCTGCGGCGCCGCTGAAATCCGCATCGGGGTGTGTGGTGCTCAGGGCGATCACGCGAGCGCCCGCGGCGCGGCCCGCCGCGATGCCGAGCGGTGCGTCCTCGAATACGACGCACGCCGCGGCATCCTGACCGAGACGCTTCGCTCCCAGCTGATATCCGTCCGGTGCCGGCTTTCCGTATGACACGTCATCGCTGGTCACGAGAATCTCGGGTACCGGTAGTCCGACAGAGGTCAGCCGCAGCCTGGCAAGGGCCGGCCCGCAAGATGTGACGACGGCCCAGCTGCCGGCCGGAAGGGTCGCCAGGAACTGGCGGACGCCCGGCACCTCACGGAGGCCTTCCACGTCCGCAAGCTCCGCGGCGTCCAGCCACGCCACCTCCCGGGCGATGTCGAGATGTGGGGCCACGGCTGTCACCGTGTCGCGTGTGCGGCGCCCGTGGGCGATCCGCAGCACCTTTTCCGGGTCGAGTTGGTGGCGCAGGGCCCACCGGCGGCAGGTGCGCTCCACGACCTCGCGAGAATCGACGAGCACGCCGTCCAGGTCGAACAGAAACGCCGAGCAATGGAGTTGCACAGTTCCTTAATTTTGGAGCCATGACCGAAGCCGCGCGACGGTACGGATTGGGGGCCTTCGCCCACCGCAACTTCCGCCTCTTCTTCATCGGTCAGGGGATCTCCCTCGTCGGCACCTGGATGCAGAACGTGGGCGAGGGGTGGCTGATTCTCACCCTCACCAACTCTCCCTTCTACGTCGGACTGACGGCGGCGCTCAGCTCGATCGGCGTCCTGCTCTTCAGCCTCTACGCGGGCGTCGTCGCGGACCGCGTGGACAAGCGCCGCGTCATCGTCTTCATGCAGCTGGCGTTCATGCTCGAGGCGTTCACGGTCTCGATTCTCGTCTGGACACACGTCGTGGCGGTATGGCAAGTGTTGCTGCTCGCCACGCTGCTCGGCATCGCCAGCGCGTTCGACATCCCGATGCGCCAGTCGTTCATCGTCGAGATGGTCGGCAAGGACGACCTGATGAACGCGATCGCGCTGAACTCGTCGCTGTTCAACGGGGCGCGCGTCATCGGCCCGGCCATTGCCGGATTCCTCATCGGCGCCATCGGCATCGCGTGGTGCTATTTCCTGAACGGCTTGAGCTACATCGCCGTCATCGCCGGCCTGCTGCTGATGCGGCTGCCCCCCAATCCCCGGCCCGAGAAGACAACCTCGACGTGGACCGGATTCCGTGAGGTGCTCAGCTACCTCAAGACCGAACGGCGCACGCGCGTATTGATGATCCTGACCGCGATCCTGAGCGTGTTTGGCTTTCCCTACATCGCGATGATGCCCGTGTTCGCGCGCGACGTGCTGCACCGTGGCGCCGAGGGCTACGGCGCGTTGACGGCGTCGATCGGGATCGGCGCGGTGATCGGCGCGCTGGGGATCGCGCTCGCGTCGGGACGGCTGCGCGCGCGGGGACGGCTCATGCTGGTCGGCGGCACCGCGTTCGGCGTGCTGCTGATGCTGTTCTCCGCCTCGCGCTCACTCGCGCTCGCGATGGTGCTGCTGGCCCTCGCCGGCTGCGCCATGATCGTCAACAACTCGATCTCGAACACGCTGCTGCAGACGACCGCCCCCGATCACCTGCGGGGCCGCATCATGGGGTTCTACTCGTTTGTGTTCGTCGGGATGGCGCCGTTCGGCGCGTTCATGTTTGGACTCGTCGCGGAGCACATTGGGGTACCTACGACGCTGGCGATCGGTGGGGCGATTGTGGCGATCGCGGTCACGATCGCCGGGTGGACGGTGCCGTCCATCCGCGACGCTTGATCTCTGCAACAATCAGGTCTGCCGAGCCTTCGAACCCCAGCCGTTCAGCATTGAGCACCAAATCGTACTGCGTCAGGTCCTGGCGGTCGCGGCGGTAGTGCGTCTTGACGTACTCGTCGCGGTGCTGAT
>WNGD01004423.1_pt1 | contig 13842 bp, 11 predicted proteins | sample 5400671 | NCBI WGS metagenome assembly WNGD01 (sample SAMN13153369, study PRJNA577476) | soil metagenome | isolation source: 40 cm soil or saprolite under grassland replicate 2 | place: USA:California | collected 2016-06-15
CGCAGCAGACACGAACGGGTCCGGTTCAACACCGATCTCGGCGCACACCTGATCCATCACTTCCGTCACATGGTCGGGCGCGTGACGAGCGATATACTCCGCGAGTGCATCACTGAATAACTGGCTTCGTGACTTCTTCATCCGCCGGGCTAGGCGCTCCGCGTTCTGGAACACGTCGTCAGGAATTGATACAGCCGTCTTCATACCCGGAGTATAACCGTGTTGATCGACCAGATCAAGTCAGGCCCGGCAGCCTCTTCAGCTTCCTCCTTGGAGTGCGGCGACAAGTCGCCGCACTCCATAAGAGCTGGTTCGTCTGCAGTTGACCAAAGCGGTGCCTGAGGCGATTCCCACCTCTAATTGCACCTGTCTGATCGGAGGAGAAAGTGGGCACGCAGCACACCAGATCCCGGACAGTCGGTTTTCCCGGATCCGGCTCGAGGCATCTTTGTGTTCTTCGAGTCTTCGTGGCGAAGGCTTGACGTCAGGCCAGCAGTTTCTCGACCACCTTGCCGTGCACGTCGGTCAGGCGGAAACGGCGCCCCTGGTAAAGGTAGGTGAGGCGCTCGTGGTCGACGCCGAGCAGGTGCAGAAGCGTGGCCTGGAAGTCGTGGACGTGCACGGGGTCTTTCACGACGTTGTAGCCAAATTCGCAGGTCTCTCCGTAAATCAGTCCCGGCTTGCTGCCGCCGCCGGCCGTCCACATCGTGAAGCAACGGGGGTGGTGGTCGCGGCCGTAATCGTCGGCCGTCAGTTTGCCCTGAGAGTAATTGGTCCGCCCGAACTCGCCTCCCCAGACGACCAGCGTGTCCTCGAGCAGGCTGCGCGACTTGAGATCCCGGATGAGCGCCGCCGCCGGCTGGTCGGTCTCCTGGCACAACGTGCGGATTCCAGAGGGCAGGTTGCCGTGGTGGTCCCACCCCTGGTGATAAAGCTGGATGAACTTGACGCCGCGCTCGGCGAGCCGGCGCGCCAGCAAACAGTTGGCCGCGAACGTGCCCGGCTTGCGGGAGTCCGGCCCGTAAAGCTCGAAGACCTGATCCGGCTCCTTTGAGGTATCCATCACCTCGGGCACCGAAGTTTGCATCCGGTAGGCCATCTCGTACTGCGCGATCCGGGTGTCGATTTCTTCGTCGGCAGGGCCCTGGCGCTCGAACTCGTGCAGCTCGCGCAGCCGGTCGAGCATCAGACGGCGGCTGCCGTCGGAGATGCCGTCGGGGTTGTTGAGGTAAAGCACAGGATCCCGGCCGGAGCGGAACTGCACGCCTTGATAACGCGACGGAAGAAAGCCCGTGCCCCAAAGCCGCGAGTACAGCGGCTGATCGGCCTTTTTCTTGGTGATGAGAACGACAAAGGCAGGGAGGTTCTCGTTGTCGCTCCCCAGTCCGTAATGCACCCATGCCCCGATGCTGGGCCGGCCCGAGATCTGCGAGCCCGTCTGGAAAAAGGTGATCGCCGGGTCGTGATTGATGGCCTCGGTATGCATCGAGCGCACGATGCACAGGTCGTCCACGATTTTTGCCGTGTGTGGAAGCAGATCGCTCACCCAGGCTCCGCATTGGCCCTGCTGGCGGAACTTGAAAATCGAGCCGGCCAGGGGGAGCTGCGCCTGATTGCCGGTCATGCCGGTGAGCCGCTGGCCCATGCGCACGGATTCAGGCAGCTCCTGCCCGTTGCGCTCGTTGAGCAGCGGCTTGTAGTCAAAGGTTTCCAGCTGCGAAGGTCCGCCGCTCATGAAAAGGTAGATCACACGTTTGGCCTTGGGCGGGAAATGAGGTCCACCGAGCGCCCCGCGCTCGCCGTGCGAGGCCGCGCCGAACACGCGCGCAGAATTGAGCAGGTGGGCGAGGGCGATGCCGCCGAGGCCAGCGCCAACGCTGTTCAGAAGCTCGCGCCGGCTGAGTTCCCGGTTGGGCGACGGACCGGCGCAACAGGTATCCATCTCGGTTCCTCTTCTGACCTTCATGGTGTCCTCACAAACTCCTCGTGGTTCATCAGAGCGCTGACCAGGACGGCCGTGGCAGCGACCTCCGCGGCAGGCAGCGCGCGGTCGCGCGTGTGCTCGCCCGTGGCCAGGTATTTCTCATCCGCGCCCGGATGCGATGTAAAGTAGGCCAGCTGTTCCTGGTACAGCCGGCGCAGGATCTCGCGTTCCCGGACCTCGGGCCTGCGGCCGGTGAGCACGCGAAAAGCGGCGACGATTCGAGCATCGAGGTCGGGGCCGCGCTCGCGCACCAGCCGCTCGGCCAGAACCCGCGCCGCTTCGATGAACTGCGGGTCGTTGAGCAGCACGAGCGCCTGAAGCGGCGTTGTGGTCGTCTCGCGCCTGGCCGTGCAGACCTCGCGTGACGGGGCATCGAAGCTCGTCAGCGACGGCGGGGGCGACGTGCGGCGCCAGAAGGTGTAGAGGCTGCGCCGGTAGAGCTTCTCGCCCGTGTCCTGGACGTAGGTCTTGTCCGTGCCGGACTCTTCCCACAGCCCCGCGGGCTGGTACGGCTTGACGCTCGGGCCTCCGATCCGGCGCGACAGCAGCCCGCTTGCCGCAAGCGCCTGGTCGCGGATCTGTTCCGCTTCGAGCCGGTGCCTGGGGCCGCGCGCGAGCAGGCGGTTCTCCGGGTCCCGCGCTTCCAGGTCCGCGCCCGGCTGCGAGGATTGACGGTAGGCCGCCGAGGTCACAATCAGCTTGTGCAGCGCTTTGACGTTCCAGCCGCTGTCGATAAATTCTTTCGCCAGCCAGTCGAGGAGCTCCGGATGAGTGGGCGGCTGGCCCTGGCTGCCGAAATTCTCCATAGTCGCCACAATCCCTCGGCCGAAGTGCAGCTTCCAGATGCGGTTTACAGCCACGCGCGCCGTCAGCGGATTGCGCCGGTCGACGATCCAGCGGGCCAGGCCCAGCCGGTTCGGCGGGAGGCCGGAAGGAAAGGGCATCACCGCGTCCGGAGTTCCCGGCTCGACGCGCTCCCCGGGCGCGTCGTAGGCGCCGCGCTTGAGCAGGTGCGTGGGACGCCGCTCGGGCAGCTCCTTCATGACCATGATTTCGCGGACGTCGTTGACGAGGTTGTTTTCTTCGTCGCGCAGCCGCTGGAGCGCGGTGAGAGCGGAGCGATAGCCGGCGTCGTGCCGGTTCAGGTAGTACGCGAAGAGCTCTTCTTGTGGCGGCTGCAAGCCCGAGAGACCCGCAAGCGCTCCGGCTTCGAGCGGCATAAGGCAGCGGTCGAAGACCTGGAAATCGTCAATCAGGCCGCCTTTGAATCCCGAATCCCGGAAGCGCGCGCCGAGCGTGAGCTCGATCTTGTCCACATCGGCGTCGCCCCACTCCTTGCGGTGCACGATGTCTTTGAAAAGGTTGTCGCGCACAACTTCGAGCTCCATCGGCAGGCCATTGAGATAGAGGCGCAGACCGGCGGCGCGGCTGGAGCCGTCATATGTCACGGCGAGATGAGACCAGGCGCTTACGGGCAGCCTCTCTTTGGCCCGGACCGAGACAGCGTTGCCCGGCCAGAAATGGATCAAGGAAAACGCTGGCCGGACGTCTTCGAGCACGAGCTGGTACCCGCGGCTGCCGGAATCGGTCCAGGCGCGGGAACGATGGAAGACGACCGCGCGCGCCTGCTCGACGGAGGGCCGAAGCCAGAGGCTGAAGCTGAAAGGCTCGGTGCGCCGGAAGGCGCCGCTGCCTTTGCAAACCACCGCGCTTTCGCCGCTGAGTTTTACGGCCAGGCCGTGGCGCCCTTCGACAAGCTCGGGGCCGTCCACAAGCTCGGCGGGCAAGCCGGTAGTGGCCGAATTCGCGGTCTTGTTAGCGGCGGCTTCCTCGAAGGTAAATGCGGCGACCGGCTGGGGTATTGAAACATCTTTCGCACCGGCGCGGAGCCATTCGTCAAAACGGCGGCGCGCGGCGTCCCGGGTCGCAGCAAGGCCCGCTTCAGCCTGGGCGATTCTCTTCTTCAGCTCCTCGTGCCTGGCTTCGACGCCTTCGTCGTAAAGCAGAAGCGTCGGCGACGGTGTGGCCCGGGTGAAGTGCGAGTAGAGGCCGGATTCGTCAATGTTGTTGAAGAAAGCGAAGAGCCGGTAGTAGTCGCGCTGTTTGATAGGGTCGTACCTGTGGTCGTGGCAGCGGCTGCACTCGATCGTCAGGCCGAGGAAGGCCGTCCCCATCGTGTGCACCCGATCGGCCACATATTCGGTGCGAAACTCCTCCTCGATGCTCCCCCCTTCGTTCGTCTGCCTGTGCAGCCGGTTGAACGCAGTCGCGAGCCGCTGCTCGCGCGTCGCGCCCGGCAACAGGTCACCCGCAAGCTGCCAGACGATGAACTGGTCGTAGGAGAGATTCTCGTTGAAGGCGCGGATGACCCAGTCGCGCCACGGCGACATGTCGCGGTCCACGTCCGCTTGATATCCGTAGGTATCCGCATAGCGGGCAAGGTCGAGCCAGTCGTTTGCCATGCGCTCGCCGTAGCGGGGTGAGGCCAGGAGCCGGCCCACGAGCTTGTCGTAGGCGTCTTCGGACCGATCGGCGAGAAAGGCGTCGATCTCCTCCAGCGCCGGTGGCAGGCCGGTGAGGTCCAGGGAGAGCCGCCGGATGAGCGTCTCCCGCGCTGCCTCGGGCGAGGGGCGCAGACCCTCCTTCTCGAGCCGCGAAAGGATGAAGCGATCGATCGGGTTGCGCGGCCACTTCCCTTCGATCACCTCCGGCACCGGCGTCTCCTCAAGCGGAATGAACGACCAGTGGGGCTTGTATTCGGCCCCCTGCTCGATCCAACGGCGGATCAGTTCCACCTGCTGCGGCGCCAGCGTGCGGTTCGCCGCCGGCGGGGGCATCCGGGCCAGCCTGTTCTCGGCGCTGATTCGCTGGTAAAGGCGGCTCTCAGAAGGCCTTCCGGGGACAATGACCCGGTAACCGCCTCGGTCGGCAAAGACTCCATCGGGCCTGTCAAGCCGCAGATCGGCCTGGCGCTGCTTTTCGTCCGGCCCGTGGCAGGTGAAGCAGTTGTCGGACAGGATTGGGCGGATCTCGCGGTTGAAATCGATGCCTTTGGGCTGGGCTGTCTGCTCCGCCGTGAGCCCCAGAGCCGCGCCGGCGATCACGAGCAGTGTGTGAAACAGCCTTCGTAACGGAAGTATCCTGCTACCCATCTGTGCCTCTGCAGAAAGCGTCTGACACCTTCAACGCGGCCGTTGCCGCAACAATGTTTTTCGGCGAGCAAGGCATCGAGGTTTTCATTGTATACGAAGCCGCTCGCGGGGAAAGCACTTTTGCCTCAGACGAATGGAACGGGGATTTCGGATCGCCCGACGGGTAGGGGCACGCCAAGCTCAAAAAGAATTCAAGCACTTTATTCACCACGGAGACACGGAGTACACGGAGATTCACAGAGAACCCTGATGACTCTGTGAAGCGCGGCCGGAGAGACTGTAAAAAATTGTATTTCAAACCGATGACATCCAAATGGCAGTGATCGTTTTCGTGAAATTCGTGGAATTCGTGGCCAATAAAACCGGCCACGAATGCCACGAATTGACACGAATTAAATTCTCCACAGCTTCTGAGGAGTTCACGGCAGCGTGAATTGACTCGCACTTCTGATTGCAGCCCGGGCCGTAAACGACTTGACTCGGTGCCAGACGAAGTTTATCTTGAGTTCAACTTCGAGTTGGGAGGTTGCAATGTCGACGGTCATCAACACAAAGACGCTCCGAACGCAGTTGGCGAGAATCATTGAGCGAGTGCGGAAAGGGGATCGCTTCACGGTCCTGTACCGCAGCCGGCCGGCATTCCAAATTGTTCCGGTGGACAGCCACAGTTTGGATCTCGGCGAGTTGGAGGACGATCCACTCTACCAGGCAGAGCCGCTAGGGCGCTCAGCGGACGGCCTGACGGCGGATGACCACGATAAAGTTCTTTACGGAAAATCCAGGCGATGAGAGCTCTTTTCGTCGACACGGGCGGATGGATGGCCATGGCCGATGCGGCAGATCCGCGGCACGAAATGTGTCGAGTCGCGCGGGATGAATGGCTCCGGCGCGGCGGCATCCTGCTCTCCACGGACTATGTCCTGGACGAAACTTTGACTCTTATTCGCCTGCGGCTGGGACTCCGCACAGCATCCCAGTGGTGGGATCAGATCGAAGGAAGCCGCCGGGTTCTGTGGGAATGGATCAATCCAACGCGAGCCGAGAAGGCACGAAGCTGGTTCTTTCGTTGGAAGGACAAGGACTTTTCCTTCACGGACTGTACGAGTTTCGTCGTCATGCGAGAACTTGGTCAGCGTCGCGCTTTGACGACGGACCACCATTTCGCTCAGGCGGGATTTGAGATGGTCCCGTGAGCCTGGCCGGGATGCCAGGAAAAATGTCCCGCTTCCAACCGGATGCTGGCGTCCCGCTCTTATTTGAAGGCGATCTTGGCACGCACCACGCTATAGGAGTACGGCGATAGGTTGTGCGTGTAGATCGGTAGCAGAAGCGTATAGATTTCAAAGGAGAAAGCAATGTCCAGGACGGCCTCCTGCTCGTCGCTATACCCTTGCTCGCGGCGCAGCGCACCGCTACAACCCGCATTCCTCAGTTCGAAAACCACGCGGTCTGGAAAACGGTCATCCTGGCGGCAGAGACGCTATTGAAGCAACTCGCGAAATAGATTTTCAATCGCGCGCAGAGGACTCTCGCAGAGCCCGCAGTGGACTGGCGAGACCTGGATGACGGTGCTGCGCGGCGCGACCAGCCAGTGGAAGCGTTCGCGTTGGGTAAGCCTGGCGATCGGTCCGGCGCAAGGATCCCCCGAACAGATCTTGGGAAAGGCTTCCAGGTGTTGCCGCACCAGAGGAATATCGATCTCTGTACAAAGCGCTTTCAAGCGCGGTTCATCGACATGAACGCGAGCCTCGAGAAACTCCTGTTCCGGGCAAAAAACGATGACGCCGGCGTTGACGAACTCTTCGCGTTCGACGCGCGGGACAACACGGAGCACGGCGTAATCAAACGAGCTTTGCTCGGGCACGGATTGCCTCCTGGACAAAATTGTGCGAAACGCTCAGGCGCCGGGCGAGAAGATCGACATACGTCGAGCGCTTTGCAGCGGGTAGCCAGGCATCGGGAACCTGTTCGACGATGTCGGACAAGACCGCCGGATTCAGTTTCTCGCTCAACCCCGCTCCGGCCTCTTCGATCACAGCCGCCCAGGGCAGAAGCACATGGTCGCGGATCAGGGGAAATGCGGACTCGACGAACTGTTCGGCGTTTTGCCAGTTGTGATGGAAGTACAACGCCGCACCGTGATCGATCAAGTAGAGCGCCTTGTGCCAGTAGAGCAGGTTCGGGTTCTTCACGGTGCGATCCACATTGGTAACAAACGCGTCGAACCACACGACCTGCGACGCGAGTCGCGCATCGGCGGTATCTCCCGCTGCGAGGTCGAACATCGTGGAGCCCGGAAGATAGTCGAGCGCGAGGTTCAGGCCGACGCTCGCACGAAGAAGGTCGCGGATTTCTTCATCGGGCTCGTTCCTTCCGAAGGCGGCATCGACCTCGACAAAGACAAGTTCGGGGACATTCAAACCCAGAGCGCGTCCGATTTCGCCGGCAATCAGCTCAGCCACCAGCGCGAGGGGGCCTTGCCCCGCACCTCGGAACTTCAGTACGTAAAGGCCGAGGTCGTCGGCTTCGATAATGGCCGGGAGCGAGCCACCCTCCCGGAGCGGTGTCACATATCGGGTCGCGCGTATTGTACGAAGCATTGCTCAGACAGTGTACCGCATCCGGTTCGCCCTTCCGCGGTCCGGAAGGCGTGCAACTAGAAACTAAGCCGAAAATCCTTTGCTGGCAGGAAAGGATTTTTCTTCGCGAAATCTTCGCGCTCTTGGCGCTCTTCGCGGCTTCGCGGTGAATCCTGGGCTGCACTTTCACCGCGAAGGCGCGAAACACGCGAAGAAGACGCGAAGGACTTTAGTTTGGTTGCGGCTATGCCGCGCTGTGTTCATCTATGTTCATACTAGAAGTGGGAGTCGCCTCAGAAATTTCTTCACGCCTTCTGCTTACGAAGGGGTGATCGCTTGCTCAGTGGAAACCTGCTTGTTCTTGCGTCTTTGCACTTCAGCCCGAATGAACTCGGCCTCTTGGGTTGTAAAACTCAGCCCAAACTGTGAAATGCTGATGATGTCTTCGCGGCCCCATTTCCCGGCCATGATTCCGGTTGGGGAATGAGAATTGGAGCCCAGCAACAAGTGTCCCACTTCGTGAGCGATGACGTAAGCCAGGATCCACTCCGGTTCAACTTGCAAACGCCCTGAGTGCTGGCGGACACGATCCCAGTAGATTTTGGCCATGCGGGCGCCTAGGAGTGATTCCCCGGCTCTCTCCACTTTGGTTGTTTTCGAGGCCTGAGGCAAAAGGTGAAGGAATAGGTGGGTCGCGTCCCAAACCTCCGTGCATGCCGGGTAGACGGATGGGTCTTGGTCCCCCACCGGGCACTCAACCCAATCGACCTCTATGCCTGTTCTGTGGTAGATCGCGGTGACCCGATCCTTTGCGCTATTCAGAGTCTTGGCTGGCAGTTGGGCGTAGTTGAAGAAGCGAATGGTGATTCCTGGACTGCCTGCGGGCTCACCGCCACTTGCAGGCTCAGCCTGTCCATTGAAATTGCCTGCCGCGAGGATCGGGAATAAAAGGCATACTCTTTGAACCCAGCTCATGGCGTTGACCTCCGTGGGTGAATCGGGGAGACGTCCTGAGCTGGCCGGCCAGACTCTCTGTGACAGTCAACTGACTGCCTTCACTGGGTAAGGCGAAAGTTGGGGCTGGAATCCGCCAAGGCTGGAAATCTTTTTTGGATTGATCTTAAAAACGGCGGGCTATAAGCGGGGTGCAGGCGAGGTCAGATCTGAGGCACAACTCTGCATTCAGTAATCACCTCCGTCACGGCTCAAAGTGTGTGAAAAATTGTAGTGGCGGAATTCACACGGACTTCACGGATGTTCACGGAGCAGCCGAGCCGCAACCAAACTGTCTTCCTAGCGTTTTTGCGTCCTTCGCGTCTTCGCGGTGAAAGTGCTGTCCCGCATTAACCGCCAAGACGCGAAGGATTTTCGGCTCAATAGTAGGGGCAGCTTGGCCGCAACCGGATCATAATTACGGTAACGAATTCTTTAACAGATATTCATCAGGGGACACGGGATTGACACGGCGAATATCGGCGGGGATGGAGAGTTGGAAGGGGTCGTGGCAGGCGAAACGACGGGTGTTATTGCACGAGGCGGCGCGGATCGATTTCGATCCTGGTTGGAGTATCCGGCAAACGCAGTAGCGGCCCGGGTCTGCGCGCCTCGCCCGCGGCCTCTCCGAGCAAATCCCGCCTGAAGTGTTTTCCGGCCGGCGCTTGCGGCGCGGCGCCCGAAACTGACCACGTCATGGCGAGCGCGTCGAGATCGACTTGAACGCTCATGTCTGCGTAAGCGCCATTCTTGTCGAAGCCGAAGAACTTCTGCCACGCATCCAGGTCCAGAATCAAGGGCGTCCCCGGCCCAGAGATCCAGTTCAGCCCCCGGCCCACGGCCTGGCTCTCATCCGTCACCTCGCCCCAGTCACGCGTGTAGAGGTTGCCCTCCGCGGTGTTGTCTTGATTGGAGAAATCGATTGCCTTGCCGCAGCGATAGAAGATGTTACCGAGGACCTTGTTCCAACGGGTTGTGCCGCCCCGCGAGCCCACGATCCGGCCCTCGATATTTCGAAACTTGATGCCCGCGTCCTGGGTGAGACCGATTAGATTGTGGGCAATCACCGTCTCGTCGGTTCCATCCACCGTAATTCCCCACCCGCCGTGCCCGGGCATGTTATAGGAGCCCCCGCCCTTGCCTTCCGTCGCCTTCCAGATGATGTTGTTGTCGAGCATGTTGGGATATTGCGAGGCCTCCAGGTAAATGCCGCCGCGCAGCGTCTCCAGCGTGTCGCCCATCACGTTGCCGGTCACGCGCGTATTTTCGTTCTTGTAGTCGAGCCAGATGGCTTCCGCATGAATCATGTGCCGGATAACGTTGCTGCGGATCAAGCAATTCTTGGTCGTATGCATTTTGATGCCGCCCGTTTCCCAGGCCAGCTCCACGTCCTGATAGCCGACGTGCTCGATCAGGTTGCCCTCGACCAGCGTATCCTGCACGGCCATCCCCGCCAGCCCGCACACGCCGGCGCCATCGATGTGGTTCCGGCGCACGATGCTGCGGCCGACGATCTCGGGCGGCTCCATGTCCCAATCCTGGGCGCCGATATCGAGCGCCACGCCGTTGGCATGCCGCATGACGCAATCCTCAATGATCCAGTGATTCCCGCGGCTCGCGGAGACCATCCCGCGTTGCGGGACCGGGAAGGCGTTGGCGGCGTGTTCGAAGGTAATCCCTTTCACGCGGATGTAGCTCAGACCGCGCGTCCTCGGAGCAAACACCTGCTCCTGGATCGCCAGCTCAACCTCGTGCTCGGCCGGGTCTGCATCGCCGGGAAGTCGCGCGTGGATCGTCAACCCGTCGTGCTCGCACCAGAAGGCGCCGTCCTTCCGGCCGAGCTCCTGGTAGAGCTCGACCTGCTCCAGCCGCCGCCCATCCACGAACATCATCCCGCGGCGCAGCAGATGCTGCTTTAGCTCTTGCGGCTTGGGCATCAAGTAAACGCGGTCCTGCATGACGTTGACCATGCCAAAAGGGTTGTAGCCCCGGAAATCGAGGTCGTCCAAACGGCGCTGGTAGATCTTCACGGCGGGGCGGTCCGGCGCCTGAGGCCCCAGCTTGTAGCTCTTGGAAGGCTCCCACCCCGTCTTAGCCACCCGCGAGCCCTTGACCACCACGTTCGCGCCGGGCGCCGCTTCGTAGCTGATCATCCTGTCGGGCCCGGCGCCGCCGCGGGCCGGGTCAATGCGCTCGCGGTACACACCCGTCATGATCACCACGCGCTCGCCGGGCTGCAGTACCTGGGCCGCCCTGTGGATGGTGGAAAAGGGCAGTTCTTTCGTCCCCGGATTTGTATCCGCGGCGCGGGGGTTCCGGTTGTCTACGTAGTAAGTCCTGGTGAACTGCGGCGGCCTCTCCCAGGAAACAAACTCACGGCCGTCCGGCAGCAGGACGCCGGTGGCGCCTTGCCCGGCCGCCGGGGGTTCGCTCGCGGCCGCACTCAGGCAGAGTGCAACGACCAGCAGAACCCGCCGCGCGGGGGCTGAAAACGAGTCCGTTCGGTCTTCTCTTCGCGTAGAGCTCGATGGGATGTAATTAGAAGGAGTGCGAGTCACGTTCGGTTCCTGTAGGAGTTATGTCTCGGTTCAGTACCGGGAGCGGCAGCGGCGGGGTCGGCCACGTCCGGATAACTGCACGAAGACGCAAAACCTTGCCAGAATAATTTCATAAATACGGTAACGTATTCCGCCCCAGCGGGGCGAAAGGAAATTAGCCATGCCACGAAGGGGCAGCGGCACGGGCGTCCCGCCCGTGAGGAGCCGGTCAGGAAAAGATCCAAGTCAGTCATGGCGGAGAGGGCCATGCCGCGCTGGTCAGAAGTTGTTGGCCGCCTTCACGGTGTCGGCTTTCAAGCCCGGGCCAAGTTGATACGGAGCCTGCGCCCCGCCTAGGTCGTTATTGAAAAGCTGAATCCTATCGCTCTTTGCGCCCGTCACTTTGACGAACACCTGAGTCCCCGGTTGGACTTTGGAGTTGACGACCCGAGCGCCTTCAACCTGGTCGAGAACCACGGCCGGAATATCTGTCTGAAGTCTGGCGGGCGCGCCGCTGAAATTATCCAAGGTCAGTCCCTGCACATCTTCAAACGACAGTGCGCTCTGCCACTTGCTGGACGCCGGTTTTTCCCACACGACTTCCACATCCTTCACCGTCAAGTTCCTGGCCCAGCGAAATTGCATCGCGTTGACAGACCTGTCGTAGGCAGCGGAGGGGTCCGTGGCCAGAAAGAGCTTGACGTTCTCCAGGCTGACGCGCTCGAGCCAGCTATCGGGATGTCCGTTGATGATGCTGGTCCCTTGCCCGTGAGCGATGACGTTGCGAATGATCACATTCCGAATCTTTCCGGCGGGGGGCTCCTCCGGTTTCGGCGTTTTGCCCTCATTTTCACTACGCCGCTTGATGACGAAGTAAATAGGGTCGCCGTTGCCCCACCAAAACCAGTCGTAGCGTATGGTGTTGACAACCAGATTCGACAGGATGACGTTCTCGACGACGCCTCCGTCGTACACCATGAAGGCGATACCCCGATTGGAGTTCGTGATGACACAATTAGTTATGGTCACATTACGAACAGCATTCATGTTGCCATCGCAGAACTTGATGGCGCTCGAGGAGGAAGAGAGGCGGCAATTGGTAATGGTGATGTTCTCGCAGGGGAGCGGCGGCCCATGCCAGTTCATGGAGTAGAACACAATGGCGTCATCGCCGGTTTCGATCGTGCTGTTGGCGATGATCACGTCCTTGCAGCCGTCCGGGTCGATGCCGTCGGCCCACACTCCGTATTTCTGGTCGGTGTAGATGTAAATACCATCGATCCTCAGCCGCTCGCAACCATAGGGATTGATGGTCCAACTCGGCGAATGCAGAAACGATAGGCCCGTGATCCTGACGTCCTTGCAGCGGAGCAACTGAACCAGGTGCGGGTACATTTTGCGGCTCGGATACCCTTTCGGAAAAGAGCGCATCAGCGGCTTCCCCAGCGACTGCGCCAGAAGCATATTGTCTCGAATGAAAGCGTCATCGAGGTCATTGAGTTTCCATTCGTACTCCCCCTGGCCGTCAACCGTCCCTCGACCCTCGATCGCGATGTTGTCCAGATTCTCGCCGTAGAGCAACGCTTCCTTATCGAAGGCAGTGGGATTAGGAGACGCGTAAAGAGTGGCCCCGGATTCGAGATAAAGCCGGACATGACTCCGCAAATAAATGGTTCCGGAGGTATATTCACCCGCGGGGAGGTAGACCATGCCACCGCCGGACTTGGCACAGGCTTCGATGGCCTTCTGAATGGCGGGCGTGGCGTCGTCGGCCTTCCTGCCCGTTGCCCCGTAGGTCTTCACATTGCAGGTGGGCGCATTCACTTCGGCGCGCAGAACCGGCGTAAAAAGCAAAACGAGCGCGCCGAGACTTGTCAGGGCGATCTTGGTTCTGGAACACTTTCGCATCTTTTCCCCCTGGGTGAGCTCGCCTTTTCCAAATGGTCGCCGTTCCCGGGCTCGAAGAACGACGCCTACAAAAGAGGACCGGGCGGCTTGGTCAAGTCCCGGCCGCTGAACTCCGGTGGTCCATCTGCGGTTCGACCCGGATGGCCAGGTCCACTTCGTGGACACAAAGTTCACAAATCGGTCAAGTTTTGTATCATGGCCGGGACGGCCATGCCACGAATAATTGCACCCCTTGCCGCCCGCCCTGAGCCGCGATTCTCCCCAGCTTGGTAGGCCCCCTCTCACTCGTGCGACAGCGCGGCGACGAGTTCGGCCGTTACGCCATTCCCTCCCCCTGTCGAGGCTTTATGAGCGCCGGCAATGCCCGATCACTGTAGCTTATTGGCTCGGTGAGTTCACAATTCCTTGACATTATTTTACCTGCTCTTCACACAACATGACTGGCACTAGCGTATGCTTTGACCCATAAGAGCGTGATTGTGGGGAGGTTGGCATGAACTTGAAGAGAAAGTTCTGGAGCGGCAACAACCGGTTCCGGCTCATGCTCACCCTGGATCTGGCGGTTATGCTGCCGGCGGCGGCGCTGATATATGTCAATTTCGCCCACCTGAAAGCCATCAGGCGCGACAAAGTTCTGGAGGCCGCCTTCCATCGTGACTTCCAGGAGATGCTCGCAATCTCTGAGAAAA
>WNGD01004424.1_pt1 | contig 13839 bp, 15 predicted proteins | sample 5400671 | NCBI WGS metagenome assembly WNGD01 (sample SAMN13153369, study PRJNA577476) | soil metagenome | isolation source: 40 cm soil or saprolite under grassland replicate 2 | place: USA:California | collected 2016-06-15
CCGCTACCAGGAAATGCCTGCTCACCCTGCTCGGAGAGCAGTTTGCACCAGTGATGCAGCGTGCTGTCGGCAATGCCCAGATCACGTGCAATCTGGGACATGGACTTCCCACGCGTCTGCACTAATTGCACCGCTTCTAGCTTGAATTCCTTTGTAAAGGTTCGTTGGGTCTTCTGCATGATCTCTTCTCTTTCTGTGTGGAGATTTCTCTCTCAAGTTTACCTCCTCCACTTCTCAGGGTCAAGACCACTTCGCTCTTCTTATGAAGTGAGGAAGGCCAATGGAAATCATACCGAACCTTCAGCCTTCGCTGTTTGGGCTCAATGTTCGGACAAGGGCTCCTCGATCCAGCATTTGCGTCCCAACCTTCGGCCTATTTACCAGGTCATATGACTGGATGGTTGAAGAGTTGCAGACGAGATGATCGAAAATCGAGGGAATCATCGAATCTGGTCTTCCTCTCACCCTCACATTCCGCTCCACATCGGCATTCTTCCCTTGTGCCGGTGGAAATTCAGCGCGAGGCGGGAGCAGCCCAATTCCCACGGAAATTCTATACTAAGCATATGAAAGCGTCGTTGTGCTTAGTTCTGGAAAGACAGGATGGCTAGAGTAACAGCATGAGTGATCAATCATCTCAGGACAGGATGCGAGAGCATCTCAATCTGTTCGTTGGCGAATGGAACTTGGAGGCATCGTTTGTCCAGCCTGCCGCCACTGGACGCGCCGTGTTTGACTGGGTACTGGACGGGCAATTTCTGACTGAGCGTGCAGAGATCTCAGGCGCTCCTGGGAGCATCGCAGTGGTTGGATTGGATACCAATGGTCAAGCTTACACCCTGCACTACTTTGACGCACGAGGTGTTGCCCGCATTTACTCAATGACCTTCGATGGTGGTGTGTGGACAAAACTTCGAAAATCGGCAGATTTCACACCGCTCGATTTCTGGCAGCGTTTTACTGCAACATTTAGCCCTGATGGGCGAACCATCAATGGCCGCTGGGAATTGTCCAAAGACGGCTCTGAGTGGGAACACGACTTTGACTTGATTTACCGAAAGGTCAAGTAGGGGATCATCGAAGACTGGGCGGAGATTTACAAATTTTAGCCAGAGTGATCCGCTTCTGTGGCTGCTTCTCAGTCAGCCAATGGCTGTGTTGCCCACCATTGGGGGCAACTGCTCGCAATTGGAATCTGGCTCACTTTTGGTGATGGAGCCAAGTGTGATAAAATAGAGAACAATTGTTCTTTCACCATTTCTTCTCATGGAGTGTTTCCCTACCCAGATGTCCATCATTCCCTTGTTTGCCTTGCCTTCGGGCATTGAAATAACCGCATGCTCTCATCAAGAAGGAGTACTGTGTGTGTCTCTGCTTTCTACGCAGTCCAGTTCTCCTTGTCCCTTCTGTGGCACTGCCGCTACACGTATTCATAGTCACTATCAACGCAGACTAACCGATCTGCCCAGTACTGGGCAACCTGTGCGCTTTCAGCTCTCGGTGAGGAAATTTTTCTGCGATGAGTCCACCTGCCCACGAAAAATCTTTACAGAGCGGCTGGCCCCCTTTGTTGCTCCCAGAGCGCGTGTGACAGCACGACTCTTTCAGCTGGTACAGATCATTGGTCTGGCGACCGGTGGGAGGCTCGGCGTGCGCGTCACAGATCGCATGGGTATCCAGACCAGCAGGTTCACCATTCTCCGACGTATCATGGCACTGCCTACCGAGCCAGTTGGGCATGTCACACACATTGGCATCGATGATTTCTCGTTCAGGCGTGGGCGCAAATTCGGGACAATCGTGGTGGATCTGCAAACTCATAAGGTACTCGATGTGCTGCCAGATCAGACGGCAGACACTTCAGCCGCCTGGATGGCCGCGCACCCGGAAATTGAGTTGGTGAGTCGAGACCCGGGTCGGAGACTATGCCGCCGCCGCCAGAAAAGCGGTTCCAGCAGCCACGCAAACGGCAGATCGGTTCCATCTGCTCAAAAACCTTGGTGAGGCCCTGGAGAGCGTGCTGGCACGTCATCTCGCCGTTCATCGCAAACGTCAGACAGAAACAGCGAGAGCCGCGCTCATCCTCGCTTCGCAGACTCAAGAGCCGCCGAATGTGCTTCCAAAGAACGTTGCGCTGAGTCAGGCCAAACGAGAGGAGCGCCTAGCTCAATACCAACACGTGGTAGCCCTCCGCGAGCAAGGCTTTTCACAAACCGCCATCGCTGAATATGTAGGGATCAGCCATGCGACCGTTTCGCGCTGGTTGAGCAATGGCACGTTTCCAGAACAAAAGCCGCGCCCTCGATCAGCTCACGTTGATTCCCATCTGCCCCAACTCGTCGAACGATGGAAGGCTGGCAACTCCACAGTTGCGGAGTTGCCAGCCTTCCATCGTTCGACGATGGCTACTCGCATCAGTATAACTCAGTGTATAGGCGTCTAGCTCGTTACTTTCCAGAAGGGCAGAAGAAGCGGTATACTCGTTCCGCGCCATCGGGACAGAAGAAACAAGAGGTGACTGATCAACTTCTACAGCCTCCTGTCCTTGCACGACAGGCGATGTTCCTTTTCCTTCGTCGGCCTGAAGAACGCTCAGCTGAAGAACAAGAGACGCTCGCTCAGCTTCGGTCTCTGCATCCTGAAGTCGATCAAGCGTATGAGTTGGTCCAGCAGTTTGCTCACATGCTGCGCACTCGCACAGGAGAACAGCTCAATGATTGGCTCTGCCGTGTGAAAGCCAGCAAGATTCGCGAGTTGCAGGGCTTTATCACTGGCGTGAAACGCGACAAAGCAGCCGTGACGGCAGGACTCACGCTTCCACAAAACAATGGAGTCGTCGAAGGAAAAGTGAATAAATTGAAACTGATCAAACGCATGGGCTATGGCAGGGCTGAATTTCCCCTCCTCCGTCAGCGTGTTCTCCATGCACTGTAATTGCTCTCGAAAGGATCGTCTCGTATGCGAAATACCTGGATATCGGGAAAGCAAAGAGCTTCACCAAAAGTGAACCAGATCCGCAATTGGGGGCAAAACCTGCTCACATGGTAGGGCATTTACCAAATGATGCATACAATTCCTTTGGGGGAATAGGATGAAAGTTCTTTTCGTGGGTCTAGGAAATCTTGGATCACAGGTCAAAGACCTGTTCCTTCTTCGAAATGCAGAGCGTCATACCTTCATGGTTGCAGGGAAAAGGCCGACCTATCTTCGTGAAAGGATAGGTTTGACTGCATACTCAGCCATGCAGTTAGACCTCTCCCCTGATGTACAGGTCACGTCTCTGGATGTGCTGAATGTGGATCAGACGGCACAGACCCTCTCTGTGCTCAAACCCGATATTCTCTTTTGTGCACTCACCCTCCAACCCTGGTTGACGATGAGAAAGCTGCCACCACCAGTCTTTGAGGCATTGTACCAGGCAACAACGGGTCCCTGGTTGCCACTGACGCTGACCCCTGTCTACCAACTGATGCAGGCCATCAAACAATCAGGAACAGATGCCAGGGTGATTAATGGCTCCTTTCCTGACACGATTAATGCTGTTCTGGGCAAGGTGGGTTTAGCTCCTACGATCGGCATCGGAAATCTGGCCAATGCCGTGCCAGCACTCCGGCAATCCATCGCCCTGGATCTTGGTCTCTCAGCAGAGCAGGTCGAGCTGCTTGTTTATGGACATCATGGTTTGCTCCATAAGATTTTACATGATGGGGATGCGGGAGAAATCCCCTTTCATCTGACGGTCTATGTCAATGGTGAGGATCGGAGCCACCTCATCGAGAGGAAAACGGTTTTTGCGCGCTTACCGACGACCATTCAACATGAGCATACTCAGATTTTAACGGCGGGTTCTGCTGTCTCTGTCATTGAGGCCATGACCAGGAGCACCAGCAGTCTCGTTCATGCGCCAGGACCTGATGGTCTGGTTGGAGCCTATCCAGTAAGAATAGAACGAGATGGCCCTCTAGAGGTGGTTTTGCCAGAAGGACTCACGCTTGCAGAGGCTATTGGCATCAATGAAGACGGACAGAGATTCGATGGGATCGAAAAGATTGAGGATGATGGAACCGTGTGGTTCATGGAAAAAAATATGGCGATCCTCAAGGACATTTTGGGTTATGATTGTAGACGGATGCCGCTTTCCGAGGTAGAGGGTCGGGCCAGGGAGTTACAAACAAAATATCGTGCATTGGCGAGCAAATATCGATAGACGCCTTTCTTCTCGCACCGGGTAGGATCTGGTACGAGGAGAATGATGGTGGGCGAATGTGAGATGGGGCAACAGTTTGCATTCCAGGCCATTGACAAAGCGGTCTCAACACAGCAACGCCAGGTGATCCCCCGATGTATGACCCTGGCCCAAACCATTCGGCAGAAAGTGCCAGATGCGCCGTACGCTGCTGCTATCACCGACTATGCTCGTCTTGCATTTACAACAAAACGAAGGAGAAGGAGTATGATTACCCACATTGTCTTATTGCAGCCAAAGCCTGAAACGAGCAATGAAGTAATGAACACAGTAGTAAAGCAGGTGCAAGCCTTGCAAGAAGCCATTCCAGGGATCATCGATGTCCAGGTCGGTGAAAATAGAAGTAACAACCATCAAGGCTATACACATGGCTTTGTAGTGATTACCTGAAGGCATATGCGCCTCACCCAGCACATCGTGTTGTCAGTGATGAACTGGTACGAATGAGTCACCGTAGTATCGACTTTGATCTTGAGGAAGAAGAGATGGGGGAGCGACGCTTCGTGAGGAGGAAAGAACGTTGACAAGCATGCTGACTATGATTTCATGTAGTTCTCCGGCTACTTAACGTGTTCCTGAGTGGGTCACACAAGCACAAGGATCAATTGAAGGAGTCTGAACCCGGCTGAGACTTCTGAATTTCTTTTGCGTATTCTATCAGAAGGAGTTACTCACCAGACAAACAAAGAACACAATCCCACGAGAGTATCACGATGAAGGTTCGCTCCAGCGAGATCTCGTTGAGATTACCTATAGTGAGCAGGCACCCTGGTATCTTCTACAAGCGTATCAGCCTTGCACACCCGTCTTAAAGCTACTATCCATAGAGCAACGTGAAAGAGGCGCAGTACATACGTCATACGAAGTAAGGGAAATAACTTGTCAGGCGAGAAGTACTCCTGGTATACTACTAGCAAAAGAAGGATGAGCGATAGTTTTTCAAAAAATCATCAGAAGAAAGAGAGAGACGTCCATGTCATCGACTCCTTCCTCAAATGAAAATACCTATATTATAGATAGTGAAGCCGCAACCGAAACCGCACGCCTCATGCTTCAGGACCGCCTGGCGACCAGAGGAATGGGAGGCGTCTTTCCTGAACAGCCTGACCTCTCCAATGCCTCAGCCATCTTAGACATTGCCTGTGGGCCTGGCGGTTGGGTGCTCGATGTCGCCTTTGCCTACCCAGATATTGAGGTGGTGGGGATCGATATCAGTCACACGACGATCCAATACGCAAAGGCGCTAGCACGATCACAAGGACTCTCGAATGGGCGCTTTCAGGTGATGAACGTCTTGCAACCGTTGCAGTTCCCCGATCATTCCTTTGATCTAGTCAATGCTCGCTTTCTCTGCCCATTCATGCCGACGACCGCCTGGCCCAGACTCCTTGCCGAATGCATACGGATCACGCGCCCGGGAGGGATTATTCGCCTCACCGAATGTGATGAGCCAGCCACAACCACTAGTCCAGTCTATGAGGAAATCAAACGACGAACGTACCAGGCACTCCAACGGACAGGACAAACCTTTGCACCTGATGGGCGGCATTATGGAATTACGCCACTGTTAAGCCGTCTGCTTCGAGAGGCAGGATGTCAGCAGATCGGACTGAAAGCGCACGTTCTTGATCTCTCGACAGGAGCTGAAGCGAATGAAGGCTGGTATCAAAATGCGATGGTTGGCTTTCGGCTCCTGCAACCTTTTTTAGTCACGCAGGGGGTGATTGGACCAGACGAATTTGAGCAGCTCTATCAACAGATGCTCATTGAAATGCTCTCAGAAAGCTTCAGTGCCCTTTGGTTCTACCTTACTGCGTGGGGAAAGACGCCGGAGTAAGCACGTGGGAGATGCTGAAAACTGAGGGAATCCTCGTAGCGCCAAAACGATAGGGCCAGGATGTAACGGATGAGAAACGTTTTTCTTCTTTGTGGAGGAAGTAATATCACACATGTTATTTGCCATAGATATTGATGGAACAATAGCCAATCCCGAACCGACGCTCATTGCGTTTCATAACCAGGATTTCGCGCCTGGCTTCACCGCGAAAGAAACTGAACTGAGATCTTGCTCTGCTGTGCGCGCACATTAACGACTGTAGTGGACCCAACTTCCGGGGTTCACTACAGTCACTACATCATCCGATTGAATTTGAGCAGGAGAGCCTACTCGAGGACATAACTACCAGTGGAACTCTGAAGAAAAACAAGCGCTGAATTCTCGCACACCAGGCTCTTCTCTGCTAATTTTCTACCATCCTGGGACGAATAGATGCCCACAGTGTACCACCATTGCTCGAAGCGCATATTGGTATCTATCTGAGCTTCACTATAGGCAGGGACATGTTGCTCCCGCAAAGACAGAGGAAAAGGTGAAAAGGCTGTTGATCGTACTACGATTGGTTCAGGGCCCTTATTCCGAATTGAGAAATGCGCTGTGGGTGAGGTCATTATTTTACTCTCCCTTCTCTGTACCAGTTAGATAAGGTGATTCCATTACTGAAGCTATTGCCTCAACCGAGCAGATATGTACTTCAGGCCGATCCGAGAGCATAGGGAGAAGCCCCTCGAAGTACCTGGCCATACGCGGATCATGATTCGCATCCCAAATGTTATCTTCACTGGTCCAGTGGGCATAGACAATCAGTGCCCCAGTCGCACTGCTTAAGATCGCCGCCCCTTGAAAGCCTGGAATACCAGGAATGACGCTTTCATGCCATTTCTGAACATAATGGAGCATAGATTGAAGGTTCTCAGGTTTAACCGGTAGCTTCACCACCTCCGTTACAGGAGAACCGTTGTCTGCATGAGCGATAATTGTCATGTGTCTTGCGTTTAAAAATTCCATTAGTGTATCCCCCTCATTCGACTAATGATAGCGAAGGTCGAGAATGGATAGGCAGAGTACAAAGAGAACGCTAGCAGCGTTCTCTCTTGCGAAGCTTCTCTGAGTTCGACGCCTGCAGCGTCGAGCTGTCTTAAATAGCTACTTATTATGTGCTTTGATATTTTTGATACATTAGTAAATAATGCTCCTTTCAATGATAAAGTTACTGTGAGCAAAAAGAAAGTGGAAAGTTGTTACGATTGGGTAGAGATACAGTAGTAATAGTGAGAACGACATTAAGGAATATTTACCCTCCCCAGGAACCTCACCTGCTCGCTGTACGGGTCCGGTCTAAGGGGAAGGTCTTTTTTGGTTCAGAAGAGACTGTGGGATTGCTCAATTGCGTTACTATTGAGTCGATGACTGTGCCACTACGTTGCGATGGATGTATGGACCCATCTTTGGACTGCTGGATGGTATTGACCAGGCGCGTTGCCGCTTCTTTTGTGCGCTGGAGCTCCTGCTGGGCGGACGAAGCGCTTTGTAAAGCATTCTGGAGACGATAAATTTCTGCTTGCATACGTTTCTGCTGGGCTTGCATCTGGTTATACCCTTGAAGCCGTGCAAGTAAATTATTGAGCGAGTATGCGATCTGCCAGAGCACGTTATCTTTGCTCAGAGGTGCGCGTGCAGAGAAATTTCCATTTGCCACCTGCACATGCGTGTTCATAATTTGCTGGATGCCTAGATCTAACTGTTGCTTCACTTCGATCTCATGCTGCTGCCGTTCGATTTCGCGTTGCTCCAGTGCCGCGATTTCTTCTGCCCGGTCGGCACGAAGAATGGCTTTATTGGCACTACTTACCCAGAGATATGTCACAATCGCTACGATCACTTGCAAGATGATGGGGGAGGATATAATTCTGCTGCCGTCGGTTTGGAGCAGGTGTGATAGTTCCGGGGTGATTGGCGTCAGGTTAAGGACACACACAAAGAACACGCTATTGGCTATTGCCACGAAAAAGACGCTGCTCGGAACAAAGAGCGAGACGGCAACGCACTCTGCTTGCACCATGAGATCGAACATTGGCAGATTGCTCACTCCAAATCCTCCGATGACCGTGAGAACAGAGGTGGCGAGTCCTATTTCAATACTGATCACGACCAGAATACCTGCCAGGTTGGTTTTGCCAGCGCGGTTGAGGGCAAGAGCCACGCCGTCTATGACGAGGACAAGAGCCAGGGTAGTCGTCAGGATAGGATTTCCAACTGCCGAAGGAATTGCGGGCAAGACCAGCAAAATCACAAAAAATAAGACGACGCTTGCCAGCCGTCCGCGTCGAGTAGCCTCTCTCTGATCCAGTCGAGCGTTTGCAGGTGCTTCTGGCGGTGCGGTAAGGTAATACCACCAACGAAGGGGCTGTTGCCACCAGGAAGCTGGACGTGATTTTCTAGAGACAGTCTGGGGGGGAATGTCGGATGGAAAGGGATCTTTATCCTGAGTAGACAAGGGAGAAGATAGTCTGCTATTCATAGCCTGGGTAATCTCCTTTTGTAGAGAAGTCACCTGCTCGTTTTCAATTCAAACGAGCAATATCGATAGTTGCACCTTTGATAAGCTAAGAGTAGCAAGCGTCATTCTTCTTTGTCAATAACATACCTCTTTTGGGCTATTGTTGATGTACATTGGTGAGCAAAGGAATGAAGCTGTGAAGAACTGCATACGTATTTTGATCCAGGCTGAAGGAGTTAGTGCAAACATCGCTTCGTGTGTGGGCTCTTCAGCCTGGATCAGACCATCTCGCCTTGCTAGTGTCGAGGCGTTACTACGTACCTGTGAGACGTGCCACGACAGGTGCAAATGCATCGACGTGGTCCCTGAGAACAGTGATATAGGAGATGCCATACCGCTCACGCCGGTACAGCAAATCCTCGCATATTTGCTCCATGGAGCCGATCAAGCAATGAGGACTGGCAAGTACCTGCTCTGCGCTGAGTCCGAAATGAGAGGCCATGCGTCCGGCCACCATCTCTCGCTGATTGGTCACCTGTGTGATAAACACGAAGCTGTTCATCTCAAGTTGAGTGAAACGGTCTCCGGCTGCCTGTCGGACCCACTCGATTTTCTGTGCTGTCGCCTCTTCGGTAATATCTGCCATATTGAAGCCCGTTCCCCCTTCCTTCAGTACAGCAGTAAGGCCGATAATGTCGGCCTCCCGTGCTGCGACGGAGAGCACACGTTTACCACCCCCGCCGATGTAGATTGGTGGATAGGGCTTCTGTATTGGTTTGGGAAGACCTTGCAGGTTTTTGATCGTGTAGTATTTCCCAGAGAACGTAACCGGCTCGTCAGAGAAAAACCCCTTCAGCACATGAAGCGATTCTTCCATACGGGCGATACGGACTCCTGGCCGGTCAAGAGCAATGCCTGACCGTTCGTAATCTTCGGGCAGATACCCCGGGCCGAGGCCCAGCTCAAAGCGTCCACTAGAGAGGAAATCCAGCGTCGCTGCATCCTTGGCAAGAAGTACAGGATGCCTCAAATCGTTGTTGAATACGAAACTTCCTACGCGCAGTGTGCTTGTTGCTTCGGCAGCAGCCATCAATGCGATGGTAGAGGAGATATCTACGGTCTCGAAATGATCTGTTGCCAGAAGAATCGCGTAGCCCAGATCCTCTAACTTCCGTGCCTGCTCTACCCAGTCGTCATGCGACGCTGCACTACGAAAGGCTACACCAAAACGAAAAGGTCGTGGCATTGTTATTTCTCCTCACTTTTCTTTACATCCCGGCCTGTAAACGGGAAGCAAGAAATTATACGACAACCCCTTCAAGAATACTGTAAGGGGAAGCCGTAGGCACTATTCTTGTCAGCGTGAAGCCTGCTGCCTCAAAGAGAGCTCGATACTGTGCCTCCGTTCGTTCCTGTCCCGGTGAGAGCAGCATGAGCTGTAAATCGATAAACTTTTGTATCGAGGTCTCCCTGCCTGGGAGCAGCACGATTTCCGCAACAAGCACTCGACCACCACGCTTCATCGCTTTGCGACAATTGCTCAGAAGCTGGATACATTGAGCGTCGTTCCAATCTTTGATGATCTGCTTCATGAAATAGGCATCCGCTCCCTCTGGCACCCCTTCAAAGAAATCGCCTGCAATGAGCTCGCAGCGTTCACCCACATTACTGGCTGCAATGGTCGCTTGCACCTGCACGATCACGGGAGGACGATCGAACAGAATACCCTTGCGGATCGTGGGGTGCGCTTTTAGCACTGTCGTCAACAGCGTTCCATGCCCTCCCCCGATATCCACGAGCGTGTCAAGGGAGGAGAAGTCATAGCTCGCATTTGCAATCGGTGCATTCACCTGCTCAGAGAACCCTGTCATGGCATTGTTAAATACTTGTGCCGATGCCGGGCTATGCTGAGTAAAGTACTGCCACATATCCACCCCAAAGAGCTGGCTGAAGGTAGGCTGTCCTGTCTGAAGCGTATAGGCAAACCCTTCCCAGACGTGCCATTGCCATTGGTCGCCATGTAAGAGCGCGATATGATACATGGAACCGGGCACATCTGGCTGAAGGAGAGCAGAGAGTGGCGTCTGAGCAAAAAGCTCTGGTGCAACCTCATCAAAAATGCCGATACTTACAAGAGCGCGTAGCAAGCGGGAAAGTGAGGGCGCGTGCATCTCCGTCGCTCCCGCGAGTTCGGAGAGGCTTTTTGGACCGTCCTTGACGAGTTCAGCGATCCGCAATCGTGTCGCATGGTGAATCGCTTGTGTTTTCATCATGCCACAGAGATTCTCTAACAGAATCTGGGGTGATGTGGTGGTTTCCTGGCTCCCGCTTTTTTGGATCTGGACCACTGATGCCTCCTTTATCCGGCCACGTTCGCGACGGTGCTACAATGCTCAACAGTGTATAGGTGAAAGTCGATGTGTTCTGCGAGTTCTCGACATTTGTTGATGTGCATATTGGCTTCGGGATCCTTCAACATCGCTTCGAGCGCTGCCGGACTTTCCCATTGCGCGTAGTTGGTGACACGGACTCCATCGACGCTCTTATGGATGTTGGCCGAGATAAATCCTGGAAGTGTCCGTATTACCTTTTCTGTTACCAGCACAAGCATGTCGACCAGTTCTTGTTGCCGCTCAGAGGTAACGGTAAACACATTAATCAAGGTACAGTATGTACTTTCTGGTGTAATAGTAGTCATTTTGTGCTCCTTTCCTTTGGTACGACAGATGAATTATGTATGTGTGGCAACCAGTACGAGATCCGGTCCAACATTCGGCCACGCCTCGACCTCTAATCCTGTTGCGGCTAACCAGTCAAACATCTGTTGCGAGGTGAACGCATCACCATGGCGCGTGTTGACCAGCATGTTCAGTGACACGATATATGGGAAGAGTTTCGCGCCTTGATTGTTGTACGTCTCGACGACAACCAGGCGCCCTCCAGGCTTGAGGGACTGGGAGCACTGGTGAATGAGCCGTTGCGTTTGCTCTTCGCCCAGGATACGGAATACGTGGCTTGCAATGATCAGGTCAAAGTGTTTCGGCGGGAGCTCGACGGTCCCAAGGTTGGCGGCCCAATACTCCATCCGTTGCTCCACGCCGTGTTTTTGGGCGTATGCGCGTGCCTGTACTAACACCTCGGGAAAGTCCATTGCCACCGCGTGGGCATCTGCGTCCTGTTCCAGGGCCGCGATTGCTCCGGGAGCAGTGCCCGCTCCCAGATCGAGCACCTGGATGCTGTGAAGGCGTGTCCCGACTTCAAGGCGACGGCAGATCATGTGCATAAGTGGATGGACGAGTGGAAACAAGTATTCATCCAGGGGCGCGAAGAAGGGGCCTCCGAGCGGCTCTTCGTTGATGCAGCGTACAGACTGACCCGTGCGTACAACCTCTGAGAGGTGGATCCAGGCGCCCCACTCCTGTCGATTTTGCAGCACGACATCTCCAATATAAGATTCCTGGCCACGCACCAGGAAACGCTCACTGAGCGGTGTCAGTGTATAGTCATCCCCGCTGCGCAGCACGAAGCCCATCGCACTCAACGCTCCGAGCAGACGTCTCAAAGCAGGCTCCGACACATCTGCCGCATGCGCAAGCGCCACCGGAGTATTCATGCCCCGAGCTATCCATGTGAAAAGATCAAGTTCGACGGCTGCAAGCAAGGCACAACTTTGGGCGAAGGCAAAGGTCGTTTCGATGATGGGGGCGGGTGTAAGGCGTGGCTTAGTAGCACTCTCCGCCTTTGCTTCCACCGACGGTTCTTTGGGATGATACATCAAAATACTCCGACTTTCTTGTGCTCTTTCCTACCAGTACGGAGGAAAGAGCAAGCATTATCCTACAACCTATCAGGTGCCAGGGCAACCTGACTTTCGAGTACCTGCTTAAAGTGCGTTTGATTCTCCTGCATATGGCTGACCATGCGGGCAAGTGCCTGTTCGTTCGTAACTGGTGCCTTAGAGTCCATCTCAAAATCCTGAATCCATGTCATGAGGGCCCCGTTCTCTATCGGCTCATACAGCCAGGTGAGATGCATATAGAGGAATGGAAACTTAGGTGTACCCCGTTGCGCAATGGCGACTCGCTCCTGGAAATCTAGAATGCGCCACGAGCGCCATGTTTGTCCTTCTTCGTTCGTTAGCTCAAATTCGAGTTTTGCAAATCTCCCATCGCGTTGGGATGAAAGTATGAGGGCTTGAGAATATTCCTTGAAGAGTTCAGGCCATCTAGCAATATCATTGGTGATGGCGAAAATGTGATCGACGTTGCCGCGAATCGTAATAGAAGCTCTGGCTTGAGGCATCGTTCATTTTCCTTTCGCAAAAACACATCATAGGATATGGGAGAGCATGACGCTCTCTGGCCGTGTAGAATCAGCGTTCCTGTGTCAGGGCCTCTTCGGTCCATCACGAAGGCCGTGCACTTGATGGCATTGGAGAGAGAAACCCCTGATAAATCTCACCGGAGACCTCCTGCATTGCCCGTTCGAGGTTGATTATATTCCTCCCGGACTCGATCCATTCCGCGACTGGCCCTGCATCCAGGAGGGCCAGAGCACTCTGAGGTGACAGCTTGTGCTCAACAGCAGCCTGTCCCGCACGCTCGATGGCAAGAAAATAATCCCGCAACACCACGAGATCCTCCACAGTTCCAGGAGAACCATGACCAGGAACGACCACTTCTGGCTGAAGCGCAATGAGAGCATTGAGCGCTGCTATCCATCCAGAAATCAGACCATTGGCGGCGAGCGGTGTCACTCCAATAAAACAGAGATCACCAGCAATCAGGACGCGCGACGGAGGGAACCACACAGCTACATCGGCAGCCGTGTGAGCTGACGTAAAGGCTTGCAGTTCTCCTCCGCAGGGGGGTACAACCCGATCGAGGGTGGGATCTGGTATCGACAATTTGAGCGTGTCAAAGTGACCACGAAATTGGGGCATCAAACGATCATAGAGCGTCGTTGGCAACCCCAACTGCTGCAATGTCTGGACCGACTGAGGATGAGCGATAACAGGCACTCCATCAAATAGCTTATTTCCTCCTACGTGATCGATATGATGGTGCGTGTTCAAGACGACATCGGCGTGTGCCCCCCTGCGCGCAATCTCCTTTACCAGGCCCATCGTCATTTCTGGGAAGGTCATGGTATCGATAACCATTGCGCGATCCCTTTCGACAACAAAGGAGGCATTTGAGACGCCCACCTCGCCCTGACCGTGCTCGATTGCTACGATCCCGTCCGCGACCTCGTGTA
>WNGD01004875.1_pt1 | contig 13836 bp, 13 predicted proteins | sample 5400671 | NCBI WGS metagenome assembly WNGD01 (sample SAMN13153369, study PRJNA577476) | soil metagenome | isolation source: 40 cm soil or saprolite under grassland replicate 2 | place: USA:California | collected 2016-06-15
GCCTTCAACTGGGCATAGATCAGCTGTAATGCGAGAGTCGTGGTCCCGGAGCCTGACTCTCCCCTAATCATTAGAGTGCTTGGAAATGGAAACTGGCCCCCTGTCAGTTTGTACAATTCCTCGAACGGTTCATCCGTAGTGTTGAACCTGCGAAGGAACAGTGCCGTTGCACCGCCCGACCCTAGAACCGCGGCCAGTGCAATGAAGTAGTAGAGCGGGATCGATTGAACAGGTGGCACGGTGACCGCCGCAAAGGTCGAGCCATCACCCGTATTGCCATAGACGTCTGAGACTTTCACGTGGACCAGCCATACCCCCGTCGGACCATCCTGACCCACGATGGTACTTCCTACCCATCTATCCTGGGTTTGCACGTAGGAGAGCGAGATCGGGTTTCCCAACGATGCTCCACTACCGGACAAAGACAAGTAGGCCGTAACATTCCCGGAAGTGTAGTGACTTCCGTCAGGATTTGTGATCACTGCTCCGATGACGATAAGGTCGCCCATTGTGTAGGTCTTGTTCAACAAGATGACAGAAACTGAGAGCGAGGCCGACTGCACATCGAAGCCTTTGATCGACCCTACCAAGGGGCCCCCATTCCCGTACCCATCATTGAAACTGTACGGGTCGACCCTCGCCGCCCACGTACCAACGGGCCCCGATAGCGGGACCCTGTAGCTTGCTGCAAACGCAGAGAGTGAAGAATTGGAGTAAGCGGTTACGGCTTGCGTATTTGACGAACCGGGCGGAATGATAACTAACTGACCTGTACCCGATGTGACCGGTACTCCGCTAAGATATGTCGCAGCGATCTGAAAACGTTCAGTCTCCGTCCTCTGGAGCGAATTATAGGTCACACCAATCTGGGTGATTGTGATATTCGTCGGATACATCGTGAATAATTGTATGTCCGCCGGATTCTTGTTGGTCGTCGATCCTCTGAGAGATACCGAATAGGTTCCTGTAGAGGCGCCGGGAGAGGATTGCCAGAGGTAGGATAAGACCCCGTTATTGTCGGCAGTGCCAGAAACCGGAAATCCAGTTATTGATGATGAGCCGTAGAGAATGTTCACGGTCACTGCTTCTCCGGCTCTGAAGCCGATGGCTTGTATGGAGACTTTGGACGTGCGCTGATAGGTCGACGAGTCCGTCAGGCCTACGAGGAACCAGGCTTGGGCAACGCTGAGTTTGTTGGCGGGAGACGTCTCATCGACTTCTGCGGTGTAGTTTCCAACATACTTCGTCGTTGCTCCCGAGAAGCTCTTGGGGTATGCCACGCTCAGAGTGAAAGAAGTGCTGAAGAACGAGTTAGTATTGTTTGTTGCAGTGGTGACGGTTCCACTAGGGTCCGTCACTGTCCATGTGAAAGCGTACGCAGTGAAGGTCGTCGCGTTGGTTACGGTTAGGGATAGTGTGACTCCGTTAGCGTTGCTTTCTTGGATCCTGCCTGGAGACTTTGAAAGCGCATAACTCTCTCCATTAGCTCCGCTAACTGATGAGGCTTGACTAGTAACTAGCATCAGTGTTACGATAAGAATCAGGATAGGGAAGCGGGCCCTCAGACTTGGTAAACCCCTTATTCCTGTTGTTGGCGCTTCGGCGCTCCTCACGCTATGCCTAAATCAAGGAAAGAGAAGCAGTCGCCTTAAGACTCTCGTAACTGTGAGGAATTGGGCCAGGTATAGAACGGTCAGTCTACGTGATCAGGGTACGGTTGGTGACTATCAGTTGAGCGACGATCACGTTGCCCAGGCAGTGAGACCCGAGTTGGCGACTGGCAGAGTTCGATGGTATGCGACCGTCTCTCTGATAATGCTTGCAGCAACTCTCGCGGAGTTTCTAAGGGTTCAACCCCACTTCCTGTAATCGTCGCGTACCCGATCGGGTTTGTCTTCAACGTGGGATTGTACGGGGGCGGTGCATTGCTCATCAGGGAAGCGAGCGTGCGTTGGAGGAAGGGGTGGGGGGCGGTGCTTTCTCCTCGGAGGAGCCTACGCGGTGGGAGAAGAAGGGTTCGCTGCCAAGACGATGATCAACCCGAACTCGCCGATCATCGGGAATCAGCAATACAGCCACTGGATAGGAATCAACTGGGTCCCACTGGTAGCCCTCACAATCTTCCACGCAGCATTCAGCATCACAGTCCCGATCCTACTGGTCGAACTGATCTATTCAGAAACCAAAGGACGCCGACTGTTGGGCAATTTGGGAATGGGCACTACTATGGTATGAAACCTCGCTGACCACCTGGCACAGTGTGCCCATCACCTGCTCTACACGACTTCTTGAACCTTAGAGCGATGATTTGTTTTTTGAGGAACTTTCTGAGTGAGTGAATTCGAATAGTGTTGTAGTTCTAGCTTGGTTTGAGGTGTCCGTCTTTGGCTCCTGGCCAAGCTTTGGGGCGAGATTGAACACGCAGAGATCTTTTCCTTGGGCTCTGCAAGAGCCCTCGCCGCCTCTGACATCTATCCCCAGCAGCTTGGAGAAGAGACCCTCGAGGTAGCTCAGAGCAAAGACGCAGGCGGGGTTCTTGGATGTCCCGGGTGGGTCAGCCTCAAAACTGTTCAGTATTGACACGGTCACAACGCCAGATGCCAAGTCGAGCTTATCGAGCTTCATCTTGCCGTATCCCATATTGGTCTCCTCGACAGCGACGCGCACAAACTCCGGGAATGATTCGGGTGCCTTAAGCCCGAGGGTTTCAGCCTTCGCGATCAGCGCCGCTCCTTCCTCCCAGCCTACCCGGCGCCCTGCTATGCCCATAATGACGTCTGAAGCCACTCCCGCCACTCTGGCGATCTCTTTTCTCATCAGCGTCAAAGCGTCCCTTCTCAGCATCACCATCTTCTGACCAAAGAATTCCACTTCGCCTAATTCATCTTTGAAACGAACCGAGTTAAGAGAACTGATGAGGCGTCTGAAGCTGTTCGGAGAGTATCGTCCTAGGGAGCTCAACGAGGATGCGCTCCGCCGTCCATTCGTTCTATCCTTGCTGCGAACTCGCGGAATCTTGCCGCCATCGGGTGTTTTGGAAAGGCCGTGATAAAGACAAAGTTGCTTAGGGACTCTACCACGTCATGGGAGAATGGAAGCCACCCCAGAAGGGGCACATTGAAGTTCGCACCGATCGTCCCGGCAAGCCTTGAAGCGTTCGACTCTTTCATACTTTGAGGGATCATGTTCACGATGAGCTGGGTGTTACTTTCGAGGCCTCTCGCGACTTCGACCATGACGGCTGTCCCGAATATGTCCTGGTGGTCGACCCTAGAGATCAGTATTAGGTGGTCGCATACTCCCATGGCAAGGAGAGTATCGTTCTGTATGCCAGGGTGTGTGTCAACCATAAGGTAGTCCAACTTGAAACCGTCCTGGATCCGTGCGATGGCATTGGAGAAGGATTCCATCTCGAATCCGGTTCTGAGAGTCCGAAGCATATCACCTACTTTCACGCTCGCCGGACAGAAGTAGACCGCCCCCGTTTTGAGGCCAAGCTTCTCGTTCATATTGATCGCAGCCTGCTCTGGACTGGCAGAGTCCAAGAGTACATCGTTGAGGGTAAATCTCACCTTGCTGGGGTCGATGTTGAAGATGACGTGGAGGCCGGGACCCTCCAAATCCATGTCCATAACCCCAATGCGCTTTCCCATGGAGGCCAGAGCAGCTGCCAAGTTGGCTGTGATGGTGCTCTTCCCGGTGCCGCCTTTGAAGGAGTGGATAGCTATAGTCTTAGCCATTGTCCGACCGCTTCTTTTTCTTGATCTGCTCTTGTAGGGACTTGTAGAAGTCCTGATCCTCGATCTGCTGAGCGGCCCTATCAACGGCTTTGAAGTCGACCCTCAGTTCTCTGCGGATGACTCCCCGCCTCTTCAAAATAATGAAGAGCCCTATTCCTGTGCTCGCGGCTGTTATTACGAGCAATAGCACGAGGAATAGGCTGGTGGCTAGGAAGCTCGGCTGTGGGGGAATGCTCGCTAATAGAGATGTTGAGCCTTGACCCGTGTTCCCATACGGGTCAGAGGCTGACACGTGTACCGACCATATTCCAGACGGACTGTTCGCGGTCACGGAAAAGCTGCCAGTCCATAAGGCCTGGTTCTGTGAGTAGGAGAGGGGAACCTGACCGATCTGACTGCCAGCCTTGGATAAGGTGGCCACGGCTGTTCCCATAGCGAAGGGAGACCCGTCGGGACTTGCGATGAAGGCATCGATTATCACCATATCTCCCACGGTGTATGTTTTGTTGGTTAATGAAATGGAAACGTTGAGGGAGGCAGGCTGCACATCGAATGCCCTGGTCACGCCGCTTAGGGGTCCACTATTACCGAAGCCGTCATCGAAGCTCCCGATGTCAACGATGGCTGCCCAGGCTCCCATTTGTCCGTTGATCGGTATGCGGTAGCCTGCTGTGTAGGCTCCTGAGGTAGAATTGTAGAATGCGGAGGCCGTGTGGTTGGTCGTCCCGTCACTTTCTACTATCCGAATGGTGGCTGAGCCTGTTTGGGCTTGTGCACCGTTAGGGTACGTTGCCGAGAACCGGAATCCCTCAGTGAGTGTCCTCTGAAGACTATTCTGGGTGATGATGAGCGTGGGAATTGTCATGCTCGCGGGGTGGATGGCGAAGGTTTGGATGTCCGGGACGGTCTTGGTCGTGTTGGTCCCGGTCAGCTTGGCCGTGTAGTTGCCTGTGGCTAGACTTGGGGGTATCTCGGCCCATTGAAAGCTGACTCTGCCAAGCGAGTCAGCTGTCGATGTCATGGGAAACCCGTTGACCGCGGATCCCGCGCGTGTGATGTTAAGAGTAGTAATCTCGCCGGGACTGTAACCCTGGGCCAATATCGATACAGGGAACGTGCGCTGGTAGGTTGGACTGTCAGTCAACCCCACTACGAATGAGCCTGTTGCAACATTCGACTTGCTTGAAGGCTGGTTCTCCGAGATACTGACCGAATATCTACCTACCAAAGTGACATCGCTTGTTGGTGAAAACCCGCCTGGGTAGACTACACTTACGCTGAAGGAGGGCTGAGTGTTCTTTGTTAGAGTCGAAGCAGATGTAGATCCTCCTGAGGGATCGATGACAACCCATTGGAAAGAGTAGGAAGCGTTCACCGCACTACTCACTGTAAGGACGAGGGCGACCCCAGGCGAGTCTGCTTCCTGGATATATCCAGGAGTTACCGAGAGAGCATAGGTTTCAGCATGAACTGGAGGAACGCTGATCAAAGCGATAAAAATCAAGCCCGCAACTAAGAGCGAGGGAAAGAACCGACGTCTTCTAGGGGACATCCCCACTGTCTACCCGTTTCTGATCTCGTTCAGAGTGATCATTCCAGGCTCTGCTCGACTGCTAAGTGGAGGCCTGGACTGTTCTATCCTAAAGCCTCATGTTACTCGACACGGCTTCAACTAGTACCGTGGGACGATCTCGAAGCAAGCTAATGTGGAATGGGGCTGGTGAATCTCAAACAGGGAGAGTTCCTTATTGTTCCAACGAGCGTCGAGCATAAACCGGTCGCTGAAAGAGCCCACTGATTCTGATCGAGCGCAAGACGACGCTTAACGCGGGCCAGGTCAGGAACGAGAGAACAGTAAAGCGGCTAGAAAAACAACAGAGAACGGTTTCGGCCGGCGAGTGAGGGCGAAAACGCGCCTCGAACTTTCGCGGGTTGAACGTTTCGCGGTGGTCGGCATTTCTTTATTCTAGCTTTCGTTTGTTAGATGTTACTCGCGAGCCTTAGTGAGTAACTGACTGTTGCAAGAAATCCACCGTTTGGGTCTTGTTCGTTGAAAGCGAGATACAAGTTTCCGGTGCTAGGTATTGTCAGCTGTGTATTGAGTGAGCTTGAGTAGGGATAGTACCATGTTGAAGATGTGTGGTCTCCACTTTGGAATGCATTGTATTGGTTTCGTGTCAATAGATAGAGTGAGACGCTCTGGGGATAGCATGAGTTGCAGTCGGTGACTGAGAACGTTATGTTGAGCGTTGCTGGTAGCGCGCTGCTCGAGAAGTATTCATGTGGCTTGGAGGAGCTGATGAGATGGGTCCAGCTATCTCAACGGTCTCCGAAAGCTCCGCGAAATGAAAGGCGACATAGAAGGGTGACGTAGACTGTTAGGGTCTTGTTTATCCGGATTTTTCTTCTGCCTTCAAAGCGAGTTCTTGTTTGTGTTCGATCTGTTTCTGTTTTATCTCCTCGTAGAGGTTGCACCAGTCGCGGCCAGAGACGACGAGCTGGTAGGGTTTCAGTTTCGGATGAATGCATTTTGCCCTGTCAAACAGATCGGCGTTGAGCGGATCCTTTGTGGCAAACCAGATGCAGGATAGACAGTTTCCGTTCTGCCACTGTATGCCCTTCAACCGCTTCTGCAGTTCAGACTCAGGTCCAGACATGATGTTTCAGTGTTCGAGCCAGTGCGTTATCAAGGTTCACACGTAAACATAACGACAAGTAACCGGGGTAGAATTCGCTCAGCCATCAGGGGCCGAGGACGTGTTCATGGCCCAGCCCTTCGCCGCCCTTGGGACAAGCTCGTCGAGTCAGACCTTCATGGGTTCCTGCAATAAATCCGTTAGCTAGCCGGGGCCGGTTTTTGGAAATCTGTAGCTTGCAACCAAGAATAAGCCCATGATTCCGAGGGCTATGATTGGAATCTTGATATCGATCTGGTAGGCTGGAAAACTAAAATCGTCCAAGATCGATTGGGTGAGAGAGCTCTCGTATTGCGCGATTAGAGTAGCATTGTAGACTACAATGGATGAGATCTCGGAATGTACGAAGCCTGCCCCGAATGCTCTTGCATAGCGACCTTGGATGTTCCCTTGGGCGCCCAGTTTTTCATGGGTGAAACCGTCAAAGATTCCCACAGAGAAGCTAGCCGCTTCGAGGTTGGATGCGATCGCTTGAAGAGCTCCGTTGATACCCCCGTCTCCATCGCTGAGAACCACCAGGGGTTCTGTGGGATGGTGGAGCGCGTCAAAGCCGTGGATCTGTATAACCACTGAACCAAATTTCGTGAAGGCTTCATGAGCGGTCTCGAAGATGCTCTGTGTTCTGTGAGCCATGTCGGTCTGACCGTTTGGACCGAACGTTCTCTCTACACCTGATACTAAGAGAGCGGCAACGTGTGGATAGGCGCTGGTGAAGATTGTGTAAGCAATCTGTTGGCTGTTGAAGTCTGTGACTGGATGTGGGGCTTCTATGATGACTTGGGTTGTCGAGGGACTCTTTTCTGCTGGGAACAGGTATGAGCCCCATCCTCGGTTTACGGTCGTGTTTTCCATTAAGACGTAGTATTTGTTGCCGGTTCCCGAATCGTTCACCGGGATCAGCTGGTACTTCAGTTGGATTGCTACGTTCGATGCGCTAAGGATTGAGCCCGCGTCGTTTGGGGATACCCCCGTCCCAATCAGTCCGAGAATTGTGCTCATCGTCGAATAGTCCGAAGATGATGGCTCAGTGTAATTCCCGGGTATGAGCCCGATGAACCTGCTCTGTATCAGATTGTAGACCTGCTGCAGCGGCTCCGTAACCCACGCGATACCTGTCGGCGGGACCTGAGTGGTATTGACTGAGGGGTGGTGAACCGGCAAGGAAAAAGTCGAGAGTATCATGAGCAGAAGTATTGCGGGAATCACTGGTACGAATCTTCTAGGTCTCCTTTTCACCAGATTGGACAAGGCGCAGGATCACTTTCCGGTGATGGCGTAGAGTATTACGTACGTGATGACGGAGACGATTGTCAGAGCATAGATTGTTTTGGTGATTCCCTGTCTCTCCATGCTGTTCGCGACTAGCCCGGGTATGATGAATCCGATTACCTGGAAGATTCCGGTTGGTCCGACGGTTGTTACTTGACCGTAGGTGAGTGCGAGTGCTACGAGGGACTGGATTCCCCAGGCTATTACGAAACTCATCAGCATCATGAACGAGAATTTTCTTCTTCCAAAGAGGACAATGTATCCTGCGACTTTTTTGAGAGCGAACATTGTGACGATTGCGACCGCAAATGTCGAGAGTAGTAGGTAGGGTCTGTCGAGGGTTAGAGCCACGTAGCCCGGAACGATGACTCCGCCCGGAACGAGGTTCTGTTTTTCATAGAACAGCATGCTGACCGCGATTCCTAACGCGATAGCGACCTCGGCGGTGTCGAGGGTAACTCCGTAGACTACCATTTAATTCCGAGACTCCATGGGGTGCGAGTCTTGCTTCTCAGACAGTTTCTCGAACGCGTCGATGAAATCCTCGACTCCGATCATATTCCCACAGCCGAACAAGGTTAGGCCTCGATCTGATTCGAGAGGCATCTTCGAGAGGAAATCCATGATTGCTGTGGGGTCGACCGTCCCTAGATTAGCAATCTTCTCCTTCGCATATCCTCCTCGGATCGCCTGGCTTACGAACAAGTTCGTCATTTCCCCCACGACCAGAATCCTCTCAAAGGGCATTCGCGCCATGACCTGGGCAAATTCTAAAGTTCTCGTAACCCTGTCCTCTCTCGCGTGGAACATCCCGACAAGCATTCTCTGTTCTCCTATGGCTCCTCGCCGGCTGAGTTCTTGGAATACGAGTCTCATCGAGTCGATGTCGTTGACCCCGAAGGCTGCGATGAGCCTCACGTTGTGATTGGCGATCACACCGTTGAGGATCCGTGTTAGACCCGGGTCGGGTCTGGCGTCGAACATTCCCTTCAGTGCTTCATCGGGTGGGACTTTGAGCAGTTCGCAGACTTTGAGTGCTAGAGCGATGTTTTCCTTGAAGATCAAGTAAGAGAATCTGGCGAGATATTCGTCCGGGACTGTGTCAGGGTCGACCTCTACGACTTTCGCACTTACCTCTTCTGCTCTCCTTCTGATGATCGGCACGTACTTCTTCTCCGCAGTCACAACGACCCCGTTGCTTGGGACTATTCCAGAAAGGTTCCAAGCAACATCTTCCAATGACGGTCCCATGACGTCTAGGTGATCGGCACGGACGTTTGTGATCACTGAGATTGTTGATCTAACGAACTTGCTTTCTGCGATCATGTTCTTTGGCCGGATGGCCATGCATTCGAACACGATCGCGTCTGCGCCGCCGGCGTCGGCTACACTCTCAATTATTCTAGGCTGTTCTCTGAGGTTAGGCTGTTCACGGTGACCCCGGATTCCACGCTCTGTTCCTTCAGGGTCGATTAGCATCGCAGCCTTTCCCGTGGTCTTGGTCACTACCCGCCAGCCGTGGTGTCCAAGGGCGGCTCCGATGAGTCTCGTAGTAGTTGTCTTTCCTCTTATTCCGGTCACGTGAATTCTAGTCGGGATCTTGGCGATAGCCCTGGAGTCTGCCACATGCTCCCTTACGAAAACTGCAAAGAAGCAGGCTAGGACGGAGCCAATGAGTACGCCGGGCGCCTTGACTAGGGGAATGTAGTAGTCCACTCCATACCAGTGGTAGATAGGCCAGAAAAACGTGATTATTGATTGGGCTGGGATCGCTCGGGGTAGCCAGATCAAAAAGAACGTGATGAGAAACGCGGTCTCGCCGAGTCTCCGGAGGGAGAGTTTCCACATTTCACTTTTCCACCAGTCCACGATACTTGGCCCGGTGTTTTCTCTCGTATGCGATCGCGACTGCGATGACTACGGCGAGGGGGATGACGATGTACAGCCAGGATAGGTTCTGGAGTAGGGAGGGAGACGATATGGTTTGGCAGTTGGCAAGGTTGACCGGGGTCTCGGGCGAGAGTACGTTCGTGTTATGAATTGTTAGGTACGAGTCGACGATGCCGCTTACGGTGTTGACCGTCGTTATCGCGTTGTCGGGGTTAGTTATGTTGAGGAAGAATTTGAAAGTCCCATCGGGATACTGTGTTGTCAGCGTGTAGTTGAGTAGTTTTGATGATGATGTGAGAATGTTGTACCAAGCGTTGCTCGAGCATGATCTGAGATCGTTTGCGATCGAGAGCATGTGATAAGCACCCGTCGGGTACAGTCCATCTCCATTGTCCGGGAGGGAAAAGTTCCCGTTAGACTGGAGATACAGGCCAGTGAGGTAAGACTCGGCCCGGTACGCGGAGTATGCGTAGGTCAGATTGTTGTGGAGGTAGACGCTCGAGTCTAGATCTCTCGCGAAATCCTCTACAAGATAGGACTTGTAGAGGTTGACCGTGACCATATTACCGTCTGACACTTGTCGTTTGACAAGCTGGTTCGCAAGGCCTGTCTCTAGTGTCTGATAGGATTGGCTGAGAGAATTGCCTTGGAGCCTGAAGTAGCTGTCAGTGTAAGTGATTGGCTTGAGAAAGCGGAGAAGCTTGGCAAAGTCGATGAGCGGGTCTCCGGCCGCTGATATGGCCCCTGTCTGGTTGTAGCTGGTGCTCAGGTCTTGGACTGCTGTGGTGTAGTCTGAGGCCGGGGGTAGCGCAGATCCGCTATAGTATGCGAACCAGACGGCGTTCGAGAGGGTCCAGGCGACCGTGTCGAAATAGTCGCTTCTGGTAGGCAGGTTGAGATGCATGTTCTGAGTGATGTTGATCACGTCTGACCTTGCGGTCGGGTCGAGGGTCAGCCCGTAGGCTCTTGACAGGAATTTCTGCGCGTCGAGGTGTACTTGGAATTGTGTATTGAGGTTTGCAGGGGACCATATTCCGTAGCTGACAAAGGAAGGATTCTGAAGCAGAATGTGTTCTGCCCTGGTGATGTTCTGGATAATTGTCCTGGTCGTTGTGTTGCCGATTTCTAGTTGTAGGTAGGTCATGGTTCTTCCAACTAGGGATGTTGCCCAGAGATTGTTCGAGGTGCCTTGAAGTGTCGCGGTGCCATTAGGAAGAACTCTTGACTCGGCCCATGTGAGGACTTGTCTCATTGACGCGTTGAAGGCGGCGGTGTTGAAGGTTGGAGGATTTATCGGGCTGGCCGCGGCCGAGGATTGGATCGAAGGAAACGTGTTAGAGGCAAGCGAAATGCTCGACAAGATGATCCCGATCAGGAGGAAGACTGGCATTCGAGCCAAAGGAAGCTCAAGACCCCATTCTACACGCATCCTCTCGAGCGCTTAATCCTTGGATAAGTGATGATTGTTACTGTTCAGTCAAGTTGTGAAGACTTTGGTCGCTCTTCAGGTAGATCTCGCTCTTACGGTTGCGAGCAGTCCCTGCAACCAGGGCTCAACGAAGCTGATTGAAACGCAAGGAATGAACTCGTGAAAAGTAATTTAGCTCTGGAGGGGACCGGATTTCCATGAATTCTGTAAAGAAGGGCACGCGGAAGTCCGCTAAGAGCACTACCGCGGTCAGCAAGGCATTCACGGAGGAGGAACGAGGCGCGATAAGGGACCGCGTCAAAGAGATGAAGGCTGGCAAGGGGGAGGGAGAGACTGCTGTGCTAGCGAAGATCGCCGAGATGCGAGAACCGGATCGCACCATGGCCAAGGGGCTCCATGCTATCGTCAAAGAAAGCGCGCCCGGCCTCTCGCCGAGACTCTGGTACGGGATGCCCGCGTATGCCAAGGACGACAAGGTCGTATGCTTCTTCCAATCAGCAGCGAAGTTCAAAACGAGGTACGCGACGCTAGGCTTCAGCGACAAGGCGAACCTCGACGAGGGCAACATGTGGCCGAACGGCTACGCGCTGAAGGGCTTGACTGCCGCCGAAGAGGCAAGGATCGCCACGCTTGTCAAGAAAGCGGTAAGCTAAGGACCTAGCCCGCCAGTGGATCCTCCCTAGGCGGGATATTCTGTCGTGACGAGTGGGAAAAGTTCTAGGGTTCTGCCCGGTTCCAATTTTCGCTTCAATGGGATTCTAACGAGAGGCTGGTAGCCGGTTGCGCGTGTGCCTTCAGGCGGCCGACGGGTGGCTGGTGGAAAGCTTAGTATACAGACCAGTATACATGTCTGCGTATGGCCAGTAAGAACCTTGCCATCAGAGAGGAAGTGTATCGGAAGCTATCGGAGGCCAAAAAGGAAGGAGAAAGCTTCAGTGACCTGATCGAGAAGCTGCTTGAAAGAGGGGGCGACCTGCTGCCATTGTGGGGTGTTTTGTCAGACAGTAAGCATTGGGCTGAAATCGATGACAGCACCCGTGAGATTCGGAAACGAACGGCGATTCGTCTACGATAGTCTTGGACACGTCAGCCATCATCGACTTCCTCCGAAGAGGGGAGAAGACCGGGAGGATTGTCGAACAGGCGCAGCGAGACCAGAACAGGATAGCCACGACGACCATATCACTCTTCGAACTGCTCTCCCCGATCTATCATAAGAGACTGTGGAAAGAAGAGAAATCGATCCGTGCTTTCGCGAGACAGGCACTGATGCTCGGACTCGACTTTGCCTCGGGAGAAGAATCTTCAAAGATCATGGGATCGCTCTTGAGGCTGGGAAGACCGGTCAATAGTCTTGACGTCCTCATCTCCGGGATCGCGGTTGCCAACGGTGCTGACACGATAGTGACAACCGACCGCGACTTTCAAGCAATCCAGAAAGTAGCCAACATCGAGGTACTGTTGATCTAGCATGTTTCATATGGCGAAGGATTGTCTCAGGGGAAGCAACTGTTCCATATTCAGGGAGAGCGATCCCTACAGCAACGTTCGATTCATCTGATCGGCTGATGGACCTTGGCACTTGTCTCAACGGTTCCCAAACTTCAATATAAAGGCCAACCCAAGCGACTGGTAGGATGAGAGCGCGGCGATCGAGGAAGACTTGAAGATTCTAGATGGAGCTTGACATTTCCTGTCGGATAAGGGTAAGGCGTTCATCAACATCGAGAACGTTGTCGCTTCTGCGACGCTGAAGCAGCGGATCGACCTTAACGCGATCGTCCGGGTCTTTCCAGGAGTCGAGTACCGACCAGAACAGTTCCCAGGCTTGGTCTACCGGTTAAAGAAGCCGAAGACCGCGACCCTGATCTTCAGCTCCGGAAAAATGGTATGTACCGGCTCCAAATCTGAAAGCCAGGCCCGAAAAGCCGTTCTCAAAGTGGTTGACGAGCTCAAGAGGGATGGGATCGTAATTCTTGGTAGACCGGAGATCACGATTCAGAACATCGTCGCGTCCTGTGGCCTAGGAGGGCATATTGATCTGGAGAAGGCGGTTTACGGTTTGAAAAGGACAATGTACGAGCCGGAACAGTTTCCAGGGCTCATCTACCGCATGGAGGAGCCGAAAGTTGTCGAGGGCCCGGAGAAACCGCGCCTACCAGAGTATCCCACGTAGCTCAAGGTCTAGGACTAGGAGTGCCAACCTGTCTGTGCTCGCCAGATTGCACAAGAGCTTCGCGAGTGTTTCTTTGGACTTTGTGCTTCCTAGTGCCAACAGTAACAATACCGGCGACCCATGGGTGACTTAAGGGCACCGGCATATACTGGCTGATGAACGGACGTGAGCCAGAATGAGCTTCATAGGAGAAACGTGGTCGGCGGCGTTGTGACTGCTCGTATGCGTCGGCTTCAACGATTCGGGGTTACTATCTCTTGGCCGAGCGCGTCGATTCAGGCGAGGAGAGCCGTAGCTAGTGAAGCAGACGGTTCCATTCGACAGAAAAAACGCAGATCGAGTTTTGAACCTCGAATTGAGATCGACGTGGGATTCTATGTTGAACTTGACCGGCCGAGGGTCGAATGAATGAATTCTAGCGTTCGCGTCCATGCTAGGCGAGCTGCCTCGGGAGCGTATTCAGGTCGATCATTCTCGAAGAACCAGTGTTTCGTCCCGGGATATGTGTGGAAGGTTACAGGCCGACTGGACTGGCGGATTTTTTCCTCCAGACCACGAATACTGTCCTCTGGTTCCCACTCATCGTTCGGGGCAAAGTGGCCTAGGTATGATGCTTGGCTTTTCGAAAAGTATAGA
>WNGD01016825.1_pt1 | contig 13835 bp, 10 predicted proteins | sample 5400671 | NCBI WGS metagenome assembly WNGD01 (sample SAMN13153369, study PRJNA577476) | soil metagenome | isolation source: 40 cm soil or saprolite under grassland replicate 2 | place: USA:California | collected 2016-06-15
GAGACTTCCACCAATATTGGATTCGGCGACGCCGACAAGAAGACGCTCTACATCGCCGCCCGCACGGGAATTTACAGGATCAGGGTGAACACGCCGGGCATCTGAAAGGTGCAGGGTTCGTTCCGCAATTACGGGCTATAGTCATTCCAAGCAGCCCGATCCAGAACTGTAGCGGCGCTCTATAAGCGCTGGATTCTCGGCGGTCATAGACCACCGCTACAGCTGCCAATATCGGGACACCGATCGGGCTTTCTTCTAGACGGACCACTCCGGCCTTGGTATGTTTGCGCACACTCACAAGAGCTGGCTGCTGGCGAATGAACAACCGATGGCGAACGATGAACATTCTAAAGAGGTGCTGCGGCTCATTGCGGCCCTGACCGAGCGGGTGTATAGGCTTGAGCAACTCGCCGCCTTGCGCGAGCCGCAGCCACGCATTCCTCAGATTATCGCGGATGAAATACAAGGCAAATCCCAGTCACACGACAAACTCGAATCGACGATTGGCGGGTACTGGTTGAATCGCATCGGCATTGTTGCCGTTTTGATCGGTGTCTCGTACTTCCTGAAATATGCGTTCGAGAATGAATGGGTTGGTCCGGCAGGTCGGGTACTGATCGGACTGGTGGCGGGTCTGGGCGTGGTGTGCTGGAGCGAGCGTATACGCCGAAGCGGATATGCGATTTTTTCGTATTCGATGAAGGCAGTGGGCATCGGTGTTCTGTATTTGTCGCTTTGGGCGTCTGAGCAGGTCTATCATCTCATTCCGAACACTCTGGCTTTCATTGCGATGGCGAGTGTCACTGCGACGACGGTTGCGCTTGCCCTTTGGCAGGATGCGGAAGTCATTGCGGCCTTTGCCGCGGTCGGAGGTTTCATCACGCCGATTGCGTTGTCCACGGGGCAAAACAACGCGATCAGTCTTTTCACGTACGTTGCCATTCTCGATGTAGGCGCACTCGTTCTTTCGCGTTATCGGCCTTGGATTCGCGTGCTGGTCGGTTCCTACATTGGAACACTGATTCTGTATTCGGCCTGGCATAGCCGGTTCTACAGCGAGGATCAATTCTGGACCGCGTTCATTTCCGTTTCGGCAGTTTTTACCGCGTTTGCTGTAACGCCATTCGTCGACAGAGACGATCGTGATTCGCACGGCGTTCTCCTCCTTGCCCTTTTGAATGCCGCAACCTACTTCTTCGAGGTATGGGAACTTTTCAATCATGCCGGACAGAGTCGGCAAGCAGCTATAGCCTCCGCAGCATTCGGCTGCATCTATTTCCTGATCGCCCCCCAACTCGCGCGGCTCGAACTCGCAGTTACAGCCCAGGTGCACTGGACCATTGGGGCGTCTTTCCTGATCGTCGCGGTTCCTCTCGGTCTCGACGCTCCATGGATCACGATAGGCTGGTTCATTGAAGCGGCTGCGCTGATTGCGGTAAGCCTCAGGACTCAAAACGAATACCTAAAAGGGCTCGGCACAATCGCTCTTGTTTTAGGAACGTTTCGTCTGATCGCCCTCGATGACTTTAAAGTAGAGCGGCTCGTGTTCAACGTGCGAATGATGACTTTTGCGGTCGCTGTGGCGAGTCTCGTCTATATCGGCCGGAAAGTGGCGGCCGCCGGTAGAAAAGAAGAACGCCCCGCGGTCGCCATAGTCATCGTTACGATCAATATCCTGGCTCTCGTTGCTTTGAATCGGGAAATCACAGACGCCTTTCGCGGTATTGTCCGCGACTTTGCGTACTCTGCGCTGTGGATGAGTTACGGTGCAGGCCTGATGTTCGTTGGGTTTTGGAAGACGTCGCGGTTTCTCCGATGGCAGGCCTTGATCTTGATTGCCATCACGATCTGTAAAGTCTTCTTGTACGACATCTCCTCGCTCGACCGGGGTTATCGTATCCTCAGCCTTATTGCTCTTGGTCTCATCTTGCTCGCGACTTCGTTTCTGTATCAACGCGACTGGTTCAAGGTGAAGGAGCGTTAGACAAACGCCAAATCCTTGGTGTACCGGAATGCATGACCTTCAGAGCTCCTGAGGTCGAGGAATTCAGGACGAACCTCGACGAATCGAAAATTCCCCTCCTTCGCCAAGGTGGGGAATTCCGGCTCATTCTGTTTTCCTCGTTTGCGGCAAATTGTCTGGCGAGATCAGGATGTCCGAGGGGCAATCCTGGCCCCTGGCCCTGAGTTACCTAACGCGCTAACGGATTCGGTCGAATCTGGAATTTCACGACCTTGCCTTTGGTGCCCTTCCCGCCTTCAATGTGCCAGACGAAGTGCGTGCCGTAGTTCGCATACAAGGCGCGGCCCTTCCATCCTGCGTTCGGATCGTCGATGCGGCCGTCCATACCGCGCGAGTAGAAGCCGAGCGGATAGGGTACGCGGAACTTGGTCCACTCTCTTGTCTGCGTGTTCAGCGCGAGCAGTGCGTCAGAATTTGAACCGGTGGCGAAAGGCGTGTTCGCTCCGAATCCCGATATGTTGTGTTGATCCACCCAGTTGTAATAGTGGAAGTCGGCCGGAATTTCCGTACCTTTCAGCTTGGGACCGTCGGTCTGATACAGCGTCCAGCCTTCCTTGCACTGGCTACCGTCGGTCTTTGAGGGACCGTCCACGTCTTTGCACTTGCGGAAATCAAAACTCGCAAGATGGCTGCTGGCGGCCAGAGCTGTCCAGACGACGCCATTGCTATCGATGTCCACGCCGCGCGGATCGAAGCCGGGTTCCGGCACTTTGAAGATCAGGCTCTTGCATGTGGAAGGAGCATTGTTGCCACGTTCCATCCGGACGAGAAAGCCCGGATATTGCTCAGAAATTCCCCATACCGCTGTGTCGACGGGACTCGGAATGACACTGTAAAGGTTATACTGGACCATCGTATCCAGGTTCGCATCGAACGCCGCCGCCGGTTGTCCTCGTCCGGCCGGTGGCGCTCCTCGTCCCGCCGCAGCCGCTGCTCCCGCCGCTGGTGCCGCTCCAGCAGTGTCACCCTGGTAAAGCACGTTCTCGACGGTTCCACGGCCGCGCGCCTGCTGATTCCACGGCCTGGTGATCTTTCCATCGCCGTTGGTATCCAGCACCTGACCACACCAGCCCACCGCGTCCTTTTCAGCCTTGATCTCATCTTTCGTTGCAGCAAAGGTCGCATCGTAAACCTTGGTGTCAACCCAACCGATCATGGGACCACTCAGTTCGTTGAAATACACCGTCTCATCCGGATCATTGTCGAACTGAAGATGGTGTGTGGCGTAGCACGTGTCAATCAGAGTGAACTTTTGCGTTTTGGGGTCATAGAAAGATGCCTGCCGCCCGCTGCCCCGGAGCGGGAACCATTCGGCGTATTTGTTTGATGGATCGCTGCACCAGGCGGGGTCCTGATTGCTCCGTATCTTCGACGTCATCCATACCCGGCCCTTGCTGTCGAGCATCGGGTTGTGCGGATCAGCGGGATTATACGGAGGGTTGGCCCACAGGTGCTCGTTGCCCCAATGCAGAGAAGCCATCGCTGGTTTGGGAAACCGGGACGGAACTTTCTCCTGGGGCTCTCGCGTCGGGATGTCTATGGAGAAGGTGCTGTTCTCTTTCGGATCCAGGACAACGAGCCGGCCGTGGCCGGCCGACACCGCATATACCGGACCGCCGGCATTGACTGTTGGATGGTTCTTATCCGTAGAAATCTCATCGTGCATGAAGGAATGGTCATCACCGACATCCCAGAGGGTCACCACGATGTTGCGCTCGATCCCTTTCGGCCGGGCTGGCGCCGGTGGCACTTCGCCTTTGGCGATGCGATCCGTCCAGTCCGCAAATACCTTAAGTGAAGCGTCATGACCCATAGTGTTTAGCGTGCCATACATGGCGTCGCCGCGCACTCCGCCGTGGAGGCGCCGGTCCCAGGCGTCTACGGACGTCTTGATGGTGGGCTCCGCTTTGTAGACATCGTCCAGAGTGCGAGTGAGCTGATTACCCAACTGATGACAAAAATTGCAGCCCGATTTCAGGGAGTTGATCCAGTGGTTCTGGGTCAGCATGGATGCGCCGACGCCGTTCCCCTGAGCTCCCGTGCCCGGAAACAGGCTCTTGGGCGGTGGCTCCATGAGGGACAGCCAGGAGTTGCCTGGATAAACCTTCGCCGCTTCTTGTGGAGTCTTGGCCGCAGTCGCTTTGAGCGTTACCGGATTCGTTCCTGGTTTCATCTGGATCTTCGCCGAATCGACGAGACCGTATCCTCTGACCCAAACACTGTAATTGGCGTTTGGCAATTCGGGCAGCATGAACCGGCCTTGATCATCCGTGACCACAATCTTGATGAAATTCGTAAGCAGATCCTTTGTCTCGGCGATGACCCACACGCCGGCCTCAGGACCCTGGCTGCCTTGGACCACGCCGGTGATGTAGCCCTGTGCCGGCGGCGCCGCCCTCTGCTGCCCTGCACTGCTGGGGTAAGCGGCAAATCCAGCAATCAGAGCAATCAGCCCTACGCGAAGCAACGTCCTCATATAACTCCTCCTCTGGAATAGAGTGCACCTGTAGCTCTATCAACGCAGCAGTATAGGTGGCAACTCTTTATGACGCAATACCAGGGTGAGCTCAAAGCGGAGAACGTTCTTGAGCCGCGGATGAAGCAGATGGCGCGGCTGGAGTCCCTGTCATCTGCGCAATCGGCCGCTCTTTCCTCGTGAGGGGCCGCCATCGGAAAAACTCGCGTACAGGCCGCTTACCGACAATATCCGGAACGATAATCCGGTCCATGAGATCCGCAGCGGCAAATCTCTTCGATACCCGATATGCAAAAAAATAAAACAGGAAGGCCCGCTTCAGCGCATATTCACCATTGATCAAAATGTCGAAGGTGATGTGCATCGCCGCACCCAGCCAGTAGCCGGCCAGCAGCGTCCACGGGTGGATACGAAGTAGGGCCAGAAGAATCCCCATCAGTTCCATGGAGTGTAACGGCAGTACAGCCTTCTGCGGGCTATTGGTGAAGTAATAACGCAGGAAACTCAGAGGTCCTGGCCGGCGCCATTGTTTTTCGAAGACCAGGTAGTCGAGGTAGTGATCCACATCGATCAGAAATCCTCCCGCAAAACAGCCTGCCGCGGCTTCCGGCGAACCCGTCGCCGCATAGGCCGCGCCGCTGAGCGCAAGTGCCGTCGCGAGATGTCCCCCTGGCATCATACGTCTTGTTATAGCACGCGGCCGTCCAACTGTAACGGCGTCATAGACCGCCGCTGTCCCAATTACCGGAGGTTTTGACAAATCTTAAATCGCAACCGCCGATCGCCATTACCCAACAAAGATCCGCAACATCTTTAGCGATAGTCCCCGAATTATTGAGCAAATCCGCCAAGGATGGGAATTCGCTTCAAGCCTCAACTTCAGCAACAATGAAATGAGTACACTTCTTGGGCTCACGCGGCTACGCTCTGGCGCCGCTTCGCGGCCTGAATTCGCCGCCGAACCGGCTAACCCCGCCGGCCGAGCTCGACAATCCTGCCATCGATCTTCGAGATCAGCTAAATCCAGTGGGTTGATGAAAGCGAACTGAAGCTCTCTATTTCTTGACGCTCCAGTTGCGGCGAATATGATGTTGACGCTATGAAATCAAAAACACTGTTGATCACTCTCTCGTGTCTCTTCGTCTCCATTCTGGCGCTGAGCCAGGTGAAAGAAGTAACCGTCACCGAAATTCCGGGCGTCGTCGCGGCCGGCGCGAAATGGACGCTGGCCTGGGCGGGCACCAACAACGCCGACGGCATCGTCGGCACGACCGACGGCGGCGTGATATTTGCGCAGGAACAACCCAGCCAGGTCGGCAAGCTCGACAAGGACAACCACTATTCCGTCTTGATCAAAGACACCCACGGAGCCGGTTCGCTCTCGACGGATTCCAAAGGCCGCGTCCTCGCGGTGCTGCGGACCTGCACGGATCCGGGCAACGCCGGGCGTGGAATTACAGCGCCCTGCACCGAGCCGACGGCTATCGCGGTCCTGGCTCCGGAGCACAAGATCCTGGCGGACAGCTTTGAAGGCAAAACCTTCGGGCGTCCGAACGACCTCGTTACCGCGAAAAACGGGAACATCTATTTCAATTCGGGTGGAACCTACCGCGTCAGCCCTGACGGCAAGGTCAGCCTCATCAGCAAGGATCTCCGCACCAACGGGATCATGCTGAGTCCGGATGAGAAGACTCTCTATGTCACCAATGGCCCGGTTGTCGTGGCATTCGATGTCCAACCCGATGGCTCCGTCAAAAACCTGCACGACTTCGCGAAGCTTGAAGCCGGCGGCAACGGTGACGGGATGACGGTCGACGCCACGGGTCGTCTTTACGTCACATCCGGCGCCCGCGGGGTTCAGGTGTTCAGTCGCGATTTATGTCACATCCGCCGGAGCCATCATCGACGGGAAGGAATTTCAAACTCCCGAAGGCGTCCGCAACAACGCCAAGTCGATATTCAAAATCTCAATGGTAGCTCAGGGTTTCAAAGGCCGCGCCAAGTAGTGATGAATGGAATGCGAACTAAAGCCCGCGCTTACATATTGCAGCAATGTTTTGGCTAAGCGTGTAGTCGCGGGCTTTAGGCCGCGTTCGGGCTCGCGTGGGATTCCTCGAGCTCAGGAGGCCTGACGTTCTGGTGTACCGTCGCCGGTTCGCAAGCACGACCACCTTCGAAGGGCTGACACAGTACTTCTTGAGAGGTTAGGATACGGCTCGTGGTCGCAGACGCTAACTCAAGGGTAATCATTTTCAAAAAGCTGCTCGATCGAAAATCGGTTCAGTGCAAGCCCGGCCTGTGTCGGTACGCTTTTCGCGGGAAAAAACGGATTCCGGGCCGGGACTGGATTAACTCCGGCCTGGTATCTCTGGCGGCTCGAAGGAGATTCATGACCATACGTCTCTTAGCAACCCTTGGCCGTTTCGCTTTAGGCGCGACCATATTTAGCGCTGCCGCTCTAGCCCAGCCCACACACCAGCCTCCGCCGGAATTCCTCGATTGGCCGGAGATCACTGAGGGGGAGAAGCAAATGCGGGCGCCGCTTGTTGAAAAGGACTCGGGCGCGGAAGTGCTTGTTTGGCGCGTGCATGTCCTGGACGAAGTCCTAAGCCGAAATACGCTCCAGCGCGTGTTCTATAACTATGTACGCCTGAAAGTTTTCAACGAGGAAGGCAAAGAGCAAACATCCACAATTGATCTGAGGAACGACGAACGCAGCTCGATCATTGACGTCGCCGGGAGGACCCTCAAACCGGACGGCACTATCTTGCAACTGGAAAAGAGCGCGATCCACGAGCGTGACATCGTGCGTGTGGGTGGAAGAAAGCGCAAAGTGACGTCGTTTGCCATGCCCGGGGTTGAGCCGGGGACGATCCTCGAGTACCGGTGGAAGGAAGTTCTGGACGGAGATCGAATCCAGCATGTTCGGCTGCAGTTCCAGCGGGAATTCCCCATCCAAAAAGTCACGTATTTCGTCAAACCGTTGTCCTGGGAGAACACGAGCTACCAGATGCGCTTTCAGGCGTTTCATTGCCAACCGGCTTTCGGTAAGGCGGACAGGGACGGCTACACTCCGGTCATCCTCGAGAACGTCCCTCCATTCCACGAAGAGCCATACGCTCCAAGCGAACCCAACTTGAGGCCTTGGGTCCTTGCGTACTACCAGTTGGAAAACCCCAAAGATCCGGATCGTTACTGGAGCGACATCGGCAAGAAGGCGTACCAGGAACTGAAAAATGCGCTAAGGACGAATGACGAACTGAATGCCGCGACCGCGACGGCAACTGGCCAGGCGCAGAGTGATCAGGACAAGGTGTTGAACTTGATTCGCTATATTCAGAACAATCTTCGCAACGTCAATACGGACTTGAGCGACTCCGAGCGTGAAAAATTCCAGGAGGGGCTTCCTAAAAATCGCGTCAGGACTTCCGCAGAGATCTTCAAAAGCGGGATGGGCATGCCCGATGAGCTCAATGTCGTTTTCGCGGCAATGGCGGCGCAGGCGGGCCTGGATGCGCGGCTCGCCTACGCCGCCGATTGGAACGACGTTGTGTTCAATCCGAAAACGATGACCAATCGATATTATCTCGACAACATCACGATGGCCGTAAAGTTCGGGGATTCGTGGAAGATGTACGACGTGAGCACCAAACTGCTCACCCCGGGCATGTTGCCATGGCGCCAGGAGGGCGTTTTCGCGCTGGTTAGCAAGATGTACGACGTGAGCACCAAACTGCTCACCCCGGGCATGTTGCCATGGCGCCAGGAGGGCGTTTTCGCGCTGGTTAGCGATGCCAAGACACCCGTCTTTGTTCAAACGGAGACAACTCCAGCGAAGTCTTCCGTTGAGGCCAAAAAGGGTTCATTCTCCTTATCCGTCAACGGTGAATTGGAAGGAGATGCGGAGGAAACCTTCACAGGCCACCGCGCTTTCGACCTCAGGTCGGAGCTACGCGAGGAGTCTCAGGAACGCCGCGAAGAATGGCTGCGCAATCGAGTGATAGAGATGTTCCCCGACGCCGAAGTCACAGAGATTGCCGTCGAGAACTGCGACGATCCCACGCAGCCTCTCCGATTCCGATACCACTTGTTAGCGCCGCAGTACGCCCAAGTCGCCGGTAGACGGATCTTTTTTCATATCCTGCCCTTTCAGCGGTCCCGGCCATCTCCGTTCAGTGCTTCGGAACGACGCAACCCTGTTCAGTTTCCCTACGCCTGGACGGAAACCGACGCCGTCCGCATCAGACCTCCCGCCGGCTTTGTCCTCGATAATGCATCGGCCCCCGGCGGCATTGGTTTTGGGGCAGCAGGTGGTTACAACCTGACGGTTGCCGTCGGCGATAATGGCCAGGTGATCGCAAACCGGGAACTCACATTCGTGGGAACGTATTTTGACGCGAAAGACTATCCTGTCGTGAAGCAAGTGTTTTCCGAGATCCAAAAAAGAAACACACACACTCTCGCGCTAATAAAACAGTGATGAAAGGCGTGCTGCTTCCATTACTGTTGCTGTCCACCAACGTGATGGCTTATGCCACGAATGAGCCTCCGGATTGGGTCCGCCAGGCCGCCCGCCAGGAGGTTCCGAAGTATTCAGTGAAGGTCACCTCCGTTGTTCTCTTTCACGAAGAAACTTTAACGGTTGAGCCGGACGGCCGCCGCGTTATGAGGGAACGGAAGGCGATCAAGATTCTGCAGCGCAGCTCGGATACTCCGGTTGCGACTCGCGTCTACAACGTGAAGAGCGGCACAATCCGCGACTTTCAAGGCTGGCTCGTGGCGCCATCGGGAACGGCACAGGCTTATGAGAAGAATCGCATCCTGGACGTCGCGCTTTCACAGCAGGCTGTTTACGACGAGGCGCGCGTGAAGGTTCTCGAGTCCCGTGACGCGGACGCGGGATCGATTTTCGCCTGGGAGGTCGTCGAGGAAGAAAAGACCGTCTTCACTCAGGCGATCCATGATTTCCAGGACGAAATGCCGGTCCTGGTTTCGCGGTTCGTTCTGACATTGCCCGCGACGTGGGAGGCACAAGGAGTCATCTTCAACTCGGAACACATCGACCCACAGCTATCCGGCAACACCTACATTTGGGAATTACGCAATCTTCCGTGGACCGAGAGAGAAGAGTTCGGCCCGTCGCTGGATGCCTTGTGGCCAAGGCTGGCGGTTTCCTATTACCCGCCTTCCGGCAATCGAGCGGCCTTGCCATCACTCAATAATTGGGCCTCTGTTTCGCGATGGCTTTCGCAGTTGGTCGATTCAGCGGCGGAAGCGACCGATCCCGTCCGGACCAAGGCGTCACAACTGACCGCGAACGCAACCACCGAACTTGAGAAGATCCGGGCGATTGGGAGTTTCGTCCAGCAGACGAACTATGTCGATGTGCAATTGAACCTTACAAAGGGTGGAGGCTACACTCCGCGACGCGCCGATGAGACGCTGGCAAAAAACTATGGCGACTGTAAGGATAAGGCCACGCTGATGCGTGCGCTACTCAAGGCGGCCGGTATCGAATCCTACCTGACAACGATTTATTCGGGTGACCGCAATTTCGTGCGGCCAGAGTGGGCGTCTCCTCTGCAGTTCAACCATGCAATCATCGCCATTCGCGTTCCTGAAACTGTCGCCCTGCCGACCGTGTTCGAAGCTCCCGGCCTTGGGCGTCTGCTGATGTTCGATCCGACCGATTCGATCACTCCGGTTGGCGATCTCCCGGAATCCCAACAAGGCAGCCAGGCGCTGATTCTGGACGGCGATCAAGGCGCGCTGGTCCGAATGCCCCAGCTCCCCGCGCGCGCCAGCCGTATTGAATCCTCAGTCGAAGCGGTGATGGACACGAGCGGCCGCATCGAGGCACGGCTGCAGCAGGAATACTTTGGCCAATCCGATAAACCGTTGCTCGCTGTTCATAAACTCCGTGGCGAAGAAGGGCTGAAACGAAAATTTGAACAGGTGTGGTCGCAGCAGCTTATCGGAATGAAGCTCGATAGATTGGAGGCTGTGAGCCGGTTCGAACAGAACAGCCTGCGGCTGGATGCACGTTTGACCGCAGATCGTTTTGGAGAAGTCATGCAAAACCGGCTGATTGTCCTGAGGCCGGGAATGCTGGCCGGCATCCGCACCTACAGTTTCAAGTCGAGACAGAGGACTTCGCCAATCGAGCTGAACGGAGCCCTGCACCAGGATTCGGTGAAAGTGAAGATACCGTCAGGATTCAAACTGGACGAACTGCCGCCTCCAGTGATGATTGAAACTCCATATGGCACGCTCCAGGGCGCCTGGACTCTCGACAATGACGAAATCGTCTTCAAACAAACTCTCGAAATCCGAAGCGTGACTGCGCCCGCGGCAGAGTTTCCTCAAGTGCGGGACTTTTTCGACAAGGTTGCGGGAGCTTTGACAGCACCTGTCGTCCTCATCAGCGAATAAAAGGTCAGCGAAACACAACCACGCCCAACCCGGCATCTTGCAACAGTTCCGCGATCTCGTCCTTCTCCTCGCCAAGACCCACCATGATGCCGGTCTCGATATTGTGCGAAAAGATGTCCCAATTTTTTGTCTTCCGTATGTCCGGTTTCAATTTTCCCATTCGTCGTTTATATGAAGGCCGTAATTCCGGCCTGACAGCGCCAAGCCGGCTTGGCGTTACAGTCGAATGAAATAGAAAGGGGAGAGTAATTATGCAAGCACGTATGAAAAACATAGCGATGATCGTTCCTGACGCCTTGCAGGCCCTGCACGCCCTGAAGGCGTCCGCGGAAAAGGGCGGCGTGCCGTCGCGGACGCTCGGCCTTGTCGAACTGCGAGCGAGCCAGATCAATGGCTGCAGCGTCTGTGTTGACATGCACGGTCGCTACCTCAAGAAGGAAGGCGAAACAGATGAGCGCCTCTTCGCAGTGGCGGCATGGCAGGATGCTCCGTACTTCAGCGATGCTGAACGTGCCGCGCTGGCGCTCACCGAAGCCGTCACCCGACTCAGCGACCGGGCGAACCCGGTACCCGACGAGATTTGGAAGGAGGCCGTCCGGCACTACGACGAGCCCGCGCTTGCGGCCTTGATCATCGCGATCGCCAACATCAACGTCTGGAACCGCCTCAACGTCGCCACCAGGCAGGTGGCGGGGGCGTGGACCGGCGACGCTAAGGCATAGAACGGCTAAACCGAAAAAGAGGCGCCAAGACCGACTTATGGTAATTAAGAAAAGGAGAAGCAAAATGGCGAATTTTATGTATTTATTCCGGAGTAACCCGACGGCCTATCGGTCCATGTCCCCCGAACAGATGCAACAGACCATGAAGAAGTGGATGGACTGGAAAGATACATTGGAAAAAAACGGCCATATTAAGCAGCTCGGAGAGCGGTTGGATGGAACGGGCAAGGTTGTCCGCGGCAAGGCCAAGACCGTCATCGATGGCCCCTACGTCGAGGTCAAGGACTTCATCCAAGGCTACATGATCGTCGAGGCCAAGGACATGGACCAGGCGCTGGAGTTGGCCAAGGGCTGTCCCATCCTGGAAGGCGACGGAACGGTGGAGATCCGCCCCTTCGTTTCCATGTAGGGATTCTTCTGCCCAAGAGGACCTCTGTACAAAAAGTCGCAAAAATTGAAGGTTCCCCACTGTAGCGGCGGTCTAGGACCGCCGACGATGCTGAAAATGCGAGACCGCCGGCGGTCATAGACCGCCGCTACAGTGCGGATGCATGCTTCGCATGTTATTTTTTGTGCAAAGCCTCCAGGAGGACTTCTTACGGAAGACGTACCGGGATTAGTCGACCATTTTTTCCGCCGGGAGGCGGGGAAGATGATCTCTTATTTAACCAAGATTTTCGGATTGGGCCGGCTCGACCTGGCAGAGGACGTAGTTCAGGACGCTCTTTGCCGGGCTCTGGAAATGTGGTCGATTCACGGCCTTCCCGAAAATCCCTCCGCCTGGCTCATGCGCGTGGCCCGCAACCGGGCCATTGATCTCCTTAGGCGGGACGATCAATTTCGCTACTTCGCGCCAGATCTCGTTTACCTTCTGAGGCTCCGGCAGGATCAGCCCGCCGAAACGCCGGCCTTTGAAAAGGAAATCCAGGACGACCAGCTCCGCATGATGTTTTCCTGCTGTCATCCGGAGCTTTCAACCGAAGTCCAAGTGACACTCATCCTCAAGACGCTTTGCGGTTTCAGCGTTTCCGAAATCGCCCACTCCTTCTTGGCCAGCGAGGATTCCATCGAAAAAAAACTCGGCCGGGCGCGGAACCTGTTCCGGCTTTCGGGAAGTTTCGTGGAAATCACCAACGTTTCGGACATACCCAAGCGCCTGGATGCGGTCTACCAGGCGATCTACCTTCTTTTCAACGAGGGTTACCACGGCAGCCGATCCGGGCGGACAGTGCGGGAGGATCTTTGTTTCGAGGCGATCCGCCTGGCGCTTCTTTTAAGCGAGCATCCCGAAGGGGAGAGACCCAAGACCCATGCCCTGCTAGCGCTCCTCTGTTTTCACGCGGCCCGTCTTCCCGGCCGGATGGCCGACGATGGCGGTCTGATCCAACTGGAAATACAGGACCGTTCCAAATGGGACCGGGACTTGATAGTCAGGGGATTCCATTTTCTGGAAAGAGCTGCGATCGGAAACGAATTGAGCGAGTATCACCTGGAAGCGGGTATCGCCTCTTTGCATTGCACCGCCCCGACCTATGAGAAAACTGAATGGGCCAAAATCCTGGAACTCTACAACGTCCTTTACCGGGTAAGACCTTCGCCAATCGTAGCCTTGAACCGAGCCGTAGCCGTGGGCAAAGCCCTCGGACCCGAAGAAGGTTTGGCCGAATTAACGAAGATTCCCGATCCTGCCAATAGAGGCTTGCCGGCAAGGTGACCAGGGAAAACGCTAGAGCAAATCTGTAGGTACTCGTCATGCGCGTAGATTAGCACCGGGACATCGGAGGCAATGGCCTTAGCTGCCGCGCGGTAGCGGGCTCGCGCCACGTTTTTTCCGGTTTGGTGTCGCGCCATTTCAACGCCGAATCGTCGCATTTGAATTCCCGTTTGCCTGGAGCCCGGCAAGGAAGTTGGCGACCTGCTCAGCGAGCGCCTGACTACATTGGCTTGGGCAGCAGCGCGCCCACGACGTCGAACGGACACGCCTGCAAGTCAAAGCCATCGCGCACGCCCGCGACTTCGACAACGACGGCGTTCCGAATGACGTCGACAATTGTCCGGCCGCTCCAATGGCGATCAAGAGGAATTCCCGGATGTAGAACCCAAGAGTTTCCTGCAGTTGCGGCAAGACAACTAAGGGGATTCGACGCCATGCACATGAGGCCAGCAGCCGCGCAACGAAGGG
>WNGD01005505.1_pt1 | contig 13834 bp, 13 predicted proteins | sample 5400671 | NCBI WGS metagenome assembly WNGD01 (sample SAMN13153369, study PRJNA577476) | soil metagenome | isolation source: 40 cm soil or saprolite under grassland replicate 2 | place: USA:California | collected 2016-06-15
TCAAAGACCCAAACACGCTCCGGGCCTGGCTGGTTGCAAGTGGGCTTATGGATTCTTCGCAGCCGGTCGATGAAGCTGACCTGAGGCATGCCATCGCGGTCCGGGAGGCCATGCGCGGGCTGATTGGCGGCAACTCGGGGCTGCGCGTCTACCCCGTCGACCTCGCCACCCTCACCAAGGCCGCTGGAGAAAGCGGGCTCCGCATGCGGTTTGGGCCGGACGGCAAGCCACGCCTGGAACCCGAAGCGTCTGGCGCGGTCGGCGCGATCGGCCGCCTTGTCGCGACGCTCTACTCGGCGATGCAGGACGACAGCTGGCAGCGACTCAAGCTGTGCGGGTCGGATCCGTGCCGGTGGGCGTTCTACGACCGCTCGAAGACCCAGTCGAGCCGCTGGTGCAAGATGGCCTCCTGCGGTAACCGCGAGAAGGCTCGCCGGTTCTGGGAGCGAATTACCCGCGAGCGCCGGCAGTCGCCGGTTTCAGAGCCGGTTCAAACGCGCGAGCGCCGGCGCTCGCGGCATGTGGACTAGGCGCGGACCTCTTTCATTGCCGCTCCTGAGCCGCCGAAGCGGACCGCGGTGATCTCCGCCAGGATGCCCAGGGCGGTCTCCTCCGCCCCGCGGCTGCCCAGGTCCAGGCCGATCGGGCCATGCACGCGGGACAGCTGCTCTTCCGGGAATCCTTCTTTGCGCAGCGCGTCGAAACGGTTCTGGTTGGTCTTCCGGCTGCCAATCGCCCCGATGTAGCCGGCGTCCTTATGCAGCACCGAACGCAGTGCGGGGAGGTCGAACTTGGGGTCGTGCGTAAGCACGACGACGTACGTCGAGTTGTCGACCGCGATCTTCGCCATCGCCTCATCCGGCCAGCCGACGATCAGCTCGTCAGCCTCGGGGAACCTTTCCTTCGTCGCGAACTTCGCCCGGGCGTCGACCACCGTGACGCGATAGCCCATCAGTTTGGCGAGCCGGTGCAAGGGGATCGCGATGTGGATCGCCCCGATGATCACAAGGTGCGCCGGGCGTCGGAACGGCTCCACGAAAACGTCGCCATCGCGTTTCGCCAGCTCCGTGCCCGGCGGCGTGCCTTTGACGACCTCGGCGTCTCCGGTGACGAGATTCGTCTTCAGCGTCGCGGGCTCATCTCGGTTGAGCATCGCCAGCACCTGCTGCTGCACGCGGCCGAACGGCTGGATGAAGACCTCGATGTGCCCGCCGCACGCCAGCCCGACCTCGAATGCGACGTCGTCGGCGACGCCGAAGGCGGCGATCTTCGGCTGCCCGCTCTTCAGGACCTTCTGAGCCTCTTCGAAGACGGCGCCTTCGATGCATCCGTTCGACACGGATCCCGCCATCTTTCCCGAGCGGGTCACCAGCATCTTCGAACCGAGCGGCCTCGGGCTCGAGCCCCACGTCTCGACCACAGTCGCGACGGCGATCTCCTCGCTATCGCGGGTCCACTCGTTGAGCTCGCTCAAGACCTCTCTCATCCTTTGTGCTCCATGCTCGCCCCCATCCGACCGGCCGCTTCGCGGCGGGTCACCTTCCCCGGCTGGCGGGGAAGCGAAGCCAAGAGCCTGCCGAGGTCCTCCAGGGCGGCGACGTTGTGGGCGGCCAGAAAGTCGTCGCAGTGCGGCAGCGCCGCCGCCATGCCCCGCGTCAGCGGCTCGTAGTCCTCGGATCCGAGCAGCGGGTTCAGCCAGATCAAGCGATGCGCCGATCGCCGAAGGTGGATCAGCTCGTCAGCCTCGGGGAACCTTTCCTTCGTCGCGAACTTCGCCCGGGCGTCGAGTGGGCGAAGATCATCAGCAGCCGCGAGTAACGCTCCATCGAACCGCTCACGTCGCAGATCAACACAAGAGGCCGGCGCCGCACCCGAGGCTTGCGCCGAAAAAGCGTCATGAGCTCGCCGCTCGACCGGATTGCGTGGCGCGCCGAACGTCGGAGGTCGATGCCGCCCGTGCGCGAAGGCCGCAGCCGGCGGGTCCGCTTTTCAGCGACCCTCCACGGCGCCTGCTCCAGCAATCGCCGCACCTGTTCGGTCTCGGTCCAGGTCATCTCTTCGAAGTCCTTGTGGCGGAGCAGCTCCTCAGCGCTGTAGCCGCTCGAGCTGGCCGGGAATTCGGTGGCGTTCTGCTCGCGGTTCATCTGCGACGCGTTGAGGCCGAGGGCGTTCGCCCACGCCTTCGCGCGTTCCGGCGGCAGAGGCAGCGCGCGGCTGCGCCCGGGAAGGACACCCGCCGCGGAGCGAGGATCGGGCGGCGCCCAGAAGATGTCGAACGCGGCCTCGAATGTCGGGATGTCCTCCTTACGGCTGACGAAAACCGCACGCAAGGCGTTCCGGAAATCCAGCTCCTGTTTCAAGTCGATGTAACCGAGGGCTCGGGTCGCATCTGTCAGCCGCCTGGGTCCGGCCTCCAGACCGGCGTCATGGAGCAATCGCGCGAACGCGCCGAGCCGCGGAAGCAAGCCTGAGTCAGACACCCTTGGCTTTCTCGACGAGGGCCGGCACCTGCTCGCGCACACGCTCCAGGTCCTCCTGGTACTTCAGCGCCGCGCCCATGGTTGCGTTGACGAGGTTCGCGTCGATCCGAGTCGCGCCGAGCGCGGCAAGCGACCGCGCCCAGTCGAGGGTCTCCGCCACCCCGGGCACCTTGTAGAGGTCCATCCCGCGCAAGCCCTGGACCAGCGCCGCAACCTCGCGGGCCAGGCCGTCCGCCGCCTCCGGCGCGCGCACGCGGACGATCTCGACCTCCTTGTCGAGGTCGGGATAGTCGATCCAGTGATAGAGGCAGCGGCGCTTCAGCGCGTCGTGCACCTCGCGCGTGCGATTGGACGTGATGACGACAAAGGGAACCTGGCGGGCCTTGATGGTGCCGATCTCGGGGATGGAAACCTGGAAGTCCGAGAGCAGCTCGAGGAGGAAAGCCTCGAACTCCTCGTCGGAGCGGTCGATCTCGTCGATCAGGAGCACCGGCGGCGTCGCGTCGTCGTTGTCGATCGCGTCGAGCAGAGGCCGCCGCAGGAGGAACTCCGAGCTGAAGATCTCGCGCTCCGCCGCGCGGCGGTCCTGGCCTTCGCCCATCAAGCGAATGTGGAGCAGCTGGCGTGGGTAGTTCCACTCGTAGACCGCGTGGGCCAGGTCGATGCCCTCGTAGCACTGAAGGCGGATCAGCCGCGCGCCGAGCACGTCGGCCATGACCTTGGCCGCCTCGGTCTTGCCGACGCCCGCCTCGCCCTCGATGAAGAGCGGTTTCTGCAGCTGGAGGGCCAGGAAGATCGACGTGGCCAGTGCGCGGTCGCCGATGTAGCGCCGCTCGCGCAGGCGCTCCTCGACATCTTCGATCGACAGGGGACCCGCCACGGCCAAAGGTTACCGACTCCGATTCGGAAACCTCAGGTCAATCGTATGCGGGGTTGTGCGGCGTCGCGCCATAGCTGTATCTGCCGCTGAAGTTGGTCCACGCGCTGCTGGAGATCGTGCAGCGCTCGGTTACCGTCTGGTTGTGAGGGACGTCGTGCTGAATCGTGACCGTGCACGAGCCGAGGACCTTGTGATTGGCGGAATTCGTCAGGTCGAATGTGACGCTCGATGGCGCGGAGGCCCCCTCGACGCCACCAAGGTTCTTGATCTGGGCGGACAAGGTGCATGGAGTCCCGCACCGGCTGTTCTCGACGGAAACGATCGTGTACAGCGGCGGCCAGGTGGTCGGGTCGTCGAGGTCGACCACCTTGGTCGGCGCCTGGATCGCAAAGTCTCTGTTGTAGCTCTTGATCGCGATGTGCGCCTGCGACATCCCCTGGACCGTCTTTCCGGCCACAGTCTGCAGAAACACAAGTCGGTGAGGTGACGCCTCGGTGATGTTGAGCACGTAATCACCCGTCGCCAGCTGGGCGGTGTTCTGGCCGCCGGCGTCGACGTTGTCCTTGCGCGAGACCCTGAGGTTGGTCAGAAAGTTGGCCTTGATGTCCGCGGTGCTGGTAAACATGCCGAGATCGAACGGTGTCCCTTTGGACTTAAACCAGCGGCCGCCGAGCATTCGCGTGACCAGCTTGGCCTCGGTGGTGTCAACCGCCGCGATCCTGGCCAGATCCAGGCTGCGGTAGTAGTCCTTGCTGTCGATCTGAATCGCCTCGTAGTTCAGAGAAGTCTGGCTCGACGAACTCTTGCTCGCGGTGATGTGGGCGGAATGTGGGGGGTTCATCTGGATGTCGACCGAAAAGTCCCCAGAGTCTTTGGAGAACGCACCGCTGACCTGGAGCCCGGTGGCGTGGGCGAGCTCGGTGCCGGCGCCGTTGATCAGGTCCGCTGTCGAAGCCTGACCAACGCCAGGTACCGCACACGCCGCAAGCAAAACCGCAAGAACGGCGACACATGCGTGCAGCTCTCTCATCTCGAAAACCCCTGCCTTTTCGGGGAGGTGGCTCGACGTTTCCGCCGAGCCACCTGACGCTTATTGAGGGCGGCCTTCCGCCTGGTTGATCGCCCGCTTGGTGAGGACACGGGCAAGGTGCTTCTTGTACTCCGGGCTGGCCCGCAGGTCGCCGGCGGGGTCGAGCCCGTCCGAGGCATGCTGGGCTGCCTCTTCCGGCTTGGCGCCTTTCTGCAGCGCCTCCTCGACGGCGGTCGCCCTGACGGGCGTCGGCCCGACGTTGGTGAGGCCGATGCGCCAGTCACCGTTGATCTTCTGGGCCGCCACGCCGACGATGGCCCAGTCGAACAGCCGGCGGCGGAACTTGACGTACTTGTGTGGTCCGTTGGCGACCGGAAAGACGACCTCGGTCACGATCTCGTCCGGGCCCAGGCTGGTCGTGAACAGGTCCTTGAAAAACTCGCCGGCGTGGATCGTCCGCTGGTTGGTCACGATGTCGGCGTCCAGCATCAAGGCGAGGGTCGGATAGTCGCCGGCTGCGTCGGCGTGGGCGATCACGCCGCCCATCGTGCCCATGTTGCGGACCTGGTTGTCGCCCACCTCGCCGGCGACTTCTGCCAGCAGGGGCAGCTTGTCCTTGACCACCGCCGAGTTCTGGATCGTGACATGGCGAGTCAGTGCGCCGATGCGCAGCTTGTGCCCGTCTTCTTTGATGTGGTCAAGGTCTTTGAGGCCGTTGATGTCGACCAGTGCCGTCGGCTGCGCGAGTCGCAGCCGCATCAGCGGGATGAGGCTGTGCCCACCGGCGAGCACCTTCGCGTCCTCTCCATATTTATTGAGCAGCTTGGCCGCCTCCTCCACCGAGGAGGCACGTGCGTATTCGAAAGCGGCTGGAATCACTTGCGTGCCCCCCTCATCATGTGCCACAGCTTTTCTGGGCTCGCCGGCATGTCCACATGCTTGATGCCCAGCGGGCTCAGGGCGTCGCAGATCGCGTTGATCACCGCCGCGCTGGCGGCGATGGTGCCGGCCTCGCCGATTCCCTTGACCCCAAGCTCGTTGGTCGGACTCGGCGTGACCGTGTGGTCCAGGTCCAGCGGCGGGATCTCTCCGATCGAAGGAAGCATGTAATCGATCATCGTTCCCGTCTTGAGCTGGCCCGTCTCGTCGTCGTAAACGACCTCTTCGTACAGCGCCTGCGCAATGCCCTGGACGGCGCCGCCGTGGATCTGGCCGTCGACGATCATCGGGTTGATGATGTTTCCGCAGTCGTCGACCGCGACGTACTTCTCGAGCTTCGCGGCGCCGGTCTCGGCGTCGACTTCCACCACCGCGATGTGCGTGCCAAACGGCCACACGAGGTTGGGCGGATCGAAATAAGCGACCGCTTCGAGACCCTGCTCCATGCCCTCGGGGAGGTTCATGCCGTAGCTGGCGAACGCGACTTCGCCGAATGCCTTGGCCTTGTCAGGTGAACCCTTCACATGGAAGCTGCCGTGCTCGAACACCACGTCTTCCTCGGCCGCCTCGAGCATGTGCGCGGCCAGCTTCTTTCCTTTGTCGATGACCTTGGTGGCGGCTTTGCTGATTGCCACCCCGCCCACCGCCAGGCTGCGGCTGCCGTAGGTTCCGTAGCCGAAGGCGGTCCCTTCGGACGTGTCGCCGTGGCGCAGCTCGACGCTGTCGTAAGGCACGCCGAGCTGGTCGGCAACGATCTGGCTGAAGGTCGTCTCGTGGCCCTGGCCGTGCGAGTGAGTGCCTGTGTAAACGATCACGGAGCCGGTGGGTGTCACGCGAACCTGCGCCGATTCCACGAGCGCGATGCCGCCTGTGGCCGGTGCGGTCGCTGCGCTCGGACCAAAGCCGCACAGCTCGATCCACGTCGAGATCCCGATCCCGAGGTAGCGGCCTTGCTTGCGCCCCTCCGCCTGCCTCTTGCGCAGATCCTGGTACCCGACGAGCTCCAGCGCACGGTCGAGCGCCTTGTCGTAATCGCCTGAGTCAACGACCAGCCCGAAGTTCTGGGTGAACGGAAAGTCCTTCGGCTGGATGAAGTTCTTGCGCCGGATGTCGACGGGGTCCATCTTCAGCTCGAGCGCGACGAGGTCGACCATGCGCTCGACCAGGTGCGTCGCTTCCGGGCGACCGGCGCCTCGATACGGATCCGTCGGCACGCGGTTGGTGAGGATCCCGATCGTCCGGGCGGAGATGCCCTTCCACTTATATGCGCCGCCCGCCATCAGGCACGCACACGCCTGGAAAGCGCTGAACGTTCCGCAGTAGGCGCCGACGTCTAGGAACTGCGTCATCCGCATGCCGAGCAGAGTGCCGTCCTTCTTGGCGGCGACCTCCACGTCGTAGTACTGGCCCCGTCCATGGGTCGCGTTCTGGATCGACTCCGTACGCGTCTCGATCCACTTGACCGGGCGCTCCGCGAGCCGCGACAGCGCCGGTACCAGGTAGTCCTCGGGATAGGGGCTGATCTTGCTGCCGAAGCCGCCGCCGACATCGGGCGAGATCACGCGCACCTGGCTTTCCTTGAGGCCCATCGCGCCGGATACGAACAGGCGGATGAAGTGCGGGTTCTGGCTCGACATCCAGATCGTCAGCTTCTTGTCGTAGGTCTCGAACTCGGCGAGCACGCCGCGGGGCTCCATGGGCACCGGCGCAAGCCGGTTCTGCAAGATCCGCTCCTTGACAACGACATCTGCCTCTTTGAAGGCTGCGTCGCTCACCTCGGGGCCCGTGTACGTCAGGTCCCAGGAGATGTTGTCCGCGGCGCCGTCGTGAGCTTTCGGACTTCCCTTGTCCATGGCCTTTTCGAGGTCCATGACGGCCGGGAGCTCTTCGTACTCGACCTGGATCAGGTTCGCCGCGTCGGCGGCCTGCCCTTTCGTGTCCGCCAGCACGGCGGCGATGATCTCGCCCTGATAGCAAACCTCTTTCTCGGCGATGGGGAACCGCTCCGGGATGTACTTCTTCTCTGCGACGAAAGCCGGCGCCGCGGGATGGGTGCCCGCGAGCTGGCCCTTGAAGTCGCGCGCCGTGTACACGCCCGCCACGCCCGGCGCCTTGCTTGCGTCGGTGACGTCAATGCTCTTGATCCGCGCGTGCGCAAACGGGCTCCGGACAAAAGCCGCATGAGCCGCGCCCTGGCGGGTGAAGTCGTCGATGTAGTGGCCGTGGCCAGTGATCAGCCGCGGGTCTTCGCGGCGATGGATCTTGGCTCCGACGAGCTGGGTGACCGCCATGTCAGTTGCCTCCGGCGGCGACCGTGGCCTTCTTGCCCGTCGCGCCGCTCATCGTCCTGGAGGCGGTCTGGACGGCTTTGATGATGTTGACGTAGCCGGTACACCGGCAGAGGTTGCCTTCGAGGCCCCTGCGGATCTCGTCTTCGGTGGGGTTCGGGTTCTGCGAAAGCAGGTACGCGGTGGCCATGATGAACCCTGGCGTGCAGTAGCCACACTGCAGTCCGTGCTCGTCCCAGAACGCCTGCTGGATCGGGTGCAGCTCGCCATCCTTGGCCAAGCCCTCGATCGTCTGCAGGCTCTTGCCCTCTGCCTGAACGGCAAACATCGTGCAGCTCTTCACCGCCTTGCCGTCGACGAGGATCGTGCACGCGCCGCACTGGCTCGTGTCGCATCCGATGTGTGTGCCGGTGAGCCCCAGGTTGTCGCGCAGGTGATGCACAAGCAGCAGGCGAGGCTCGACCTCATGCTCGTGCCGACGGCCGTTGACGGTAGTGGCGACCTTCAGCTTCATACGATCCTCCTTAACCCCTTCCGATGGCGGCGCGCGGCAGAACCGCGCGTGAAACGACCCCTGGCGTAGACGAACCCCTCTATTGCGCTACTTTTAGCCGGGAAATGCAACTGGAGAATTCCTTTCAGGTGAGCGCTCACCCAGACCGGGTCTTCGAATACCTGCTCGACATCAACAAGGTTGTCGGCTGCGTGCCCGGCGCCGAGCTGTCAGAAGTCGTCGACCAGAGCACGTTCAAGGGCAAGGTCAAGGTGAAGGTGGGGCCGATCACGGTCGCTTACAGCGGGACGGCGAGGATCTCCGAACGGAACGACGCCGAACGGCTGGCGACCCTTACGGCGGAGGGCCGGGAGACCACCGGCCCAGGGTCGGCGCGCGCCACGGCTCAGATGCATGTGCAGACTGCGGGCGAGGGTTCGCTCGTCCGCATCACGACCGAATACCACGTCGCCGGCCGGGTCGCACAGTTCGGGCGCGGCGTGATGGAGGACGTCTCCAAGCGACTGGTCAACGATATGGCGAGATGCATCCAGGCCAACCTGGAGTCTGACGAGCCGGCCGAGGACGACGTCGCGGCGGCCGTGTCGCGGTCTGCGGCCGCCCCGGCAACCGTCAGGGCAGCTCAGCCGGTCAATGCGTTTGGGCTATTGCTCCACCTGATCGCCGTTCGATTCCGACGGCTCTTCGGCCGAGGGTCAGCCTAAGAACCGCAGCGCCTGTGGCGCGCTCACCCCAGGAACACGGCAAGCATCAGGTCCCGGTTCACCCAGATGTTCGGCTGGGTCCAGCTCTTGCCGGCGATACCGAACATCGTCACCGTCACGTCGATCATCGGAAAGAAGCGGTTCTTCATGAGGATCTCGGTGTGCATGCTCGGTTCGGTGGCGGACGGAAACTCGGCCGCGCCTGTGACCATGAAGTTGGCGGCCTGGAACATGACGTAGCGCCGCGCCATGTCGGCGACCAGGTCGGGCGGAGGCGGCTCCGGCTCGATCGTCCGGATGCCTCCGATCAGGTTCTTGTTGAACAGGCCCTCGGGCACCCCGCTCAGCGGCACGGCTCCCGGGAGCAGCGGTTCCGCGCTGACGTTGCGCATGTGAAAGAGCGGTTCGGGGTCGTTGATCGTCTCCCTCAGGCGGCCGCCGCGAACCTGGACCTCGGCCGTCAACCGCTCGTAGGCGGTCAGCACATCGACTTTGCTCCAGGAAAGGTTTGCTGCGGTGAAGCCTCCGGAGGGGCTCGACATCGGCGGCAAGGATAACGCGACTGGACAGGGGGGTTGTCACCCCTGTCGCCCGACGCGGGCAAAGCCCGCGTGGATCGGGCTACCCCCCTGTGCCCCCATTCCAGACCCGAGAATGGGGCGGTGCGCCTGGACGAGGCCCGAGCTCGAATTCGCGAACGGTCCGACCTCAACGCGTTCATCTCCGTTTCCGATGAGCGCGGCGACGGAACGGTCGTCGCCGTCAAGGACCTGGTCGACGTCAGGAGAATGGTCACGACTGCAGGCGGCGTGATCCTGCCGGCCGAGCCGGCAAAGGACGACGCGCCCGTCATCACGCGGATCCGCGATGCCGGATGTGTGGTGGTCGGCAAGGCCAACCTGCATGAGTTCGCGTACGGCGTGACCAGCGTCAACCCCCATTACGGCCCGGTGCGCAACCCGCGCGACCCAAGCCGGGTCGCGGGCGGCTCGTCAGGCGGCTCGGCGGTCGCTGTCGCCGCCGGCATGTGCGACTGGGCTGTCGGCAGCGATACCGGGGGATCGATCCGCATCCCGGCCTCGTTCTGCGGCGTGGCCGGATTCAAACCGGAGTTCGGCAGCATCGAGATCGCCGGCGTCATCCCACTCGCCCACACCCTGGACACACTCGGGCCGCTTGCCCCGGACATCGCTTCCACTGCCCGGGCGTACTCGATGATGACGGGGGAAGCGATTTCCCTGGATGGGCTTGGCCGACCGCGACTCGCGGTGCCCGCCGGCTGGGTGTTCGGGCTTGACGACGAGACCGCTCGGGCCTGGGAAGGAGTGTCATCAGGGGTCCCCGAGGTCGATTTTGTCGATCGCCAGCAGCTGTTCGACGTGGGCCTGACGATCCTGCTCGTGGAGGCATTCGAGTATCACCGGCGCTGGGTGGCGGAGTCATCCGAGAAGTACGGCGCGGACGTGCTCGCGCTGCTCAAGCGCGGGCAAACCGTGCCGGCGAGCGAATATCGGAACGCGCTGCACGAGCTGCCCAGGCTGCAGGCGGCGGCGCGCGCGGCGATGCATGACGTCGATGCGCTGCTCCTTCCGGCTTCCGCGATCGTCGCCCCGCTCGTCGAGGACACCGACCACCCGCGCGAGCCGATCACGCGCTTCACGAGGCCGTTGAACACGACTCACCAGCCGGTCGCGGTCCTGCCTGCACCCACGAGCGGGCTCCCGGTCGGGATCCAGGTGATCGGGCGAACCAACGCCGAAACGCTCAGGGTCGCGAAGTGGTTGGAACAGAAATGGGGACCGTCCGCAGCCTGAAGTCGAAGGACCTCTACCCCTTGCTCTTCAGCCGGCATGCGGCGGCCTACCAGCAGCGGCTGGACCAGATCATGGCCCGCGGCGAAGCTCGCGGCCGCACGCGAGTGATCGAGCTCCTGGGCCTCGAGACAGGCATGCGCGTCCTCGATCTTGCATGCGGACCTGGAACGCTGAGCCGGCCGATCGCCGCCCGCGTCGCGCCCGGCGGCGAGGTGATCGGAGTCGATCTCGCGGAGGGCATGATCGAGCTCGCCCGCGCGACCGGCATCCCCCACGCGCACTTTCAGGTCATGGACATCGAGAAGCTCGACTTTCCGGACGTATCGTTCGACGCTGCTGCGTGCGGACACGGGCTCCAGTTCGCGCCGAACCTGTCGCGGGCGCTTGCCGAAACGCGTCGCGTGCTGCGGCCCGGCGCAAGGTTCGCCGCCAGCATCCCGGTCGACGGCGGCAACCGCCGGCCGTGGAAGGTGATGGACGAGGTCGTCGATCGCTGGCTGCCGCCGGCACCGAAAGCCTCGGACCAGCAAGCCACCCGCGAGACGGTCAACGACGCAGAGGCGTTGCGAGAGGCTCTCGCGACGGCGGGCTTTGTCGGCGCCGAGGTCGAGGTGATCGAAGAGAAGGTGCGCTGGGATTCTGCCGAACAGCTCGTTTCTCGATGCATGAGCTGGTGGGACCTCGCTTCACGTCTCGACGGAGTCTCGGCATCCAAACGGCAAGCGTTCCGGGACGACGCCACGGAGACACTGCGCCGCGAGCACCCGGGTGCGATCGAAACCACGGGCCGCACACACGTGGCGTCGGCGATCGCATGATCCGCCGAGCCGCCGCATCCATCCTCGCGGCGATTGCATCGCTGTCCGTCGTTTCGACCCCCGCGCAGGCGGCGTCAGCGCCGGCGCAGTACCGCGCGCTTTGGGTCGACGCGTTCCACGACGGGATGAAGTCGCCGGCGCAGGTCGAAAAGCTCGTCGCGGACGCAAAGCGCGCAAACCTCAACACCCTGATCGTCCAGGTCCGCAAGCGCGGCGACGCCTACTTCAGCCATTCCATCGAGCCGCGCGCGACGGACATTGTGGGGCCGAGCGATTTCGATCCGCTGGGCTACCTGATTCGCCTTGCCCACGCCTCGACGCCGCGGATCGACGTCCACGCCTGGGTCAACGTTTACTTCGCCGGCCAGACCAGCCTCGTCTACTCGCTGCAGGGCGAACAGTGGGGTACCCGCGCCAACGATGGCGCGAGCAGCGGGTTTCTCGACCCTGGCGTGCCGGAGGTCGACATCTACCTGCAGCGCATCTTTGTCGACCTCGCGCGCAGCTACGACATCGACGGCCTTCATCTCGACTACGTGAGGTATCCGAGCGTCACCTGGGGGTACAGCCCGTCGGCGATCGGGCTCTACATGCTGCAGACCGGTGCGACCCGGACGCCAAGCCCTACCGATCCAGGCTGGCAGGCATGGCGCAGGGCCCGCGTGACCGCGTTCGTGCGTGACCTGAGCCACGAGCTGAAACAGGAGAAGCCGTCGCTCAAATTGAGCGGTGCGCTCATCTGTTACGGCGGCGGACCGCTCGACTCGTCGGGCTGGCGCCTTACCTCCGCGTACTCGTCGGTCTTCCAGGACTGGCGATCGTGGCTGGTGAACGGGTACCTCGACTTCGGGGTCCCGATGAACTACGACAGCGACTGGAGCACGCGTGAAAACGGATGGTTCGGGCGCTGGCTCGGATTCGAGAAGGACTCAGGCTTCGCCAATCGAGTTGTGATCGGCGTCGGCGCGTTTCTCAACTATCCAGAGGACACGCTGGCGCAGATCCGCCGCGTGCTGGCTACGTCTACCCGGGGAAATCGTGTGCTGGGTGTCGCGATCTATTCCTATGCGTCGACGTCGGTCTACGGCTCCGACGATTTCTACGGTTCCCCCGACCTCGCCGGCGGACTCCCACGTCAGCCTTACGCAGGTGGGATCAAGGATCAGGCGGGTCTCGTCGCGCGGGCGCGGACGTTCAACGACTTGTTCATCACCCAGCTGTCGCGCGCGGACTACTACCGCGACGTGAAGCTGGGTTGGGTCGGCACCCAGCCCGTCTTCACCCAGGCCGCGCCGGTGCCACGCTGACGATGAACCTGCCCTTTCCCTCCCCACTTGCTGGGGAGGGTGCCCGCGGCCCCAAAGGGGCCCCGGGCGGGTGGGGGCAAACACAAGTTGATGACCTTTCATGACCCTGGGAATGGCTGATTAATGACCTTGGAAATGCTTACTCAATAGGCGACGCTGTCGCCGTGGCCGCGCGTGTCAGCCGCTCACGGATGGCGCGCCTGCCGCGCTCCAATGCGCGCGACCCCTCGCCGGACTTGAACCCGCCGTTGGCGCCGCCCATCAGGCTATCGAGCTCCCACGCAAGCTGTTCGGGATCGACGCCGGCTTCGATCTCACCCGCCTGCTGCGCCTCGCCGACCGCGCGCTGCAGCGTGTAGGACCAGTAGGCCTTCTTCTCCAGGACTGAGTCGCGGACCGGGCCTGGCCGACGACTGTCGTACTCCTCGGCGACGGCCCAAAAGAAACAGCCGCCCGGAAAGACCCCGCGCTCGAGGTAGGACATCCAGCGCTCGCACAGCGCCCAGACGCGACCCACTCCGCGCGGCAGGGCCAGGGCGGGGCGGATGACCTCGTCCGCAAAGATCCGCGCAGCGGCGTCGATCGTCGCCATGTGCAGCTCCTCCTTGGAGCCGAAATGGGCGAACAGGCCGCTCTTGCTGATGCCGAGGTCGCTCGCGAGGCGCTGCAGGGAGACTGCCTCGAGACCCTCCGCCGAGCCGACCCTGGCGGCGTGAAGCAGGATCGCCTGCCTCGTCCGCATCCCACGCTGCCGGCGACGGTCGGTGGTGGCTTCGATTGCCATGGCTTGCGGAAATATTAGCACGACCGGTCGGATACTCTTGACTTGGCACGACCGATCGTGCTATTTCTTTCCAGGGGTGAAACTTTGATCCAGATCGAATCCGCCACCTCGAACTGTCCCGGGCTGGTGGTCCTAGAGCCGTCTGACGGCGAACCCGTCGCCCGACTGTTCGGCCGCCTCTCCACCGAGTCGATCTACCGCCGGTTCTTCAGCCCCATCTCCCGACCGGAGCAGTTCGCGGCCGCCGTCCTGCGCGTGGACCGGCGGGACCGGGTC
>WNGD01005252.1_pt1 | contig 13833 bp, 13 predicted proteins | sample 5400671 | NCBI WGS metagenome assembly WNGD01 (sample SAMN13153369, study PRJNA577476) | soil metagenome | isolation source: 40 cm soil or saprolite under grassland replicate 2 | place: USA:California | collected 2016-06-15
CACGAAGATGAAGCTGGGCGTCTGCGCCGGTGCGATCGCCGCGGCACCAACGCAGAGCAGAATGGAGGCAACCGCGGCGCGTGATTGCACGACCTCAATTTACATGTGCGACCTCGCCGCGCTTCCACAATGCTGCGTTAGAACTTTGCTACAAGCGGTAAGACAGACCCAACCCGACACCGTAGCGCCATGTCGCGCGTCTTTCGAATTCCGGTGGCACATCGTCAGCGTTGAACCACGACGGTGATAGCATCCCCTCAAGGCGGACGGATCCTAGCAGACGATTCGTAACCGACCATTCGTAGGCGACGCCACCCAGTGCGCCGGCACGTAACCGGAATTCACCATCGAAATCCCACAGGTGGAGGGCGGGCCCCAGTTCAACCCTCACCGCTCCGCTCGGCCCAATCCCTCCCACCCGGGTGTTCACCAGCATTGAAAGCTCAAGCAGTCGGCCGGTCGTCTTGTCTGTCAGGTTGACGCCACTACCAGCGACCGCAAACCCTGTATTCGCGTAGGAAATGCGCAACGCAGAACCCCACCTGTTCCAGCGCTTGTCGAGCCGGAGTGACACACTTGCCCCACCCCCCGGCCGTCCCTCTGAGGCGACGTGACTCACGGACGTATCATGCGCCGACCCTCTGTAGCGAGTCGTAGCTAATTCAACCCCCATGAACCACTGGGACGCGGCGGGGCTGACGGCTCCAGAGAGCAAGCAAATCAGCGACACGAGAGGACGCATAGAACCTTTGCGCTCAGTACATGACCAGGTTGATCCAGCCGTTGGTAATGTTGTCATCGCCTTTCACGAACCAGTTGTAGCCGGGATAGAAGTCGCCGACGATGCGGTCCTCGACGGCGTTCCCCACAAGGTCGTCGTCCGTCTTGATCCAGCTTGCCAGAGCCTGAAAGATGTTGTAGGCCGACCGCGCGAACCCGTAGTACTTCCTGATCGTGGTGCTCGAGTCATTCCCCGATGTGTACAGCCGATAGACGCTGTCCACCACAAACACGATTCTCTGGAATCGATTTGGGTCAGTCTTGATCTGACACTCCGTATCGTCATCCTCGACCACAAACACGCGGATATTGGAATTCGGATGCGCTGCGTTGTACGTATCGAGTTGTTGCTTCGAAAACAGCAGCACCCGCCCCGACCAATCCAGATCGTTCTGATCGAATGCGTACGGGCCCCCCGCATGCTCACCGGCACATTGATAGTCCTTCAACGAGTCCGTCTGCCCCAGCTGCCCCAGGATATGCACCTCAAATTCGGGTGACCCCTTCAACCAGCCTTCAAAGTCTTGTACGAAGTGGCTTTTGGTCATGTACAGGCCGGGGGGTGGCGGCACATCGCCGATCGCCCCACCACCGGTGTCACAGTCTTCGAGGCAGGTTTGGCGCGCCGGCCGGACGGAGAAGTCCGTCTCCACCGGCACCAGCGCGAGCACGGCGCGATCGGTGGGTCGTCGTCGGTCAACGCCGTCGCCACGAGCACCTGCTCATCGCCGGTCCACGCCGCCCGATGCGCGGCGACGGGGAAGTAGACCTCGAGCGCGATGGCGGTTTTCGCCTGCTCGGCAAGGCCATCCTTGGTCGTAGCGTTCTCGGCGGCGATTTCGCGCAGCGCCCGGCCGCTGTTCGCGGCGAGGAACGTTTCGAACTGCAGCTTGTGCTCGACGAATGGCGAGGCATCGAGCTGCGCCTTCAGATAGGCCCGGAACGCCGGGTTCCTGAGCCCCTTCGCGACCATCTTGGCCAGCGCCTCGGGGCGCTTGGACGACGGCGCGACGTCGGCGACCGACATGGCGTCGGGCGGCGTGACCGTTCGGTCCGTGCAGGCGGCGGCGAGCAGCAATGCCGCCACGGCGAGACTGCGATTCCACATAAGCCCTCCTGGTAAGAGTGGAGAGCCATAGTGGCGATGTACGGCGGTTGACTACACTCCTTTCCTTGCGACACGGCACTGAAAGACGCGAGATTCACGGGCCGATGTTTCTTCTCCTCCTCACTCTCCTGGCACCCGATTCGACCTACTGGCAACAGCGGGTCGCGTATGCGATCGACGCCTCGCTCGACGAGCCAAGCGGCGTACTGCGCGGCCATGTGTCCATCCGCTATGTGAATCAGTCGCCCGATACCCTGCGCGACTTTTACGTCCACCAGTACCTCAACGCGTTCCGCCCGGGCTCGCGCTGGGCCGCGGCCGACTCCGCCGAAGGCCGCGTGCGCTTTCAGCACATGAAGGATCCCGACTACGCGTTCGAGCGGATCACGGCGGCGATGGTGATGGGTGAGCACCGCGCGCCGGATTACCCGTACGCGCCCGACTCCACGATCGCGCATTGGCGATTGCCGCGTGCATTGGCGCCCGGCGATTCATGCGTCGTCGACATCACGTGGCAGGCGCGTCCCTCGACGCTGCCGCGGCGGCAAGGACGGCGGGGCCGGCGCTTCGACTTCGCGCAGTGGTATCCGAAAGTCGTGGTGTACGACAAGTACGGGTGGGAAGACCATCCACTCTATCCGGCCGGGGAGTTCTACGGCGAGTTTGCGAGCTACGACGTGATGCTGGATCTGGCTTCCGACCAGGTGGTTGGGGCGACGGGCGTGGCGGTCGATGGTGATCCTGGTTGGCAAAAGGCGGCGGTCGCCGGCGGTGCGATCGACTATCAACGCAGCTGGTACGGGCGGTCGGGCGGTCGGTGCGGATCCGTAGGTCCAGGGCGCAAGTGTGTCCGTTTCTTTGCGGACTCCGTCCATCATTTCGCGTTCTCGCTCAACCCCGATTACCGCTACGAGGAAGGCCGCTACAAGGACGTCGTGGTGCGTGTCCTCTACCAGCCCGGCGACAGCGCGACGTGGGGAAAGGGCATTGCCGTCGCACGCACGCAAATGGCGCTCGCCTGGCTCGATTCGCTGTACGGCACATTCGCGTGGCCGCAAATCACCAACGTGCACCGCATCGAAGGGGGCGGCACCGAATTCCCGATGATGATCATGGACGGCAGCGCCGGCCTCGGCCTCATCGTCCACGAGCTGGGCCACAACTACACGATGGGCATCCTTGCGAACAACGAGTGGCGCGAGGGATGGCTGGACGAAGGATTCACCAGCTTCCAGACCGGCTGGTTCTTCGAGGCGCACGGCGAAGGGCCGGGGTATCCAGGTCTCGAAAGCGAGATCCTGTTCTGGGACCTGGACCGCTGGAGCGAGCCGGTGTCGATGATCAGCGAGCACTACCGCGATTTCCAGACGTACAACACGATGATCTACGACAAGGCGCAGCTGTTTTTCGAGCAGCTGCGTTACGTCGTGGGCGATGACGTGATGCGGCAGATCCTGCGCACCTACTACGCGCGCTGGCGTTTGAAACACGTCGATGAGAACGCCTTCCGGAGCGTCGCCGAGGAAGTGTCGCATCAGGACCTGCGCTGGCTGTTTGCCCAGTGGCTCCATGGGACGCCGTTAATCGACTATCGGTTGGACAAGGTGCAGCGACGCCGCCTCGCTGACGGCAGATGGCTGACGGCAGTCGTCATCAGTCGTCAAGGCGACGGCTGGATGCCGATCGAAATCGGGGACAAGAAGCGGATCTACGCCCGGTCGAGCGGCGAGCCGCTGAGCGAGCGTGTGCAGTTCGTGACCGACAGCGAGCCGGGGCGCCTGATGCTCGATCCGCGCCAGCGGGCGCATGACTGGAACGCGCTGAACAACCACGAGAAGCGGGGATGGTTCGGGAGCCGGGAAGGGAATGAGCATACTCGTCTGGACAACCCGACCCGTGAGGAGTCTCGCCGCGATGGGATGGTGCACAGTCTCCTGCCGCTCATCTGGTACAACGACTACGGCGGCTGGACCGGCGGCTTACGCACCCGAACGAACTATCTCGGCCGGTTTGAACAGAATGTGGAAGTGCTCTCCTACGGGCTCGATCCCGATGCGACACACCGCTTCGGCTGGTACGCCCGATTCGGCAATCCCGTCAGTCATCCGATGCCTCGCACCGACGCCAGCGCTGCCTTCTGGAGTGTCGAGGGCAGAACCGGGATTGCACTGCACGCCGATCGGTCACTCGCCGAGCATTTGGGAGCTGGCCCAGACCGCCACGCCGGCTTCGACGCGATCTGGATGGCGGTGAGCGACCTCGGCTACGAGGACCGGCGGCTGTGGGACGACGCCGGCACGATCGAGGCCGGACCCTGGGCGTCCGTCACGAGCCAGCGTGGCTCCAAACTGTGGAACGCGCGAGTCGCGCTGCGGGGTGGGCTGGTGTATCGCAATCCTGGTCCCGGCGTGCAGGCAACCAATCGTTACGACGTCGAGGGCTTCGGGCGGGCCACCGGCGCAGTGAGTCTGCGCATGCCGTTCCTATTGAAAACGACGCTGGGCGCTCGACTCTTCGGCGGAACCTACCTCGCGCACCACCTTCCGCCGCTGCAGCGGCGGATTATGCTCGGCGGCGTTGACCCGTACGAAACGTTCACCAATCCTCTATTACGGAGCCGCGGTGCGCTGTTCGTCCGGCCCGATTTCCACTACCATGCCCCGGGAGACGCGAATCTGCGCGGCTTTCGTCCCGACCTCGGCGGTCGCTGGGCGGTCGCACTGAACCTCGAGGGCACCAAGACCCTCTACAAGAGCGTCGCGCTCGAAGCCTTCGCCGACGCCGGCATCGTCGATCCTCGCGCGATCCCGCCGGTCCCCGCGAGCCAGTCGTACACGACGCTGTACGACGGCGGCGTGGGTGTGGTCACGCGACACAGCATCAACGATCTTAGTTGGACCATGCGATTCGAGACTCCCCTACTTGCTAACCGGTGGGATTATGCGAACGGTGGTACGGGTAAGCGTGTGTCATTTCGCTGGCTTGTAAGCCTAGAGCCGAGCTTTTGAACGAGCGCCGCGCGTTTTTCCAGGACACGATCGGCCGCCTGCTGCACGAGGTGGCTCGGCGGACGGAGGAGCGCGTCGCGCCGAAGCGCTGGTTCCGGCCGCCGGGTGCGGCGCCGGAGGTGGCGTTTGTCGCGGCGTGCACGCGCTGCGGCGATTGCATCGACGTCTGTCCCGTGCATGCGATTCTCAAGATGCCGGCGAACGACGGCGGCCTCGCCGCCGGAACGCCCTACATCGATCCCGCGGCGCGGGCGTGCATCGTGTGCGAAGACATGCCGTGTGCCGCCGCGTGCGAAACCGGCGCCCTGACGCGCGTCCCGTGGGAATCGGTGCATATGGGCATCCTCGAGCTCGACCCGCAGCGCTGCATCACGTTTCAGGGCGCCGAATGCGGCGTGTGTGCGCGGGCGTGTCCGGTAGGCGAGCGAGCGCTCGCCTTGGATGACCGTGGCCATCCGGTCCTCAAGCCGGAAGGGTGCGTCGGGTGCGGGGTATGTGTGACGGCATGCGTGACGATCCCCTCGTCGCTGAAACTGAGGCTCGCGTGAGTCCGCCCGCTGTGCCCTACCGCGTCGAGAAACCGTGGGGGCACGAGCTCATCTGGGCCAAGGCCGACCGCTACGTCGGCAAGATCCTGCATATCGAGCCCGGTCACGTGCTCTCGCTGCAGTATCACAACAAGAAGGATGAGTCGATCTACGTGCTCTCGGGCGAGATCATCCTGCGGATCCAGCAGGGCGAGACGCTGATCGAGCGTCGCGTGCGCGCCGGCGAGGCCTTTCACATTCCCCCCAAACAGATCCATCAATTCGAGGCCGTCGTCATGACCGATTTGCTCGAGGCATCGACGCCGGAGCTCGACGACATCGTGCGGCTCAAGGATCGCTACGGACGGGTGCCATGAAGGTCATCATGCCGATGGCGGGAAAGGGCACGCGGCTCCTGCCGCTGACGAAGCGCGTTCCCAAGCCGCTCGTGAACGTCGCCGGCCGCCCCGTGATGGACTACGTGATGGATGCCCTGCGCCGCGCGGGACAGCTCGAGGAGCTGATCATCATCACGGGACATCTGAAAGAGAAGGTCGAGGCATACGTCCGGAAGCACTACGACATCCCGCCGCGCTTCATCGAGCAGAAGGTCCTCGACGGCACGGCCGGCGCCGTGAACCTGGCCCGGCCGTATGTCGACGGGCCCGTGATCGTCATTTTTGTGGACACGTTATTCGACGCCGATCTTTCCATCGTCCAGACAACGAAGGCGGACGGCATCATCTGGACGAAAGAGGTGGAGGACTACCAGCGGTTCGGCGTGGTGGTGGCCGACAAGCAAGGACACATGACGAAGATCGTCGAGAAGCCGAGCACGCCGATTTCCAGACGCGCCAATATCGGTCTGCAATACGTGAAGGATTGGCGCTCGTTGTTCGACGGGATCGAGCACGTGTTGAAAAGCCCACCCGGGAAAGGCGGGGAGTTCTATCTCACGGACGCATTCCAGTACATGGTGGACCACGGGAAAAAACTCTTCGTCAGCGAAGTGGGCGGCTGGTACGACTGCGGCAAGGTCGACACGCTGCTCGAGACGAACCAGCACCTGCTCGAACATGGGCGCGGCAAGCGGCCCCCCCCCGCCCAGGTCCCGGCGGGCGTCAAGATCATCGAGCCGGTCTACATCGAGGACGGCGTCACGCTCAAGGATTCGAGTGTCGGACCGAACGTCGCCATCGAGGCAGGGAGCACCATCGAGGGCAGCACTATCCGCAACAGCATCCTCGGCCGCGGCGTGCAGGTGAGAAAGGCCACGGTGGAAGGCTCGGTCGTGGGAGACCAGCAGCGGATCGAAGGCCGCCAAGTCAAAGACTCCGTGATGGATGCGGGAGAGATCGCCGCGGCCCGCTAACGCGTGTGAACGAGTTCCTCGAGCTGTTCGATTACAACGCCTGGGCGAACCGCACGATCTTCGACGCGGTCGCCCAGATTTCGGAGGAGCAGTACTTCCGCGATCTCCAGAGCAGCTACGGCGGCGTGCATGGCACGCTGTGCCACATCGTGTGGGCCGAGCAGCTGTGGCTGCATCGCTGGGTCGGCAAGCCGAATCCCGCCGTCCCACAAGGAACCGATCTGCAGTCGCTGGCCGAGGTCCGCAGGCGCTGGGAAGCGGTGGAGGCGGAGCGGGGCGCGTTCCTGTTGGGGCTGACCGACGGTGACCTCGAAAAAACGCGGCTCGTAAAGCCTTCCAGCGGCGGAGAATACGTGCATACGTTCCGTCAGATGTTTCGGCACTTCATCAATCATTCCTCCTACCATCGGGGCCAGATCGTGACGTTCCTGCGGCAGTTGGGCGCCAAGCCACCCAGTACCGACCTCATCCTCTTTTACCGTCAAAGGGGTTGACGTTCGTCGGAAACCAAATTTACTTACTGACCGTTCAGTAAGTAACTTTGGAGTCTCATGGCACACACGATCGCAAAAAACCCCCGTTGGCGCCGTCGCAAGAACGCTCGCCCTGAAGAGATTATCACGGCCGCGTTGGACGTTTTCGCCGACCGCGGATTTGCCGCTACCAAGCTCGAGGATGTCGCCCGCCGGGCCGGGGTCACCAAGGGCACGATCTACCTCTACTTCGAAAACAAAGAAGCGCTATTCAAGGCGCTGATCCGCCAGACCATCGTGCCCGTGATTGCGCAGGGCGAAGCGATCGCGCAAGCGTTCACCGGCAGTGCGCGCGATCTGTTTGAGAAACTGATACGTGAGTACTGGCGGCTGGTCGGCGAAACGTCGCTCTCAAGCATTCCACGGCTCATGATCGCCGAAGCCGTCAACTTTCCCGAGCTCGCCCGTTTCTATTACGAGGAAGTCGTCACCCGCGGCCATCGCCTCATGGCCGGCGTATTGGAGCGGGGCATCAAGGCCGGCGAATTCCGGTCCGTCAACGTGCCGGTCGCGACGAAGCTCGCCATGTCGCCGCTGATGCACGCCGTTGTCGCGCGTAAAGCGTTCGCCGCCTGCATGCCCGAAGGCTTCGACGTCGCGAAATACCTCGACACTCACATCGATCTCTATCTCCATGGCATCACAAATTCGTAAGCTGATTGTTGCCGCCGCTGTTTTCGCCGCCCCTTCGCCGCTTGTGGCGCAGGCGCCTGCACCGCTGCGGCTCTCATTTGCCGAAGCCGTACGTCGGGTGGCAGCGGAAACGCCGCCGCCTGCCGTTCAAATCGCCGGCTTCCGCAGCGACGCCGCCGCCGCGCGCGTGCGCCAGGCCCGCGCCGGCCTGTTGCCCGATCTCTCGCTGTCCGGTTCCTGGGTGGACCGCTCCTTCAATTCCAAGACCCTGGGGTTTTCATTCCCCGGGCCGGTGGTGATCCCGACGAGAATCGGGCCGTTCAGCGCGTATGACGGCCGTGCTCGGATCACGCAGACGCTCTTCGATTTCTCGACTCTCGGCCGGGTCAGCGCGGCGAAGGGGCAGGTCCGAGCCGCCGGCGCGGAGCGCTCGGCGGTTGTCGAAGCCAGCGCCCAGAACGTCGCCCAGGCATACGCGCGCGCGTCGCGGGCGCAGGCGGTCGTGAACGCACGACAGGCGGACTCAGCGCTCGCCGCTGAGCTCGTCGGTCTGGCCGTGGCGCAGCAGCAGGCGGGCGTCAGCGCGGCGATCGACGTCACCCGCGCGAAGACGCAGCTCGCCGAGGCTGCCGGACGGTTGATCGTTGCGGCGAACCAGCTCGATCGTGCCAAGATCGATCTCACGCGCGCCCTCGGCCTCGATCCCGCCACCCCGATCGCGCTTACCGATACGCTGGATGCCCAGCTGGGCGCGGCCGACGTACCGGCCGATCGCAACGCGGCGGTGGCTCAGGCCGTCACGGCGCGCCCCGACCTCGCTGCCGAGCTGGCGCGCGGCGCGGCCGCCCGCACCTCCGCCTCGGCGATCTCGGCGGAGCGGCTGCCCCGGCTCGAGGTCGAGGCCGATTATGGCCTGAGCGGCGTGCGGATGCCGGATGCGATCGGAACTCGGCAAGTCGCCGTACAGGTCACGCTGCCCATTCTCGATGGTTTCCGGCGCGAAGGGCGGCTGGCGGAGCAGCAGGCCGTCGTCCGGGAATCGGACGTGCGCGCCAAGGACCTGCGTCAGCAGGTCACAGCGGACGTGGACGCCGCGCTGCTCGATCTGCGCTCGGCGAGCGCGCAGCAGGCGGTCGCGACAGAGCGGATCCAGCTCGCGACGGAGGAAGTGTCACAGGCACGCCAGCGGTTCAAGGCCGGTGTGGTTGGCAACATCGAAGTGATCACGGCACAGGAATCATTGCTCCGCGCCCGTGACGCGGACATCGATGCGCGTTTTGCGGCCGTATCGGCGCGGATTGCGTTAGCCCGCTCGGTGGGCAGCGCGCGGACCCTGCATTAAGGAAGAGGACAATGGCTACGACGATGGAACCGAAAACAGAGTCTCCCGCACGGCCCGCACCGGCCCCGAGTCCTCGCGGCGCTGTTGCGGCCAAGCCGAAGAGTTCGCGGCGGACCGTGTTCATGATCATGGGCGTAATCCTGCTCGGCCTGCTGATCATCGGCGCGCGCAAATGGTGGTTCGGCCGCTCGCACGTCTCGACCGATAATGCCCAGGTTGATGGGCACATCGTGCCGGTGCTCCCCAAGGTCGGCGGCTACGTCGCCGAGGTGCGCGTCGCCGAGAATCAGTCGGTGAAGGCGGGAGACACGCTCGTGGTGCTCGATGACCGCGACTTCCGGGCGCGGCTGCAGCAAACCGAAGCCGATCTCGCGGCGCTGCTCGCCACGGTAAGCAGCCGCACGCGCGTGGGGCAGGCGGATGCCGCAGTGGCGCAGGCGCAGGCGAATGCGCTCAAGGCGACGGCCGACCTCGCCCGCATCGAGCCGCTCGCGATCCAGAACGTCGTCAGCCAGCAGCAGCTCGACGCGGCACGCGCCGCGGCCACGGCGGCGGACGCGCAGCTCGCGGCGGCGCAGGCCGCGCTCGTGGGTGCTGATGCGCGCGTGGCGTCGGCCCGCGCCGCTCGTGATCAGGCGGCGCTGCAGCTCTCCTACACGCGGATCATCACCCCATCCGCCGGCGTCGTCTCCAAGAAGACGGTGGAGCTGGGCCAGCTCGTGCAGCCCGGCCAGCCGCTGATGACCGTCGTCCCGCTCGACGACGTGTGGGTGACGGCGAATCTCAAGGAAACCGAGACGGCGGACGTGACGCCCGGCGACTCCGCCGATATCACGGTGGACGCCTACAAGGGCGTGCATTTCCGCGGTCACGTCGAGAGTCTGTCGCCGGCGACCGGCGCGAAGTTCTCGCTGCTGCCGCCCGACAACGCCACGGGCAACTTCACCAAGGTGGTCCAGCGGATTCCGGTCCGGATTCACCTGGACGGTGCCGTGGATCTCGCGCACGTGCTGCGGCCCGGGATGAGCGTCGTGGCGACAATCAAGACGCGTTAGGACGATGACGGCCGCCGCGCTACCGCTGACCCTTGCGCCCGATCGGTACAAGTACAAGTACCTGATCGCGATCACGGTGTCGCTCGCTTCGGTACTGGAGCTGCTCGACACCAGCATCGTGAACGTCGCGATCCCGCACATGATGGGAAACCTGGGTGCGACGCTCGACCAGATCGCGTGGGTCTCAACAGGCTACATCGTCGCCAACGTGATCGTGTTGCCGATCACCGGCTGGCTCTCGGCCTACTTCGGGCGGCGCCGCTATTTCGCCGGCTCGATCGCGTTGTTTACGCTGGCGTCCTTCATGTGCGGCAATGCCGGCTCGCTCAGCGCGCTGGTGTTCTGGCGCATCGTGCAGGGCCTGGGCGGCGGGGCATTGCTGTCCACGTCACAGGCCATCCTGTACGAAGAATTCCCGCGCGAAGAGTACGGCACCGCGATGGCGATCTTTGGGGTCGGCGTGATGGTCGGCCCGACGCTCGGACCGACCGTGGGCGGCTGGATCACGGATATGTACGGCTGGCCGTGGATCTTCTACATCAACATCCCGTTCGGCATGCTGGCGTTGGCGCTCACCATGTCGTTCATCACCGACTCGCGGCATCAGGAACGCGCGAACCGCGTCGACTTCATCGGCCTGGGACTCCTCGCCGTGGGCATCGGCTCGCTGCAAACGATGCTCGAGCGGGGTGAGCGGCTCGACTGGTTTGCGTCGGGCGAGGTGCGACTGCTCGGCATCACAAGCGCGCTCGCACTGATCTCGTTCATCTGGCACGAGCTGAGCACCGAGCAACCGGTCGTCGACCTGCGCATTCTGAAGAGCCGCCAACTGGCGGTCGGCGTGGTGTTCGGGCTGGTGCTCGGCGTGTGTCTGTACGCCACCGTGTTCGTGCTGCCCGTCTATCTCCAGAACGTGCGGAACTTCACCGCCAATCAAACAGGCCTGGTCATTTTGCCCGGGGCGCTCGCCAGCGCGTTCACGATGGCGTTCATGGGCCGGCTGCAGGGGAAATTCGACGCACGATTATCGATCGCGGCGGGAGTCGGCATCTTTGCGCTCTCGATGTGGAAGCACGCGCATTTCACGACGGATAGCGGGATGTCCGACTTCTTCTGGCCGCTGATCTTCCGCGGTGTCGGGCTGGGCCTGATCTTCGTGCCGCTGACGAACCTCGCGCTCGCCGATCTGCCGATGTCGAAGATCCCCAACGGCACGGGGTTGTTCAACCTGATGCGGCAGCTGGGCGGCAGCGTGGGGATCGCGCTCTCGGCGACCTTGCTGCAGCGCTTCACGGCGATTCATCGCGCCGATCTCGCCGCGAATGTGACGCCCTACGCCGAAGCGACCCGGGAGCGGCTCGCGGCGATCACGCAGACGCTGATCGGCCGGGGTGAGCTCCCCGCGCTGGCGCAAACCAAAGCGATCGGGTTCTTGAACGGGATCGTCACCCGGCAGGCGATGATGCTGTCGTTCGAGCAGCTGTTCCTGCTGTTCGGGGCGGCGTTCGTGCTGTCCTTGCCGTTATTGCTCCTGATGCATCGCAGTCGAGGCATGCCAGGAGCCGGAGCGGCGCATTGACCAAGAACCAGCTCGTTGTCCGGCTGGGGATCGTGGGCGGGCTCTGGACGCTGCTGCACCTTTACGTCGGGGCGCACCTGCTCGGTCCCGCCCCGATCGCCGGGGTGGCGCGGGTGCTTGCCTGGGCGGCCGTGCTGCTGGTGGCGTGGCTGCCGCTCGTCGCGCTCGTCACGGCGCGTCGCGAGGTGGGCGAGGGCGTTCACCGCGGCCCGGTGGCGCGGGTCCTGGACTGGGCCGCGTATTCGTCGATGGGACTGTCGTCGCTGCTGATCGTGTCCTTCATTGCCACCGATCTGCTGCGGCTCCCCGCCACCGCGACGCTGGTGCTCGCCGTGCTGAGCGGAGCTGCGTTCCTCACGCTGGTGGGGATGATACTCGCACGGCGGCCGCGGATCGTGCGCGTGACCGTGCCCATTGCCGATCTCCCCAGCGACCTCGCCGGATTTCGCATCCTGCAGCTCAGCGACCTCCATATCGGCCCCACCATCCGCCGCCGCTTCGTGGATGCCGTGGTGGATCGCGCCAACGCCTTGCGGCCCGACCTCGTCGCGGTCACAGGCGACGTCGCGGATGGGCTGGTCCCGGAGTTGCGCGAGCATGTCGCGCCGCTCGCGCGGCTCCGGGCACCGCACGGAGCGTACTTCGTGACGGGGAATCACGAGTACTACTGGGACGTCCGCGGCTGGACCAACGAGCTGGAGCGACTGGGCATCGCCGTACTTTCGAACGAGCATCGCGTCGTAGTGCGCGGTAGGGGCCGCCTGCTGGTTGCGGGTGTCAACGATCTGTCGGCGGCCTCCGATCCGGCTGCCGCGGTCGCCGGTGCCGCACCGAGCGACGTGCGCGTGCTGCTCGCCCACCAACCGCGCAGCGCGTTCGCCGCGCAGGCGGCCGGCTACGACCTCCAGCTTTCCGGACACACACACGGCGGCCAGTATTTCCCGTTCAATCTGCTCGTCCGCCTGTTTCAGCCGTTCGTCGCGGGGCTGCATCGGCTCGAGTCGATGTGGTTGTACGTCAGTCGCGGCACCGGCTATTGGGGCCCGCCGCTGCGACTCGGCGCGCCGCCCGAAATTACGCTGCTGGAGCTGGTGCCCGCTTAGGCGACCGCCTCCGCCATCGCCGTGGTGACGAGCAGGGCGCGCACGATGCCGAGCGCGCCCTTGTCGTTTTCATACCACTCGGTGGGGAGGTGGGCGTTGCCCGCACGCCCGCCGGCGCCCAGCGCCACGGCCGGTACGCCAAGCGCGATCGGCACGTTGGCGTCGGTCGACGCACACGCGAGCTGGTGCGCGTGGCCCACGGCACGGGTAGCGGCGACGGCCGTCTGCACCAGGGGATGCGCGCGCGGAGTCAGTCCGGACGGGCGATCACCCACACGCCGAACGTCGATCGTCAGCGGTGCGGTCGCGGGGAGCCGCCGACGGTTCTCCTCGTCCAGCGACTCGGTCACAGCTTGGTGGACCGCTGCGTCGAGCCGCTCGAGTGCGCGCGGCTCTTCGCTGCGGAGGTCCACATCGAACCATGCCTCTTGTGGGATGGAGTTGAGGCTGGTGCCGCCCCCGAGGCGCACGACTGAACAACTAGTGCGTGGCGCGTGGTGCGTGGGGATGTCCGCGATGCTATCGATTGCTCTCCCAACCGCATTCGCTGGATTCGCGACCCCAAACGCTGCCCAGGAGTGGCCGCCCGGACCCTGATAGGTGATGCGGTACCGCCGGGCGCCGAGCGCGCGGTGCACGATGCGCTCGATACCGGCGCCATCCAGCGCGATGAATGCATGTGGGCGAATGGGATCCTTCAGCAGATGTCGCACACCACGCAAATCGCCGGATCCCTCCTCGCCGACGGTCGCGGCAAACAGGACCGGCCGCCGGGTCGCGACCCGCGCGCATA
>WNGD01008007.1_pt1 | contig 13833 bp, 8 predicted proteins | sample 5400671 | NCBI WGS metagenome assembly WNGD01 (sample SAMN13153369, study PRJNA577476) | soil metagenome | isolation source: 40 cm soil or saprolite under grassland replicate 2 | place: USA:California | collected 2016-06-15
CTTCGGCTTGATCGTCGTGGAGCGCTCGGCGGGCTCCGAGCCGTTCTACGAACAAGCCGACAGCGCCCTCGCCGAGCTTGCACGCCAACTTGGGCTCGCCCTCCGCAACGCGCGGCTCGACTCGGACCTGCAAGCCTCGCTGGCCGCGCTGGAGCGACAGACGGAGGAGCTGCGTCGATCGCGCGCGCGGGTCGTGGCCGCCGCCGACGCCGAGCGTCGCCGAATCGAGCGCGACCTGCACGACGGCGCCCAACAGCACCTCGTCGGGCTCGAGGCAAACCTCGGAGCCGCCCGCGCGCTCATCGACTCCAACCCCGAGCGGGCCCAAGCCGTTCTCGACGAGCTTCGCGCCGCGGTGCAGGAGGCGATGCAAGACTTTCGCGACCTCGCGCACGGCATCTACCCGCCGCTGCTGCAGGATCGCGGCCTTTCGGAAGCACTCGCCAATGCCGCCCGCCGCACGACCATCCCCACACGCGTCGAGCCGAACACGCGACGTCGCTACGACCCCGAGGTCGAGGCAACCGTCTATTTCTGCTGTCTTGAGGCGCTCCAGAATGCAGGTAAGCACGCGGGCGACAGAGCTCGCGTGACGATCCGACTCTACGAGGAGGAGGACGCGCTCTTGTTCGAGATCGCGGACGATGGTTCCGGTTTTGATCCAGCGCGAACGACCTTCGGCGCTGGCCTGACGAACATGCGCGACCGGCTCGAGGCGATCGGTGGCGACCTCCGCATCGATTCCAACCTCGGCCAGGGCAGCCGAGTCTTGGGAACGATCCCTCTCAAGCGCTAACGCTCCCGCTCGGCGAGGTAGAGCAGCACCGCCTTCACGCGGCGGTTCACGTCCGGCTGCCAAGCGACCCCGAGCTTCCGGAAGATCGAATGGATCACCTTCTCGACCGACTGCTCCGTAATCACGAGCGACGCCGCGATTGCCGCGTTGGTCTTGCCCTGCGCCATCTCCTCGAGCGTCTCGCGCTCGCGTGGCGTGAGCTCGTCGAGCGGCGACTCGCCTCGCGCACGCGCTCGTACGAGTGCTTCCACGATCTTCGGATCGATCACGGAGCCGCCGCACGCAACCTCGCGGATCGCGCCCGCCAGCTGCGCAACGTCTCCCACCCGGTCCTTGAGCAGATACGCGCGGCGGTCGGCGCCCTTCTCGAGCAACGCGAGCGCGTACTCGGGAGCAGCGAACTGGCTCAACACGACCACGCCCGTCTCCGGGCTGGTCTCTCGCAGGCGATCGGCGACCTGAATCCCCTCGTCGCGACTGGTGGGCGGCATGCGGATGTCCGTCAGCACGACGTCAGGTTCCTCCGAGTCGATCGCCGCAAGCAGCGACGGCAGATCCTCGCAGGCGGCAGCCACCTCGATGTCAGGCTCCGGCTCGAGCAAGCGGCGGATACCCTCGCGCACGAGATAAGCGTCCTCCGCGACGACGACACGAATCATCGCGCGCCGACTATACGGCGCGGCGATCGACCACCTGCATCGCATGAGCACTTGAGACAACATCTGCGCCATGGCGCGCCGCGGGCGCGTTGTCGGAGTTGACACCGCGCCACCCACACATATGCCACACAGGCTCTGCCGGGTGGCAGCCGCTCGTACCCGGTCGCAGCCGGTTCGCCATAGGAAGAAATGCCTGCTCTCGCCAGCAACACACGGTCGCCGCTGGCTGTAGCGGTGGAGCCCGTCCCGGCCTGTCACGCCGGAGGTCGCGGGTTCGAGTCCCGTCGCTCCCGTCTCTCACAGTGCATGCAGGCGAGATCGGCTTCGAAGGCCGCCCGACTATTCCGCCGTCGGGCGGTGGCGAGTCGAAGTGAAGTCGGTAGGCAGTTCACGCTCAAGCTTCCAGCGGCCGTCTCCGGCGTTCCACGTGCTAGCCGCACGCGAGAACGTCGGCCGACGCCCCCGAGCCCTTCTGCGCCTGCATAGGCTGCGGCTCGACGGCTACTTGACCCACATCTGGTCGAGCAGGATGCCGTACCACAGGTTGTACTGGAAGTTCCCGACCCGCTCGGAGACGAAGTCGGCCTGCTTGTTGTTGTAGAGGAAGAGCCACGGCGCCTGGTCGGTGAGCTCGCGATCGATCTTCGTCCAGAGCGCGTTCGCCGCCTGCTGATCGGTCACCTGCAGCGCGCGCGCCTGCGCGATCTGCCGGTCGATCCTGTGGTCGCAGAAGTCCACGGGAAGCGCGAAGGAGCAATTGAAGATCACGTTCGAGATGAAGCCGGACGCGGTCGGGAAGTCGGGGTACCAGCGGAACGCGCCGATCTGCACCTTGTTTCGGGGATTCAGGACTGCTTCGTCGTACTTGTCCAAGGGTGTGACCGTCTTCAGCCGCGTCCTGTAGCCGAGGCGGCGCAGCACCGAGGCTACATAGCCGCCTTCCGCCCTGTCCGCGGTCCACACCGTGACCCGCTCTCCCTGCGTGCCCGACGCCGCGACGAGCTGCCGTGCCCGATCGAGGTCGGGAGCGACCCAGCGGTTGCCGGCCGAGTGATTGGCCGTGTACGGACAATAAGGGCGATAACCGGGGAAGTTCGGCGGGAGCACCTGACAGGTGGGCTGGGCAACTGCGGCGGCGCGCGCGACCTCGATCACGGCGTTGCGGTCGACGGCGTAGTTGAGGGCCTGGCGAACACGGGGGTCGTTGAACGGGCGGAGCCTCGCGTCGAAGAAGTAGAAGTACGTGCCCGGGATCGGGTCGACGTGCAGCTGGCTTGCGTACTTCGTCCTGACCTCGGTGAGCAGCTCCTCGGGGACGAAGTCATAGGCGACGTCGGCCCGGCCGTCCTCCACCGCCCGCGTCGACGCGGCTGCGTCGACGTCGAGGCGCCAGACGATTCGGTCCGGGTAACCGTCCGGCCGCCCAGCTCGGGCGCGAAAGAACGGATTGCGCGCGAACACGAGCTTCTTCTCCGGGACGTAGCGCGCGATCTTGTACGGGCCCGTCGCTGGTACGGGGCGCGTGCCCACGTCGCGGTTCGGCGTCCCCGGCGGGATCGCGCTCGCGAAGGGCAGCATCAGCTTGTAGAGGAAGTCGGGATCGGCAGCGGCGAGATGGAACGTGACGAGGCGCGCATCGTCGTCGACGGCGATGCCCCTCGACAGGTCGCAGCTCTTCGGCTTCCCCTCGCATCGCGCGGCGCCGAGAATCCCGCTGTAAAAGCCCCGGCCCGGCGAGCGAAGCCTGAACGCACGCTCGATCGCCCGCCGGAAATCCTGCGCGCGGACGTCTCGTCCCGTCGAATAGCGGATTCCCGGCCGGAGCTGGAACGTGTATGTCGTTCCCTTGTCGGTCGGCTGGGGCAGCGACGACGCCAGGCCCGGGACGAGCGTCGTGCCGTCGCTCCCACCCACGTGCTTGAACGCCACCAGGCCGTCGTACGTCAGGCTTGGGATCGCGAGGTTGTACGACTCGTAGTTGGTCGACGGGTCGATCGTCGCGTTGCTGCGGCGGCCGGAGTACACGGTCAGCGTGCCGCCGCGGTGAGCGGCGCCCTGCGCGCGCACGGCGACGAGCACGGATCCGCCGGCGAGCGCCAAGCCCTTCGCCGGATTGCCGAGCGGGATTCTTCGTACCTGCGGCGGGTTCGTCTCGGTATCGATGCGCACGAGGCTGGCGCCGGCGTCGTCTGCGACCCAGGCCGCGCGCGGACCGACGGCGATAGCGCTCGGCCCTGGCCCAGTCGTGACCACCTCCTGCACTGTGCTCGATCGCGGATCGATCCGGCTCACGGTGCCGTCGAGCGTGTTCGCCACCCAGACCGAGTCCCTGCCGAGGGCGAGCGCCCGCGGCCCATTTCCGACGTGAATCGTCCGTAGCACCGCTCCACGTTTCGGATCCAGGCGGGTCACGTTGCCCGCTCGCTCGCTCGACACCCACAGCGAGCCGAAGCCGACCGCGATCCCGCTCGCCCCCGCCTCGACCCCGAGCGTCCGCACCACCTCGCCCGTCGTAGGGTCGAGCTTCGCCACGGTGCTGTCCCCCGGCGGTCGGACCGCTGCCGACGGGCTTCGTCCACACAACCGATCGCGTCTTGGGGTCGATCCGCGACACCGTCCCGTCGAGTGCGTTCACGACCCAGGCAGCGCCCGCGCCGGTCGCGATGCCGGCCGGGCCGGAGCCGACCTGGATCGTCTGGACGACAGCCTTCGTCCGCGGGTCGATCTGCGAGACGGTCTGGTCGTCGGCATTCGTCACCCAGATTCCGTCCGGGCTTGCGGCAACGGCTGCAGGCGAAGCGCCAACGGGGACTTGCGACCTGAGCTCAGCGCTGTCGCCGTCGAAGAAGGCCAGGGAGTTCGCTTTGACGAAGGCGCTCGCCGTGGTGCCGCCGCCGCGCGTCAGCAAGAGCGCGCCGGCGGCACCTGCGAGCGCGGCCGCGAGGGTCGCGGCGATGAGAATCCGGCGGCTCGGCCGCAGCCGGGATCGCGCCATCTCATCGGCAGCGGCCTCGGCAAGCTCGCCCTCGCGTCCCTCGAACGGCGTCGAGCCGGCGGTCTTCAACGGCGCGAAGCTCTCGCCCAGGCCGGGCGCGACGAGTTGGTAGACCCGTTCGGGCTCGTCCAGGTCCTTCAACTGGTGTTCGCCCAGATCGCGGAGTGTCACATCTGGCAGGGGGTCGTCCCGCAGCAGCTCGCGCGTCGTCTGCGACACCAGCACCTGCCCGCCGTGGCCGGCCGCGCAGATTCTCGCGGCGCGATGGACGCCGAGGCCGACGTAGCGCTCTTCGCCGACGGTCGGCTCGCCCGTGTGGATCCCCATGCGCACCAGCAGCTCAGCGTCGCCGGGCCACGCCTGACCGGCGAGCTCCCGCTGCGCCGCGATGGCGGCCGCGACCGCATTCTTCGCGCGCGGGAACGCGACGAAGAACGAGTCGCCCTGCGTGTCGATCTCACGGCCGCCGTGGGCGTCGAACGCAGCTCGCAGGACCCGCTGGTGCTCGGAAAGGGCGTCGCCGTAGAGGTCGCGGAGTTGCTTGAGGAGCCGCGTCGACCCTTCGATGTCCGTGAAGAGGAACGTGACGGTCCCGCTGGGGAGCTCGGACACTGACACCACCGCCGTGTTTAGTGCGAACGCCGGCTCGCGTCAAGCCAGTCCGGGCTTCCCCCTCGGGCAGCGTTGACGTGCCGCCAACCGTCATGCGGTCAAGGTAGCCACCGGCTCGGGGGGCTCCGCCGTCAGACGAGTTCTCAGTCACGCCGCGCGACACGCTGCCTGCGGTAAAGGAGCGCGCCTGCTGCCGCTGTGCCCGCGACGACCGCAAGGGCTACGATCTCCCAGGCTTTCCGCCCCCCTCGGTCGTCTCCTGATCTCAACGCAGCGACGCGCACAAGAGTCTGGTACCTGACGCCTGGCTTCCACGTCCAGTTCGGGTAGGCCCCGGTAAACGTGGCCCCCGTCAGGGGGTGCGCAGGGAATGCACCAGAAACCAATCGTGTAAAGGCCCGGCGCGAGATCGGCCGGGAGGCGGAAACGCATCTTCACGCTGCCGTCCCGAGCCTTTCGAAGCGGCCCAAGTGAGATCCAAGCCGAACTCGTCGGAGGGCCAGTTCGCGTTTGATGCGAGGGTGAGATTCGGTCGCGCGCCGGAACGAGATACGTGTGGATTCGGGGCCTTAGCGACTTGAGCCTCTCCAAGTGGCCCCTTGAGTCGCCCAAGAACGCGACGACCGTCTGCCCGGGGTGGGCTACTGGCACTCTGAAACAAAGGGCAAGGTCCCCGTGCGCACCGGGGGCAGCGACCGCCACGGCGATGAGCGCTCCGAGCCACACCTCTGCACGCCGGGTCCAGGACGAACGAGGCACTACAGGGATCTTTACGCTCGCACATTGTGCCAGCGGTCCGATGCCCGGCGGTAGCCCCGAGCGCGTCGCCGACCGGTTCGTCTTGTCAGGCTCCTTGTCAGGATCGACAGACCACCGGTGACCCACGGTGACCGACGATCGAGTCGCGCTCCGCTCAACGACGCGCCGTGACCTGCCGAGCCCACATCTGCCGCCGCCCTGTCACGCCGGAGGTCGCGGGTTCGAGTCCCGTCGCTCCCGCTCCTTACATCTCACGGTTGCGGCGCTTGCCCGCGCCTAGAGGAAGGAGAGGCCGGCCGCCGAGCCTCGCGCCCTTCAGCGACGGAAGACAAGCACCGAGCGGGCGCTGTCGTGCTCGACTACCTCCGCGAGGAGCGTCATCCCGGATCGCGCGGCGATGTCGTCGACCTGCGGTCGGGTGAAGCGTCGGTAGACAAAGCACCGGATGCGTTCTCCTGCGGCGAACGACAGCGTCTCGCCTCCGAGGGTGCAGTGCTGTGGCCGGGACAGCTCGAAGTGGCCAATCACCGCGGAGAGCTCCCGGTCGAACTCAAGCTGAAACGTTCCACCGTCCGTTTGCAGCCCAGCCACCGCGAGAGGGTGCAGTGCCGCCGCCGCGAACGCCGGCGAAACGATATAGCGAGTCGGCGTCTCGCCCTCCGTGGCAGCCGCGAGGCCGATGCTGATCAGGACAAGGTCGCCGAACTCCATGGACTCACGAATGTGGCTGACGACCCGCAGCGGATCGTCGGCGTTGCCAAGCGTCGTTCCCCCGAGCACCAGGAGAGCCGGGCCGGCGGCTCGCCATTCCGTGAGCGCGGGGGTCGGGCCGAGCTCGAAGTCCCACCTGCGCCAGCATTGGTCGGCGGGCAGTTGGGAGGCCAGCGCCGTGCGCGCGATCTCCATCACGGCGGAGCTGAAGTCCAGTGCGAGATACCGTTGGATGGGGGCGCCCGACCGCGTCAGCTCCTGAATCAGCGCCCCGGTGTGCCTGCCGTCTCCGGGGCCGATATCGCACAGCTGCGCAGGGACGCCGCCCGCTTCGACAGCCGTCAGGAGTCCCCGGATCTCCAGATGCGCCGACGCGACGACGTCGTCGTCTTTGCCCGATCGCGTCAGCACGCGATACGTCGCCGCTCCGTCGCCCCCATAGGCGAACTTGAGCGGTACCTCCCGCCGAGCGAGGGCCGCCGCAAGCTCCACCTGGTGCGCGGGGCTCTCGAAGCCGGCGTTCATTCCGGCGGGACGCAGAGGGTGGTGAGTACTGACGGCGTGGGGAGTACGGTCTCGTCCAGCGCAAATCGGATGATCGAGGCCCCGACGCCCGGGTAGGGTGAGGCCTCGTAGAGGACGCATTCGCGAGCGGGCCCATACAGCTCGCGCAACAGGTCGACGAGGAGCGGAAAGCGCGCGACGGTGGCCCCGGTGGGCGTCCCGCCGGCTTCGCCGAGCATCCCCACCTGGAGCAGGGCGAGGGTCGCATGGGTGTCGATCTGCGGCCTCGCCGCGAAGAAATGCGACGCCTCGTAGGCTTGGAGGCCAGAGCGGCCGGGATCGATGCCCAGGTCTGCGTACAGGCAGTCGAGGGCGGAGATCGCGGGCAGCATCAGAGCCGGCAGCCCGGCCGACTGGACGCGGGCCACAGCCTCGTGGCCGGGCGCTGCGAAGACGCCCGGATGCCCGTAGGTGACCAGGCAGACGTCCCTGGAGGCGAGCGTTTCCGTGACTACTGTCTCGACCATCTCCTCGTAGGTGATCCGACGCTCCTTGCCGGGCGCGTAGAGGCCGTCAAGCGAGCGGGCCTGCGGATTGAGCGCCTCGACGTGGAGAGCGGCAACCGGGTCGGCGAGGACGTAAAAGACCGTATCCGCACCCCGGATGGCCGCGCGCGCGCCCGGTGCGAGCTGCGTTGTGACGTCGATGCCCGTGCCGACGACCGTGAGCCGGGCGCCGCGCACACTCACTGGGCTCGCTTAGGCGACCGGGTGCCCTGCGCGAGACTCGGGCTCGTCGGGCTCAGGCTCGGGCTCAGGCTTGGGCTCGTCCGGCTCCGGCTCGGGCGCGATCATCATCCGCGGCCCTGTGACGATCCGCCGGCGGCGAGCGTCGCGTGCAACCTCCGCCTCCACGGCGCTGCGCACCGCTTCCAAGTCGCCGGAGAGGAGCGCGGCGGTAGACGATTGGCCGAGGCGCGCACTCTCAAGGCCGTGTCGAGGATCGCGCGTGTAGTCCGCCAGCAGCGACTCGTCGCTTCCGAGGCGTAGGAAGAAGTCGGTGATGCACTCGGTGTCGACAGTCGTCATTAGTGACGCGATTTTATACGGTGCGACCGGCAACGGTCAACAGGGCCGCCTCGGGCGCCGGTTCACGGGCGGGAACGTGGACTGCGACGTTCAGCCACGAGCGCGCGCTGCTGACCATGAGCCTGCCGCGCACGCAATCGGCGAGGAAGGAGCGGACGTCGCTCTCCGCGACCGAATGCAGCCGGACGTCCGGCAGCTTCATCAGCTCGCGCAAACCCTTCGATCGGTCGCAGGCGAGATAGACGGCGGCCCGCCACCCGTCGAGCTCGACGTGACCACTGGGCGACGCACTCCCGCGGCGAGAGTCGACGAGGTGCACCTTCCCGTTCTCGTCCCTCGAGACCGCCAGCAGCCCGCGGTCCGCGTCCGCCATCCACGCCCGTGCGACCTCGAGCGCGCGCGCAGCGCACGCGTCGGCGCGCCGCCCGTCGAGGTAGTCGAAGTCGAAGTAGTAGGCGATCGCCATCACCTCTTCGAGACCGAATGGGTACAGGTGCAGCAGCGGCGCCTTCGGACGGACGTTCGTCAGGCCGAACTCGTCCGGATCGGCGTGGTAGGGGCTGAAGCGGTCCAGCCGGACGCGACCGCACGCACTCGGTGGATCGAGGTGCCAGATTGCCCGGATCAGCTCTTGGGTCTCTTCGTAGTCGGCCTCGGTTTCCCCGGGGAAGCCGTAGAGCAGGTTCCACAGGGGCGTCACGTCGTACTCGCGACACCACTTCAGCAGCTCGACGTTCTTCAGGGCAGTCGTCCCTTTCCGCATCAATGCGAGCACGCGGTCGCTCAGGCTCTCGATGCCCGGCTGGATCGAGAGCACCCCGGCGGCGCGTAGCCGGCGCACGTGGTCTGCCGACAGGTTCGCCTTCACCTCCCAGAAGAGCTCGACGTCGAGGCGGGCGCGCTCGAGCAGCGGGAAGAGAGTCCGGAAGTAGCGCATATCGAGGATGTCGTCGACTACCCCGATCGTTCGCACCCCGTGCCGGTCGCGAAGGTAGGCGATCTCCTCGACGACGCGCTCCGGGGACTTGCTCCGGAAGGCCATCGTCGAACCGTTGAGGCCGCAGAACGTGCAGTGCGAGCGCTCTCCCCACCAGCAACCGCGCGCCGTCTCGACGAGGAGCTGCGGCGTCACGTCCACGAGGCACCGAGAGGAGTGGAGTTGTTCGAAGTAGGAGTCGAACTCCGGGAAAGGCAGCGCGTCGAGGTCGGCGACGCTCGTCGGCGGGTGCGCGGGGGCGCGCCGCCCGTGCCGACGCGCCTCCAGGGTGGCCGGAAACGATCCGTCGGCCTCGCCCGAGAAGACGAGGTCGACGAAAGGAAAGCACCGCTGGAGCGCGGCACCCATCGGATCCTCCCAATTCGAGCCGCCGAAGGCGATCGTCAGCTGCGGATGCGCGGCCTTCACCCGGGACGCGAGCGCGAGCGACGCGATGTTTTGTTGAAACAGCGACGTAAAGCCGACAAGCGTGTACGTCTCCCAGTCGATCTCGTCCAGGCATGCCTCGAGGAACGGCCCTACTGCCGCACGCATCCGCAGGACGCGGTCAACGGCGTCGGCGCGGAGGTGCCAGATCCCGTGAAGAACCTCGTCTACGTACCCGGCGTCGGAGCCGGCGCGCTCGCCGTAGAGCGCGCCGGTGAAGAGCCACTCCCCCACGAGCGCCTCGTACGGGACGTCGTCGGTGAGCCAGACGTACTCCTCGGGACCCACGAGTGCCGCGAACGGAAACGTCAGGTAGCGGACGTCGCAGTCGATGCCGAGACGTCTGCAGTGGGCGGCGAGCAGACCGAGCGCGAGCGACGGACGTCCGAGCGCGCCGAACGGCATGCTGAGCAGAAGCACCCGCTCCTGGTTACCGCGAACGGACGCGGCGGGATCGCCGGTCACGGGCGTGCCGGCTGAAGCTCTTCGAGCCGCTGGCGGACCCGCCGCGCCAGCGGAATGTTCCCCTTGCGCTCGTATCGCTCGAGCGCGAGCGTGAGGGCGGCGGTCGCCTCGTCCGCCCGGCCGGCACCCGCGAGCACGTCAGCGAGGTCGCTGAGAGCATCGCCCTGGAAGCCGAGACCGTCGGTGCTCTCGGTGAGCGCGACGGCCTCCTGTGCGAGTCGCTCGGCCTCGTCGCCCCGCCCGCGCTGCGACTCGATGAGCGCCTGCAGCCGCCGCCAAAAAGCCTGCCCTATCACGTCGTTCGGGTCGGAGAGCGCCTTCGCCTGCCGCGCGAGGTCTTCGGCCTCGTCATGCCGACCGAGCCGGCACAGCTCAATGCCGAGCAGGGATGCGTACGCGGAGAGGAACGCGTTCTGCCTCGTCTCCCGCAGCCAGTCGCAGACGACACGCCAATGGCGGCTCGCGGCCTCGTGGTCGCCGGCGAGCTCGGCCAGAGTCGCGAAGCCGGCGTCACCCCATCTGGCTCCCTGCGCGCTAAACAACTCGGCTGCCCGCTCCGCCGCCGACCGCGCCTCGTCGAAGCGGTCGAGCATGGCGAGGAGCTCGGCGCGACGGAAGTACGTCCACGGCACCGACGTGGTCGAGAGGAGCGAGTCGAGCGCGCGGAGCCCCTCGTCCGCTGGGAGCGGGCCCACGGCAAGCGCGGTCGCGACGTGGAAGAGCTCACTGCGCTGCTGGCCGGCGAGCCGGGCTTGCTCGAGACCTTGCTCAGCGACGCGGGCCCACTCCCCGAATCGTCCGCGGACATTGGCGACGTCGGCGAGGAGCGTCAGCACGGTAACGAGCGCGTTGGGGTCGCGGCTCTCCTCGACCAGTGGAAGGGCAGCGCGTACACGCGCCTCAAACTCGTCAATGTTGTACGCGCCGCACTGCATGCCATGGAACGCGAGGACGGAGCGTGCGAGGGCTGCGCCGGTGTCGTCGCCTGCGGCCGCGGCGCGCTCGGCCGCCTCCCCCGCGACAGCCATCGCGCGTTCAGGGTCCGCCGAGAGCGCATAGCAAAGGTCAACCTCCAGGAGAACGTCGAGCACCGCCGGTCGCGTCAACTGCAGCGCCCGCTCCAGCAGGTTGATGGCGGCGCGCTCGTCCCCCCGCCAGAGCGCTCGCCGGCCGGCCGCAGCCAGGTGCGCGGCCGCCTGCCGTGCGATCCGCGGGTCAGCCTCGCCGAGCTCCTGACGGTACCGGGCCGCCTGCTCCAAGTGATAGCCGAGGATCTCGTCCGCCTCGACGAGCTCTTCAGCGCGGTGCTCTAGCCAGCCTGCGACGCGCTCGTGAAGGTCGGCGCGCACCGCTTTCGGGAGCCCGTCGTAGGCGGCGTCGCGGATCAACAGATGGCGGAAGCGATACGCCTCACCTCCCGGCCGCTGAGGCGTGACGGGACGCAGCAGTTGCTTCCGGACGAGCGAGGCGAGCGTTGCGTGCTGCGGCTCGCCGTCCGCCAGAGCCGTGACGGTGTCCTCGTGGAAGACGCGACCCTCGACCGCGCCACGCTCGAGCACGCCGCGCTCTTCCTCGTCCAGCTGGTCGAGGCGAGCGGCGAGGAGCGCTTGGATCGAAGGCGGCATCTCGACTCGCCCACCGGGCGTGCTGCGCACGAGCGCGAGCATCTCCTCCAGGAAGAGCGGATTGCCCTCTGCGGCCGCCGTGATGCGCGCCCGCAGCTCCGGCTCCGCGCCGCCGAGTGCGTCGAGCAACCGCTCCGACTCTTGAGCGTCGAGCGGCTCGAGCAGAACGGTGACGGCGTTCCACTTGCCTCCACCCCACGATGGCCGGAGCTCGAGGAGCTCGGGACGTGCCATGCACAGCAGGACGATCGGCGCTTCCTGCGACAGATCGGCTACCTGTTCAACGAGGTCGAGTAACGTCGACTCGCCCCATTGCAGGTCGTCGAGCACGACCACGAGCGGCTGCTGCTCCGCTTCCTCCTCGAGCAGCTTCCGGAAGGCCCAGGCGATCCCGTCTGCCGACGTTTCCTCGTCCGTCTCGCCGAGCAGCGAGCGCAGTGGCGCCGCGATGCCCTTGCCAGGCTGGGTGTCGAGCTGCTTCACGATCTCGACGACCGGCCAGTATGTGATCCCCTCTCCGTAGGGGAGACAGCCGCCGCGGACGGCACGCGCGCCGAGGCCGGCGAGGAACTCCGCCGCCAGGCGCGACTTTCCGACCCCGGCAACGCCGAGGACGGTAAAGAGCTGGCATGAGCGATCGCGCACGGCGCGGGCGAATGAGTCCCGGAGCCCCTGCAGCTCGTGCTCCCGACCCACCATGGGCGTCGCGATCCGTCGACCGAGCCCGTCGCGTACTGCAAGCAGCCTGTAGGCGGCAACCGGCTCCGCCTTTCCCTTCAGCACGAGCGACACGACCTGTTCGACTTCCACGGCGCGGCGGACGAGCGCGAGCGTCGACTCTCCGACAAGCACCTCACCTGGCGCTGCCTCCTGCTCCAAGCGAGCCGCCACGTTCACCGCATCGCCCGTTGCGAGCGCGACGTCCGTGCCGGTCACGACCTGACCCGTGTTGACCCCAATCCTGCCGGTGATCCCGAGCTCCGCGAACGCATCGCGCATCTCCACTGCCGCGCGACACGCCCTCAGGGCGTCGTCCTCGTGCACGATCGGTACCCCGAACACCGCCATCACAGCGTCGCCGATGAACTTCTCCACTGTGCCGCCGTGACGCTCCACGATCCCGCGCATGCGGTCGAAATAGCGCGCCAGGATTGCCCGCAGTGCCTCCGGATCGATCGACTCGCCGAGAGCGGTCCAGCCGGTCACGTCGCAGAAGAGTGCCGTCACGGTCTTCCGCTGCTCGCGAGTCCGGCGCGGCCCGCCGAGAGACGCACCGCAGTGCGGGCAGAAGCGGAACGCCGCATCGCTCGCGAGTCCGCACCGAGCGCACTCCACCATCGGCAGATCCTACGCCGACCCCTCGGGCTCCGTCACTGGGGCGTAGGAACCGTTCGGGCTGCAAAGTGGGCGACGACGAGCTGTCCTCGAACGAGGGCGGCGCGCGCGGGCCCGAACTAACCCATGGGCCGCCGGCAACCTGAACGGGGCATCGGATCAGCCCCGAATCTCGATGCGCGGTCTGTCGCGGACCGGCTACTAGAGGCTTGATGTGATTTAGCGGCCGTCGTAGGCGGCCAGGGCGCGTGCGGGGCGGCCGGCCAGGGTGTTGAGCAGGACGCCGATGGTGAGGGCGAGGATGCGTTGCGCGATGCGGACGGCGAGCCCGGCCGGTGTTTTGGCGAGGTGGCGCTCGAGCCGCATCTGGCCTTTCAGGTTGGCGAAGACGCTCTCGATCACGAGCCGTGAGGAAGCGAGCGCGCGCTCGCGGCCGAGGTTGGCGGCGGTGCGGGTCTTGTCGGGGGTGAGCAAGACGGTGCCGGCGGCGGCGAGCCGCTCACGGTAGGCGCGTCCCCAGAGGCCCTTGTCGGCGATCACGACCTCGGCCGGGGTGCCGGTCAAAAGGTCGGCGAGCGGCTCGTACTCTTTCTCGTTCGCGGGCACGACCGTGTAGCCGAGCGGCAGCCCCCGCTCGTCGGTCAAGAGCACGAGCCGCACGCCCCAGACGAAGCGGTGGTGCGACTTTGAGTAGCCGTAGCGGGCGAAGCCGGCGAACTCGGATCGCTGCTGGCAGCCGGGATCGCTGGCGACCGCCAGCTGGCTGCCGTCAGCCAGCCGGACGCCGCCCGTGTCGAGCCAACGCGCGAGCTGCTGCTGCACAAGCGAGATCAAGCCGACCAGCGCCCGCAACCGGCGGTT
>WNGD01017983.1_pt1 | contig 13817 bp, 12 predicted proteins | sample 5400671 | NCBI WGS metagenome assembly WNGD01 (sample SAMN13153369, study PRJNA577476) | soil metagenome | isolation source: 40 cm soil or saprolite under grassland replicate 2 | place: USA:California | collected 2016-06-15
TTCCACTGGACTTTCTGGATGGAGCCGCCGCCGGGTATCAGGTAGGCGAGGCAGCTGTGGTAGGACTTGCCGTTCGTGAACGGCCGGGGCGGGGTCTTGTCGTCGCATCGCTGGAAGGTCCCGAGGAAGGCGATGCTGCGCCCCCGGCCGGCAGCGCCCGAGGGCGGGCTGCCGGGGCCGCTAGGGTCCGCCGATCCAGCCGGGAAGGGTGGCGCCCGGGTAGGTGCCCCACCGGTAGGTGTACGTCCGCGGCCCGTGGTGGAGGTACTGCAGCCGCATGCGCGTGTAGTAGCCGCGGCCGTGGGCGGACCGCTCGCGGTAGAGGACCAGGCTGGCCGGGTACTTCCGGTAGTGCCCGGCGGCGCAGTTCGGCCGGCATTTGTTGACCCACAGCGTGGCGCCGGCTGACCGGGCCGAGGTGCCGTTCCAGTATCGCCAGGCCGGTGTCTTGACGAGGACATTCCCGGACAGGCAGTCGAGCAAGATATCGGCCGGCCTTAGCTGGCCATGATGCGATCCCTGGCAGTCATAGGCGGCCGGCGGCCGGCGGGCGGCGGACACCGAGCCTGCGGACGTGACCAGGGCCGCCACCAGGCCGCCGACCAGGGCAGCGGCGCCGAGCAGGGCCAGGATCATGCCGACGATCTTGTTCATTCGCCCTTTCTCCACCGTGGCCTGCGACAGCGTGGCCTGCGACAGCGTGGCCTGCGACAGCCGCTGAGTAAGCAATCGTGCCTGAGCAGTTTTGCCGGTTCGTAGCGCGGCCGGATGGCCGGCCCGCTCAACCGACGCAACCCGACGGCCGCAGGCAGTCCTTAGTCTATGGTCTGCGTGTCCGGGTTCGCTCAGCCAGTAGCGGGCAGCGATGCCGGATCGACGACTATGACGTCCGTGCCCGCGAAATCGGCAATCCACAGCCTGCCGGCTCGGGCGGCTCGCGCCGTCGCCGGCCGCGAGAGCGCGCCGTTGCCAGTTGCCGGCCTCTAGCGGATACGGCCCGCCTGACGGCACCGGCAGGCTGACGGCACCGGCTGGCCGGCTCGGGCGACTCGCGCCGTCGCCGGCCGCGAGAGCGCGGCGTTGCCGCCGCGAGAGCGCGCCGTTGCCAGTTGCCGGCCTCTAGCGGATACGGCCCGCCTGACGGCACCGGCTGGCTGACGGCACCGGCTGGCTGACGGCACCGGCTGGCCGGCTCGGGCGGCTCGCGCCGTCGCCGGCCGCGAGAGCGCGCCGTTGCCGCCGCGATTGCGGGGCGGCGCCGGGCCGGGAGGCTGCGTAAAAAATCGTGGTGATGGTCTTACGGCATGCTGGTCAGGCCACGCCGGCGGGCCGCGCCGATCCGGCCGGGGCAGCGAAGCCGAGGCCGGGGGACCGGCTTTCGACCTGCCCGGCGACGCCGGCGATCAGGTCCGCGGCGGATATCGCGGGCAGTTGCCGGCCATCCCGGAGCCGTACCGCGAGCAGGCCGCTGGCTTCCTCCCTGGCGCCGATGACGGCCACATACGGGACCCGGCGCTCGCGGGCCCGCCGGATCCGCGCGCCCAGGGTGGCGTCGGCCATCGCGTAATCGGCCCGCAGTCCGGCGGCGCGGAACCGGCTGGTCAGCGACCGGGCCAGCGCTGCCTGCTGATCGCTGACCGGCAGCACGAGTACCTGAAGCGGGGCGAGCCAGGGCGGGAACGCCCCGTCATAACGCTCGATCAGGTACGCCACCAGGCGTTCCATCGAGGACAGCACGCCGCGGTGGATCATTACAGTGCGATGCTGCCGCCCGTCGCTGCCCGCGTAGCTGAGATCGAAGCGCTCTGGCTGGTTGAAGTCCAGCTGCACGGTGGACAGGGTGTCTTCGCGGCCGGCCGCGTCGGTCACCTGGACATCGATCTTCGGCCCGTAGAACGCGGCCTCCCCCGGAGCGTCGTCATACGCCAGCCCCAGCCGGTCGAGCGCCGCGGCGAGCTGGCGCTCCGCGCCGCGCCACAGTGCGTCGCCGCCGAGGTAGGCCCCGTCCTTGCCGCGCCGGGACAGCTGGTACCTGGTGACCTCGATGCCGAGTATCTGGTGGTAGCGCTGCGCTGCCGCCAGGGCGAGCGCGATCTCGTCGGTTACCTGCTCGGGCAGGCAGAAGACGTGGGTGTCGTCGAGGTTGATCTGCCGGACCCGGGACAGGCCGCCGAGCACGCCGGAAAGCTCGCTGCGGAACATGCTGGCCGCCTCGGTCAGCCGTACCGGCAGATCCCGGAAGCTGTGCTGCTCGGCGGCGTAGATGAGGGCGTGGTGCGGGCAGTTGGCGGGCCTGAGCACGAGCTCTTCCCCGCCGACCTGCATCGGCGGGAACATGTCGGCGGCGAACTTCGCCCAGTGGCCCGACCGCTCATATAGTTCCCGCTTCGCCAGTACCGGGGTGTAGACCCGCTGGCAGCCGCCCTTGATCGCCTCCTCGGCGGCGAGCCTTTCCAGCTCGCTGCGCACGATGGCGCCATCCGGCAGCCACAGCGGCAGCCCCGCGCCGACCAGCGGATCGGTGCGGAAGAGGCCAAGCTCGCGGCCGAGCTGGCGGTGATCGGCGTGCATTGGTGTCTCCTTCGCAGGCTCCGGGAGCGCCGCTGCCTGGGCCCGCGAAAAAGCCCCGGAAGCCGAGCTCCCGGGGCCTTGTCGTCGTGATCAGGTCACGCTGGCGTGCGCCGGGATCTCGCCGGCGTCGTCGTCGCGTAACCAGAAGTCATAGCGCCAGGATACCAGGCGGCCGGCGGCCAGCCCCGGCTCGCGGCGGAGGAGGGCATAGCCATCAGCAGTACCGGCCGACGCGGGCGGCTGGCCGCTCACTCGCTTGACATGTGACCAATTGGTCACCTATTATTCGGGAGTGGACGAGGTATTCAGGGCGCTCGCCGATCCGACCAGGCGCAGCCTGCTCGACGAGCTGTTCCGTGCGGACGGGCAGACGCTCGGCGCACTCGTGCAGCGCTTCTCGATGACCCGCTTCGGCGTGATGAAGCACCTGAAGCAGCTGGAGGACGCGGGCCTGGTGGTGACCAGGCGGCGGGGCCGGGAAAAGCTGCACTACCTGAATCCGGTTCCGATCCGGCTGGTCCACGACCGGTGGGTAAGCAAATACGCCGAGCCCTGGGCCGCCGCGCTCAGCGGCCTGAAGGAGGAACTGGAGAAGCCCGTGGAGAAGATTTTCGAGATCTACATCCGCACCACACCGGACCGCCTGTGGGAGGCGATCACCGACCCCGGGATCCGCAGCAAGTACAACTTCGGCGCCAAGGTCAGCTCGGACTGGACGCCGGGCGCGCGGCTGGAGATGAGCCACCCGGGCGCTCCCGGGCTGCTGGGCGAGGGCGAAGTCCTCGAGGCCGACCCGCCGCGGCGGCTCGTGCACACGATGGCCGCGCTATGGAGCGAGGAAGTCAAGAGCGAGGGCACATCCAGGGTCAGCTGGGACATCGAGCCAGTCGGCGATTCCTGCCGGCTGACGCTCACCCACGACCAGCTGCGCGACGGCGCTAACGACGAGATCTACGGCGGCTGGCCGATGATCCTCTCCGGCCTGAAGACCTGGCTGGAGACTGGCGAGCTGCTCACCACGCCCGGATCACTGATGTACCCCTAGCCGGATATCACCAGGCGGTCGTCATCGTGACCGGACAGCGGTCGGCCACTATCAGCAGCGCCGCCGATTGCGTTCGGGGCAAAATCCAGCGAACAGGAGAATGCGAAATGCCTGACACGAAAGCCACCAGCCGGATCAGTCGAGTGCGGACGGTAGGCGTCCCCGTCACCGACCAGGATCGCGCGCTTGAGTTCTACCTCGGCAAGCTCGGCCTGGAGAAGCGCCTCGACGCTCCGATGGGCGCCGGCAAGCGCTGGATCGAGGTGGCGCCGCCGGGCGGGACGACGACGGTCGCGCTCGTTCCTGCACACGAGGGAGTCCCGGCCGGCGTCGAGACCGGCATCCGCTTCGTGACCGCCGACGCCGACGCCGAGCAGGCGCGGCTGCGGGCCAGCGGCGTGGACGCGGATGAGGTGCTGCGCTGGCCGGGCGTGCCGCCCATGTTCGACGGCGTCGTCATCGCACCGCCGCCGCTCCAGGTGGCCGGCCGCCAACCATGATCACGGAGAGTTTCGGGGGTTCGAGCACCCGAAAGTCTCCGTGATCAAGAAAGTCGGGGCTGCCTGCGGGACCGCGGCGGGCCAACACGCACGCCGGAGTTGGAAAGCGGCGCAACGGTCAGACGTCGCTGGGCAATTCTGAGGTCCAGATCACGAGGCGGGTCCGGTCGCCGCGGAACAGGTCGCGGGCGAACTCAACCGGCTGGCCGGTTCGGGCGTACGCGGTGCGCTCGACCAGCATCAGCGGGGCGCCTTCCGCGATTTCCAGCGCCTCAGCCTCGCGTACCCCGGCGGTGACCGGTTCCAGGCTCTCCCTGGCCCGGTGCGGCCGCAGGCCGTATTTCACCTCAAGCAGCTCATAAAGCGAGCCGTCCAGCCGGCATTCCAGCATCCCGGGGCAGCGCGCGGCGGGAAAGAGCGAGTGCTCCACCGCGATCGGCTTGCCGTCGGCAAGCCGGACCCGCCGGACATCATGGACCGGGTCACCCTCGGCGAGCTGAAGGGCCGCGGCCGCGGCCCGGCCGGCCGGGCGCGAGGTGGCGGCGAGCACCCGGGCACCGGCCACCATCCCGTGCCTGCGCAGCTGCTCGGAGAACCCGGCGAGAGTGGTGAGATCCTGCTCCAGCTTGGGCTCGGCCACGAAAGTGCCGCCGGTGCGCCCTACGGCCCTGGTCACCAGCCCTCGCCTGGCCAGCTCGCCGAGCGCATGCCGCAGCGTCATCCGGCTGACTCCGAACCACCCGGCCAGGTCTTGCTCGGTCGGCAGCCGCTCGCCGGGCCGGAGCGCGCCGACGGCGATCTGCCCGGCCAGCCAGTCCTCGATCTGTGCGTGCACGGTGGTACCCGGCGCGCGGATGATCGTGGGCGGCGTGCTGCCGTGCGTCGCCAGCGCCGGCGGCACCGCGCGCCCGGCCGCGTTCCGCCTCGCGCCGCGCCTGCCGCCCGGCTGTCGCGGCACGGTCAGCCCGCTGTCCCGCCGGCCGGGCGGTCCGGTCGCCCGCCGACCGCAGTTGCCCCCCCATGGTTCCTAGCTGCGGTCGGCGGGCATCGCGAGGGCTGACGGATCCTGGTCAGTTCTCCACCTGGGGCACTGGCCCGGCGGCGGGCAGCGGGTCGTCCGGTGCCGGGGCCGCCACGACCGCGAAATCCTTGCGCCGTCCGGCGGCGAAATAGTAGATCGCTCCGATCGCGGCGATGACGACGACGACCGTCCACAGGATCGGGATCTTGTTGACGAAGCCGATGCCGAAGCTGAGCAGCCCTCCGGTCTGCGCGGGCTTCGGGTTGCTCGCAGCTCGCGGCCAGGCGAAGTTGATCAGCATCGACCCGCCGTACAGCAGCGCGACGACGTTCACGACGATTCCCCAGCGCCCGAGCCGGAACGGCGCGGTGATCTTCGGCCAGCCGCGGGCACGGGCCCGCATGATCACGATGTTGCCGAGGAAGTAGCTGAGGTAGATCATGCCGGTAGCCGCGATCGCGATGATCCCGGCGCCCGAGTACTTCAGGAACGGCACCGCGGCGAGCACCGCGACCGCGATGCAGGTCCACACCGGCGTGTGCAGGCTCGGCGCTACCTTTGCCAGCGGCTTCGAGAACGGCAGCTGGTTGTCGCGCGACATCCCGAAGCACAGCCTGATCGTCGCGGCCATGATCGACAGGCAGCAGACGAAGATCGCCGCGGAGACCACCAGCAAGTAGATGGTCGCGAACGACGAGGAGAAGTTCGCTTCGATGATCGTGGCCGGGTTGAACGCGCCGGTTACCGCAGTGTGCATGTTCGGAATGGCCACCAGCACGCCGAGTAGGAACACCCCGCCGATGATGAACGCGCCGATCACCGAGAAGAGCACCGCCTTCGGTGCGGCCCGCCGCGGGTCCCTGGTCTCCTCGGCGAGCGTCGACGCGGTGTCGAAGCCGTAGATCACGAACAGGCTCATGAACATCGCGGCGAGGAAGGAGCTTGGCCCCACATGGAAGCCCGCGCTGTTGGTCACGACGTGGAAGCCCTGATGGTTGTGGAAGGCCATCAGGACGATCGCGAAGACGAACATGCCGAGTATCTCGAACAGCACCCCGGTGTTGTTGATGATCGCGACCAGCCGCACGCCGTAGATATTCAGGACGGTGATGACGGCTAGCGTGATGAGCGCGACTACTTCATTCGTGCCCAGGCTGCCGCTGTCCAGGCTGTCCCAGCCCAGGCCGTTCAGCGCGGGGATCAGTGCAAGCGGCAGCGTGGCCACGACCGCGGTGACGGTCAGGATGCCGGCGAACAGGTAGATCCAGCCGGTGAACCACGAGTAGCTCCGGCTGGAGAGGTACTTGGTCCACTGGAAGACCGAGCCGGCCACCGGGTAGTGGCTGGACACCTCGGCGAAGTTCAGGGCGACCAGGAACTGGCCGAGCGCGACCACCGGCCAGGTCCAGATGAAGACGCCACCCAGGGTCGTCAGGCCGAGCGCGAACAGGGTAAAGATGCCGGTCGACGGCGAGATGTAGCTGAACGCGACCGCGAAGGAGCTGAAGGTCCCGAGCGAGCGCTTTAGTTCCTGCTGGTAGCCGAATCCCGCGAGGTCGGCGGAATCACGCTCGTGTCCGCTGGAAACCGGAGTGCTGGCGCTCATCGAGGTCCTCCCCTTGCGATGGGCCGCAGAATGAGGCGTAGCGTATGGGCGCGCCCCGTCAATTGTCCATACCCTTTGGCCGGGCTCTTTCCTAGCGCAGCCCCAGCGTGGGGCAGCTGAGTCCAGGCGTGGCCCACGATTCAGCAGATCAGCGGGGGTCTGCGAAAGATCCTCTCGTTCGGTCTAGACCTTAACCCGCTGGCCACATACCCTGCGTTCATGTGCCAGGGCCGCGCACCTCTTGACGAGCTGCTCGACCGGGTACCGAGCCTGGCCTGCCGTCCCCGCACGGTCCAGGAGCTGCCCGGCGGCCTGACCAACCGCAACTACAAGGTGACGACCCCGGACGGCAGCTTCGTTGCCCGGGTCTGGTCAGCGGGCAGCGAGCTGCTCGCGATCGACCGCGACAGCGAGTACCGCAACTCGGCCATCGCCGCGGCGTCCGGGGTCGGCGCGCCGGTGATCGACTACCGCCCGGACGACGGCGTCCTGGTCATCGGCTACATCCAGGGCCGCACGCTGGCCAACTCCGACGTCGCGGTGCCCGCCAACATCGCGCGCATCGCCCGCGCCTGCCGCCGGCTGCACTCGGGCGGCCGGTTCGGCAACGACTTCGACATGTTCGACATCCAGCGCAGGTACGCATCCGTCGTCCGTGCCCGGGGCTTCCGCATCCCGGCCGGCTACGACGATCTGATGCCGCAATTCCAGGCGATCCAGCGCGCGCTCGCCGTCCGGGATGCCGGGACCGTCCCGTGCAACAACGACCTGCTGGCCGGCAACTTCATCGACGACGGGATGCGGATCTGGCTCATCGACTACGAGTACTCGGGCAACAACGACCCCTGCTTCGAGCTCGGCAACATCGCCAGCGAGTGCCTGCTGGACGACGACGGCCTGGCCGAGCTTGTCACCCAGTACTACGGCAGGCCGCTGCGGAACAAGATCGCCCGGGCCAGGCTGCTCGGCCTGGCGGCGAAGTACGGCTGGACGCTCTGGGGCGCCATCCAGAGCGCGGCGAGCCCGCTGGACTTCGACTTCTGGTCCTGGGGCATGGAGCGTTTCGACGGGGCGGCCGAGGGCCTCACGGCCGACGGGTTCGCTGCGCTGCTCGACGAGGCGGCGCGCGATGACTGACCGCTGCCCGCCATCCGACGGCGGCAGCGGGGGAGCAGCATGACGACGGCGGCCCTGCCCAGCCGGGCTCGGGTGGTGATCATCGGCGGCGGCGTGATCGGCGCGAGCGTGGCCTACCATCTGGCCGGGCTGGGCTGGACCGACCTGCTCCTGCTGGAGCAGGGGCAGCTGTCCTGCGGCACCACCTGGCACGCGGCCGGCCTGGTCGGGCAGCTGCGGGCCACCGAGAGCGGCACCCGGCTGGTGCAGTACTCCACCGAGCTGTACTCGCGGCTGGAGGAGGAGACCGGCCAGTCGACCGGGTTCCGCCGGTGCGGCGGCGTGACCGTGGCGCGCACCCCGGAGCGGCTGACCCAGCTGCGCCGTACGGCGGCCACCGCCGAGGCGTTCGGCCTGGACTGCGAGCTGATCAGCCCGGTGCGGGCCGGCCAGCTCTTCCCGATGATGGACACGGCCGACCTGTGCGGCGCGCTCTGGCTGCCCGGCGACGGCCGGGCCGACCCGGCCGACCTCACCGCGGCGCTGGCCAGGGGCGCCCGTAGCCGCGGTGCCGCGGTGCGTGAGCGCACCCGGGTAACCGGGATCACCGCTGCGGGCGGCGCGGTGACGGGGGTCCGCACCGGCGAAGGCGACATCGAGGCCGAGGTCGTGGTGAACTGCGCGGGCCAGTGGGCCAAGCAAGTCGGCGCCCTCGCCGGGGTGAACGTGCCGCTGCATTCCGCCGAGCACTTCTACGTGGTCACCGGGCAAGTGGAGGGCGCGCACCGGTGGCTGCCGATTCTGCGCGACCCGGACGGCTACACCTATTTCAAGGAGGAGGTCGGCGGCCTGGTTGTCGGCGGGTTCGAGCCGCAGGCCAAGCCCTGGGTCTCGCCGGACGAGCTGCCGCGTGATTTCGAGTTCCAGCTGCTCGACGAGGACTGGGAGCACTTCTCGGTGCTGATGGAAAGCGCACTGCACCGGATCCCGGTGCTGCACGACACCGGCATCAAGATGTTCTACAACGGGCCGGAGAGCTTCACCCCGGACAACCAGTTCATCCTCGGCGAGGCTCCCGAGCTGCGGAATTTCTTCGTGGCCGCGGGCTTCAACTCGGTCGGGATCGCGTCGGCGGGCGGCGCCGGCCAGGCGCTGGCCGCATGGATCACCGGCGGCGAGCCCGGCACCGACCTGCTGGCCAACGACATCCGCAGGTTCGCCCCGTTCAACGGCAACAGCCAGTGGCTGCACGACCGGGTCGGCGAGATCCTCGGCCTGCACTACGCCGTGCCGTGGCCGAACCGCGAGCTCAGCACCGCGCGCCCGTTTCGCCGGTCACCGGCCTATCACCTGCTGCAGCAGGCCGGCGCCTGCTTCGGCAGCCGGATGGGCTGGGAGCGGGCCAACTTCTTCGCGCCGCCCGGCGCGGACCCGGTGATCGAGTACGGCTGGGGCAAGCAGAACTGGCTGCCGTGGTCGGCCGCCGAGCAGCGCGCCGCCCGCGCCTCGGTCGCCGTGTTCGACCAGACCTCGTTCTCGAAATACCTGCTGACCGGTCCGGACGCCGCTCGCGCGCTGCAGTGGCTGTGCACGGCCGATGTCGCGGTCCGGCCTGGCCGCACGGTCTACACCGGCATGCTCAACGCTCGCGGCACGTACGAGTCCGACATCACCGTGACGCGGCTCAGCGAAGCGGAATTCCTGCTGGTCAGCAGCGCCGCGACGACGGAGCGGGACAAGGACCATATCCGGCGGCAGCTGCCGCCGGGCTGCCGTGCCGCGCTCGTGGACATGACGTCCGCCTACGCCGTCTACGGCGTGATGGGCCCGCGATCCAGGGAGCTGCTCAGCCAGCTTTCCCGCGCCGATCTCAGCGATGCGGCATTCCCGTTCGGCACCAGCCGCGAGATCGACCTCGGTTACTCCACGGTCCGCGCGACCAGGATCACCTATGTCGGCGAGCTCGGCTGGGAGCTGTACGTGCCGGCGGACTTCGCCGTCGGGGTCTACCAGGACCTGATGTCCGCGGGCGAGCCGCTCGGCGTGGTCAACGCCGGCTACTACGCGATCGAGTCGATGCGGCTGGAGAAGGCCTACCGCGCGTTCGGCCGCGAGCTCACCCCCGACTACGACCCGGTCGAGGCAGGCCTGCTGTTCGCCTGCAAGCTGAAGACGGACATTGATTTTCTCGGCCGGGCCGCGGTCGCCCGCGCCAGGGCGCGGGGCCGGTCGGCCTGGCCTACCTGCGGCACCCGGACGGCGCGGCGGTCACCGCCGACTTCGCCAGGGCGGGCAGCTACCAGGTGGACGTCGGCGCAGTGCGCTGCCCGGCGACCGTGCACCTGCGGCCGCCGTTTGACCCGGCCGGCCAGCGAGTCAGGGGCGGCGGCCGGAGCGGCTCAGCGGGTTAACCGATCGGCCAGGTGCTGAATCCCGCGACCGTGCGCCTGCCAGGAGAGCGATCGCGCAATGCGAGCGATCGCGCAATTCACCACGGTGCGCCTGGGCGAGTTCGCCCGTCGCCTGGGATTGCCTGGCGGCCCGGGTCGCATGGCCTGCGCGGAACGCGTGCATTCGCCGCGGCGGGAATCGGGGTAGGCTGTATCCCGCCCCGGCGTTCTGGCGAGCTGCAGGCCTGAGTTCCCGGAGCGGCGGCGCGGAGCCGCGGGCGGTCAGGCCCGTGGCCTGTCCGGCCGGGGCCCCAGCTGTTTCCCGCAGGGGCGACCCGGCGGGTTATGGCTGGTCAGGCGGCGGAGTAGCTCAGTCAGGCAGAGCAAGCGGCTCATAATCGCTGTGTCGCCGGTTCAAGTCCGGCCTCCGCTACTATCGCGTCGGCCACCTGGCGCGGTTACCCTCGGGTAGATCCAAGGAACATCGCCGGGTAGCTCGCGTGTTCACCAGTGCGGGCAGGCGCCAGCCTGGCCGGAACATCGTCACGACGTATCGGAAGAGAGGCACTCGTGGCTGCGACAGACGTCAGGCCGAAGATCACGCTGGCTTGTCAGGAGTGCAAGCACCGCAACTACATCACGCGCAAGAACCGCCGCAACGACCCCGACCGGGTCGAGCTCAGCAAGTACTGCCCGAACTGCCGGAAGCACCAGCCGCACCGCGAGACGCGCTAACGGCGGGAGCACCATGGCCATCAACCGCGATTACCTCGGCCGGACTTTCCCCGCGGCCGATCCCTACGAGGTCAGCCGGGTCAAGATCGCGGATTTCGCCAACGCGATCGGTGATCCGAACCCGGTGTTCCGCGATCGCGGCGCTGCTCAGGCCGCCGGGCACGCCGATGTCATCGCGCCGCCGACGTTCGCCATCGTGATCAGCATGGCCGGCAGCGCCAAGGCCATCGCCGACCCCGGGCTTGGCGTCAACTACGCGATGGTCGTGCACGGCGAGCAGCGGTTCGAGTATTCCCGCCAGTTCATGGCCGGTGACGTCGTCACCGCGCAGGCCACGATCACCGACATCAGGGACGCGGGCCGCAACGTGCTGCTCACGACCAGGACCGAGATCCGCACGGTGGACGGCGAGCACGTCTGCACCGCGCACTCCACCCTGGTGGAGCGCGGCGGTGCCGGGTAGCAGTGACACGGCGGCGGGCCAGCCTGCTGCCACCGCGCCGCGCCGGCAGCCCCAGTAGCAGCGGCCAGCGAAGAGACGGGATGCGATCCGTGAGCGAGCAGGTCAAGTTCTCCGATGTGGAACCCGGCGCCGAGCTGGCGCCGGCCAGTTACCCGGCGACCCGGCTCAGCCTGGTCAAGTACTGCGGCGCGTCCGGCGACTTCAACGTGATCCACTGGAACGAGCGGATAGCGGTGTCGGTAGGGCTGCCGAACGTGATCGCGCACGGCATGTTCACGATGGCGCAGGCCGGCCGGTACGTCACGGACTGGGCCGGCGATCGGGCGGCCCTGGTCGAGTTCGGGGTGCGGTTCTCCGCGCCGGTGGTCGTGCCCGACGACGACACGGGCGCGACGATCGAGGTCAGCGCCAAGGTCGAGGAGAAGCTCGACGACAACCGGGTGGTACTGGCGCTGACCGCCCGGTCCGGCGAGGCCAAGATCCTCACCCGGGCCCGCGCCGTAGTCCGCCTTCCCTGACACCCGCCACCGGTCCGGCGGCCACGTCTCAACCCGCCCGGGAGGCAGCGGGGAGCTATCGCGACAGGGCCGGTGTAGGGTCTCAAAGCACGTGACATGTTGATCTTCGTTGGCCCGGGGGTTTCTCTCCTGTCTCCGGCGTTGGCGGCCGTGACCAGTCTCAATCCCGTGGCATTTCTTCACCCGGTCTTCATCCGGCGCGGCTGTGATCTCGGGGATCACGCCTGCTCGGATGCCTTTCGCCAGGGTCTGCGGCGACAGGTCCAGGAGCCGGGCGCTGAAACTGATCGTCCGGGCGGTAGCCACCACTGCCCAGCCCTGCCGGCGGTAGCCGGCGACCAGGCCGGCGCCGATGCCCTCGGAGCCGCCGGTGATGATGGCAACCCTTCCGTCTTTCCTGTCATGGGGTAGTCAGCGCCGGGTCGCTCGGGTGTTCGGTCAGTGGCGTGGTCTCCACGGTCATCCAGGCGTCCAGGGGCAGCGACTTCAAGATCGCCTGCATCTCGGCCGCGTCCCGGGCCCGCCACAGGCCCAGCGCGCGCCCGGCGCCCGGGAGGGCCCAGAGCCGGAGCACTTGCCCCTGCCCGGCCAGTTCCTTGACGCGCTGCGCCTCGCGCGCCTCGGTGTTCTCGACGGCCGGGCGGGGCGTGCCCTCAGGCACGCTGATGGCGAAGGTGATCAGGAATTCGGTCGACCCGTCGGCCCCTTTCGTGGCGGCCAGTGCCGGGTCGTTCGGGTGCGGCGAGAGCGGCGTGACCTCATCGGTGCGCCACACGCGCAGCGGCATCGAGGCCAGGACCTCCTCGAGCTGGCTCTCGTCGTCGGCGGCGAACAGCCCGAGCGTGCGCCATTCACCTGGCTGCAGCGGGGGACGCCACAGGCGCAGCAGGTGTCCCTGCGCCGCGAGCTCACGCGAGTGGGCGGCCTCGCGGGTGCGGATGTCGTCCACGGCTTGTCCCGGAGTTCCGTCCGGGACGTGGGTGGTCATGGTGACGAGATATTCCATGGCGAACGCTCCTGGGCCACGCATGGTGTCCTCCTAGCTGAAGGTGACGTTGGCGATGTCGATGGCGATCGAGACCGAGTCCCGGACCGGGGTGCCGTCGGGTTGCGGACGTGGGTCCAGGGATGGCGTGCGGGCCGCCCTCGACGACGACGAGTTGCATGTCCTTGTCGGGTCAGACCGGGAACGTGACCCCGGTCAGCTCTTCGGAGACTGTCCACAGGCGGCGCTGGATGGCCGTGTCGTGGGATCGCCCGCTGGAGTGGGCCAGTTCCGGGTAGCCCCTGGCCCCGAAGAATCCGCCCGGGCCGTAGTACTGGCCGCCGAGCACGCCGGGGTCGGTCGCGGCGCGCAGCACGGGCAGCGCGCCCATCTCCGCGTTCTGGCTCATCACCCGCGCGTAGAAGGACGCGGCGATCGCGGGCGTGTTGCGGGTCAGCTCGGTGGCGGCGAGGCCCGGGTGGGCGGCGACCGCGATGGCGGTGCCCGCGCCGGACAGCCGGCGTTGCAGCTCGTAGGTGAACATCAGGTTTGCCAGCTTGGACTGGCTGTACGCGCCCACCCGGCTGTAGGACCGCTCCGACTGCAGGTCGCCGAAGTTGATCCGGGCCCGGATGCGGTGCGCGATGCTGCTGACCGTCACCACGCGGGAGCCCGGCACCGGCAGCATCTGCTCGAGCAGCAGCCCGGTGAGGGCGAAGTGCCCCAGGTGGTTGGTTCCGAGCTGCAGCTCGAACCCGTCACCGGTGGCCTGCCTGGGCGGGAACATCACCCCGGCGTTGTTGATCAGCAGGTCGATCCCCGGGTGCCGGGCCCGCAGCTCGGCGGCGGCGGCGCGGATGGACTCCA
>WNGD01005561.1_pt1 | contig 13813 bp, 9 predicted proteins | sample 5400671 | NCBI WGS metagenome assembly WNGD01 (sample SAMN13153369, study PRJNA577476) | soil metagenome | isolation source: 40 cm soil or saprolite under grassland replicate 2 | place: USA:California | collected 2016-06-15
AGACGGGGCCTTGAGTCGCACGATCGCGGCGAACGTTGCGGGCACCACCGACAACGCGCTCCCGGCCGGCGACCACACGGTCGCTCTCATCGACGTGCCGGGGAACTGCACGGTGAGCGGCGGGCCGTCCAAGCCGGTCACGGTCCCGGCGGGCAGCGCGGCGACCGCGGCGTTCACGATCAGCTGCACGGCCCTCACCGGCAGCCTCACGGTGACTACGAGCACGTCGGGGCAGAGTCAGGATCCCGATGGTTACACCTTCGCCGTGGACAACGGCACTCCGCAAGCGATCGGCGTCAACCAGAGCATCACGGTCACTCCGGTTCCCGCCGGGAGCCGCACCGTCGTCTTGGCGGGCGTCGCCGGGAATTGCACGGTGACGAACGGGCCGTCGCAGACCGTTACCGTCCCCGGGGGCGGTTCGGTCGAGGCAGCGTTCTCCATCACCTGCACCCAGCTCACCGGTAGTGTAACCGTCACCACGAGCACGTCGGGCGGCACACCCGATCCCGACGGCTACACGGTGTCGGTGACCGGCGCGGCGAGTCAACACATCGACCCCAACGACAGTGTGACCTTCGCGAACCTCGCCACGGGGAACCACACGGTGACACTGAGCGGGATTGCGTCCAACTGCTCGGTGAGCGGCGGGGCCTCGCGCCCGGTTACGGTGACCACGGGACCGCCCGTGAGCGTCACGTTCACCATCGACTGTCCCACGGTGCCGCCGCCCACTGGCAGCCTCACCGTCACCACCAGCACGTCCGGTGGGACGCCTGACCCCGACGGCTACACCGTCACCGTGAGCGGGGGCGGCGGGGGCAGTCAACACATCGATCCGAACAGCACCGCCACGTTCTCCGGCCTCGCCACCGGCAGCCACACCGTCACCTTGAGCGGGCTCGCCGCGAACTGCACCGTGAGCGGGGGGCCTTCGCAGACCGTCACGATTACGGCCGATCAGACCACGCCCGCAGCGTTCTCGATCGGTTGTCCCACGCCGCCGCCGCCCACCGGCAGCTTGACGGTGACGACGACCACGACGGGCGGGACCCCTGACCCCGACGGCTACACCGTCACCGTGAGCGGCACGGGCGGAGCGAGTCAACCTATCGGGACGAACGGCAACGTAACCTTCGACAACCTCGCCGCCGGCAGCCACACCGTCACCCTGAGCGGCCTCGCCGCGAACTGCTCCGGCCTCGCCGCGAACTGCTCCGTGAGCGGTTCGCCCTCGCAGACTGTCACCGTGCCCGAGGGCGGGTCCACTTCCGCCGCGTTCTCGATCAGCTGTCCCACGCCACCCCCGCCCACCGGCAGCTTGACCGTGACGACGACCACGACGGGCGGGACTCCCGACCCCGACGGCTACACCGTCACCGTGAGCGGAGGCGGCGGGGGCAGTCAACACATCGATCCGAACAGCACCGCCACGTTCTCCGGCCTCGCTACCGGCAGCCACACCGTCACCTTGAGCGGGCTCGCCGCGAACTGCACCGTGAGCGGGGGGCCTTCGCAGACCGTCACGATTACGGCCGATCAGACCACGCCCGCGGCGTTCTCGATCAGTTGTCCCACGCCGCCGCCGCCCACCGGCAGCTTGACCGTGACCACCAGCACGTCCGGTGGGACGCCTGATCCCGACGGCTACACCGTCACCGTGAGCGGCACGGGCGGAGCGAGTCAACCTATCGGGACGAACGGCAACGTAACCTTCGACAACCTCGCCGCCGGCAGCCACACCGTCACCCTGAGCGGCCTCGCCGCGAACTGCTCCGCGAGGGCGGGTCCACATCGACCTCGTTCTCCGTGAGTTGTCCCACGCCGCCCCCGCCGAACCAGCCGCCCGTCGTGAACGCCGGAGGAGACCAGAACGTGCTGATCGGCGCGCTCTTCAACCTCAACGAAGCTTCGTTCAGCGACCCGGACCACAACGGACCGTGGTCTGTAACGATCGACTGGGGCGACAACACCTCGCCGAGGACGTTCACCGCGAGCGAAGGCCCGATCAACGCGTCGCACACGTATATCACGGTACTGCCGGCCACCTACAGGCTCACCATCACGGTGACGGACCCTGGCGGGCTCAGCGGCTCAGACTCGAAGACGGTGAAGGTGACCACGTTGTAAGCGCGTGCTTGGCGGTATTCCGCAGGGCCCGCTGCGCCTGAGCGCTCTGTCCCGGAAGTCCATAACGAGTGCGCGACTTGGACCCCTACCCCCGGGACGCTCGTCCCTCCCTAAACCCCGGGGCACGGCCCCGGGGTCAACCCACCCGGACCCGCATGCGCTGTCAATCCGTGCGCCAGTGAAGAGGCCGTGCGCGCCAGCCGCCGGAACGCGTGACCCGCATGGCCTCTGCAGAGGTCCGCTCCGACACGGAGCGCTCGTTTGGGTGGGCTAACCCCGGGCCGACGGCCCGGGGCTCACCGCGACCAACCCCCACACCTGCTGGGCCGGGCGCGCCACCGGCGGCGCGTCCGTTGACGCCGAGACGCACAGCCGGCTGCGGCCACAGACGCTCATCTTCCCGAACCCCGGGGCATGGCCCCGGGGTTGGCCTACCCACACTGCACGCGCAGTCGACAACCGGACAGCGGTCGAAGAGGCCATGCAAGGCCGCCCGAGAGACGCGAGCGCGCGCTGGGGCTGTGGCGACCGCGCCACGCTACCGGCCTCGCAACGCCCCCGGGCAGATTGGGGTAGTGAGTCCCCAGGGGACGTTGAACAGGTGCGACACTTGCAGCACGCGCGGCCAATGATGGTGAAGACGCTCTGCGTTCTGGCGCTCGGCGCGCTCGTCGTCGGCTGCCACCTCGACAAGCTGGTGTCCGGCTCGGGTGGCCCGCACCCGACGTCCACCGCTCCGCCCGTCGCCCTCGTCTTCATGGCGAGACCCCAGAACACGCCGGTCGGACAGAAGATCAATCCCGCCGTGCAAGTGAAGGTGGTGGACTCGGCCGGCGTCCCGGTCGCGGGCGCCGAGACGACGACCGTCGTCGTGAGGCTGGGCGCCAATCCCGGCGGTGCCAAGTTGCAGGGCGATACCAGCGCGCACCCAACGCGCGGCGTGGCGACCTTCGGCAACCTTTCAATCGATAAGGCAGGCAACGGCTATACGTTGATCGCGCACGTGTCCGGGCTCCCCGACACCACGAGCCAGCCGTTCAACATCACCCCGCCGCCGCTGACGACCGGCTCCATCACTGTGACCACCAGCACGACGGGGCTGGACCTCGACCTCAACGGCTACACCGTCACCGTGGACGACACGATCAACCAGTCGATCGCGACCAACAGTAACGGCGTGACCTTCTCGGGCCTGTCCGCCGGCAACCACCCGGTCGTGCTCTCGGGCGTCGCATCCAACTGCAGCGTCACCGGCGGGAATTCCCGCACGGCGAGCGTGACCGCCGGTCAGACGGATTCGGTCGCGTTCTCGGTCACCTGCACAGCCATCCCGCCCACTTCGGGCGATCTCACCGTGACGACCAACACGTCGGGCTCCGACCTGGATCCCGACGGCTACACCGTCACAGTGGACCAAGCCGCAAGCCAGCCGATCGCTACGACCAGCGGCAGCGCCACCTTCTCCGGCCTGCCGGCGGGCAACCACAGCGTGGCCCTTTCTGGGGTGGCGGCGAACTGCACCGTGAGCGGCACCAACCCGCGCACCGTGAACGTGGTGGCGGGCAGCGGCGGGTCCACGGCGTTCACCGTCACCTGCACCGCGATTCCTACCACGGGGAGCATCGCGGTCACGACCACCACCGGCGGCAGCAACCTGCCGTCGGGCTACACCGTCACCGTTGAAGGTCGAACTCAGTCGGTTCCGGCGAGCGGCACCGTCACGTTCGACGGCCTGAGCGTCGGGAATCACTCGGTGGGGCTCAGCCCGATCCCGTCCAATTGCAGCGTGAGCGGCGCCAACCCGCAGACGGTCGCCGTCACAGCGGGCAATACGACCGCGGCGAGCTTCTCGATCTCCTGCACCGCGCCGCCGCAAGACCATGCTCCGGTTGTGGACGCCGGACCGGACCAGACGATCCTGCTGGCTTTGGGCTCCGTCACTGTTGACGCTTCGTTTACGGACCAGGACGGCGACGGGCCCTGGACCTGGACCATCGACTGGGGGGACGGTAGCTCCACGAATGGCAGTAAGCCGAACCAAGGCGGGTTCAGCGCTTCGCACTCCTACGGTCTGGTGAGGACGAACACCGTGACGGTCACCGTGACGGATGCCCACGGCCTGAGCGGATCAGACCAAGCGACGATCAAGGTCGTCGTTTCTCTTCCCTGAGTCGGGGCACACGGCGTCCCCGACGTGACGCGCCCGCTCGGGCCGGCGGCCACGCCGGGCTCGGCGGCTCTCGCGGGCACGTCACTCTCGGAGCCCCACGATTCCGGAAGATTCCGCAATTCCCCCAGATCCCTCACCCCGCCAGCGCCTTTCACAACCTCCCCCAACCTCCCCAACGGGGTGGCGGCGGTCGGGCGGGGCCTGGCACCGCTCTTGCGTTACAATCGGTGGGAGTCACCCTGATCAAGACCCCGCGCCCGAGTTCGGAGGAGCAGTGGAGCAGCGTCGTGCGCTGCGCGCGCACATGGTGCGTGCCGGCCTCGTGGCGAGCGGGATCGTCGCGGTGCTGGCCATCCGGCCCCAGATCGTACAGCCCGTCCAGTCGAGCGAGCGGGGTGCCCCGGCCCGGCTGTCGCCGCTCCGGCCGGGCACGGCGCGCGCGGCGGCCCCAGCGGCCCCTGCCCCCATCCCGGTACACGCGCTCGTCCTGTCCGAGCAGGCGCGCCGCTATCTCGAGCTGCAGTACCGCTCCTATCCCACGGAATTCATGGGTTGTATGATCGGCACCATCGCGCGGGGCACCGTGCTGGTCGAGCGAATCGCTCCGGCCGACGTGGAGCCTGCCCGCTCCACGCGCACGCGCGTCATGCCCGAGCAGAGCTGCGAGGCCGCGGGGTGGTCGGGCACTGTCGGCGTGGTGCACAGCCATCCGGACGGCCAGAACTGCTGGTATCACTTCCCGGGCACGTTCGTGGGGACCTCCGACGCGGCGTCGTTCGGGATGCAGCCGTACGCCGTGGATGCGATCATGTGCGGCGACCACCTCGTGTGGATCGGTCGCGACATGGCGGAGCAGCAACTGACTCTGCTCGATCCCCGCGGCACGGACGCCTCAGTCCCCTCGGGTCGCTGAGTGGCACGCAGCCTCAGGCTTCCCTATGGGCGACCCCCGCTGCGACTTCTACGATTGGGCCACACGCAAGAGCTGTCGGCGACCGGCGCGCTGGGTGACGCACCAGCGGTCACAGCGCACCGCCCGCCTGGAGCGCTATTATTGTGACGCGCATCGACCACCACGCGCCCACCCGATCACCGGGCCGTCGCCCGCGCCGCCACCCGCTTCCGACCGCTGAGCCCGGAGGCGCGCTCTGACTACGGCCAGGAGGGGAACGTGAGTCCCAGACGCTTCTGGGCCCGGCTGCGGGCCGCGTCCGACTACCCGCTGCGCCGCGGTGCCTGGTACCACGTGAAGAAGCTGGGGCCACGCGAAGCCATCGTGGACGTGGTGGGCGAGCGGGTGGGCATCCCGCGCGCCGATCTCGAGATCATGAGCCAACCGCCGCGCCGCTGGTCGGTGGTGCCGCGCCCCAAGGAGTCGAACCGCTTCCCCGGCGTGGCCGAGTACGGCGTCTGCCCCAACTGCCGCGAGCGCGTGCCGCTCACCGAGCGCATGAGCGTGCTGCGCTGCACCCGCTGCAACGGCGCGTTCGACGTCGCGTGGGAAGAGCAGTACCTGATGGAGAACTAGCCCTCCGTTTCTCTGTGGCGGCGCCGCGACATGCGGCGCCAGCGCCATCACCCAGCAACACTCCGTGCTCGCGACGCGTTGGATGCGCGCAGCATCGCGCCGCGTGATCTAGCTCACAACGGTGTTGGCCTCCGACTTGCTGAACGCACGCGATGCAGAGCGACTGCGACGTGCGGGCTGCAGCGTGTGGCGATGTTGCCTCAGAAAGGTGAGCCCTGTGCGAGCTGCACCCGTTCCCATTCAGGCGGCATTTCTCAAGCGAATCGGCGCTCCCGATCTCGCGCCGGCGACGAGCCCCTTGTCCACTTCCGTCGCGGCGGCCGCCGCCGGATGAGCGCCGGCAGCGTGGTCATCGGGTGTTTCCGCGACCCGGCCGGAGGCGCGCTCGTGGCCGGGGACGTGATCGTCGTGGTGGACGTAGTCCGCGCCACCACGACGGCCGTGACCGCGGTGGCGCAGGGACGCCGCTGCTTTACCGCGCCCAGCGTCGCGGCGGCGCGCCGCCGCGCCGCCCAGCTCGAGCAACCGCTCTTGGCCGGCGAGATCGGGGGCGTCGTCCCGGCCGGGTTCGAGCTGAACAACAGCCCGGCCGCGATCGCTGCCCGCAGCGACGTGGAGCGACCGCTGGTGCTGGTGTCGTCGTCGGGCACGCCATTGATCCACGCCGCGGCGCTCTCCGGCACGGTGTACCTCGGCTCGCTCCGCAACGCCCGCTACCTCGGGCTGTGGCTCGCGGAACGGCACGCCCGGGTGGCGATCGTGGCGGCCGCCAGCCACGGCGAGTTCCGCGAGGAGGATCGCGTGTGCTGCGCCGTGATCGCGGGCGAGCTGCTCGACGCCGGGTACACGGCTGAGGACGGCCCGACCGCCGCCCTGGTGCGCCGCTGGCGCACCGCCTCCCCCGACGCCTGGCTCGTGAGTAAGAGCCTGCACTACCTGCGCGCCAGCGGCCAGCTCGCGGATCTCGACTTCATCCTGGCGCATCAGGACGATCTGCCCGATGTGTTCCAGCTGCACCACGGCGAAGTGATCGCCGTCCCGTCAGGGATAGCGCTGCCGGCATGAGTCGCCTGCGCATCAACCCCTCGCTCCCGGTCGTGGTGCTGGGGTTCGGCTACGGTGGTCTCGGGATCGCGCGCAGCCTGGGTCGGCTCGGCGTGCGCGTTCACGCGGTGGATCCAGACCCGGCGGCGGCGGGCCTCGCGTCGCGCTACGTCCGGAGCGCCCACGCGTGGGACTTCGCGGGCGCGCGCGTGACCGACACGCTGGGCTTCTTGGACGACCTGGGGCAGCGTCTCGGGCCCGCGCTGCTGCTCCCCACGACCGACGCGACCGCCGTCCTCGTCGCCGAGCACTCGGACGAGCTGGCTCCACGATTCTTGTTCCCCCGGCCCCCGCGCGCGCTGGTGCGCCGGCTCACCGACAAGCGCGAGGTGTTCCGGCTCGCCCACCAGTTCGGCGTGCCCACGCCGTTCACGATCCTCCCCCGCTCGCGCGACGACGTGGAGCAATTTCTGGCGGACGCCCGGTTCCCCGTTGTCCTCAAACCGATCGACCCGACGCGCTTCGAGCGGCGCACCGGCCGGCGGTTGGCGATCGTGGCGACGCCCGACGCGCTGCTGTCCCACTACCTCGAGTGGGAGGACAGCGCCGCGCCCAACCTGATGCTGCAGGAGCACATTCCCGGCGGCGACGACGCCGTGTGGATGTTCAACGGCGTGTTCAACGAGTGGTCCGAGTGCGTGGCCGCGTTCACCGGCCGCAAGCTGCGCCAGCACCCGGTGTACGGCGGCACGACCAGCCTGGGCGTGTGCGAGCGCAACGAGCGAGTCGAGCGCCTCACCATCGACTTCATGTGGGCGTTGGGCTATCAGGGCGTGCTCGACGTGGGCTATCGCTACGACGCGCGCGACGGTCAGTACAAGCTGCTCGACCCCAACCCCCGCGTGGGCGCCACGTTCCGGCTGTTCGTGGACGAGCAGGGTTTGGACGTGGTGCGCGTGCTGTACTGCGATATCACGCGGCAGCCGGTCTGGCCGGGGCGCGTGCGTGAGGGACGCAAGTGGCTGGTGGAGGACCACGACCTGGACTCGGGCCTGGCACGCGTGCGCGACGGGACGCTTACGCCGCGGCGCTGGCTGGCCACGCTCGCCGGCGTGGAAGAGGGAGCGTGGTTCGCGCGCGACGACCTGCGGCCGTTCCTGCGGGTGGCGGGCCGCCTCGTCGCGCAGGCGGCGCGCGCCACCGGCCGGCGCATCGCAACGGTATTCCTCTCGCTGGTCGGGCGAGCGCTCGAGCCCAGCGCGGCCAACTGAGCCTGTCCTTGAAACGTCCGTTCAGTTCACCGTGAACGCGGCGCTCGTGTCACCAGTCACCGCACCGGCCGCGGCCGTGAGGGTGTAGCCGACGCCGGCACTGCTGATACGCAAGTCCGAGAAGGTCGCCAGACCGCCGACCGCCGTGACGGTGACGGTCCCACCCAGCGCACCGCCGCCCGCGTGCGTGCCGATGGCGACCGTCACCTTGCCCGTAAACCCGGTCGCGACGTTGCCGAAGGCGTCGAGCGCCGTCACCTGCACCGGCGGTGTGATGGTCGCACCGGCGGCCGTGTTGGTCGGTTGGACGGTGAACACCAGCCGGGTGGCCGCTGCGCTGGTGATGTTGAACTCGAGGCTCGTGACGCCGAGCAGTCCCGCGGAAGCGAAGCTCAGCGTGTAACCGGTCCCGGCCTTGTCGATGCTCAGGTCGGAGAACTTCGCCAGGCCTCCGACCGCCGTCACGGCCATCGTTCCGGAGAGGGTCCCCCCTCCCGGATTAGCCGCGATCCCCACCGTCACGACGCCCGTGAAGGTGGTGTCCAGGTTCCCGCCCGCGTCCTCGCCCCTGAGCTGAACGTACGTGTCGCCGATCGGGGTACCGGCAATCTCATTCTTGGGGCGCACCTGGAAGTCGAGGTGGCTCGCCGGCCCGATCAGCACCTCGAACGGCACGCTCGTCGCCGCGGGCAGCCCCGCAGCCGACGCGACGAGCGTGTAGCCGAACGCGGCCGCGTTCACACTGAGTAAGAGGAAGTTGGCCACGCCGTTCACCGCCGTGACGGTCGTCGTTCCCTGGAGCGCCTGACCGCTCGGGCTCACTCCCAGCTCCATGTGCACGTCGCCGGTGAAATCGGTCGCCAGGTTCCCGAGCGCGTCGAGCGCCCGCACCTTCACCGTCGGGCTGAAGATCGTCCCGCCCGTGATCGTGGTCGGCTGCACACCGAACACGAGCTGGGTCGCCGGCCCCGGCAGGATGGGGAAGTTGTTGCTCGCCGCCCTGCTCAGCCCGGTCGCAGTCGCCGTCAGCCAATAGCTTGGGCCCGTCTTCGTGATGCTCAGATCGCCGAAGCTCGCCACGCCGTTCACCGCCGCCACGCTCGTGGTGCCGCTGAGCGTCGCCCCACCCGGGTCACCCCCGAACGCCAGGGTCACCGTCCCCGTGAAACCCGGCACTGGATTCCCGGTGCGATCGAGTGCGAGCACCTGCAGGGCCGGCGTGATGAGCCGGCCGGCGACCGTCGTGGTAGGCTGAGCGATGAAGGTCAACTGCGTCGCGGTGCCGGGCGTGATGTCGAACGCCGCACTGGTGATGGCGCTAAAGCCCGCCGCACTCGCGGTGAGAGTATAGCCGACGCCGGTCTTGTTGATGCTCAGATCGAAGAATGTCGCCACGCCCCCGACCGCCGCCACCGGTATCGTCCCGCTCAGTGTCCCGCCGGCCGGGTTGCTCCCGAGCGCGACACTCACATTCCCGGTGAAACCGGTCGCCAAGTTCCCGAACGCGTCGAACGCCCGGACCTTCACCGCCGGCGCGATCTGGTGATCCGCCACCGTGGTCGTGGGCTGCACCCCGAATCCGATCTGGGTTGCTACCGCAGCAGTGATGGTGAAGGTGAAGCTGGTCGCCGTGCTGAGGCCGGTCGCGGTTGCCGTCAGCCAATAGTTCGCGCCCGTCTTGGTGATGCTCAGGTCACCAAAGCTCGCCACGCCGCCGACCGCCGCGACGCTCGTCGTGCCCCCGAGCGTCCCGCCCCCGGGATTGTTCCCGAACGCGACCGTCACCGTCCCGGTGAAGCCCGGTACCGGATTTCCAGCCTGGTCCAGTGCCGTCACGTGGACGGCCGGACTGATCGCGACGCCGGCGACGGCGTTGGACGGTTGGCCCGTGAAGGCCAGCTGCGTCGCGACACCGGGCGTGATATCGAAGGGCGGGCTCGTCGCGGGGCTGAACCCGCCGGCGCTGGCCATGAGCGTGTAGCCGGCGCCGGCCTTGTCGATGCTCAGATCGAAGAACGTCGCGACGCCGCTCACCGCGGCGATGGGGCTGGTGCCGCTCAGGGTCCCGCCGCCCGGGTTAGCGCCGACGGCGATACTCACGCTTCCCGCGAAGCTCGTCGCCAGGTTGCCCCAGGCATCGAGCGCCCGCACTTTGACCGCCGGCGTGATCTGGTGATCCGCCACCGTCGTCCCGGGCTGCACGCCGAACACCACCTGCGTCGCGGCTCCGGGAAGGATGCCGAAGTCGCTGCTGGTCCCTTTGTTGAGCCCGGCGGCCGTCGCCGTCAACCAGTAACCCGTGCTCGCCTTGGTGATCCTCAAGTCGCCGAACGTCGCCACGCCGCTCACCGCCGCGACGCTCGTCGTGCCGGCGAGGGCCGCGCCCCCCGGGTTGTTGCCGAACGCCACCGTCACCGTCCCCGTGAAACCCGGCACCGGGTTCCCCGCGGGATCGAGTGCCGTGACCTGCACCGCCGGGGTGATGGGCTGGCCCGCGACGGTGGTGGTGGGCTGCACCGTGAACAGGAGCTGCGTCGCCGTGCCGGGCGTGACGTCGAACGCCGCGCTCGTGGCCAGGCTGAGACCGGTGCTGGTGGCGGCGAGGGTGTATCCCGTCCCCGTCTGCTTGATGCTCAGGTCGGAGAAGGTGGCAATGCCCGCGAAAGCCGCGATGGCGCTCGTCCCGCCCAGCGTCGCGCCACCGGGATTATTGCCCAGCGCGACGGCGATGCCGCCGGTGAAGCCCGTCGCCAGGTTTCCGAACGTGTCGAGCGCTTGCACCTTCACGGCCGGCGCAATCTGGTGATCCGCCACCGTCGTCCCCGGTTGGACGGCGAACGCGAGCTGCGTCGCGGTCGCCGGCGTGATGACGAACTCGCTGCTGGTCGCCCTAATCAGCCCGGTCGCCCTGGCGGTCAGCCAGTAGCCCGCGCTCGCCTTGGTGATGCGCAAATCGCCGAAGCTCGCCACCCCGCTCACCGCCGCGACGCTCGTCGTACCGCCGAGGGTCGCGCCCCCCGGGTTGTTGCCGAACGACACCGACACCGTCCCCGTGAACGCCGGCACCGGGTTCCCGACCGGATCGAGCGCCGTCACCTGGACGGCCGGGGTGATCGTCTGGCCCGCGACCGTCGTCGCCGGTTGGCCGGTAAACGCGACCTGCGTCGCGGAGCCGGGGTTGATCGCGAAGGACTCGCTCGTGGCGCCGGTGAGCCCCGACGCGGCGACGGTGAGCGTGTAGCCCGTGCCCGCCCGGTTGAGCCGCAGATCGTCGAAGGTCGCCACGCCGCTCACCGCTCGGACGGTGGTGGTTCCCGCGAGCGTGCCGCCGCCCGGATTGGCACCGAGCCCGACGGTCACGCTCCCCGTGAAACCCGGCACGTCGTGACCCTGTGCATCGGCCGCGCGCACCTTCACCGCGGGACTCAGCAGGTCGCCCGCGATGGTGTTGCCAGGCTGGACGCTGAACAGGAGCTGGGTAGCCGTCGCCGGGCCCGCGATATCGCGGTGGCAGGTGGCGACGCTGGCGGCCGCGAGCGCGAGAACGGCGCGCGCGACGCGGCGGATGCGGGAAAGACCGGGGACGGGGTGACGGGTCATGGCTGGGGCCACAGCCCGTCGGTGGCAGTTTTCGGGCCCCGCTAACTCCTTGGGACAGCGGTCGCCCGATCCGGCGCGGCGCCGAGTTGTGGCAGATCGCTGACAGAGTGCTCGCTAACTTCGCGGAAGAAGTTGCTCACGGGGCTCGCGCCGTAGCGCCCTCGCGCAGCCACTTCCCCTCGGCCCGCGCCATCTCGAGCGCCCGCGCGGCGCGTCCCAGCAAGCGGCGTGGCTCAATCGCTGCGGTGCGCAGCTGGCGCAGCGAGTCGTAGCCGGCGCGCAGCCCGAGCGCCACGTCCCCCTTCCCATCGCCGTTGCCGCCGGCGTGCGCCGCGCCTTGGAGCCGCTGCGCCAGCCGGCGCGCCCCGACGCGGTTCGCTCCGGGCGCGACGACGGCGAATTCGGTGAGCCCCACGCGTCCCACCGCGTCGGAGTGGCGCGCCGTGGCCCGCACCAGCCGGGCGACGTCGCGCAGCACGCCCACGCCGAGCTCGCCCCGCACCTCGGGCGCGACGACCACGCACGCCACGGACGTGTTGTGGTGCGCCGTCTGGAGGATCAGCTCCCAGGCGCGCCGCGCGAGGCCGCGCCGCGTGTACAGGCCGGTCAGCTCGTCCACCAGGCTGCGCTTGGGCGCCCGCTCGGTCTCGAGCTTGGCGACCAGGTAGGTCTCGAGCTTGCCGAGCAGCGCGCCGGTGTCCACCGGCGGGCGCAGCAGCTCCCACACGCCGGCGCGCAACGCGCTGAGATGGTCTTCCCGTGTGGGACGGTCGTGCACCAGCAGCAGGATCGGCGTGCTCGCGCCGATCAGGGGATCGGCGCGCAGCAGCCGGCTCAGGTCCAGGCTCTCCGAGTCGGCGAGCCGCGCGTCCAAGAGGATCACGTCGGGGCACGCCGCCCGCGCGCGCGCCAGCACGGCCGTGCCGGCGAATACACGCAGCACGGAATACCCCTGTCGCCCGAGCGTGCCCTCGACGTCCCAGAGGGCGTGATTCTGCTCGCTGGCGATGAGGATGCGCGGCGGGCGCGTTAGGCGCGGCCGAGTGGTCATACGGCGTGGACGGTTGAGTTCAACAACGTAACTAAAGATACCCCGGTGCGCGCAGCCGGTTGCACCTCGGTCGCCACGGCACGGGGCGTGCACAGGAACTACGGTGCGCCGTCGGCGGTAGGACCCGATTCAACAGGAGGTGCCTTATGGAAGCCCGCATCACAGCACAGTCGCAGTCGTTCCGCTTGCGGGAGCGACTGGAGGAAGCCAAGGTCTCGCACGGGGAGGAGGCCCGGGTGGACCTGCCGGGCGTGAGGGTCGCGGTGCTCGCCGCCACAGGCGAGGCGCAACTCATGTTCTGCAACATGGGCTCGATCCGCGTGCGCCAGCTGATGCAGCGGGGCGATGAGCGCCCACTCGCCACCGACGTCACGCTGGAGGGTCTGCAGGTCCCCGCGGTGGGGATGTACGATCTGGTGAACGCCTACCTCTCGGTGAACGGCAGCATCCACGTGCGCGTGGACGCCGAGACCGAGGTCGTGCCCGCGTGCGATCTGGTTCAGAAGGGGTAGCCGAGGTCGAGCTCGACGATCGGCGTCGAGCGGGCGGTTCCGGACACGCTCAGGCTGACGCGACCGGCCACCGTCCTGGCGCCCAGCTCGACGCCGATACCGTCGACCCAGCCCGCGGGCTGGAACGTCCAGCGGTCGAGTACCGTGCCGGCGTTCCAGCGCACGCGGGCGAACAGGTCGGGAGCGACGGAGACCTGCCACTGGGCGCCGAGCTCCGCCTTCTGGACGTGACGGCCGCCCCGCTCCTGCACATGCAGTCCCGCGAACGCGACCATGCGGTCCGGAAAGAGGTAGTAGCCGTTGGCGCCCCCCAGGAAAAAGAAGTAGTGGGGCGGCGGCGTGCCGCCCGAGGCACCGAGCGTCGCGCCCGCCCAGAGTGACACCCGGCGCCCCAGCGGCAGGTATCCCCGCACGTCGCCGCTGTGGTGCGAGAACGCGGTGCTCCACTCGGACACGGCCCGCAGGCCCACACCGCGGCTCGGAAACACCCCGCTGTCGTACGTGTCG
>WNGD01004736.1_pt1 | contig 13801 bp, 15 predicted proteins | sample 5400671 | NCBI WGS metagenome assembly WNGD01 (sample SAMN13153369, study PRJNA577476) | soil metagenome | isolation source: 40 cm soil or saprolite under grassland replicate 2 | place: USA:California | collected 2016-06-15
CTGGGTGTGGACAACGAGCCTCGCATCGTCGAAACGGTGGGAGTCGAGGAAGCGTGGCGCATGTATTTCGAGGCGCTCGCGGTCGCTGCACGCAGCGGGCTCTTCGACTCGCTGTCGCATCCCGATCTCGTCAAGATCTTCGGCGCGCGCGCGGCGTCGTTCGACTATGGAGCAGTGGTGGCTGAGATCGCCGACTCCGGCGTTGCCGTCGAGGTGTCGACGGCGGGCCTCCACAAGCCGGTTCGCGAGCTGTATCCGCACCCCGAGTTTCTCGCGGCGTGCCGCGAGCGCGACGTTCCCGTCACGCTCGCCTCCGATGCGCATTCGCCTGAGGTCGTCGGGCGCGACTTCGATCGCGCGCTCGAGCTTCTGCGCTCGGTGGGCTACGACACGTTGACCGTGTTCGAGCACCGCCGCGGACGGCAGGAACCGCTCGGATGAGCATGCGCGTGGGAATCGGCGTCGACGCGCACGGGTTCGGCGTCACTTTCGAGTCGCCGCGCGGCTTGGCGGGCCACTCGGACGGCGACGTGATCACGCATGCGTTGATTGATGCGGTTCTGGGGGCAGCAGGGCTCGGTGACATCGGCTCGCTCTTTCCGTCCGACTCCTCGACTCCCGTCGGGATTTCATCGCTCAACCTGCTCCGTGACGCAGTCGCGCGCGTGCGGGACGCGGGCTACGCGGTCGTGAATGCCGATTGCGTGTTGATCGGCGAGCAGCCGCGCATCTCGGGCCGTCGCGCGGAGATGTGCGACGCCCTGAGCGCCGTCGTCGGTGCGCCTGTGAACGTGCGAGCGACGACCACCGACGGCCTGGGCTTTACTGGGCGGGGTGAAGGTCTGGCTGCGGAGGCGGTTGCGCTCGTGAGGCTAGGCGCCTAACGGCGCTTGCCCTTGCGGGCGCGTTCGAGCTGGCGGCGCATCTGGCGGTTCTGTGCGATGTTCTCGGTCTGGTCGGCGGTCGCGTCGAGATAGGCCTGGCGCTCGGAGGCGCTCAGCCGTGAGAGCGCCTGCTGCGCACGCATCGGGTCGCGCGCAACGCCCGAGCGCTCCAGCTTCTTGACTGCGCTCGCCAGCTCGGGGTTCTGGCGTTCGAGCGCCGCCTGCGAGGCCTTCTTCATCAGGCGGCCGACGAGCGGCAGCCTCATCAGGAGGTTGATGATCGGCTTCAGGTAGCGGCCGCCCTGGATCCGTCCGAGCAGCGCGAAGACGCCCAGCACGAGCAAGAGGGCGCCGAGGATGTAGAGCGGGAAGAGGTAGAACCAGATCGACGCGGTCATGGAACTGATCGTAGCCCAGGAGGAGGCCCGAGCCAGCCAGGCCCGTTGCAGTGACGTCCGGGTGTCGGACACCGTGCCGAGCGAGTCACGAAAGCGTCCCGCATGGGACGGAATCGTTGCAGCGGAGCCGTGGACCCTGTCGTCACTTCTCGCCACGGCCTGGTGTCAGACACCGTCAAGGAAGTGTGACGAACGTTCCACAGGGAGCGACTTCGACCAGGCCGTCTTGGGCCAGGGATTCGACAGCGTCGCGGTCGAGCTCCCGCAACGGACGCTCGGACTCTGCAACGAGTCGCAGCGTCTGCGCGCGGCGTTGGCGGAAGGAGCCCTCGAAACGCGACTGCTTGCGTAGCGGCTCGTAGCGTCGACCGCGGGATGGGCACGACGACGCGAGCGGGCAGATTCCGCAACGCGGAATGCGCGCCAGGCACACCGTCGCACCGAGGTCCATGAGCGCCTGCGCGGACGCCGCCGTGAACGAACGGCCCGTTCGCTCCTGGATGCGGCTCACGTTGGTGTCGACCGGCAACAGGTCGAGGCCGAAAGCGAAGTTCGCCACTGCTGCAGCCGTGTACGGCCCGACGCCGGGCAGTTCCGTCAGATCGTCCGGCCAGCCGTCGGCCGCGATCTTGCGCGCAGCACGGTGCAGGTTCAGGCCGCGGCGGTTGTAGCCGAGCCCCTGCCACTCCCGGATGACGTCCGCAGGTGAGGCGGCCGCGAGCGCTGACACCGAAGGCCACCGCTCGAGCCAAGCCAGGTAGCGCGGGATCACCCGCTCGACCTGCGTCTGCTGCAGCATCACCTCCGACACGAGAATCGCGTACGGATCTCGGGTCCGCCGCCAGGGGAGATCTCGGCCATGCTGGACGAACCAGTCGCGGAGTAGACCTTCCACGACGGCGAGCGTACCCTGGAGGGCGGCCGATCTTGCGGAGAGCAAAGCAACAGGCCGGCGCGCTACCGGTCGAAGTCGTCCTCGCCTGGATGCTCTTCGCCGTGCTGACGACGGAGATCCTCGTCACCTACAGCCGCATCCCGTCTCGCGAGCTCTACCACGTGTCCGGCAGCGGGATCGAAGGCGGCCTCAGCCGTGCCCTCGTGTTCGTCAACTTTCCGGTCGCCCTGGTCGCACTGGCCGTCCTCGCACTCGTCTTCGCACGACTGCCCGGGCGAGGCTACCGAGCCGTCGCGATCCTGTCCGGCGTTCTCTGCGCCGCCGTCTTCTGGCCCGGAGTCGTCAGCGCGGCCAATCTCGACGCACGGCCCGTGAACGCGGTCGCCTCCGTCGGGGTCCTGCTGGCCCTCCTCCTCAGTGACGTCGTCGCGCGCCGAGGCGGCCTCTCGAGCAGGCCGTGGCACCGAGCGGACTGGGTACGCGTCGCACTGGCGGCGATCTTCCTGGTAGCAGCTCTGCCCTGGCTCGCCGCGGATCTCGGTCTCTATTCGAACGGCGTTCCCCTTCTCGGCAAGCTGTTCCAGAGCGGCGAGTACCTGCCCGAGCGGCCGGGTCTTCCCACTATCGCGCCGGCCGTTCACCACGGTCACCACCACGGGATGGACGGCGTCTTGCTCGTGCTGACCGCCCTCCTGTTTTCGCGCCGCCTCGAAAGGCGGCCGGTCCTCGCCGCGTACGTCTCGCTGATGTTCTGCTACGGCGTCGGCAACTTCGCGAACGACTTCTGGATCGAGCAGGTCGTCAAGCGCGGCTGGACGAGCTGGGAGATTCCGGACGTGACCACGCCGCGGCTGTCCGTCGCCTGGAGCGTCATCGTCATCGCGGCGGTGGCCCTGTGGGCCTTGTGGGTCCGGCTCGTAGACTGGAGCGGAGATGAAAAGAGTCCGCTTCGCACCGAGCCCCACCGGCTCCCTACACGTCGGTAACGCCCTCAGCGCGGTCGCCAACCGCGGGCTGGGCGACTGGATGCTCCTGCGGATCGACGACACCGATCCGCAGCGGAACGTGCCAGGTGGGGAGGGGGAGATCATGCGCGACCTCGAATGGCTCGGCCTGGCTTGGGAGGAAGGGCCCGTCCGGCAGAGTGAGAGACAGGACCGTTACCGCGAGGCCGGCGCCGAACTCGGCGAGCGCTTCGATGGGATCACGCTGCTCCGCGAGGACGGGACGGCCACGTACCACCTCGCGAGCGTCGTCGACGACGTGGACTTCGGGATCACCCATATCGTCCGCGGCTTCGACCACCACCCGAACGAGGAGCTACACCGCCGGCTCTTCCAGGCGCTCGGCGCCGCGCCCCCAGAGTTCATCCACCACGGGCTCATCCTCGGCGAGGACGGCAAGAAGCTCGCAAAGCGCGCGCCGGGCGCCACGGTCGCGTCGCTCCGCGAAGCGGGCATCCCCGGAGAGGCGGTCCGCCGCTATCTCGAGGAACTCGGCGTTCCCCAGCACGACGTGCACTACGACCTGCCGCGCATCCGCCGGCTCGCGATCGAGGCGATCGAGGCGATGAGCGACGAGAAGCTCGCCGAGCGAGCAGGGGCTCCCCTCGACGTCGTTCCCGCGCTTCGCGGGGCGCGCGACCTCAACGAGGCGCGTGACTACGCGAAGGCGATTCTCACACCGCCGAAGCCGGCCAAGATCGACGCCCCGGAGACACTGGAGCGCTTCCGCGAACTGGTCGAGCGCGCGAACGGGACGCCCGACGCCCGCGCGCTCGTGCGCGAGCTGAAGGCCGTCGGCGGGAATCTGAAGGCGCTCCGCATCGCCCTGACCGGACAGGAGCACGGCCCCGAGCTCTGGGCCGTGATCGCCGCGCTACCACGTGACGAAGCACTGCGCAGGATCGATGCAGCTCTATGACACGCTGACCCGGGCGAAGCAAGCGCTTCCCCCGCCGCCCGCTCGAGTCCGCATGTACTTCTGCGGGCCGACCGTCTACCAGCGCGCGCACATAGGCAACGCGCGGCCGTACATCTTCGGCATGTGGCTTCGCAACTGGTTTCGCTCGTGCGGTTACGACGTGACGCTCGTCCACAACATCACGGACATCAACGACAAGATCTACATCGCCGCGCCGGGCGCAAGCGCCGAGCTCGCACGCCAGGCGACCGAGTGGTACCTCGAGGACACCGATGCGCTCGGTCTCGGCCGTCCCGACGCGCTGCCGAAGGCGACCGACTTCGTGCCGCAGATCATCCGCTTCATCTCCGAGTTGATCGACCGAGGGCATGCGTATGAGTCGGATGGCGACGTCTACTTCCGAGTCGCGTCCTACCCCGAGTACGGCCAACTGTCCGGCCAGCGTCCGGACCAGGTCGAGGAGCAGGAGCCGAACCCGCGCAAGGAAGACCCGCGCGACTTCGCACTTTGGAAGGCGAACAAGCCAGAAGAGGACACCTGGTGGGACTCGCCGTGGGGCCGCGGGCGTCCGGGCTGGCACATCGAGTGCTCCGTGATGGCGGAGGAGTTGCTCGGCCCCGTGTTCGAGATTCACGGCGGTGGGATCGACCTAGTCTTTCCGCACCACGAAAACGAGCTCGCTCAATCGCGTTCGCTCGGTCACGACTTCGCGCAGATCTGGACACACAACGGGCTGCTTCGCTTCGTCGGCTCGAAGATGTCGAAGTCGGAAGGCAATATCGTCACGCTTCGAGACGCGGTCGAGCGGTGGGGCCGCGAGACGATCCTCGTCTTCTTCCTCAGCGGTCACTGGTCGAAGCCGATCGACTTCTCGGATGAGACGCTGGCAGCCGCCGCCGCACGGGTCGAAGGATTCCGGGAGGCGTTCCGCGGTCCATCCGAAGCCGCGCCAGAAGGTGATTGGGAGCGGTTCGAGGCTGCCCTGGAGGACGACTTCAACACGCCGGAGGCACTCGCGGTCATGCATGGCTGGCGGGACCACGAGCTCCTGTCGCGAGCCCTGGGGATCTTCGGGCTCGCATCGCTTGCAGATGTGCAAGACGCGCCGCCTGAAGTCGTCGAGCTCGCGAGGCAAAGGCAGGAAGCACGTGCCGCGCGTGACTTCGACGAGGCCGACCGCCTCCGCGCCGACATCGAGGCCGCCGGCTGGGAGGCGCGCGACGTGGCTGACGGTTTCCAGCTCGTTCCGCGATGACACGGGAGCAGGTCTACGGACGCCGCCCGGTGCGCGAAGCGCTGCGCGGCCCCCGCGAGGTGCTCGAGCTCTGGGCCACGGAGCGCGCGGTGAAGACGGAGCCCTGGCTGCAAGAGGTCGAGCGCCCGCGTCTGCAGGTCAAGCCCGAGCGCGAGCTCAGCGAAGCAGTGGGAACGCGCGACCACCAGGGCGTGCTTGCGTGGTGCGAGCCCTACAAGTACGCCGACGGCTGGGAGCTCGCCGCCGCCGAGGTTCCGGTACTTGCCTGTCTCGACCAGGTGACCGATCCGCGTAATCTCGGCGCGGTCATCCGCAGCGCCGAGGGAGCGGGCGCAACAGGAGTGGTCGTGCCGGCGCACGGCTCCGCGACCGTGACGCCTGCTGTGGCCCGCGCGTCGGCCGGAGCGGTCGAGCATCTGCCGGTCGCGGTCGTCCCCAACCTCGCGCGCTATCTCACTGAAGTGAAGCGGGGCGACCTTTGGATCTACGCCGCCGCCGGCGACGCGACGACGACGATGTGGGACGCCGAGCTCACCGGCGGGCTGGCGCTCGTCTTCGGAGCGGAAGGCAAGGGCCTGCGCCCGCTCGTGCGCAGGGCCTGCGACGACGCGATCTCGATTCCGCTCGACGGCCATGTCGAGTCCCTGAACGTCAGCGTGGCAGCGGCGCTGATGCTCTACGAGGCGAAGAGGCAGCGTGGCTGATCCGACCCTCTACCTGTTCGACGGCCACAACCTCCTACACGCGGGGAGCTACAAGGACTTGCCGGAGCTGCGCGACGAGCTCGCGAGCTTCGTCGCACTCAAAGGCGCGCGGGGCTACCTCGTCTTCGACGGTTCCGGGGCAGACGAGTCCTACGGACCGCTGGAGGTGCGTTACGCGAAGAATGCCGACACGATGCTCGAACGACTCGCCGCGGAGCATCGGGACACGGAGGTCGTCTGCCTCGTGTCCTCCGACATCGCCGTGCGCGGAACATCGGGCCAGGAAGTGCAGAAGCGCTCGTCCAAAACTTTCCTCGGCGAGATGGAAGCCGTCACGCACAGCGAGGAGCGGCCGCATCACCTCCGCGACACGCTCGACGACGCGACTCGGGAGAAACTGGAGCGAATGCGGCGCGGCGGCGACTAAGCCGCACAGTCCTCGCCGGTTGCATCGGCGGCGCCTGGGAGCCGGCCCAGCAAGCCTGCGAGCTGCGTGAGTTCTTCGCTGCTGAAGCGCCCCTCGAAATAGGCGCGGATATCCGCGACGTGTGACTTCGAGGCCTGGCGCAGCTTCGTGCGCCCGGCCTCCGTGAGGACCGCGTAGGTCACCCGACGGTCGCTGTCGCAGGACGCCCGCTCGACCAGCCCTGCCGCCTCGAGGCCGTCCAGGAGCCGGGTCACCCCGGACGCGGTGAGAATCAGCAGCTCGGCCAGATCGACCCGCCTCATCCGGCCGTCCTCGGCGCGCGCGAGGTGGAGGAGGGCCTCGTAGTCATTGATCGTCAGGCCGTGCTGGGCCACCAACTGGGCGCTCATGGCCCGGGTCACCGAGGCATGCCCTCGGAGGAGCCGCACCCAGGAATCCAGGGCGGAATCTTGTTGTTTGGTCAACACTTGACTCGGCAAGCTTTCCTCGCTATATTGGTTGCGTACTCAAGTATAGCGGACTCAAGGAGGAGTGTAAATGAGCATTACGACAGACACCAAGCAGGCTTTGCCGGTCGGGACCTGGTCGCTCGACGGGGTCCATTCCACGATCGGGTTCGAGGTGGACTACCTCGCCGGCGCGTTCCGCGGACAGTTCCGCGAGATCGCCGCGAGGCTCACTGCAAGCGGAGAGACCCCGGTCCTCACCGGCTCGGCGAAGGTCGCGAGCGTGGACGTGAAGGACGAGAACCTGTCCGCCCATCTGCAGTCTCCCGACTTCTTCGACGCCGAGCGCTACCCGGAGCTCAGCTTCGAGTCGAGCGACATCGAGCGCCAGGGCGACCGGGTGACGGTTCGCGGCGGCATCACGATCAAGGGCGTCGAGCGGCCTGTCGAGCTGACCGGGACGATCGCCGATCCGATCGCCGACCCCTACGGAGGCGAGCGGCTGGGTCTCAAGCTGGAGACCAGCATCAACCGGAACGAGTTCGGCGTCGACTGGAACTCTGCGCTTCCGGATGGGAAGCCCAGCCTCGCCGACGACGTCAAGCTCACGGCCGAGCTCCAGTTCGTCAGGGAGGCGTAAGCGGGATGAAGGTTCTCGGGATCTCGGGCAGCCTGCGACGGGACTCCTACAACACGAAGCTCCTCCGCGCCGCGGAGGAGCTTCTTCCCGCCGGTGTGGAGTACGAGCGTTGGGACGGCCTGAAGGACATTCCGCCCTTCAACGAGGACGACGATTTCGAGCCGGCGCCGGGGGCCGTCACCGAGCTCCGAAATGCCATCGGCGAGGCGGACGCGGTCCTCATCGCCACGCCGGAATACAACTCGTCCATCCCCGGCGTGCTGAAGAATGCGCTGGACTGGGTCTCACGTCCGATCGTCACGAACACGCTCAGGAACAAGCCCGTCGCCGTCGTAGGTGCGAGCACCGGAGCCTTCGGCGCGGTCTGGGCCCAGGCCGAGCTGCGGAAGGTGCTCGCGGCGATCGGGGCGCGCGTCGTCGACGCAGAGGTGGCCGTCGGGCATGCCCCGACGCGCTTCGACGAGAACGGGCGCCTCGAGGACGAGTCGCTCCAGGAGCAACTCGGGGAGACGGTTGAGACGCTGCTCGCCGCGGCCGATGCGAGAGCGCGCGTCGCAGCCTGAACGAACATACGTTCGTAACATCCTGGGTCCACTGCAAGCGTCTTGTAAAGACCAGCGGTCCTTGCTATCTTCTCCCTCAACCTTAGGGTGAGACTTCGTGTCTTGCCCCTGACCCCCGGGGGAGGCCAGATGGCCGCACGGCCCGCAACCGCTGCGCAGAAGGCTCAGAGGGAGCTCGAAGACCTCCAGCTGGTGATGCGCGCCCGTAACGGCGACGGCGGGGCGCTCGACGCCCTGATCCGGCGCTACAACGGCTTCGTGCGACTCAAGGCCAGCTCGTATTTCCTCGCCGGCGGGGACTCCGAGGACCTCGTCCAGGAAGGGCTGATCGGCCTCTACAAGGCGGTTCGGGACTTCCGCGCCGACAAGGAGACGTCGTTCCGGAGCTTCGCGGAGCTCTGCGTCACCCGCCAGATCATCACGGCCATCAAGACCGCTACCCGCTTCAAGCATGCCCCGTTGAACACCTACGTGTCGTTCAGTCACACGCCGGCCGGCCAGGAGTCGGACAGCGAGTGCTCCCTTGGTGACGCCCTACCGGGCCCCGGCGTGGACGATCCCGCAGTCTGCGTGATCTCGACCGAGGAGCTCCAGAGCCTCGTCTTCACCCTGGGCAGCGGCCTCTCCCAGCTCGAGGCGGACGCCCTCAGGCTCTACCTGGAGGGTGAATCCTACGAGCAGATGGCCGAGGATCTAGAATGCGACACGAAGACGATCGATAACGCGCTCCAGCGGGTGAAAAGAAAGATCCTTACCCACCAGAAATCCCGGCAAGTCCTGCTTTAAACCGGGAATTCTGGCCGCCTCTACCGCGTTATAGGTGGTGTGGGAACCCCAGGCGCGGTCCGGATTGGACCGCCGCGAACGGGCTCCCGACCATACGAGAGGAGTTGAACGAAGCTGACGAACATTGCTGAACTTGATCTGCAGTCTTTTCTCCACGAGGCCGAGGAGCTCGGCTCCGTTGAAGAGGCAACCCTGGAGGCGTTCGCGGTGGCGCACGAGCTCGAGGACGACGACCTGGCGGAGCTCCGTGGTGAGCTCGAGGAGAAGGGCATCGAGATCGTCCCGCTCGAGGACGACGCACCGCCGGCACCCCGTGTGCGGGCCGCTGCCGAGGTCTCCGGGACAACCGACAGCCTGACGCTGTTCATGAACGCGGCCGGTCGCTACCAGCTGCTCACCGCTGCCGATGAGGTGGCGCTCGCGAAGCGCATCGAGCGCGGTGACCGCACGGCTAAGGAGCTGATGATCAACTCGAACCTCCGGCTCGTGGTCTCGATCGCGAAGCGGTATCAGGGGCGCGGCATGCAGTTGGGCGACCTGATCCAGGAAGGCGTGATCGGCCTGAACCGCGCAGTCGAGAAGTTCGACTGGCGCCGCGGTTACAAGTTCTCGACCTATGCCACCTGGTGGATCCGCCAGGCCTGCCAGCGGGCGGTGTCCAACCAGTCCGCAACGATCCGGATTCCGACGCACGTGCACGAGCGGCGCGTGAAGCTGGCCCGTGCGCGGGCGCGGCTGCAGGCTGCAACGGGCGAGGATCCGACGCACGAGGAGCTTGCCCAAGCCACTGGGCTGGACCTCGTCTACGTCGAGGAGGCGCTCAGCGCAGTCGAGGCGTCCGTGTCGCTGAACCAGACGATCGGCTCTGATGGTGACGGCGAGTTCGGCGACCTGTTCGCGGACCAGAACGCCGCGGATCCGTCAGAGGAGGCCGGAGAGGCCCTCCGTCGCCAGTTCGTGCGCAACGCACTCGGGCGTCTGCCGGAGCGTGAGCGTCGTGTGCTCGAGCTGCGGTTCGGATTCGACGGCGAGTCCACTTCGCTGGAGCAGATCGGCCGCGAGCTGAGCATGAGCCGCGAGCGGGTCCGCCAAGTGGAGCGCGACGCGCTGGCCAAGCTCCAGGACGAGCTTGCCGGTGTCGTCGAGATCTCCCCCGACGCGCTCGTCGACGCGGCCTAATCCATCCCGGCGGGACATCGCCTACCATGGCGACGTCCCGCCGGAGTAGCTCAGCTGGCAGAGCACCGCTCTTGTAAAGCGGATGCCGCGGGTTCGAGTCCCGCCTCCGGCTCTTGACGAGACGGGCGCCTGAGCCGACAGCGCTTCCTCTTCGGGAGGAGCTGCGTGCGCTCGTCCACCACTACCAGCATCTGCACAACGAGCTCGAGCACGAGAAGCCCGAGGGCTCGACGCGGCGCGAGCTCGAGAACAAGCTGCGCGACGTCCGCGAGCGATTCGACCGCCTGCTCGACGAGTGGGTTCCCGACGATGAGCTGCGCGAACAGTGGCGGGAGTACATGCACGGCCGCCGTCCTGAGCCGGACGAGCCCGCCGGCATCGAGCCCCTGGCGTTCCAGGGCGTCAACGACGCGGGCTCGGTCGTGCAGCTTCGCGGACAGGCCGACGAGTACCAGGTCTGGGTCGATGGCTCGCTGCAGGAACGCATCGCGGCGCAGAAGGATCTGTCCGTCGATAAACCGGTCCTGCATTTCCGCTGGGACGGGAAGGAGATCGCGGAGACGTTCAACACCTCTGAGGAAGCGCTGGACGCACTGGCCCAGTACCGCGACGACGCGGACTCATCGCCACCCTGGGATTACGCCTCGGAGCTGCTCGCCGACGGCCTGATCGACATCCACTTCGATCTGACCCCGCGCGGCAAGCGCGCGACCGCCGCGCTTTAGTCCACAACATCCACACCTGTCTGTTTAGTGACATGTCTTCGGGTCAGACCCCAAGACATGTCGTTTGTGGACAGGAACGAAAAGCGCCCCGCTGAAAGCGGGGCGCTTTTCTTGCGAAGGAGCGGGGAGGAGCTAGGCGGCGGGTGCCGGCGCCGGCGCGCCTGCCGGTGCCTTCTCCGGAACCGAGCCCTCGTGCTCCAGCTTCGGTAGCCACTCGAGCCACCTCGGCAGGTACCAGTTCTTCTCGCCCAGCAGCTTCATCGTCGCCGGGAGCAGGACGGCACGCACGATCGTCGCGTCGATCAGGACCGCCGCGGCGAGGCCGATGCCCATCTCCTTCATGTCCAGGATCGGCATCAACGCGAACACCGAGAACACGCCGACCATCACGAGCGCGGCACTCGACACGACGCCGGCCGTGGTGCTGATCCCGTGCGCGACCGCATCTTCGGTCTTCAGCCCGCGGTCGTAAGCCTCCCGCACTCGGCTGAGGATGAACACGTGATAGTCCATCGAGAGGCCGAACAGGATCACGAACATGAAGATCGGCAGCCACGACGCGATGCCGCCGTTCGACTGGAAACCGAGGAAGCTCTCGCCCCAGCCCCACTGGAAGACGGCGACGAGCACACCGTACGCCGCGCCGACAGAGAGCAGGTTGAGCACGATCGCCTTCAGCGCGATCACGATCGACCGGAACGAGACCAGCAGCAGGACGAACGCGAAGACGAGGACGAAGCCGAACACGATCGGTGCCTTGTTCTTCAGCAGCGCGTTCTCGTCTGCCGACTGCGCCGTCGGGCCGGTGACCGCATAGTTCGCGCCGGACACCTTGCCGACAGTGGCAGGGAGCACGGTGTTCCTAAGGGTGTCGAGCGCAGCGTTGGAAACGGAGTCCGTCCCTTTCCCGGCGAGCGGAATCGAGACCCGCGTAACCGTGTGGGACGCATTCACCTCGACAACGACAGGGCCGTGCATCTGCCCGCTTGCGAGCGCCTGCGACTTCAGCCCCGAGATCGCATGCTTCGTCGCGGCTGAGTCGGTGTTCGCCTCGATCGCGACGATGGCCGGAGACAGATCGCCGTTCGAGAACGCCTTCTCGATCTTCTTCATCGTGCCGACCGTCGGTGCGCTGTTCGGCATCGCGTCCAGCCCGCTTTGGGCGGTGTGGAGCTGCAGAACCGGCGCAGCCAGCACAAGCAGAACTCCGCCCGAGATCGCCGCGGCGACGACCGGCCGCCGCAACACCGGCGTCAGAATCGCCTTCCAGAACCGGTTCTCGCCGCTCTCGCGCCGCAGCCGGTGCAGGAACGGGATCTTGCCCTTCTCGACCTTGTCGCCGAGCCGCGAGAGGAGGGCCGGAAGCACCGTGAGCGAGCCGAGCATCGCGATCCCGACGACCATCATCGTGGCGATGCCGAAGCCCAGATAGGCCTTGTCGCCGGAGAACATCATCCCGGCCATTGCGACCATCACCGTGATGCCCGAGATCAGCACCGAGCGGCCCGAAGTGGCGGCTGCCGCTTCGAGTGCCGCCCGCGGGCTCCTACCGAGAGCCCGTTCCTCACGCTCGCGCTTGAGATAGAAGAGCGCGTAGTCGACGCCGACCGCGAGACCGACCAGCAGGATCACTGCCGACACGTTCTGATCCATCGGCACGATGTGACTCGGCAGAGCAACGAGACCGATGGTGGCCAGGACGCCCGAGAGCGCTAGGAGGAGCGGCACGCCGACGGCCACGAGGGCGCCGAAGACGAGCAGCAGGACGATGATCGTGATCGGGATCGACCGCTCGCCGGCCAGCTTGAGCTGATCGGTGAACATCTTGTCGAGTGCCTTTCCGGAACTGACCGAGCCGGCCTCTGCGACGTAGAACGCCGGGTGCCGGTCAGCCACGTGGCCGACGGCCGACACGATTCCGTCGATCTTGGGCTTCGCGTCGTCGTACGTGCCCTTCATGTCCCAGACGACCATGACCGAACGCCCGTCCCTCGAGACCTGGTCGGCATGGGCGGGGTCGAGCGGCGAGCGCACATTCTTGATCGCGGCGTTGCCCGCGATCGTGCTCTCGACGTCCTTGATCGTTGCGCGGAAGGCAGGATCCTGCACCGTCTTGCTCGTGCTCTGAACGAGCACGAGCTCCGTCTGGGGATCCACCTGCGGAAAAGCGTTCTTGAGGATCTGATCGGCCTTATGCGCCTGGCCGACGTTGGCGTCTGCGTTGTCGATGTTCTTCGTGCCGATGAAGTTGCCCACGAAGAGTGCGGCAATGACGAACACGAGCCAGCCGAAGACCGCGGTCTTCCAGTGGCTGGCGCTCCAGCGGCCCATACGGGCGGCGATGTTGTTCGAGCGCTTCAGAGGTGACATCTGGACTCAGCTCCTTCGCTTGGGATAAGCCCACGATCCCAGGGTGACGTCGGAGCGGAAATGCGGCTCGCAGGCCTCTTGCCAGGCGGCGAACCGCACCAGGAAAGGGGGGAAAAGACCTCTAGTTCGTGGAGCCGAGATACGTGAGGACCGCGAGCACGCGACGATGATCCTCTGCGCTTGCGGGCAGGCGGAGCTTCGAGAAGATGCTCGTCACGTGCTTCTCGACCGCGCGGAGCGTGATCACGAGCTTCTCCGCAATCGCCTGGTTCGAACGGCCTTCGGCCATCAGTCCCAGCACCTCGCGTTCCCGAGGCGTCAGCTCGTCGATCGGATCGTCGCGCCGACGACGCCCTACGAGCTGCGACACAACGGCCGGATCGAGCGCTGACCCACCTTCCGCGACCCGCCGCACCGCGGCGGCGAAGTCGTCGATGTCCGAAACCCGGTCTTTCAGCAGGTAGCCGACGCCCTCGGCATTCTCGCCGAGCAACTCCATCGCGTAGGCCGACTCGACGTACTGGGAAAGGACGAGCACGCCGGTGTCCGGCCAGCGCTCGCGGATCTGTTTTGCGGCGCGCAGGCCCTCGTCGGTCTGCGTCGGCG
>WNGD01006526.1_pt1 | contig 13790 bp, 10 predicted proteins | sample 5400671 | NCBI WGS metagenome assembly WNGD01 (sample SAMN13153369, study PRJNA577476) | soil metagenome | isolation source: 40 cm soil or saprolite under grassland replicate 2 | place: USA:California | collected 2016-06-15
GCTCCTCCGGGTGCCGCGGCTGTGCTGGGTCCGGTCGCTGTGCCATCGGCTGTGCCATTGCCCTCTTCCCCCTCGTGGGTCCCGCCGGCGCCGGAACGCGCTGGCGCCGGACCGCCCGGCCTCAGCGGGCCTCGGGTCCGGGTCCGGCGCCGTTGCCGGCCTTGGCCTCGGCGAGGCGGCGGGCGGTGGTGGCGATGCCGTCGGCGTCCAGGCCGGCCTGGTGGAGCAGCTCCTGCGGGGTGCCTGAGCCGGGCAGGTCGGGCACGGCGAGCTTCAGCAGCAGCGGCGCGGGTGCGGCGTCGGCGAAGACCTCCAGGACGGCGTCGCCGAGGCCGCCCTGTGGCCAGTGGTCCTCGACGGTGAGGACGCGGCCGGTCTCGGTGGCCGCCTGGCGCAGGGTCGCGGCGTCGATCGGCTTGACCGAGTAGCAGTCGATCACGCGGACGTGCAGGCCCTCGCCGTCCAGCCGCTCGGCGGCGGCGAGCGCCTCGTGCAGAGTGATCCCGGCGCTCACGATGGTGACCTGGTCCTGCGGCGAGGAGCGCAGCACCACGCTGCCGCCCACCGGGAACTCGCGGCCCGGCTCATAGACGACCGCGGTGCCGCCGCGGGTGGTGCGCAGGTAGCTGACGCCGTCGAGGTCGGCCATGCGGGCGACCAGGTCGGCGGTCTGGTTGGCGTCGCAGGGGTACAGCACGGTGCTGCCGTGCACCGCCCGGAGCATGGCGAGGTCCTCCAGGCCCATCTGCGAGGGGCCGTCCTCACCGATGGAGATGCCCGCGTGGGAGCCCATCAGCCGGATGCTCGCGCGGCTCACGGCGGCCATGCGGATGAAGTCGTGGGCACGGGTCAGGAAGGCCGCGAAGGTGGAGGCGAACGGCCGCCAGCCGCGCACCTGCATGCCGACGGCGGCGGCGATCATCTGCTGCTCGGCGATGTACATCTCGAAGTAGCGCCGCGGGTGGGCCTTGGCGAACAGCTCGGCGTAGGTGGAGTTGGAGACCTCGCCGTCGAGGGCGACCACGTCGGCGCGGCTCGCCCCAAGCGCCGCCAGCGCCTCTCCGTAGGCCTTGCGGGTGGCGACCTTCTCCCCCACCGGCCAGGTGGGCAGGTCGGGCGGGCTGGGTTCGACCTCGAAACCGTGCGCCTCGCCGCTGGCGCGCGGCTTGCCCGGGGTGATCACGAGGTTGCGCTCGCCGCCGAGTTCGGCGATGGCGGCGGTGGGGTCGTCGAGCGGCTTGCCGTGGGCGCCGTTCACGTTCTCGACCGACTTGACGCCCTTGCCCTTGACGGTGCGGGCGAAGATCGCCACCGGCTCGTCGGCGGTGGCGACCGCTTCGGCGTAGGCGTCAGCGACAGCGGCGACGTCGTGCCCGTCGATCTCGATCGCGTGCCAGCCGAAGGCGCGGGCGCGGCGCGCGTAGGTCGCGGTGTCCCAGCCGAGCATGGTCTCGCCCCGCTGGCCGAGGCGGTTCACGTCGATGATCGCGGTGAGGTTGCGGAGCTTGGAGAAGCCGGCGTGCTGGAAGGCCTCCCAGATCGACCCCTCCGCCAGTTCACTGTCGCCGCAGAGCACCCAGACCCGGTAGGGCAGGCGGTCAAGCTCGGCGCCGGCCAGCGCCACGCCGACCCCGACCGGCAGGCCCTGGCCGAGCGAGCCGGTGGCCACGTCGACGAACGGCAGCCGGGGGGTGGGGTGTCCTTCCAGGCGGCTGCCGAACCTGCGGAAGCTCAGCAGCTCCTCGTCGCTGATCGCCCCGGCGGCCTTGTACAGCGCGTACAGCAGCGGCGAGGCATGCCCCTTGGAAAAGATCAGGTGGTCGTTGCCGGGGTTGCGAGGGTTGTCGAAGTCGTAGCGGAAGTACTTGTCGAGCAGCACGGCCATGAGGTCGGCGGCCGACATCGACGAGGTCGGGTGGCCCGACTCCGCCGCCGCGCTCGCCCGCACCGAATCGACCCGGAGCTGTTGCCCGAGTTCCCGCCAACGCCGCAGGTCGTCGCCGTCAACCATCGCCATCGCAGGCCCCTCGTTCCATCCGAGAACAGTTCAGGTGATGGCTCCCACCCGCTGCGGAACGCCAAACCAGGGAACCGGGAGGAGGCCGCGGCCTGCCAGCCCTACGGGGCCGGCCGGACCGCGCCGGCGTAGTCGGGGCGCCAGATCGAGGCGACGCGGACCACCGCGCCGGTGTGGGGTGCCTCGACCATCAGGCCCTTGCCGAGGTACATGCCGACGTGGTGGATGGTCGCCGGGTCGGCCGGGTCAGTGGCGTAGAAGACCAGGTCGCCGGGGCGCAGCGCGGTGGGGGCGACGAACTGGTCGGCGGCGTCGGCGGCGAACTGCCAGGCTGCCGTTCGCGGGATGGTGAGCCCGGCGGCGCGATAGGCGAAGCTGGTCAGGCCAGAGCAGTCAAAGCGGGTCGGCCCGGCCGCGCCGTACTCGTAGGGGACCCCGAGCTGGGCCAGGGCGACCTGGACGGCGTGGCGGGCGAGCGGGCTGGCCGGCCCCGTGGCTGCCAGGGTCCCGCCGCCGGCCCGGGCACGGGCGAGGGCCAGGTAGCGCGTGAAGGCGGCGCGGCGCTCGGCCTCCAGCCGGCGCTGGTCGCTGTCGAGCAGCGCGGCCATGCGGGCGTCCATGGTGTGCAGCTCGCGGGTCATGGTCGCGGCCAGCGTGGCGGCCTCGGCGCGTGCGCGGTACATCCGCTCGGCCTTCTGCGCCTGGGCGACCACCCGGGCGGACATCAGGGCGGCGAGCCGGTCGAGTCTCGCCTTGTCAGCCTGGAGTTGCCGCAGGGCGTCTGGGTCAGCGCTGGCGGCGCGGAGCCCCACCGCCAGCCGCTGGCGGCGCTGGGCCGTCGCGGCGGCGGCGGCCAGGTGTACGCCTCGTCAAGGTCCTCGGCGAGGACCTCCAAGCGGGTGTTCTGGGCGTCGAGCTTGGCTCGCAGCGCCGCGGCGCTCGCCTGGATGGCCTGAGGCCGCGGCAGCCCGCCAGCCGGAGGGGCCGGACTGGGGGCTGCCGCGGCGACCAGCGCGCCCGGACCGGCCAGCAGCCCGCTGAGCAGGAGGGCCGTGGTCAGGGCGCGCCAGCGGAAGGCCAGCCTGGGTGGTGGCATCGAGACTCCGTCCGTTGTCCGTTCCGGATGCTGCTGCTTGGTCTTGCGTGGTCGCCGTCGCCAGGGCATTCGTCGGGAGGGCGCGGCGCGGATCTGGGCGTAGTGGAAACTCCGCGATCTACCGTAGACGCGAGCTACGGAGCACCGGATCGGGGCCGCCCACGAACGCAGAAGTGACGTGGACGGCAGGAACGGCGATCCGAGAGGAGCAGTCGGTGCTGCGACGGCTGGTGCGACGGACCATCTCGCCAGTGAGCGCTGGGGCGGTCGCGCTCGCCACCGTACTGGCGCTGGCCGCACCGGCGACCGCGAGCGTTCGCGCCCGCTTGGCCTGGGCACCTGCCATGGCCACGCCGACCGCGATGATTCGCATCGGGCATTTCTCGCCGGACGAGTCGTACGTGGACGTCTACGCGGTGAGCCTGAACCGGCGACAGTTCTTCCCGAACGTGTTCTACAAGACGGTCTCGGCCTACTGGCCGGTGGCGGCCGGGCCGTTCACCTATGAGGTGCGACCGGCCGGCGCGACGCCGAGCGACCCGCCGGCGCTGCGGGTCAGCGCCGCCCTCACCCCCGGCCACTCCTACACCGTGGCGGCCTACGGTCACAAGGGCGCCCTCCGCGGGCTGCTGCTCGACGACACCTTCACGCCTGCCAGTCCGGGGCAGGGCAAGTTGCGGGTGCTTGACACCCTGCTGGACGACGGGCCGCTTGACGTCCTCCTCGGCCCCGGGGGCGGCCTCGGTGGTCAGGCGCTGGCCAGCGGGGTCATGCTCGGCACGGCAACCCCCTACCGCCAACTCCCGGCCGGCACCTACCCGGTGGCGGTGCGCCACGCGGGTAACGCGGGCGGCGGCGCGGGCTCGGGGGTGCTGGGCCACGGCACCGTTGCGGTCAGGGCCGGGACGGTGACCACCCTGGCGGTGGTCGGCGGCGGCGGCCAGCCGGACGGGCTGGTGCCCTTCGCCGACGCAGCCGGCAGCGCCGCCATGCCACGCGGCGGCGTCGCCACCGGCGCGGGCGGCAGCGCCCGGGCCTTTGCAGGCGCTGTGCCGCTGCTGCCGGCGCGGCTCGCCCCACCGGGCAGTGCGGCGCCCGCGCTCCAGCAAGCCGTCCCCCAGCAAGCGGTCACGCGGCTTCCCTGCAGCCCGGACTGCGCGCCGGGGCTGGGGCGCTGGAGCGGCCTGGGCGGCCTGGGCTTCGAGGTGGACCGCCTCCCGACGGCCCTGACGAGCCCTGCTGCCGGCGCGGGCACCAGAGGCGCAGCCCGGCCCGTCCGGCTGCGGATCGCGGCGATCGGAGTCGACACCCCGCTGGACCCGCTCGGCCTGGCGGCGGACGGGAGCCTGCAGGTGCCCGCTGACTTCGGCCGCGCCGGCTGGTTCACCAGCGGGGCGCTGCCGGGCGCGCCCGGCCCGGCGGTGATCGCCGGGCACGTCGACTCGGTGAGCGGGCCGGCGGCCTTCTACCGGCTGCGCCAGCTCGTCCCCGGCGACGCGATCGTGGTGCGGCGCGCCGACGGTGCCGCCCTGCGGTTCGTGGTCGAGGGCGTGCGCCAGTACCCCAAGATGTCGTTCCCGGCCGCGGCGGTGTTCGGCCCGGTCTCCTGGCCGGCGCTCCGCCTCGTCACCTGCGGCGGCAGCTTCGACGGCGCCCGCCACAGCTACCGCGACAACCTGGTGGTCGACGCCCGCCTGGTGCCCTCACCCTCAGCCTGACGGTTACGTGGCTGCCACGCAGGTGGCCGCCACTAGGTCAGCACCTCGGCCCGCCCCGGCGACCCGTTCGACGCCGCGCCCAGGCCGAGGCGCGTCGCCATCGACTCGGCGGGCATCGGCCGGCCGAAGTAGTACCCCTGGCCGAGGTCGCAGCCGAGGTCGCGCAGGCGGGTGAGCTGCCCGGCCGACTCCACCCCCTCGGCGACCGCCTTGAGGCCGAGGGTGTGGGCGAGGTTGACGACGGCGGCGACGATGGCGGCGTCTTCCGGGTCGGCGAGCAACCCGGCCACGAAGCTGCGGTCGACCTTCAGCTCGTCGACCGGGAACCGCTTCAGGTAGGTCAGCGACGAGTAGCCGGTGCCAAAGTCGTCGACGGCGAGCGACACGCCGAGGGCCTTGAGGTCGCGCAGGGCGGTCACGGTCGACTCGGCGTCCTCCATCAGCACGCTCTCGGTGATCTCCAGGTAGACGCTGGCCGGGTCGACGCTGGTCTCGTTGAGGATGCCGGCGATCACCTCGACCAGGTCGGGATGGACGAACTGGCGGGCGGACAGGTTCACCTTGATGCAGAACGGGTCGCCGTTGTCTCCCGGCGCGCCGGCGGCGTGCCACTGACCGGCGCGCCGGCAGGCCTCGCGCAGCACGTAGGTGCCGATCGGCATGATCAGGCCGGTCTCCTCCGCCAGGCCGATGAACTCGCCAGGGGGGATCAGGCCGCGGTCCGGCAGCGCCCAGCGGACCAGCGCCTCGGCGCCCACCGGGCGGCGGCTGCCGAGGGCGACGATCGGCTGGTAGACGACCTGGAACTCGCCCCGCTCGACGGCGCGGTGCAGCCCGCTGTGGAGCGTCAGGCGGCGTTTGGCGCGGGAGCGCATGGCGCGGTCGAACATCTCGCAGCGGTTGCCGCCGCGCGCCTTGGCCCGGTACATGGCGGCGTCGGCGTTCTCAACCAGCGTGTCGGGCCGGGCGCCGGCGCCGCTGGCCATGGCGATGCCGACGCTGAGGCTGACGAACACCTCGCCGCCGCCGAGCGCGAAGGGGGTGGCGGCGACCTCGCCGACGCGCTCGGCGATCGACAGGGCGTGGGCCTCGTCGACGATGCCCTCGCACAGCACGATGAACTCGTCGCCGCCGAAGCGGGCCACCGTGTCGCCGGGGCGGACCACTTCTTGCAGGCGGTGGGCCAGCTCGACCAGCAGGCGGTCGCCGGCCTCGTGGCCGAGGGAGTCGTTGATGCACTTGAAGCGGTCCAGGTCCAAGAACAAGACCGCCACCGCGGAGCGGCTGCGGCGGGTGCGCGCCAGGGCGTGGGCGGCGCGGTCCAGGAAGAAGACCCGGTTGGGCAGGCCGGTGAGGGCGTCGTGGGCGGCCTGGTGGGCGAGCTTGGCCTGGGCCTCGGCACGCTCGACGGCGATGTCGGCGAGGTGGACGGCCAGGTCCAGCAATTGCAGCTCGAACGGCTGCGGCTCGCGTGGCTCGTCGAAGTAGAGCGTCACCGTGCCGAGGGCGCGGTCGCCGTCCGGCGCCATGATCGGCATCGCCCAGGCGGCCCGCAGGCCGCGCGGCAGGGCGACCTGGCGCTTGTCGGCCCACAGCGGGTCGCTGGCGACGTCGCCGCAGATCACCGACTCCCGGCGCCAGGCGGCGGTGCCGCTGGCTCCGGCGGCGGGCCCGACGATCAGCCCGTCCGCCTCGTGGAGGCCGACGTCGACCAGGCTGGGTGCCGCCGCGACCGTGAGCGCCTCGCCGCTGTCGTCGAGCAGCAGCACGGCGCAGCGGGCCCCGTCAGCCTCGCGCTCGACCAGGCGGGCGAGGGCGGTGGCCACCTCCATCAAGGGGGCGTCCCTGGCGATCAGGTCGAGGACGTGGGCCTGCCCGGCCAGCAGCGCCTCGGCGCGCTTGCGCTCGGTGACGTCGTGGGCGTTGAACACGATCCCGCCGACGGCGGGGTCGTCGAGCAGGTTGTTGGCCAGCGCCTCCAGGTGGCGCCAGGTCCCGTCGGCGGCCAGGAAGCGGAATTCCAGGGCGCCCGCGCCGGCGGCGCTCGCAAGCGCCAGATGCTCACCGAAGCGGGTGCGCAGCGGCTGGACGTCGTCGGGGTGGACCAGGTCGAAGAGGTTCTGCTCCAGCTCGGCCTCGGCGGCGTCGGGATAGCCGAGGGCGCGGTGGAAGGCCGGGCTGGCGTAGCTGATGCCTCCGCCCGCGTCGAGAATGACCACCAGGTGGGAGGAATTCTGCACCAGGGCGCGGAAGCGCGCCGCCGACTTGCGCAGGGTCTCCCCGGCGCGCTCCAGCTCCCGTTCCCTGGTGATGTCGCGGGAGGTGATCACCATGCGGCGCGGCTGGCCGTCGCTCAGCGCCGGGACCATGCTGTAGGAGCAGACGATCCAGCAATGCTCGCCCTCGGGGTTGAGCACCTCCAGCACCGGGGGGAGTTTGGTGCCCTCCTCGGCCCAGCGTTCGAAGCGCACCTCGCGGCCGGCCTGGTCTCGTGGCCGCAGGCGGGCGAGGCCGCGGGTGCCGAGCAGGTCGGCGGCGGAGTAGCCGGTGATCCGCTCGAACCCGGGGTTCCAGCTCGACACGGTGCCGTCGGGGTCGAGCGCGGCGATCCCGTCGGAGGTGTGGTCGACGATCTCGGAGAGCTTGGCACGCTCCTCCAGCATCGTCTGGAGCAGGTCGCTCTTTTCCAGCGCAGTGCCCAGTTCCGCCGCGAGCGCCTCAAGGACGGCCAGCTCGCCCTCCTCGAAGCCTTCCAGGCCGTTGCGGTTGTAGGTGCACAGCATCCCGGCGGCGGCGCCGGCCCGCAGCGGCGCGGCAAGGCAGTCGCGCCAGCCAGCCAGCGCGAGCGGCGCGGCCAGCTCGCCGTCCCCGCCGGCCCGCGCCCGAACCGCCGTGCCGAGCCGGAGCACGGCGAGGCCGAATGACTCCGGCGTGGTGCGGCCGACCTCGCCCGGGTCGCCGTCGGCGCTGCGCCACAGGGTCGCCTCATCGCCGCTGGGGTCGCCGGCCAGCACCAACTCGACGGCTTCGGCCTCGAAGCAGCGGCGCACGGCGGCGAGGAAGGCGGGCATCGCCTCGCTCGGGTAGAGCGAGGAGACCAGCAGGTGGGTGGCCTCCTGCATGCCGGTGAGCCGGGTGCGGTCGATGCGGATCGCCGCGTAGACGCGCGCGGCCCAGTGCAGGATGCCGAGCGGCAGCAGGAACAGCGGCGCCGCGAACGGCCACCAGATCCAGGTGGCGAGGAACAGGACGCCGAAGGCGAGGTTGATGGCGCCGCCGAGCACCCAGCCGGGCAGGATCACCTCGGCGAGGCCGCGCAGCACCCGGCCGAGGCGCTCGCGGCGGACCAGCCCGAAGACCACCACCAGGCTGCAGTGGTTGACCAGCGCGACCACCACCATCGCGGCCAGCAGGGCGGTCAGGTTGCGGGGGGTGAGCGCGGTGCCGCTGCGCAGCGCCGCGAAGGCGATGCTGCCCGCGGCCGCCGCGACCGACCACTGCGCCACGTTGAAGGCGGCCTTGAGCGGGCGGACGCGCAGCAGCGACTCCGACAGGGCGGCGGCCACGGCGGTCACCACCACCACCAGCCGCCCGGAGAGCGCGTAGACGGCCACCAGCAGCACCGATTCGAACAGCTCCAGCGCCTCGATCTCGTCGTGGTAGCGGAAGTCGATGTGCAGCGACCCGGCGGCGGTGAGCGCCGCCAGCAGCCCGATCACGGCGATGGTGGCGACCGGCCCGCTGCCGGGCGCCCGGTCGGTGAGCGCGGCAGCACCCGCGAGCACCGCCAGGATCGCGACCAGCAGCAGCACCGAACGGGGGAAGCCCTCCCCGTCCCGGATCGCATCCCGGGCCGGAGGCGGAGCGGAGGCGGTCGCTGTCGTCGCTGGAGCGGCAGCGGTCGCCACAGTCCGGTCGTCCATCGCCCCCCATCCCTTTCGCCCGGTTCGGCTGTAGCGAGATGCATCACTAGCCGCTCGGAAGGCTCCGGCGGCTTGTTACGGTCATAATGCGCGGAACTCCACCAAAGCCCAAGACAAAATAGCCAGCCCTACGTCAAAATACTGACGGATATGATGGCCTTACGCGCAGAGCTTCCCAAAGACACAGTGGAAGACGCCCAGATTGTGCGCTCTCGCCGCGTTTATCGACCCGTGCTCTGCTTGCGTGCCGGCTTGCGTGCCGGAGGTCGGGGGGCGTCGCCCTGGTGCTGCTCTGGCGCGCCCGGCCCTGACCCTGGCGCCGGCAGCTTCGCGGCCAGCTCGTGCTGCATCGCGAAGGTGGCCGCCTCCAGCTTGGAGTGCATCTCCAGTTTCTGGAGGACGTTCTGCACGTGGGTGCGGACCGTGTGGGGGCTGATGAACAGCTCCTTGCCGATGCGGGCATTGCTCCAGCCGCGGCCGAGCAGCGCCAGCACCTCCTGCTCGCGCGGCGAGAGGCGGTTCAGCGGGGTGTCGGCGGCGCGGTCGCCGAGGTCCAGCAGGCGCCGGAACAGCGCGGGAAGCATCGCCCGTGGGACCACGCCCTCGCCGTCGAGGACCGCCTGGACCGCACGGAGCACGGTCTGGGTGCCGCTCTTCTTGCCCACGACGCCGAGGGCGCCGGCACGGATCGCCATCAGCAGCAGCTCCAGGTCGGTGTCCTGCGCCAGCAGGATGACCCGGGTGGCGGGCAGCTCGTCGAGGATCGCCTCGACCAGTGAGGGCCGGCTGGCCAGCGCCAGGTCGGCGTCCAGCACCACCAGATCGGGTTTGAGGTGGACGACCGCGTCGGTGACCTCGGGAGCGGACGAAGCCTGCCCGACGACCTCGTTCTGGCCATCCCGGGCGATCAACGCCTCCAGCGCCTCGTTGAACAGTGGCTGGCAGTCGGCCAGGAACACGCGAGCCATCAAGCTGTCCCTTCGAACGCTGCGGCCTCCCCCGGCCAGCAGACATGTCGTCACCGCAGAATCAACAGGTTGCCGCAGTCCACCTTGCATTGCATGCGTGATCGGTAGGCACATCTTCTACGGTATTTGACGCAAGCTAGACTACGGAGCATACCAATGCCAGCCAAGAAGCAGCAGGTGAACGGCTTCAGACCGGCAATACCAGCAAAACTCACCAGTCTCGGAAGCTCTGGTCGCACGCCGGGACCCGAACTCATCACTTCTCCGGATAAGCGCGGTCAACCAGGTGCCGTAGGCTACTGGTGGTCGCCGCCACATCCGGATGTCAGCAGCCGTGGCGTGCGTGCCTATTGGATAGCCGGGGATGTCCTGGGGGGGACATGATCACACTCGTGCTTGCCGACGATCACCAGGCCTTCGCGGAAGGCCTCGGGATGGTGCTCGACGCCGAGGACGACATCGAACTCGTCGGTGTCGCCCGCGACGGCGGCGAGGCCCTGGAGCTGATCAGCAGCCTCGCGCCCACCGTGCTGCTGCTCGACGCCCACATGCCCAACACCAGCCTCACCCAGGTGCTGCGCGACGCCAAGGTGAAGGCGCCGCAGACCAAGGTGATGGTGCTCTCCGCCGACACCCGCCGGGAGACCATCACCGCCGCCACCCAGGCCGGCGCCGACGGCTTCCTCGCCAAGGACACCTCCGGCCGCCAGGTCGCCAGCATGATCCGCCGCCTGGTCGACGGCGAGGGCGGCTTCTTCACCCCCGCCGGGGCGGCACGCCAGCCCCGCGACCCCAGCGTGGAACTGCGGGTACGCACCCTCAGCGCGCGCGAGCGGCAGATCCTCACCATGCTCGCCAACGGCTACTCCAATCGCCGTATCGCCGAGGAGTGCTTCCTCTCCCTCAACACCGTCCGCACCCACGTCCAGAACGTGCTCGTCAAGCTCGGCGTCCACTCCAAACTGGAAGCGGTCGCCTTCGCCCTGGAGCACCAGGTGGTCCCGGCCGGCCCAGGCGGCGTGCCCGCCCCCTGGCCGGACGACAACGACAACGACGGCGTGTAGCGGTCGCTGTGTAGCGGTCGCTGTGTCGCGGTCGCTGTCGCGGCTGCGGGCCCGGACGGTCCGGCGTCGCCGCGCGGAATCGGGTGAACTCCACTACGCTTCCAGTTCGTATGGTGCGTTGTGCACCGCCACCTCGTTGCCGCACCTTCGCGGAGGGGAAGATGAGCGATCACCGGCGCTCCGACCGCGACCCCGGCCTGCTCTCGCGCCGCGACCTGCTGCGCTCGGCCACGCTGGGAGCCGGCGCCCTGGGGGTCTCGGCCCTGGTCAGCGCCTGCGGCAGCAAGGGCGGCGGCTCCTCCTCGACTGGCACGGCGCCCGCCGGATCGCTGAAGGCGCTGGCGGCCGGCGCCACGCAGCTCTCCCTGCTCGGCACCGCTGACGCGCAGAACCCCCTTCCAGTCGGCCGGAGCCTCTTCACCTTCGGCCTCGTCACCCCGGACAACCAGCTGATCAGCGGCGGCTCTCCCCAGGTCTGGCTCGCCAAGGACGACACCAGCAAGGCACTCGGCCCGTTCCCGGCCACCTCGTTCCACATGAGCGCCTACGGCTTGACCGGCGACAAGTCTCCCGCGACCGAGCTGACCAGCTTCTACGGCGCCGAGGTCGAGGCGCCGTCGGCGGGCAACTGGCTGATCGTGGCGGTCGCCGACCTCAACGGCACGCACGTTGCCGGCCAGGGCGGCGCCCCGGTCAGCGAGAAGGTCGTCGGCGCGATCGGCAGCAAGGCGCTGTCGGAGCCGACCCCGGTGGCGGCCAGCACGGCCGCGCGGGCCAAGATCTGCACCCGCAACCCTCCCTGCACGATGCACTCCATCTCGCTGGACAAGGCGCTGCGCTCCGGCAGACCCACGGTGATCTCGTTCGCCACTCCGCTGTTGTGCCAGAGCCGCATGTGCGGCCCGGTGGTCGACGAGCAGCTCGTCGCCTTCCACCAGGTTGGCGCGGCCAAGGCGAACTTCATCCACGTCGAGGAGTTCCCGACCCGCGACCCGAGCAAGCCGGCGAAAGCGTTCAGCGCCTGGGGCTTCCAGACCGAGCCGTGGGTGTTCGTGATCGACAAGGGCGGCGTGATCCGCGCCCGCTACATGGGCCCGGTCACGGCGGTCCAGATCCGGGACGCCCTCCACCCACTGCTCTGAACGTCCCCGGCCCAGCACCCGGACCGGGCTGGCTCAGCGCTTGGCGGCGGCGGTGAAGCGGCCGCCGCCGACCGCGCGGCGGTAGAGCCCCGGCAGCAGGACCTTCAGGAACGGCACCACCGCCCAGGGCCGCGGTGCGTAGCGTTCCGCCTTGCGCCCCAGGCCGACCTCGGTGATCGCGTCGGCGACCTTGTCGGTGGTGCTGACCAGCCAGCGGGTCGCCCGGTGGGCCAGCAGCTCCCGCTGCGGGAACCCCTCGGTGGAGACGAACCCGGGCACCACCAGGCCGACGTGGACGCCGTGGGGGCGCTCCTCCAGCTGCAGCGACTCGCTCCAGCCGATCAACGCGAACTTGCTGGCCGAGTAGGCGCTGGTGCCGGGCCGCCCGACCCGGCCGGCGACGCTGGCGACGTTCACGATCGCGCTCGGCGCAGAGCGGCGCAGCAGCGGCAGCAGCGCCTCGGTGAGGCGGACCGGGGCCCCGAAGTTGACCCGCATGGTCCGCTGCACCTCGGCGAAGCCGCTCTCGGCGAAGCTGCCGCGCCCACCCACGCCGGCGTTGTTGACCAGCAGGTCGAGGCGGCCGTGGTCACGCTCGAGCACGGCCGCGACCATGCCGGGCGCGTCGTAGTCGGTGAGGTCGATGCCGATGACGCTGGCGCTGCCACCGGCGGCGGTCAGCTCGGCGGCGAGTGCCTCCAGCCGCTCGCGCCGCCGCGCCAGCAGGATCACGTGGGCGGCAGGCTCCCTGACCAGCCGGCGGGCGGCCGCCTCCCCGATCCCGCTGGAGGCGCCGGTGACGAGGAAGACGCGCGTCGGCGTCTGATTCATGAGCATCCTCCGGGGATGGCGGGGTTGACGTCACGCGCCGCTCCACGGCTCGCCCTCCAGGATGATCACGGGTAGCGGTAGTAGCGCAACTGCACGTCGCTGCCGACATAGCGCATGCCCGCGCGCTCCATCACGCGCTGCGACGCCAGGTTGGCGTGGACCGCGTCGCCTTCGACCCGCCGCACCTCCGGCTGGGCCATCGCCCAGGCGATCAGCGCCCGCAGCGCCTCGGTCACGTACCCGTGCCCTCGCGCGGGCGCGGCGAGCCCGTACCCGATGGTCACCGACCGGACCGGATCGGGTGGTCCGTGGAAGCCGATGTCGCCCACGACCAGGCCCTCCTCGGTGACGACGATCTGGTACAAGCCGTACGGACCGACCTGCTGGCCGCCGTCGATGGCGCGGACGTAGGCTTCGGCCGCGATCATCGACCCCTCAATCGGATACCCGGCCATCCAGGGCAACTCCGGCTGCGCTGTGCCGTTGAGCAGCGCCCGCGCCTCCTCAACCGGGAGCTGGCGAAGCCACAACCGCTCGGTCTTGATCTCGTTGACCATCGCGCCCCCCTCCCAGCCGGCGGGCCCGCGCCAGCGCCGCTGCCAACGCTGACGCGAGTCGACGCGCTCGCTGGCCACGCGGCTCGGAGCCGGGTATCCTTCCCCTCGCTTGGCCATGGTGATCGTAGCTCAGTTGGTTAGAGCGTCGGGTTGTGGTCCCGAAGGTCGGGGGTTCGAGTCCCCTCGGTCACCCTCCACCCCTCTCAGCTCCGCGCCTGCCGCGGCGGCACCTCTCGCGCGATTTCGGTGCTTCGGCGTCCCCCTCGGCGGGAAGGTGAGCGGAAGCGGACGTACGACCTCCGCTCCGGGGGGGAACGCCCGCTCGCCAGACCCAGATTGGACCGAGCGCGAGGGGGCGGGATGACCAACGAGCGAATCGACTTGCTCCGGCGGTGGCGGTGGGAACGCTGGAACCTGGCCCTGCTGATGGTGGTGCTGCTGGCTGGCCTGCTGGCCGTGATTATCTGGGTGCCG
>WNGD01004445.1_pt1 | contig 13788 bp, 14 predicted proteins | sample 5400671 | NCBI WGS metagenome assembly WNGD01 (sample SAMN13153369, study PRJNA577476) | soil metagenome | isolation source: 40 cm soil or saprolite under grassland replicate 2 | place: USA:California | collected 2016-06-15
GCGATCCTGCTGACGTCCTCGCTCAGCGCCATCGCGCGAGCATAAACTCGGCCTCGTGGCAGGGGACGTCTCCGCGCGGACGCTCTTCGCGCCGCTCGGGCCGACGTACGACCGCTATGCAGCGCTGCTCTCGCTCGGCCAGGATCCGCGCTGGCGGCGGTTCCTGGTCTCGCGCCTCGACGTCGGGCCGCGCGACACCGTGCTCGACGTCGCAACGGGAACCGGCGCGGTCGCAAGCGAGCTGCTGGAGCAGAGCGGCTGCACCGTCGTCGGGCTCGACCAGAGCCCGGAGATGCTCGCCGAGGCGCGGCGCCGGCTGCCCGCGAGCGTGACGCTCGTCGAAGGCCGTGCGGAGCAACTGCCGTTTCCCGACGCCGCGTTCGATGCGCTCACGTTCACGTATCTGCTGCGCTACGTGACGGACCCGGCTGCGACGTTACGCGAGCTCGCACGTGTCGTCCGCCCCGGCGGCACGATCGCCGGGCTCGAGTTCGCCGTCCCCCGCGGCGTCTGGCGGCCGCTGTGGGAGGTGTACGTCCGCGCCGGGCTGCCGCTTGCAGGCCGTGCGCTCGCACGCGGCTGGGCGGAGGTCGGAGACTTCCTCGGCCCGAGCATCCGCGGCTTCTACGAGCGGTATCCGGAACCGACGTTGCTGGAGCTGTGGTGGGACGCCGGCATCCGCGACCTGCGCGCGCGGCGGCTCAGCCTCGGCGGCGGCATCGTCATCTGGGGCCGGCGCGCGTGAACGAGACGGCGCGACCCGCCTTCTACGCGTTGGCACCGGGCGGCTGGCGCGACTACGTGACGCTCCTGCACCCGCCGTACACGGCCTGGCATCTCTCCTACGTCGTGATCGGCGCGGCGCTGGCGCCGCGGTGGCATCCCGGCATCCTCGGCCTCGCGCTGCTCGCCTTCTTCCTCGGCATGGGCGTCGGCGCGCATGCCCTCGACGAGCTCAAGGGGCGGCCGCTGCAGACGCGAATCGGGACGAAGACGCTGGCCGCGCTCGCGGGCACGTCGCTCGCCGCTGCGACGGCGATCGGCGTCGGCACCGCAATCCACACGAGCCTGTGGCTGCTCGTTTTCGTCGGCGCCGGGGCGTTCATCGCGGTCGCGTACAACCTCGAGCTCTTCCGCGGCCGCTTTCACGGCGGCATCTGGTTCGCGCTCGCCTGGGGCGCGCTGCCCGTGCTCGCGACGTTCTTTGCGGCCGCACGCGGGTTGCGCTCGGAGGCTGCGCTTGCGGCCGCGTTCGCGACTCTGCTCAGTTACGTGCAGCGCGTGCTCTCGACGCCGGTTCGGCTCGTGCGCCGGCAGGTGCGCACGGTCTCGGGCCGGATCGAGCTCGCCGACGGAACCGGTCTGCCGGTGACACGCGAGACGCTCGCAGGGCAGCCTGAGCTGGCCCTGCGGTTGCTCTCGGCCGCCATGGTCGCGCTCGCTGTCGCGCTCGTCCTCGTGCGCGTAACCTGACGGCGTGGATCTGGTCACGATCGCCCAGATCGCGTTCGGCGTCACGGTCGCCGTGGCGGCGCTCTCGCTCGCCGCGGCCGCGTTCGGTGCGGCCAGACATCGGACGCTCGCGGCACTCTCCGTGCTCCTCGGTCTCGCCGCGGCTGCGGCGTGGGCGGCCTTCGGCGTGCGTCCCGGCTCGGCGCTCGCCGTCGTCGCCGCAGGCATGACGCTCGCATTTGCCGCCGAGCTCGTCGCCCTCAGACTGCGCGACCTCCTCCGTGCTGCGAGCCGCGTGGACGAGCAGCTCGCGCGCGCACAGGGCCGCCTCAACGCGCTCGTCGCGCGGGAGGCCGAAGAGCGCACCGCCGAGCTCGAGCGGGTGCTCGCCCGCGCGCGCGCCGATTCGAGCTCCTTGCTCGCCGAGCAGGAACGCCGGATCGCCGAGGAACGCCGTGAGGCGGCCGCCGAACGCTCGCGCGTCGCCGTCGACGAGCTCGGCGAGGCACTGATGACGGCGCAGACGCAGATCGAGGCGCGGTTCAACGCCTGGAACGACGACCTCGACCGTGCTCAGCACGCCGTCGTCGATCAGCTCGCCACGCTCGCGCAGCGCCAGAAGCAGCTCATTTCCGAGGCGGAGGCGCGGATCGCGGCCGACGCCGAACGCCTCGAGGCGGAGAGCGAGCAACAGCGGGCGGGCCTCGTGCGCCTTCGAGACGACCTGGCGCGTGCGACGCAAGACGCGGTCAGCGCGGGCACGTCCGAGTTGGAGAGCTTCGCGGCGGAGCGACGCCGTGCGCTGCACGAGCTGAACGAGCGCATCCGCCGTCGCGAACGGCAGATGTCGGAGCTGATCGAGCGCGAGGAGACGGAGGCGATGCGCCGGATCCACGCCGGCTTCGCGGAGGTCGAGCGCAAGCAGATCGAGCAGCTGGAGCGGATCCTCAAGCGCGCAACGTCGAGCTACTCCGATGCCGCCGCGCAGCAATTCGCCGACACGGTGCGCGGCACGCGCGAGGCTGCGGCGACGCGTCTCTCGCGCGAGCTCGACCGGGCCGTGCAGGCGTTTGCACGCGAGGCGCAGACGGTGCTCGCGGAGCGGCTCTCACAGGTGGGCGATGCCGGGGCGCAACGGCTCGAGCGGCGGCTCGCGCAAGTGACGGAGGGGCTCGAACGCCAGCGCGCCGAGGCGGTCGCCACCTTCGAGACACGGCTGACACAGGCCGAGCAAGAGTTGCGGCGCCGGCTGGACGGCCTGGCCGCGGACACCGAGGCGGAGCGAGCGGTGCTCGACGCGCGCCTACGCGAGCTGGGCCGGAAGATCGAGGAGACGCTCGCCCGTACGTAGCGGTTGTTTCAAGCGCGAGCCTTCAGGCGAACAGCAAACAAACAGCGGCAGGGTTCGTCTATGAAACGGCGAACGAGCGCACACTGTGAGCGAGACGACCGAGACCATCGAGCCTGATCGGGGCGAAAGCTCAAAGGTCGAGAGCTGGCGTCTGCACGTGCTGATGGAGGCCGGCTATCCGTTGCCGCTCGCCGAGAGGCTCGCCGGCAGCGAGGCCGACTTGCACCGCGCCGTGGAGCTCCTGGGTCAGGGCTGCGAGCCCGAGACCGCGGTCGAGATCCTCCTGTAATCCGGCACACAGTCGGCGCGCGCGCCGTGCGTACGATCCCGGTGTGAAGGTCGAGGCGATCCAGTACGGCGACCGCAAGGTCTACACCGTCGCGTCGTTCAACCGCGGTGTCGCGGACTGGCTCAGCCGCCTGCCGACGATCTGGGTCGAGGGCGAGGTCACGGAACTGCGGCGCAACCCGCGCTGGCAGTCGGTCTTCTTCACCCTCAAGGATCCGAACGACGGCGCCTGCCTCGGGGTGACGATCGCGCGCTCGCGCTTCGATGCGTTCCGCCTCGACCTCTCCGACGGCGAGCGCGTCCATGTCTTCGGCCGGCCTGAGCTGTTCGAGGCGAAAGGCGACTTCCGCATGCGGGCGCTCTCGATCGAGCGCTTCGGCCTCGGCGACCACCTGGCCGCGCTCGAGCGCCTGAAGAAGAAGCTGGCGGCGGAAGGCGTGTTCGAACGCAAACGCCCGCTGCCGTTCTTGCCGCGGCGCATCGGTCTCGTGACGGGAAACGACGCCGCGGCGAAGCGGGATGTCCTTGCGACGATCACGGCGCGTTTTCCCGCTGCGCGCATCGTTGTGGCCGAGACGTACGTGCAGGGGCCGTTCGCCGCGACCGCGATGGTGGAGGCGTTGCGAAACGTCTGCTCTGCGCCCGAGGTCGACGTGATCGTGCTCGCGCGCGGGGGCGGCAGCTTCGAGGATCTGCTGCCGTTCAGCGACGAGCGACTGGTGCGCGCCGTGGCCGGGTGCCCCGTGCCGGTCGTCTCCGCGGTCGGGCACGAGCAGGACACGCCGCTGTGCGACCTGGCCGCCGATGCCCGCGCATCGACACCGACGGCAGCCGCGCGCCTGGTCGTCCCCGACGCAGCGGAGCTGCTGGGCCGGCTCGACCGGACGCGGAGCTCGCTCGCACGCGGCGCGCGCGGCGTGCTCGAACGGCGGCGGCAGCGGCTGGTGACCGCGCACGACCGCCTGCGGCGCGCGCCTGCGCTCGCGGTCGAGCGGAAGCGCACACGCCTCGAGCATGCGGCCGGTCGCCTGCGCGCGCTTTCGCCGCGCGCGACGCTGCAACGCGGCTACGCGATCGTGCGCGCACAGGACGAGATCGTGCGCTCGCCCGAGTCGGTGTCGGCGGGAGATCCGATCAACGTCGAGGTTGCGGAAGGACGGTTCGGAGCTCGGGTCGAGTGACGTTCGAGGAGGCGCAGAAGGAGCTGGAGCAGATCGTCGAGCGGCTGGAGCACGGCGACGCCGGGCTCGACGAGGCGATCAAGCTCTGGGAGCGCGGCGAGGAGCTCTACAAGGTCTGCGTCGGCCAGCTCGACGCGGCGCAGGGGAAGATCGAAGAGCTAGCCCGCCGCGCCGAGTCCGCCAAGCCGTAGCCCGAGCTCCGCGAGGTCCTCCCGTGCCCGTGCAGGGTCGCCCGAGAGCACGACGGTCTCGACATCCGGCACGGGCTCGGCGACACGCCCGCCGAAGACGACGCAGCGCACGCCGGCCGCCCGGCACCTGCGCGCGACCTCGCCGGGCGCTTTTCCGCGCACGGTCGTCGCGTCGACGGTCCCCTCGCCCGTGACGACGAGGTCATACGGCGCCGCGTCGAAGCCGAGCAGGTCGAGCACGAACTGCGCTCCGGGCACGAGCTCCGCGCCGAGCGAGGCCAATGCGGCGCCGAGCCCGCCGGCAGCACCCGCCCCCGGCAGGTCTGCGTAGGCCGCCAACGCGGCCAGGCGCGCCTCGAGCACGGGCAGTTGCTCTGCGGTCGCGCCCTTCTGCGCCGCGAAGAGACGCACCGCGTCGATCAATGGCACATCGACGTCGCAGGCGACGGTCGTCGCAGTCGGGAGCTCGTCGAGGACCTCGAGCAGGCCGGAACCGGCGTCGACGTTTGCCGTCCCGCCGAGCCCGACGTGAAGATGCGTCGGACGACCGAGGGCGCGAATCAGCTCGCCGAAGCCTCGGGACGACGCGGCGATCGGATCCAGCCTCTGGGGGTCGAGCGGAATGGCCTCGGCCGCGGCGACCGCAACCTCGCCGGTCGGCAGCGCGAGCCAGCGCGCCCGCCGCGGGCGGCCGAAGGCGTCGTGCACCTCGGCCTCGCGCCACTCCGCACCGAGCACGGGCTGCAGCACGTCGAGCGTACCCTCTCCGCCGTCGGCGACAGGCAGCTCGTCGACGTTCGACCACTGCCGCAACCCCTCCGCGAGCGCGGCCGCCGCGTCGCGTGCGGAGAGGACGCCCTTGAGGCTAGCCGGACACGCGAGCGTGCGCGGCATCAGGCTCTGCGACCTCTTCGTCGTCGCCTTCGCGCTCCGGGACCTCCGCCTGCGCCATGTCGGGCATGACCTTGAGCATTGCGAACGACAGTCCCTCGCGCGCGAGGAAGATCAGGCCCACGCCGACCCCGACGGAAGCCTCGATCGCTTGCAGCCCGAACCCGAACGCGATCCCGTTCGCCTTCGCGACCCCGTAGTACTGAAAGAGGGGCAGCGCGATGGCGGCCTGCACGAGCCCGATGTTCCCGGGCCAGAGCGGGAAGAGCGTCGCGACGTTCATCAGCACGAGCACGAGCCCTGCGGCGGGCAGCGCCTCGTGGATCCCGAACGCGCGCATCGTCGTGTACACCGCGAACAGCTGGCAGGTCCACCCGAGCACCTGGAACAGACACGCCGCCGCGGCCGCGGCGGGGCGGCGCATGACCCCAAGGCCGTAACGCGCGAGCCGCACCACCTTCCGTACCGCTCCAAGCCCTTCCTCGACACCGGCCATGCGATTGTGCCGCGCGCTCACTACGGCGATCGTGAACAGCGTCACGCCCGCGACGACGACCGCAATCAGGCTTGTCACCGCCCAGTCGGGAATGTGCGCGGTCGCGACGACGTATCCGATCAGCCCGATCATGGCAACGAGATCGAAGACCCGGTGTGCGAACACCGTCCCGAGCAGCCGCGCCCACATTCCCTCCTGTTGAGGCATGCGGCGGGTCAGGACGGCGACACGCGCGAGCTCGCCGATCCGTCCCGGCAGCACCGCGTTCGCGAAGAGGCCGACCGAGAAGGCGGAGAAGACGAGCGGGAAGCCCGGATGCGGCGGCGGCGCCGCCTGCACGATCACCGTCCGCCACGCCACGGCCCGCATCAACACCGAGAGCAGGTTGAGACCGACGGCAGCCGCGACCCACTGCCACTCGACGGCCGTGAATGCGTTGGCGACACCGCTCCACGCCGGCCCACGCCACCAGAGCAAAGCGACGACACCGGCGGCGGCGAGGACGACGATCGCGGCTCGCACCCAACCGCTGCGCAGAACCTTCACGCGGCGACCTGCTCGTAGATCTCCTGCAGCCGGCGTGCGATGTCGCCCCACGAGTAACGCTCCAGCGCGAGCCGCCGGGCGCCTTCGCCGAGCGCTGCGCGGCGAGGCTCATCCCCGAGCAAGCCCACGACTGCGTCTGCCAGCGCTCGCTCGTCGCCTGCCGGGAAGGAGACGGCCGCCTCCTTCGTCATGACCTCACGGTACCCGTCGATGTCGGACGCAACCACCGGCGTCGCGCACGCGTAGGCGCGCGTGAGGACCATCCCGAAGCTCTCGCCGCCAAGCGAGGGCGCGGCGAGCGCCTTTGCACGCAGAAGCTCGGCCGTGAGCTCCTCCTGTGAGAGGAGGCCGAGAATGTCGATGCCGTCGTCCGAGAGGCGGTCGCGCGTCAGGAGCAGCCTCACGGCGAGCGGATCGGCGCCGGCGATGCGCAGCCGCGCATCTGTCCGCCGGCGGATGTCCGGCCAGGCGCGCAGCAGCACGTGCAGCCCCTTGCGCGGCTCCTGCCGCCCGGCGAAGACGATCTGGTGCTCGCGGCCGTGCGCATCGGCGACGGGCGGGATCAGGACTCCATTCGGTAGCACCTCGTATTCGCCGGGCAGCCAGGCCGCGGCGGTGTCGCGCGCGTGGGGGGAGACGGCGAGGCGGTGGTCGAGCCTGTCCGCAAGGAAGCCCCACGCCGGTTTTCCGGCCTTCATCCACCCGAGCGCGCCGTGTGCGTGGAACGTCGCCACGATCGGGACGCGCGCGAGCGCGAGCGCCGCGATGCAGATCGCCGGCGTCATCGGCTCGTGCACATGCAGCACGTCGAAGCGCTCCCGCTCGAACGCGCGTCGGATCGCCGGCACCGCGCGGGGCGAGAGGACGATGTTCGGCAGAGACCCGTTCGCCGGCACGATCACGGAACGACCGACAGGGATGACGTCGGGCGGCGGATACCCGTGCCGGCCGAGCCGCGGATGCAGCACGCGCGTGAAGCTGCCGGGCGGATCGTTGCCCATGATCGTGCGCGTCTCGAGCCCGCGCTGTTGCAGCGCCTGCGCCTGCAGCTCGACATGCTCGACGACCGCTCCCCAGAACGACCAGGAGTATGGGACGACGATGCCGACCTTCATCGCAGCTGAAAGGTGTGCGCGGACAGGTCGAAGATCTTCGCGTACCGCGGCGCGGTTGTCGCGGAGGTCGTGTACGTGAGCACGTAGAGGATCTCATCGTGCTTCACGAAGTACTGGTGCACCACACCTTTCGACCGCACGTCGTACGTGAGGCGCAGCGCGCGGCCGGCAGGGAGCTCCACGGCGGCCTGGCGCATGTGCTGCACGCTCGAGACGAGCTCGATCTGAGCTGCCTCGTTCCGCGAGAGTTGCTCGAAGGAGAGATTCTTCGGCACGCGGGTCTGGATAACGTTCATGTTGGCCCGGAAATTCTGCTGACCGGTCGAGTCGACGGCGATCAGCTCGATCGGCGAGTTTGGACCGGCGAGCGCACGCAATTCCGCACCCAGGCGCGGGTTGGCCTTCGCGAAGCGTCGGAGTTTCCCGCTCGTCAAAGCTGTGCGGCTGTCGACCGAGCGCCACCCTTTCGGCAACGCAATGGCGAACCCCGGGTCGTTGACGGCTCGCACCGTGAAGCCGCCCGGTGTAGCGGGTAGCGCGTTGCGGCCAGCCCCGCTTCCACCACATCCGGCGAGCACGACAAGTGAGAGCAGGAACGAGGAACGCCGGCGCACGCCGCCCGTCACTCTAGACTTCGCACATGGAGGGCCTGGCCGAGTTGCACACGCACCTTGGCGGCTCGGTTGCCTCCGACATCCTCTGGAGCCTGGCGCACGAGCAGGGCATCGCGCTGCCGGTCAAGGACTACTGGGAGTTCGAGCGGTTGGTCACGGTCTCCGACCCGCGCGGCGTCGCGAACCTCGACGCGCTCGATCAGATCTACCACTGGACGGAGTTGATTCAGTCGAGCCCGATCGCGGTGGAGCGCTCCGTGCACGCCGCGATCGGCGGCGCGTACCGGTCACAGGGAATCACGACGCTCGAGCTCCGCTTCAACCCGATGAAGCGAAACCGGGGCGGCGAGCGCGACCTCGATCACATCATCCTCGCGGCGATCCGGGGGCTCGACCGTGCGAGCCTCGAATACCCGCAGGTGCGCGCCGGGCTGATCCTGATGATGGACCGGACCTTCAGCGCCGAGCAGAACTCCGTGATCGTCGAGAAGGCGATTGGCTGGGCACCGCGTGGGATCGTCGGCGTCGACATCGCCGGCCCGCGGCCCGACGGGGCGCGTTACGACTATCGGCAGGTGCTGCCGATGGTCGAGGAGGCGCGCGCTGCGGGCCTCGGCGTGACCATCCACGTCGGCGAGGAAGGCGGCGACATCGGCCGTGAAGAGATCGGTGAGGTGGTGGAGGTTCTGCGCCCGGACCGGATCGGCCACGGGATCCTCGCGGCGGGGAATGACGAGTTGATGTCGGCGCTGCGCGAGGCAGAGATCGTCCTGGAGATCTGCCCGACCTCGAATCTCCTGACGAAGGCGCTGCGGAACGAGGACGCGGTGCGCGAAACGTTCAGGTCGTTTGTCGACGCGGGCGTTGCGTTCACGATCGCAACGGACGGGCCTGAGATGATGCGCACCCACCTCCGCGACGAGCTCGAGCTCTTGCGGCGGATCGGAGCTCTCGATGAGGACGGGCTCGCAGAAGCGAATCGCCGCGGTCATGAGGCGAGCTTCGTCGGCGCCGGGCGGCTCATGCCGAGGGTGTAACTCCCGGAAATAATCCTTTCGGCCAATGGTCGGCGGGCGCGCGGCCGTTTAGCTTCGGCTCCTATGTACGACGCACTACGGGACTCGCTTCCCTCGATCACCGAGCGGCAACGCCAGGTCATCGAGCTGATCGCCGCGGGGTGCTCGAACGAGGAGGTGGGCGAGCGCCTCGGCATCTCCCCTCGAACGGCGAAGGCCCACTCAGATGTCCTGCGGCAGAAGCTCGGCGTCCCCCGACGGCGTCAGATCCCAGTGGCGTATCGGGCTTTGACCGGCGACGACCCGCTCGCGCGAAGCCTGGAGTCGGCTGCGGTCGACGACGGGGGCTGACGGCACCGTGCCTGCGGCCTTGTCGGGGTCGCAGGCACGGTCAGCTCAAATGGACATCTCGAAATTGCGCGGAGCCACCGCTATGGTGAGAAGCGGGCAACAGGGGCGCCCAGGGGGAGATGGTGGGCGAGGGAACTGCACTCGAAGCGTCGCGCACAGGCCGCCGAATCATCGAGCGGCCTCGACTCACACGCCTGCTGACGGAATCGGAGAGCCGGGTCATGCTTCTGGTCGCTCCGGCCGGCTATGGCAAGACGACGCTCGCGCGCGAGTGGCTTGGCAGCGGTCAGCGGGAGCATGCGTGGTACTCGGCCACCCGCGCATCATCAGACGTTGCAGCACTTGCTTTAGGTCTCGCGCAGGCGGCAGGAACGATCGTCTCGGGAGCCGGTAACAAGCTGAGAGCACGCCTCAAAACCACAGCCAACCCAACTTTAGAGCCATCCTCCCTCGCTACAGAGCTTGCGGCGGACCTCGGGGCCTGGCCGCCGAACGCGCGGTTCGTGATCGATGACTACCAAATCGTTGCTGAGAGTGGAGCCGCTGAAAGTTTCGTAGAAGCGTTAGTCACCGAAACGGCAATACCGTTCCTCATTGCGAGCCGGGGGCGTCCCTCCTGGGTCACTGCGAAGAAGCTCCTATATGGCGAGGTCAGCGAGTTCGGAAGGACTGCATTGGCGATGACGCATGAAGAGGCAGCAGGAGTCCTTGCGCACAGCCACGAAGAGATGCCGGGCCTCGTGTCTCTAGCCGAAGGTTGGCCAGCGGTAATTGGGCTCGCTGCACTGCTTCCATCGCCGGTGCCGGCTCACGAGGATGTCCCTGAAACCCTCCACGAGTACTTCGCTGAAGAGCTCTACCAAGGCCTCCCGGCGACGCTCAGATGGAATCTCACGCAATTGTCGGTGGCGCCAGCGATCGATGATCACCTCGCACGCACTCTTTTCGACCAGGATGGTCAAACGGTTCTGCGTGATGGGTATCGAACTGGGTTTCTGTCGAAAGGTCCCAACGGTTATGAGATGCATCCTCTGCTTCGCCAATTCCTTCGCGCAAAGCTCCCTGCATTCCACGCGGGCGCAATCGCTGAAACGGCACAAGCCCTCGCAAATGCGTACATGGACGGCTCGCAATGGGGCGAGGCTGCGTCCGTGGCGGAGGAGTTCGGGCTCACGGAAGTCATCCTGCGAGTTCTGTGCGAAACCTTAGAGACCGCCCTTTCAGAGGGACGTATCACTACCGTCGAACGGTGGTTGGCGCTAGGCCGCCAAGCTCTCCCCATGGCGCCAATTGTGCGCTTGGGCGAGATCGAAGTCGCGTTCCGAACAGGCAAAGAGGCGGCCGCGAGAGATAAGGCGAGACAACTAGTGCGCTCGATCGGGCTCGACGACCCTCTTGCCTCACGAATCTACCTCCGCGCCGGGCAGATCTCTCATCTCGATGACCGCCTCGACGAAGCAGTTGAGTTATTCAGAGCGGCCGAGGAGCGGGCGCAGACGCCGTCCGAATTGCGAAGGGCGCTATGGAGCCGTTTCGTCAGTCTGACGGATCTCGACGATCGAGAAGGCGCCGACGAAGCGCTCGCCGCATTAGAAACCCTCCCGCCACTTGGCGTCGACGACCTCCTTAGGGCGAGCCAGGCGCGACTGCAGTCCGCGTTGCGCTGGGGCGGATTGACTGACGCCATCGGCAGCTCAGCCAGCGCGCTTGAACTTGTCGAGCAGTCCGAAGATCCTTTCGTTCGCACAGGATTTCTTCAAACGTACGGCGTCGCGCTTGTATTGGCTGCACGCTATTCCGCGGCTGCCGAGGTCGCCCGGCGAGAGATGGACGAGGCTCGGCGGTTTAAGTTGGACTGGGTTCTCCCGCACGCGTTGGAGATGCACGCCTGCGCAGCAATCGGCCAGCGCGACTTCCAAGGTGCGCTTAAGACCCTGGCGCGCGTGCGACGGCTCGCACAAGGCAATGCGCACACCGAGCTCAATGTGGACGTGTTAACGGCTCGCGTGCATCTTTGCAGCGGCGCGCCTGAACGCGCGGTCTCTCTCCTTGAGGGACGCGACGGAGACGCGACAAGCCCGGGAATGCACGGGGACTACTTAGCCACCAAGGGACTCGCGCTCACGTGTTCTGGGCGCATACAGGAAGGCCAGCGACTCCTTGATACGTCGGAAGAAGTCACAACACATCTCGAGGCCCGCGTACTCAGCGCATTCGGCAGGGCCGTCGCGAGCCATTTCTCGCATGCAACCGGCGCGGTTGACATATCCGCGCTCACTCGGGCGTGTGAAATCGCGAATGAAACCGGGAATTACGAAGCGTTCGTCACCGCTTATCGTGCATGCCCGGCGTTAGTAGCGCACCTCCACGAAGCAACGACCGATACGCAGTCGTTCTTTCGGCTCTTGCTGGAAGTCGATCCCCGGCTGGCGGAGACCCTTGGCGTGCGGCCGAGCCAGAACCTCCGACCCTCGGGCAATCAGCTCACTAAGCGCGAACTCGAGGTCCTGGAGTTCGTCCGCCAAGGCTTATCCAACCGTCAAATAGCACGCGCACTTTGGATCTCTGAGTCAACCGTCAAGGTCCACGTCCATCACATTCTCGAGAAGCTAGGCGTGCAGTCGCGAACGCAGGCGGCGGCCGTCGCCCCGGATGTTCTCTAAGCCGTCGCCACACGCAAAGCGACTCGCGCGGCGTCCTTCGCTTCGATGCTGAAGTCCTCGCGCTGCCCTGACCGGTACGCCTCCGACGCGCCCGCCAAGACCGCTTCGAACGCGGCAACAACCGTAGTGTCAAACTGGCTTTCAACTGCCTGGGCGAGTCGAAGGCGAGCAACTCGACTCGGCATCGCATCTCGGTACGGCCGGTCAGACGTCATGGCGTTATAGGCGTCGGCGACAGCGATGATGCGAGAGAGGAGCGGGATCTCCTCGCCTATGAGGTTGTCCGGGTAGCCAAGCCCATCCACTCGCTCATGGTGATGTCGCACAATTCGTGCAATGTCGGCATAGTCTTCGACCTTCGACAGAATGCGCTCGCCAATGACAGGATGTTGCTCCATGTGGCGGCGCTCCTCCAGTGTCAGTGCTCCGGCCTTCTCCAGAAGTCCCGGAGGGAGGCCAACCTTGCCAATATCGTGAACGAGGCCGCAGAGGTGCACTAGCCTCTCCTGCTCTACGGGCAAGCTCATCCGCTTCGCGATATCACGCGAATAAACGGCAACCGCAGCTGAGTGACCGGCGGTATACCGATCTCGAGCGTCGAGAGTCGCTACAAGCGCACTTGCGAACGAGAGGTTCGCACGCTCAAGTTGCTGATTCACCTCAGCTAGCCCGGCAACGGCATCGCGCTGTTCCTGATAAAGGTGGATTAAGCGTTGGAGCGCGAGAGCCGGAAGCAAGAATGTCGCGACGCTCCAGATCGAATACGCCTCATATCCGTAGACCAGAAGCGCGACCAGGGGGACATACAACGGAAGCGAAAGGGCGAGTAGTGGCCCGACGTTTCCGACAAAAGCCAGAGGACTGGCCGATCCTCTTAGTACGAGAGTCACGATGTTGAACGCACCATCGAGGACGAGATTGGCGATCGCTGCGGCAAGCGACGCCAGCAGGATCCGTCCGAAAGCAGGGCCGTCGCTACTCGCGAATGGCAAAGCCACCCACCCAGCGGCGGCTCCGGTCAAGGCCCTCGCAGGCGTATAGACAAACCAGCGACCGTGAGGCGGCCTGACGTCCGTCGAGCTAGCGGCAGCACTTACGACAGCCGCCGCGAGTGGGCCGAAGGCGACCGCCGTGAAGACGGTCGGAAGAAAGGAGACGGAAGTCTCGATGTTGCGCGTGACTGCCACACTCTGGCGCTCAGCCAGAGCCGCGATTACGACCAGGCCTCCGAGGACCCACCAGGGCGGGAGGCCTTGATGGGTACGTGCTAGCTCGAGGAACGCCACGCCAGCGACCGCCCAGAGCAGGATTACCCATAGGCGAACCTTCCGATTCATGTCGCTGAAAATGCGCGAAAGTTCAGTCAAAGCTCTTGAATCTCCCCCAAACGGGGTATAGGATCGCCGGTGCCGTCAGTCCCCCAAAAGGGAGTCGCAGTGCGTAAGTCTGTGATTCGCTTGGTCTCCCGCGCAGCAATCGCGGGAAATAACAAGTCCTGGTAAAGCTCGCGTAGCTTCCGTTGTCCACAGCATGTGGACATCCCCCTGTTGAGGGATTTCCACAAGGCGTGGAAAACGGGCGCTAGAGGGGCAGCGCTAGGCGATTAGGCCGCGGCGAAAGCCGACGGCTACAG
>WNGD01008475.1_pt1 | contig 13788 bp, 10 predicted proteins | sample 5400671 | NCBI WGS metagenome assembly WNGD01 (sample SAMN13153369, study PRJNA577476) | soil metagenome | isolation source: 40 cm soil or saprolite under grassland replicate 2 | place: USA:California | collected 2016-06-15
GAGCAACGTACCGGCGCCTTGCCGGCACCGCTACAAGACGCGGCCGCAGCCTCCCTGCACAGTCACGGAGCGCTGCTGCTCGGCGGGCTTACGGCCGCCGATACATCGACGGACACGATCCTGATCGCCGGCGCGCGCGGAGCCCATCGGCAGGGCGTGTTGCCCGTGGCTTTGCACGACAGCGCCGCCGTGGCAATCGGCGGCTCGATCTACCTGTTCGGCGGCGGAACTGGCTCCAAGCAGCTCAACACGATCGTCCGCGTCGATCCGGCATCGGGCGCCACCGCGAACGCCGGCCATCTGCCAGCGCCAAGCTCAGACCAAGCAGCGGCCGAGATCGCGGGGACGGCGTATGTGATCGGGGGTTACACCGGCAGCCGCTGGCTCGACACGATCGTGGCCTGGCGACCCGGCACGACGGCGCACGTAGTCGCTCACCTACCGGTGCCGCTGCGCTACGCGGCGGTGACTGCGGTCGACAACCGGATCGTGATCGCCGGCGGCTCACTCTCGAATGGCAGCGCCAGCGACGCGGTCCTCGAGTACCTCCCCGCCACACGCCGAGTCGTCCGCATCGGCCGCTTGCCGGCGCCGACCACGCACGCCGCGGCGGCGGCGCTCGACGACGTCGCCTACGTGATCGGCGGTCGCGGCGCGGCAATCGGCAAGGCGACTACCCGCGTGGTCGCAGTCGATCTCCGGTCCGTGCGGATCCGGCGAGCGGGTCGACTTTCGGCGCCGCGTTCAGACCTCGCCGTCGCAACCGTCGGAGGCAGCATCCTGCTCGCGGGCGGGCGGGGGCCGAACGGCACCGAGTCGGGGATCAGCGAACTCGTGCCCCGGGCCAAGCGAACAGTTGCGGCCGCGCGCGTACACGCACGCGCGCCCGTAACACCGGCCCGCAATGTGTACGCCTACGACGGCACGAACATGCTCGCGCCTGCCGCGCGTGCCGCGCTGCCGCGGATCTACGTCCCTAACAGCGACAGTGCGAGTGTCGACGTGATCGACCCACGCACCTTCAAGATCGTCGGGCACTTCGCCGTCGGCGCCCTCCCACAGCACGTCACGCCCGCCTACGACCTGAAGACGCTCTATGCCACCAACGATCTCGGCAACAACCTGACGCCGATCAACCCGGACACCGGCAAGCCGGGCAAACCGATCCCGGTCAACGATCCCTACAACATGTACTTCACCCCCGATGGGCGCTACGCGATCGTGGTCGCCGAGCGACTGCGCAGGCTCGACTTCCGCGACGCGCACAGTTTCCGCCTCCATCATTCGCTCGCCGTGCCCTGCGTCGGCGTCGACCACATGGACTTCTCCGCCGACGGCACCTACGCGATCGCGAGCTGCGAGTTCTCCGGCCAGATGATCAAGGTCGACCTGCAGCGCCAGCGTGTCGTCGGCGTGCTCAACCTGCCCGACGGCCGCGCCGGCATGCCACAAGACGTCAAGCTCTCACCAGACGGCAAGATCTTCTACGTCGCCGACATGCACGCCAACGGGCTCTGGGAGATCAACGGCGCCCGCTTGAAAGTGATCGGCTTCCTCCATACCGGTGCCGGTGTGCACGGCCTCTACCCGAGTCGTAACGGCAAGCTTCTGTACGCGACCAACCGCGGCGAAGGCTCGATCTCCGTGATCAGTTTCCGCACCCGCAAAGTAGTACGGAAGTGGTGGATTCCCGGCGGGGGCAGCCCCGACATGGGAGGCGTCTCGGCCGACGGCAAGGTGCTCTGGCTCTCGGGCCGCTACAACGGCGTCGTCTACGCCATCTCCACCCGAAGCGGTCGGCTGCTCGCCAAGATCCCTGTCGGCCAAGGCCCGCACGGCCTCTGCGTCTGGCCGCAACCCGGCCGCTACTCACTCGGCCACACCGGCATCCTGCGCTAGACGGCCGTTGCGGAGAATTCGCCGTCTGCTCGGGGGTAGCCGCCGTCAACGGTTCGGGTGCGCGATCGTGCTCCTCGTCCTGGTGGTCATCGTGGTGGCGGCCAGCGCTTGGATCATGAGTCCGGCGCCTGCGGCGCTCACGTCCCGCGTGGACGCTCGCCTGGAGGGCGCAAACGGCACGCCCGTCCCGCTAACCGGGATCGCGCCGATCCTGCGGGAGGCGGTCGTCGCGACCGAAGACGAACGCTTCTACCGCCACCACGGCCTCGACCTGATCGGCGTCTTGAGGGCGCTCCCTTACGACCTCGTCCACCTTTCGTTCGCGCAAGGTGCAAGCACGATCACCGAACAGGTCGCAAAGCTGCTCTACCTGCACGGGAATGACCACACACCCTGGCGCAAACTCGAGGACGCAGCCCTTGCGCTCAAACTCGAACGGCGCTACAGCAAGGAGCAGATCCTCGCCGCCTACCTCAACAGCGCCTACTTCGGCGAGGACGCCTATGGCGCGAAAGCGGCGAGCGAGCACTACTTCGGCATCCCGCCACGAAGACTCGGAGTTGCCGAAGGGAGCCTGCTCGCCGGACTGATCCAAGCTCCCTCCGCCTACGACCCGCTGCTGCACCCCCAGCTGGCGCGCGCACGTCAAGCCGACGTGCTTCGCTCGCTCGTGCGAGAGGGCTACCTCACCAAAGAAGAGGCCGTCGCGGCCCTTGGCCGGCCGCTCCACCTGCGCGCAGGCATCACACTTCCGCCGGTCCGAGGCGTCAACCTGGCACCCGGTCCCGCGTTCATATGGTGGGCGGCTGCGGCGGGCACAAGCAGGCGCACGCAGCGCTTCTGCGGCGCGGGGCGACTGTCTTCGCCGCCGCTTGCGCAACCTGTCACACGCTCACCGGCCACGACAGCCGCGCACCTGGCGGCGACCGCGCGATACGCGAGGCTAAGCGCGAGAGAAGTCGCGAGCTTCGTTCGCGTCATGCCGGTCCACCTCTCACCCGCGGACCTGGACGCTGTCGCCACCTACGTTCACGCGGCGATGGCCGCGCGGAGCGGACCCTGACTCGGCTGAAGCGCGTGCTGTGGTCGACCGAACTCCGCCGGCTGGCCGCCGCGCTCGCGCTGCTGACGCTAGCTGCCATCGCCGTCGCGACTGTCGCGTGGGTCGCGAGCCCCTCGCCGTCCGCGCTCACGACCCGTGTTACGAGCCGCCTGCGTGGAACTACCGGACACGCGGTCGGCGTTGGCAACATCCCGCCGATCCTGCGCGCGGCGGTCGTGGCAACCGAGGACGAGCGCTTCTACCGCCACCATGGGATCGATGCGATCGGCGTGATCCGGGCGCTCCCGTACGACATCACCCATCTCTCGTTCGCGCAAGGCGCCAGCACCATCACCGAACAGCTCGCAAAGCTCCTATACCTCGACGGCAACGACCACAGCCCGTGGCGCAAGCTGGAAGACGCCGCGGTCGCATGGAAGCTCGAGAACCAGTACACGAAAGCGCAGATCCTCGCCGCCTACCTGAACAGCGCTTACTTCGGCGAGAACGCCTATGGGATCGAAGCGGCGAGCGACCGCTACTTCGGAATCTCGTCGCAACGGCTCGACACCGGACAGGCAAGCCTGCTCGCCGGTCTGATCCAGGCGCCTTCCCTCTACGACCCGTACCGCAATCCCGCGCTCGCACGAGCCCGCCAGGCGGAGGTGCTGCGCTCTCTGGTGCGCAACCGCTTCCTCGCGGTCGGCCGGGCGACGAGGACGCTCGCTCGGCCGTTGCGCCTGCGGTCGGGCGTGATCCTTCCACCTGTGCGCGGCGTCGACCTCGCGCCAGGACCGGCATTCGTGTGGTGGCAGCTCGTCCTCGGGGCGGCCATCGTTCTCGCCGGCGCTGTCGGGCTGGTCGCCACCAGCATGCGTCGCGGGAGGTTCCCGCGCGGGGTGCTCGTGCTCAGGCTCGTGCTGCTCGCCGTTATCGTCATCGCTGCTGCCGCGATCGTGCGCTCGTTTCGTAGGGCCTAGGCTGGGCGTCGGTGTTCTCGGTTCTTGTCGTCGATGATGACCCGCCGATCCGGCGGATGCTGGAGCGGACGCTCGCTGCCGAGGGCTATCGCGTCGAAGCGGCTGCCGATGGTGGTGCAGCGCTGGCCGCGGTCGAACGCTCGGTTCCCGATCTGCTCGTGCTCGACGTCGCCATGCCGGGGATCGATGGGCTGGTGGTCTGCCGGCGGCTGCGGAGTCGCGGCCTGGCGGTGCCGATCCTGTTGCTGACGGCGCGCGATGCCGTGCCCGACCGTGTCGCCGGCCTGGATGCGGGCGCAGACGACTACCTGGTCAAGCCGTTCGCGTCCGAGGAGCTGCTTGCGCGGGCGCGCGCGCTGCTGCGCCGCGGCAGCGAACCGGATGAGCTGCTCGCCTTCGACGACCTCGTCTTCGATGTCAGGACGCGAAGTGTGCGGCGAGGCGAGCGCGAGATCGCCCTGAGCGCACGGGAGGCCGAGATGCTCGAGTTGTTGCTCCGCAACCCGCGACAGGTGATCAGCCGCGCGCTCGCGCTCGAGCGCGTGTGGGGCGGGCAGTCGGCCGCGACCCTGAACGCGGTCGACCGCTGCGTCTCGTACCTGCGCCGCAAGCTGGGCGATCCGCCGCTGATCCAGACCGTGCGCGGCGTCGGCTTCATGCTCGAGCGATGATCCCGCGCTCGCTCACGTGGCGCTCGACGCTGGCGGCGCTGGTTTCCGTGCTGGTCGCGCTCGTCATCGTGAGCGTCGGCGTCGACGTGCTCGTCGGGCGTCACTTGCACGGATCGCTCGACCGATCGCTGCGGCAGCGAGCAGTGGCCGTCGCCCAGCTGAGCGCGACCGCTCCCGCATTACTGGTTTCGCCCGGCGCGCTCGACGCGCCGGCGGGTGGGACGCAGGTGCTGACCCAGGTGCTCGACCGGCGCGGCCGGATCGTGGCCCGCTCGCTCGCGCTCGGCGGCCGCATCCTGCCCGTGAAGGGGATCGCGCGCGGCGTGATCGCAAGCGGTCAGGGTCGGTATGTCGATGCCCGGCTCGGCTCTGAGTCAATACGCGCCTACGTTGCGCCGCTCGCTGAGGCGGGCGGGGCCGCGTCCGGCGGCGCGGTCGCAGTCGCCGCATCGACGCACGATCTCGGAGAGACACTTGGACGCGTGCGTCTGGTGGTGCTGCTGGGCGCGCTCGCCGCGGCGGCCGGCGCGGCGGTGACGCTTGCGCTGCTCATGCGCGGCGCGCTGGCACCGCTGCGGCGACTCACTCGCGCTGCGGCCGATATCGAGCAGACCGGGGATGCGCGTCGGCGGCTGCCGCAACCCGAGAGCGATGACGAGGTCGGCCGGCTGGCCACGACGCTGAACGGGATGCTGACCGCGCTCGAGCGGGCACGCGAGACGGAGCTGCGCTTCCTCGCTGATGCGTCGCACGAGCTGCGCACGCCGCTGACCGCGCTCGCCGGCAACATCGACTTCCTGGCCCGCCATGGTGCAAGCGACGAGCTCGTCGCCGAGTTGCAGCAGGACACGCGGCGGCTGGGGCGGCTGGCGGACGACCTGCTCGCGCTCTCGCGCGAGGAGGCCGCCACCCGGCCGGCTGAGGTTGTCAGGCTGGACGAGCTCGCGCATGCGGCGGCAGGCGGCGACGTGGATGTGGTCGCCGGGCCGGCGAGCGTGCGCGGCGACCGCGACGCGCTGGAGCGTGCGCTTGCGAACCTGGTCGAGAACGCCCGCCGCCACGGCCGCGGCCGGATCACGATCGAGACCCGGACGAAGGACCGGTTGGCGCTGCTGACGGTCTCAGACGAAGGGCCCGGCTTGCGCGCCGAAGAGACGAAGCTCGCCTTTGGACGCTTCTGGCGCGGGCACCGCGGGGCCGGCTCCGGTCTTGGGCTTGCGATCGTCAAAGCGACGGCGGAGCGGCATGGCGGCCGCGCCTATGCCGAGGGCGCCCGCTTCACGCTCGAGCTGCCCGCTGTCAGAGATCTCTCAGAGTCCGGCGCTAGAAGAGAGAGGGAAGCGCTCGAGAAAGGACCGCCGTGAGCTATTTGCACCGACTCTCCACCAGAAGCCTGATCCTCGTTTTGGTCGCCGCCTGCGTGCTTGCAGCAGGTGGGGCGGCGATCGCCGTTGCCGCGGGTGGGGGCGGCGCGACGCCGCCGCCCAAGCCGCTCGACCAGGCGATCATTGACGCCCTCTCGGCCGGCCACCCGGATGGTGTGACCGCGCGCATCAAGTTCGCGAACAACCTCTTCCCCTCCGGCGCGCTGCTCGGCCAGGCGGGGTCGGCGCTGATGTCCGGCGCCTCCGGTCGCCTGTGGCTCAGCGGCGATGGCCGCGGCCGGATCGAGCTGCAATCCGACGCTGGCGACGTCCAGATCGTCTGGAACGCCAGCCAGGTCAGCGTCTACGACGCCTCCTCGAACACCGTTTACCGGGCCACGCTCCCGACGAGCAGCAGCTCGAACGGCTCCGACACACCGCCGGCGCTCGCCGACATCGACAAGGTCTTGAGCGAGATCGGCGTGCACTGGGCGCTCTCGGATGCGCAGCCGACCGACATCGCCGGCCAGCCCGCGTACAGCGTCTCGGCGTCGCCCAAGCACGACGGCGGCCTGCTCGGCTCGTTTCAGCTCGCCTTCGACGCCGCCAACGGCACGCCGCTCCAAGCCGGCGTCTACGCGCAGGGCAGTTCCACGCCTGTGCTCGGGCTGACAGTCACGGACATCTCCTACGGCTCAGTAGCCTCGGGCGACGTCGACGTCGCACCGCCCGCCGGAGCAAAGGTCGTCGACCTCGGCGCGAGCGGCAAGCCGGACAGCGGCTCGAGCCAGCCGGCGGTCACCGGTCTCGCCGCGGTGCAGGCGGCCGCACCGTTCACCGTCGTCGCACCGGACTCGCTCGTCGGCGTGCCGCGTCGCGACGTCCGCCTCGTCGGCGGCGACACCGTGCTCGCTCTGTATGGGACGGGGCTGGGCGGGATCGCGCTCATCGAGCGCAAGGCCGACTCCTCCACGAGCGCAAACGGCATGCTTTCCAACCTGCCGACCGTGTCCCTCGACGGGCTGACTGCGCACGAGCTCGCGACCCAGCTCGGCACCTTGCTCACCTGGCAGGCGGGCGGCACCAGCTTTGTGCTCGCCGGTTCGCTCCCGGCATCGGCTGCTGAGACGGCGGCTCGGGCGGTGAAATGAGCGATGCGCCGCCGGTCGAGACGCGCGGGCTTGTTAAGCGCTACGGCGAGATCGTCGCCGTCGACCACGTTGACCTGAGCGTCGAACCCGGCGACGTCTACGGCTACCTCGGCCCCAACGGGGCCGGCAAGACAACGTCGCTGCGGATCCTGCTCGGCCTGATCCGCCCGACCGCCGGCTCGGCGCGGTTGTTCGGTCGCGACCCGCTGACCGACGGCGCCAAGGCACTCGAGGGCGTCGCCGGCTTCGTCGAGGCGCCCCGCTTCTACCCCTACCTCTCCGGCCGGCGCAACCTGCGCCTGCTCGCCGACTACGACGAGCCCGTCTCCCGGGCACGCATCGACGAAGTGCTCGAGCTCGTCGAGCTCCGCGACCGCGCGAAGGACAAGGTGGGCGGCTATTCGCACGGGATGCGCCAGCGACTCGGGATCGCCGCCTCGCTGCTGCGGCAGCCGCGGCTGCTACTCCTGGATGAACCGACGACCGGCCTCGACCCGGCCGGGATGCGCGACATGCGCGAGCTCGTTCGCCGTCTGGCCGGCGAGGGGATCACGATCCTGCTCTCCAGTCACCTGCTCTATGAGGTCGAGGAGCTGTGCAATCGCGTCGCGATCATCCGCCGCGGCGCGATCGTCTACCAGGGCGCGCTGGACGAGCTCCTGGCCACAGCCGCCAGCGGCTATCGGCTGCGTGCGCTCGAGCCGGAGCGGGCGCGGGCGGTCCTGCTTGCCCGGCGCGGGATCGCGGACGTGCGACTCGACGACGGCGAGCTTCGCTTCAGCGCCGATGACGAGGGCGTCGCCGCGCTGACCGTCGCGCTCGGTCAGGCGCGGATCGGCTTCACCGCGCTCGTTCCCGAGACCGCGAGTCTCGAAGATCTGTTCCTTGGCATGACCGATGGCGAGTCGTCCGACCACGACCGGCGGGCGGCGGTCGCCGTATGACCGCCGTCGCGCGCGTCTATCGCTGGGAGATCGCCAAGCTCTTGGCGCAGAAGCGCACCTACCTCGGCATCGGCACGGCGATCGCAGTCCCGATCATCTTCGTCGTCGTGCTCGTGCTGCAAAGCGGCGGCCCTAACGACGTCCCGCTCGGCCGTTACATCCGCGACACCGGCTTGGCAGTGCCGTTCGTCGTCCTGTTCTTTATGTCGATCTGGGGCCTGCCGCTGATCACCGCGCTCGTCGCCGGCGACATCGTCGCCTCCGAGACCCATAACGGCACGCTGAAGACGATCCTCACCCGGTCGCGCGAGCGCGGCGAGGTGTTCGCCGCCAAGACGCTCGCCACCGCCACTTACACACTCACACTCGTGTTCGCGATGGGCCTCGTCGGTCTTCTCGCCGGCAGCATCGCCTGGGGCTTCCACCCGCTCACCTCACTCTCCGGCACCAAGGTCTCCGCCGGCCACGGGTTGCTACTCCTGCTTGCCAGCTTGGCGATCTACGCGCTCCCGCTTGCCGGCATCGCCGCCTTCGGCGTCCTGCTCTCGACCGTCACCCGCAACAGCGCCGCCTCCGTCGTCGGCGCGCTGATGTGGGCGCTGCTGATGCAACTCCTCGGCGTGCTCCCCGGCACCGAGAGCATCCGCCCCTACCTGCTCGGCACCCAGTTCGAAGCGTGGCACGGTTTCCTGCGCACCCCCGCCGATTACGCGCCCGTCACCCGGGCACTCTGGCTGTGCGCGCTCTACATCGGCATCCCGTTGTTCGGCGCCTACCTCGTCTTCCTTCGCCGCGACGTCGCAGGCGAATGAGCGCGAACGGTGCGCTCCCGCTCGAGGCTCGCGGCCTGCGCAAACGCTACGGCCATGTCGTCGCCGTCGACGGCGTCGACCTGACCGTTCACTCGAGCGACATCTACGGCTTCCTCGGCCCGAACGGCGCCGGCAAGACGACCGCGATGCGAATCCTGCTCGGCCTGCTCCGCCCCGATGCTGGGACTGCGCGCCTGTTCGGACGCGACCCTCAGCACGAGCTGCCCGAGGCACTCGACGGCGTCGCCGGCTTTGTCGAGACGCCGCACTTCTATCCCTACCTGAGCGGGCGCACGAACCTGGAGCTGTTCGCCGCCTTCGACGGCGGCGACGAGAGCGGCCGGATCGACGAGCTGCTCGAGCTCGTCGAGCTGAGGGACCGCGCCGCCGACCGGGTCGGCGGCTACTCGCAGGGAATGCGCCAGCGGCTCGGGCTCGCCGTCTCGCTGCTACGCGATCCCAGGCTGCTGATCCTCGACGAGCCGACCAACGGGCTCGATCCGGCCGGGATCCGCGACATGCGCGCCCTGATCAAGCGGCTCGCCGGCGAGGGGATGACCGTCTTCCTCTCCAGCCACCTGCTCGCCGAAGTCGAGGAGCTGTGCTCGCGCGTGGCGATCATCAACCACGGCCGGATCGTCTACGAGGGCGCGCTCAGCGAGCTTCACGCGTCTGCGCCGGCGAGGCGAGCCTCCGCGAGCTCGCCGTCGACGGCGACGAGCTGACCTTCAGCGCCGACGAGCAGACGGTCGTCGGGCTCTCGCGCACGCTGGCGGCCGCCGGGCTCGGCATCGCCGCACTGGTCCCCGAAACGGCCACACTCGAAAGCCTCTTCTTCCAGCTCACCGAGAGCCACGCGGGATGAACAGGCCAACGGTGTTCACCGCCTACCGCTGGGAGCTGCGCAAGCTCGCCTCCCAGAAGCGCACCTATATCGGCATCGGCGCCGCCGCCCTCCTGCCGGTCCTCTTCGTCGTCGTGATGGCCTTTCAGAAGGGAGGGCCCTACGACGCGCCACTCGGACACAACCTCCGCCACACTGGCATCGCACTCGCGCTCGTCGTGCTCACCTTCGCCTCCCGCTTCGGCGCCCAGCTCGTCACCGCACTCGTCGCCGGCGACATCGTCGCAACAGAAGACGCCGGCTACACACTGAAGATGATCCTCACCCGCTCGCTGAAGCGAAGCCAGATCCTCGCCGGCAAGACCCTCGCAGCCTTCACCTACGTACTCGCGCTGCTCGCTGCGCTGCTTGCCGCCGGTCTTGTGTCCGGTCTGATCGCCTGGGGCTACAACCCGGTCACCAACCTCTCCCAGGACCGTATCTCCGCGACCCACGCGCTCGGTCTCAGCTTCGCCGCGCTGGGCGTGTTCGCGATCCCGCTGATCGCCGTGGCTGCCTTCGCGATCTTCCTTTCCGTCACCACCCGCAACAGCGCCGCGGCGATCGTCGGCGCGCTCGTCTATGCACTCGCGCAGGAAGCGCTCGCCGCGCTCGTCCACCTCGACTTCTTCAAGCACTATCTGCTGTCCGATCAGCTCGACGGCTGGCATGGCCTCTTCCAAACACCCACGTACTGGACGCCCGTCGTCCGCGCCATCTGGGTCTCAGCCATCTTCACAGCCGTGCCGCTCGCCGCCGCCTTCGTCCTCTTCCTGCGCCGCGACGTAGCCGGCGAATAGCCCCTCGCCGGATCGCCCGGCCCCCACCTCTGATAGAGGCTCCCGGGGAGGGGGTCGACTCCAGAAAGGAGTGGATCCCAGCGATGGTGCAGCAAGGACAGATCATCGAACTAACGCGTCGCGGACTTGACGGCCAGCGGCTATGGGCGTTTCGCTACCGGCCGCGACTCCAAGCGCGTGCAGAGGGGCGGGTTCGCCACCGAGCAGGATGCACGCGACGCGCTCGACCGCGAGCTCGAGTGCCTTCGACGGGAGCGACGAATCTCGCGTTCGCTCACGCTTGCGGAACTCGTCGAGGCATACCTCGCACAACACGACGTCCAGCCGGTGACGATCGAGAAGCTCCGGTATCTGCTCGGCAAGGCGACCGCCGTGTTCGGCGAGCGCAAGATCGGCGAGATGACCTCACAGGAAATCGCCGAATGGCGGATGAAGCTGTCGCCCGGGTACCGCTTCGAGGCAACCCAGGCACTCCGGCAAGTGTTGCATCGAGCGGTGGCGTGGGGGATGCTCGACATTAACCCGGCCAAGCTCGGCGTCGACAATCCGATACGCAGGCGGAAGGAGCAGCATCCGTTCGAGTCGTGGGCCGAGCTGGAGGCGATTGCCGCGGCGATCGGGTTGCGCTACGGGCCGATGATCCTATTCGCGGCGGCGACCGGGCTACGGCCAGCGGAGTGGATCGCGCTCGAAAAGCGAGATCTCGACCGCGAGGAGCGAGTCGTCTATGTCCGCCGCTCGTTCACTCGCGGCGAGCTCAAGCATCCAAAGACGGAGGCGAGCATGCGAGCGGTGCCGCTGCAGGCCCGTGCGCTCGACGCACTCGACCGGATCAAGGACGGCAACGGCTCGCCGCTTCTGTTTCCGGGCGAGCGGGGCGGCTACCTCGACATCCACCACTTCCGCCCCTTCCAGTGGCGGCCGGCACAGAAGGATGCGGGCATCGATCCGCTACGGCGGATCTACGATCTCCGGCACACGTTCGCGACCTTCGCGCTCCGTGCCGGTATTTCCACCTTCGACCTCTCCCGTTACATGGGTGCCAGCCTGACCATGATCGACCGACACTACGGCCATCTCGCCCGCGACGGACGGGAGCACGCGATCAAGCTGCTCGACGCACTGAACGCGCCCGAGTTCGACCCGTGGACGCTGGTGGACGCTGCGTGGACGCCGAACGACCCCGTCAGCGTCAGCGCTAAGAACGAAAGCGGTGACTGAGCAGGGAGAAAGCTGAAGCCCTCTGACGGACTCGAACCGTCGACCCCCTCCTTACCATGATTCGACCAGCTGCTACGTGATGTGGGAAGGGCGCTTGCTAGCGCGCTTTCCCTGCATTTCGCCTGGTTTGTCTGCTCGTTGCACCCTTCCCTTGAAGGACCCTGAGCCTCCCCGGAAATCCCCGAACCTGTCCCCAAAACCCATCCCCAAGGTCCGCGCGGCCGAGACGCTGACCCGCATCGCGCAGGGTGTGAGGTGAAGACCCTGGGCGCTCACTCGACCACCGGCGGAAGGCTAAGTACCGCGAAGATGCGTCGCAGTCGCTCATCGAGGTCGGCAACAGGCTCGTATGAGCGAAGGATGACCGGGTAAGACGCGGCCGCCTTCTCCAACGCCTTCGTGTGAGCTGCACCAGGCATCTTCGCTTCTTTGCCCGTGCCAGCCTCAGCACCAACGTGCTTCCCAGATTCCATCGGCGTCAGTTTGCCCTAAACGTCAAATGGCTCTCGGCTCGTCACCGCAATGAACCTCTGCCCGTACGTGGTGTGCCGCGGTAGGTTTAGGACCGGCTAAACTCTGTCGGGCCTGTTGGACGACGATCCTTCGAGTACTGGGCTGCACCCTCACGCGCCTGACCTGCGCGCGTTCGGTCGTAGCGGACTCTTGCGCGACCTCGGGAGCCGAAGATGACGACGCTGCTTCTGTTTGCGATCGTTGCGCTCGTACTGGTCAACGGGTTCTTCGTGGCCGCCGAGTTCGCGTTAGTGTCGGCCAGGCGTGGCCAGGTACGTGGTGGCTCGCTCGCGGCGCGTCTGGCGCGGCGGCAGCAGGACAAGCTGGACGAGTACCTGTCGGCCTCTCAGTTGGGGATCACGATCGCGTCGCTCGCGCTCGGTGCGATTGGTGAGCCGACGCTGGCGCACCTGATCGAGCCGGTCCTGCATTCGGTCGCGCTCGCGCATGCTGCCAGCGTGCTGGGAAGCATCCTGGCGCTGCTCACGATCACGGCGTTGCACATCACGGCCGGGGAGCAGGCACCGAAGAGTTTCGCGATCGGCTCGGCGGTGACGGTCGCGAAGTTCTGCGCAGTCCCGCTGGAGGTTTTCCATCGGACGCTGCGGCCGCTCGTGGTCGTGCTGAACAACGCGTCGAACGCGCTCGTTCGTCTCTTCGGCGGAACGCCGGCGTCGAGCCACGCGCAGCAGGCATCGCTGGAGGAACTGCGGCAGCTGATCGGCGGATTGACCGAGGAGGGGGAGCTCGACGAGGCGGACGCGCAGCTGCTGCAGGGGGTATTCACACTCGACGAGCGGCGGGCTGGCGAGGTGATGTCGCCGCGCACGCGGGTGACGGCCGTTCGCGAAGGCCAGACGGCGCACGAGGCGCTCTTGGCGACTCGTGCCTCCAGCCACAGCCGCTTTCCGCTGCTCGATCGCAGCGGCGAGCATCTCCTTGGCGTCGTCTACGGGCGTGAGCTGACGGAGGCGCTGCTCGACGAGGAGGGCGGGCGCCCGGTCGAGTCATTTCGGCACGAGCCGTTGATCGTGCCGCCGACGCTGCCGCTCGACGTCCTGCTCGCCCGGATGCAGGAACAACGCATCTCGATCTGCGCAGTGGTGGACGAGTACGGCGTTCTCGACGGCGTCGTAACAGTCGAGGACATCCTCGAAGAGATCGTGGGTGAGATCTGGGACGAGGACGATCTTCCAGGCGGGATCAGGCGTCTCCCCGACGGACGGATCGTCTGTCGCGGCGACACGTCGCTCCTCGATTTGGAGCAGCATGGCATCCATCTCGAAGGCACGTTCGCGAGCGCCTCGATCGGCGGCGTTATCCAGGACTCACTCGGGAGGCTCGCCCATCCTGGTGATCGCCTCCGTCTCGGTTCGGTCGCGGCGCGTGTGCTCTCGACTACGCGCGGCGGGCGGATCAAGCGCGTTCTGCTCGCAGTCGGCGCGCTCGTTACCAGCGCAGCGTTGTATGCGCACACGGAGTTGCGGCCAAGGCATGCGCTCGAATAC